>Ga0154020_10009390_pt1 | contig 11269 bp, 8 predicted proteins | sample Klosneuvirus_201_FD_109709 | JGI IMG/M metagenome (GOLD analysis project Ga0154020, IMG submission 109709) | Active sludge microbial communities from wastewater, Klosterneuburg, Austria - Klosneuvirus_20160825_MG | ecosystem: Engineered > WWTP > Aerobic digester > Activated sludge | place...
GACCGCAGCCGACGAGCGCAACCAGGCAGGTTGCGCCCAACAGGTGAGCGAAGCGAGCCGCAGGCGAGCGGAGCGAACGGCGACCGCCTCCATGGGCGGGCGCAACTGCCGACAAGGGGGCGAGGCGTCTCATGATCCCTCCAACGGTGGGGTGTCTACGCCCTTACACGTGCGACGAAGCCCTGGGATCTGACGGTGGTCCCTGTTTTGCTCCTCCCGCGCCCGATGACGGGCGGTGGAGCGGTGTCGCGAGTTTCGCGACGGTTCGTCCCTGGGTGGCACGAGGCACCGGCGATACAGTGTGGTCGCGCGACGTCAGTTCCCTTCGGCTTGCTCGCCATGGCGCTCGGTCTCGTCGCGACCCGCGCGCACGCCGACATGCCCTACGGCAACGTCGTCGCCCTCGACGAGGTCACCGTGCTCGGCACCGCACCGGCACGGGTGCGCCTCGCCGGCGGCTTCCTCTCCTGGGTCGAAGGCGGCGCCTACGACGCGGGCGTGAAGGGCTCGATCGAGCTCGTCTGCCCCGACGGCCACGACGTCGAGTGCCGCGCGCAAGGAGCCGAGCTCCTGGCCGCGCGCGAACGCGGCGACTGCATCGCGATCGGCTGGGACTCGGCGCCGCTGACGCCGGGGCCCACGCCGGCGAGCTGGCCGCGGCGGGGCATCCGTGCGCTGCCGGCGAGCGACCCGCTGTGCGTCCGCGCGCGGGCCGCGATGCCCCCACCGCCTCCGCCTCCGCCTGCAGAACCGCACCGGCCGCGTGAGCTCCCGCGCACCGAGTCGTACGGCCGCTACCTCCTCATGGTCGACGGGATCAATCTCGTCACCGCGCCGTTCCTGGTCGGGATCGGGGGCTACCTCCTCGCTGCGCCCATCGTGCACCTGCAACACGACAACCCGGGTCGCGCAGCGATCAGCCTCGGCATGCGCCTCGCCTTCCCGATCGTCGGCGGTCTGGTTGGCGCGCTGGGCCCGAACGACTGCCCGCGCGAGGCTGTGGTCTGCGTGCCCTGGCCAATCCTGACCGGCCTCGCCGTCGGCATCCTCAGCGCCGCCATCCTCGATGCGGCCGTGCTCGGCTCCGGCGCGCCTGCTCCCCAGAAGAAGATCTCCATCACCCCTCGGATCGGCCTCGGCTACCTCGGCGCGGCGGTCCAGTTCTGAGCCATGGCAGCAACTGGCAGCATCGCTCGATGTCTGTGTCGGCCGCCCATGGAGGCGGCCGATACTTCGCTCCACTTCGTTTCGCTCAGTGCACCCACCGCGCGAGCACCGCGTCCGCGGCGGCCTTCGCTTCGGTGAGCAGCTCGCGCTCGAGGGCGTCGCTGGCGTCGGTCAGCTTCTTCGCCTCCGCCTCCACCCGCACGAGGAACCGCTGCACGCTGGGCGCCGCGCGCGGATCGTCCAGCGTGTCGAGCACCTGGACGATGCGCGTCTGCACGTGCAACGGAAGCTTCCCCCCGTCGAGCGCGTCCATCAGCGGCGTCACCGCGTCCTTCGACTTCGTCTCGCCGAGGGCGTCGACCGCGATCGAGGCGTTGCCGACCGCCTCCTTGGCGTCGCGGATCGACTCGGCGCGCAGCCACCGATCGAGCGTGCGGATCGCCTCCTTGCGCTCCGCCATCGGGAGCAGCGCCGCGAGCTTGCCCACGCCGTCGATGGCGGCCGCCGCCACGTAGCCGTTCGCCGCGAGGTCCACCCGGTAGAGCTCCGCGAGCGCGCCGACGTCCTTCGCGGCCACCGCGTCGTCGATCGCCTTTCGGCGCACGAACGGGTCGGTCGAAGCGAGCGCGACCACGAGCGCTCCGCTGTGCGCACTCGCGGGGACCAGCGGGGCGGTGCTGGCGATCGCGGCGACCGTGGTGGGTGGCGTCACGGCCGGCGAGCTCGCGATCGCAGGCGTGGTCACGCTCGGCGCCGCGGTCGGACCGGTCACGGAGACCACGGGGTCCTTCGCCACGAGCCGCCACGCGGCGAGCCCGACGAAGGCCGCCAGCACCCCGAACAGCGCGACGGTCTGGCGTCCCGTCAGCACTTGGCGAGTTTGCAGTACTCGGTGCGCAGCTGCGACATCGTCTTGATCGGCTGCCCGTAGCGCCCGGGCGGCAGCGAGGCCCACTCGTACGAGATCTTGTTCATCACGTTGGTGAACTCGGTCGCCGTGAGCGCCCGGTCCGCCGGGATCGTCGCCTTGCGCCACGCGATGAGGGTCATCGCGCCGGTGGTCTGGTTCTCGGGGCGGAAGTTCGGCAGCTTCAGGCCGTCCCAGGTGGTGCTGAGGAACTGGTAGCGGCCGGCAGCCGTCGAGCAGTAGCCGCCCGAGCAGATCGTCTTGCGAGGGTGCCCGTCGCAGCTCGCGAACGTCTTGAACGAGAACATCACGTCGTAGCCATCCTGGCTGTAGCCGCGCGTCCCCTCCGCGTAGGCGATCGTGTCGAGCAGCGCCTTCTTCGGCGCGCTGACGATGCCGATCGCGCGCGCCGGCGAGCACGAGCCGCCCGCCGGGGTCGTGCCGCCGCTCGTCGTGACGCGGTCGAGGTAGACGCCGTAGGCCCAGCCGGTCTTCGCGCCGCGCTTCACCTGGTACCAGCCCGCGCTCGGCTTGCCGGTCACCGCCGTCACGAGCGTGCCCTCGGGCATCACCTCGAGGATGGTCGCGCTCTTCGAAGCGCTCGCGCGCAGGTTGAGCGCCGCGTTCGTGCGCAGCTGGGCGCCCGCCGAGAGCGTCTCCGCGACCGACTCGGCGCCGCGGAGGTCGGCGTCGTCGTCCGGCTCCTCCGCGCCGACCAGGCCATCGATCGGCTCCTCGTGTTGCGCCGCGCACCCGGCCACCGCTGCGAGACCGACCGAGAGGACCACAGCGAGGGCGCGGAGCGACATGGAGCGCGGTCTCTTCAATCCGCGTACCAGTGTGTCCCATGCGGGATCACGCAGCGATCCTGCAGCTTCGCGACGCCTGCATGTCTGCACGACGTGACATTCGTCCGTGGGTCGATACGGCGTGGATGTAGGTGGATGCAGTGAACGAGGCGCGCAGAATGTGACCCTTGCCGGCCGCCCATGGAGGCGGCCGATGCTTCGCTCCACTCCGTTTCGCTCAATGAAGCGCGAGACCCGTCGCTTCTCGGGCGAGCGCCAACCACGCGGCGTCGTCGTCGGGGCAGTGCGCGACGCGGATGCCCTCGGTCCGGGCTTCGGCTCCGTAGAAGACGACGTGGCGCTGGCGGCTCGGCCAGTGGGCCTTCACCTCGCCGAGGAACGCGTGACCGTCCATCTCGCGCATGGTCGCTTCGCCGAGGATGCCGTCGATGCGGGCGCCGGACTCCAGCAACGCGAGCGCGTCGAGCCCACTCTGCGCGACGAGCACCTCGAAGTCGTGGCGCAGCGCGCGCTCCATCCGGCGCAGCCGCACGAAGTCGCTGTCGACGAGCAACACCCGGGGGCGCTGACGATCGCTCGGCGGGGGCGCGACGTCCGCACGCAGGGTCAGCGGGAGGAACACCATCGCGATGGCTCCCTCGCCCTCGATGGCGTCGATGCACAGATCCCCGCCGAGGCGTCGGACGATCTCTCGCGACATGGAGAGGCCGAGCCCCGTGCCCCGGTCGGGGCCCTTCGTCGTGAAGAACGGCTCGAAGACCGACGACAAGACCTCGGCCTTGATGCCGACCCCGGTGTCGCTGACCGCGAGCAAGAGCGTGCTCTCGTCCTCCCGCACGCTGATGCGGAGGCGGTGCATGGGGCGCTCGATCTGCTGCATCGCATGGCACGCGTTGGTGACCAGGTTGCTGACAATCTGGACGAGGCGCGAGCGGGGGAGCCACAAGAGCGGGATCGGATCGGAGAAGTCGAGCTCCACGTGCACCACGTCGGGATCGATGGGAGAGAGGCGCAGCGCCTGCTTCACCACCGTGGCGACGTTGACGATCTCCGGTGCGACGTCCTTCGACTCGACCGCCGCGATGGTGCGCAGGTCGCGGGCGACGTCGCGAATCACCTGGAGGTCTTCGAGCGAGTCTCCGATCAGGCTCGCGGCGCCGTCCTCGCGCAGGAGCGTGATCAGCTCCGCGACCGCCGTCCGCGCCTCCTCGAGGCCATGCGGCGTCGGGTGACAGAGCAGCTCGGCGACGCGAGCCACCTCCGTGCGCACCTCACCGACCAGGTCTCCGAGCGCCTCCATGCTGAGGCGCAGGGCCGCCGTGGGGTTGTTGATCTCGTGCATCGCGCCCGCGACCACGACCCCGAGGGAGGCCAGCTGTTCCTTGTGCCGATTCGACCGCTCGGCGTCGGCGAGGCGAGAGACCAGCGCGGCCCGCTCGACGCTCGTACGGACCGAGAGCGCGAGCAGCTCGGGGGTGAGGCCTCGATAGGGCAGGACCTCGTCGAGGCAACCGCGCAGTGCGCCCTCGTCGAGGACCCCGATCAGCACGACCGGAGCCTCGCCCTTGCGCAAGGTCTCCGCGAGGAGGGTGACTTCACCCACCAGGAGCTGGGCGTCGACGCCCGACGAAAGGAGCGTCTGACGGACGTGCATCGCCCGCGAAGGGGTCGTGAGGATGTGGGTTGTGAACGACCTCCCCGACATCGTCGAGAGAGCTTAGCAGCACGCTCGTGTCCTGCTTGGGCCTCCTACCTTTGCCCCCATCGGAGCAGAGCTGCCACACAGTTCATTCCTGCGCCGTGCGCGTAGAGCACCACCTGGGCGCCTGGCACGAGCAGCCCCTGCGCGCGTGCCTCGAGCAGATTGGCGACCACGCCGCAGGCCCCGACGTGGGCGATGCGATCGAACGTCGAGGGTGCGCGGACGCGTGGCACCCCGACCGCCTCGGCGAGCGCCGCCGGATACCAGGCCGCGGGCTGGATGCTCGACAGCACGTCGACGTCGGTCCCGTGGATGCGTGCGCGATCGAACAGCGCGCCGAGCGTGTCGACACCGAAGTGGAGGAGGCGCGACGTCATGCGATGGGTCGCCAAGCGATCGGCGCTCGCGGGGTGCATCGCTTCACCCGCGGCGTGCCAGGGCGTCCCGCTGCGCCGCTCGAAGCTCACGGCCGCGTGCATCGAGCCGTCGACCGAGGCCACGTCGGCGCGTAGACCTTCCCCTCGCGCGCCGGGACCGACGACGAGCGCGGTGGCCGCGTCGCCGAAGATCGCCGACGCGGGCTGGGCGTAGTCCAGCGTCGGCGACACGACGTGCGACTGCACGAGGAGCACCCGGCGAGCGCGGCCGCTCTCGATCATCGCGCTCGCGACGACGAGCTGCGCGATCACCGATGCACACACGGCGTCGAGGCCGAGCGCGGCCGCGCGCCGGATGCCGAGGTGCGCGGCGATGCGCGCCGCATCGGGGGGCGAGACCCGCTCGGGGACGAGGGCGTGCGAGAGCACGAGGTCCACCTCGCTCGCGGAGATCCCGGCGTAGTCGAGGGCCGCGCGCGCCGCGAGTGCACCGGCCTCGCTGGACGTGGTGTGCGTGACGACGTGTCGCCGCCGCGCGCCGCGAAAGGGGTCTCGCTCGTGGACCGCGGCGTGGCGCTGGGCGAGGGCTCCGATCGCGTCCTCGGCGGGATCGATCCTCGTGAGGTCGTCGCGTCGCAAGCGCTCGAACTGCTCGCGGAACGAGGGCGGCCAGTCGTCGTTCTGGCGGATCGTCTCGGGGAGGAACATCCCGAGGCCGTGGATCGAGGCGCTCATCGCCCGCCCTCCTCGGAGAAGTGCTTGAGCGACGCGAGCCTGGTCTGTACCGAGAGGTGCTCGCCCGGGTCGATGCGCACGTCGAGGACCACCGGGCGCTGGATCGAGAGCAGCGCGGAGAGCCGTCGCGAGTCCAGATCGCTCGGCGCGTCGACCGTGACGCCGATGGCCCCGCAGGCGCGGGCGAGGCTCGCGAGGTCGGCGACGTGGGCCGGGAGACCCGGCGATCGACGCCCGAAGATGTGCTCGAGGCCCGCGTCGACCATCCGGTAGCGTCCGTCGTTCAAGACGACGAAGGTGACGTTGATCCCGTTCTCGGCGCAGGTGAGCAGCTCGCCGGCGTGCATCGCGAGGCCGCCATCCCCGCAGATCGCGACCACCGGCGTCGTCGGATGCGCGACCTTGAAGCCCATCGCCGCGCAGAGCCCGCTCCCCATGGAGCCGAGTCCGGCGAACATGTGGAACCGCTCCGGCCCGTCGACCCGGAGATGATGCACCGCGAACGCGGCGTGCTCACCGATGTCGACCGTGAAGATGGTGTTGCGCGGGAGCGCCCGCTCGAGGGTCGCCATGAGCCACTGCGGCTTGATCGGCACGCTCTCGTCCGTGCGCCGCGGGTCGTCGTCGAGCACGAGTCCCGTCGGGTACGGGCGCATCGACCGTGCCGGCAGGGCCGCCCTCATCGCCGCGAGGCTCGCTCGGGCGTCACCGACGATCCCGAGCTCCGTCGGGTGGTTGCGACCGATGGCGGTGGGGTCGTGATCGACCTGGATCAGGGGCCCGCCGAGGGTGGCGGTCCAACCGTTGGTCGAGATGTCGCCGAGGCGCGAGCCGACGACGAGGGTGGCGTCCGCGCTCGCGAGGTACTCGAGGGCGCGCGCGTGACCGCCGAACCCGAGCACGCCCAGGTAGCGGGGGTGACGCTCCGGGAACGTGCCCTTGCCGTGCGTCGTCGCCGTGACCATCGCGTTGGTGCGTGCTGCGAGGTCCTCGATCTGGACCGCCACACCGCGCCCTCGCGCGCCGTTGCCGAGCACGATCGCCGGACGGGTCGCGCCGGCGAGGAGGCGCGCCGCGACCTCGCACGCACGGCGATCGGTGGTCGCGGGGGCCGCGGCGATCGCTCCACCGAGGCTGTGCGCCCGCACCTTCGCCCGCGCGACGTCGATCGGCAACGAGAGGAACACCGGCCCCGAAAGGGGGCCGCTCGCCTCGGCGAGTGCCCGGCGGACGAGCGGCTCGAGCGCCGTGGGCCGGTCGACCCGGGCGGCGAAGCGAGTCAGCGGTCGGGTGAGGGCGAGCACGTCGAGCCCGCTCGGGCTGCCGTCCTGGAGCGCGAAGCGTCCGACGCTCGCCGTCGAGATCTCACCGGCCACGACGAGCAGCGGGATCCCCTCACAGGCCGCTGCCGCCAGGCCCGTGAGCGCGTTGGTGAGACCTGGTCCCGAGGTCACGAGCACGAGCGCAGCCCGTCCCGTGGCCCGGCCATAGCCCATCGCCGCGAACATCGCCGCGGTCTCGTGACGACACGTCACGACCTCGAGGGAGGGACGATCGCCGAGGGCATCGTAGAGCGGCATGATCGTCCCGCCCGGCAGCCCGAACACGACGTGGATGCCGTGCGCAAGCAGCGTGTCGAGCAAGAGATGAGCGCCGCTCGTCTCGCTGGCCTCGCGAACGGATGGGTGTGGAGTGACGACTTCTTGGGTGTGCATGATTTCCTCCCGGTTCGCGCGCCCGAGAGCACCGAGCGTGCCGTAGGTCGATGTGGGAGCATCGCTGCGCGAGCAGGTCGGCGTGGGAGGTGTCGGTTGGCCGGAAACGTCCAAGGCCTGGTCGAAAACGGCCGCCGGCGACGTATGTTGGGCCCGTGAAGGTCCTGTTGGTCGAGGACAGCCGCCGACTGCGGCAGGTCCTGCGTGCAATGATCGGTCGACTCGGAGACGTCGACGTGATCGAGGCCGAAGACGTCGCCACGGCCCGACTGGCCCTGGAGCGAGTGGCCGTCGACGCCATGATCCTCGACGTCCGGCTCAGCGATCGTCCGAACGATCGGGGTGGCTTCGACCTGTTGCGCGAGCTGCGTCACGCAGGCCGCGTGCTGCCGACCATCGTCCTCACCTCGTCGAGCGAGCTAGAGGACGTGCGCGAGGCGTTGCGGCTCGGCGCGCGCGACTACCTCCTCAAGGACGAGCTGAGTGCGCAGGTCCTCGTCCCGCTGCTCGAGGAGCTACGCGAGCCGCCACCGAGCCGGGTGGTCCGCGCGGCCACGCTGGGCGAGGTGCTCGGCTCTTCGCCAGCGATGGAGTCCTTGCGGCAGCTCGTGCTGCGCGTCGCGGACACTCCCTCGACGGTGCTCCTGCGTGGGGAGACGGGTGCCGGCAAGGGCCTCGTCGCCCGCGCGCTCCACCGCGCGAGCCGGCGAGCGACGGAGCCCTTCGTCGTGGTGCACTGCGCGGCCATGCCTCCGACGCTGGTCGAGTCCTCGTTGTTCGGTCACGAGCGCGGCGCGTTCACGGGCGCCGATCGCCGGGTCCGCGGGCACCTCGAGCTCGCCGCTGGGGGCACGCTGTTCCTGGACGAGATCGCCGAGCTCCCGCTCGAGATGCAGGCCAAGCTGCTGCACGTCCTCGACGATCGGACCTTCCGACCGCTCGGCGCCGAGCGTGAGGTCACCCTGCGGGCGCGGATCGTCGCGGCGACGCACGTCGATCTGCCCGCGCGCATCCGGCAGGGCCTGTTCCGCGAAGACCTCTACCACCGGCTCTCGGTCGTGGTGGTCACGGTGCCGTCGCTGGCCGGTCGAGGCGAGGACATCCGCGAGCTGGCCGAGGCGTTCGCGGCGGCCCAGCCGCGGGGCCTCACCTTCACCCCGGAGGCGCTCGAATGGCTGCGCCATCGGCCGTGGCCAGGCAACGTGCGCGAGCTCCACAACGTGATCGAGCGACTCGCGGTGCTCGCCGAAGATCCCCACGTCGACGTCGCGACCCTCGAGGCCCTCGTGCCGCCGACGGAGATCACGACCCACGTCGGCGAGGCGGTCCAGACCCTGCTGCACCTGCCCGCCCCCGATGGCCGATCGCGCCTGCACATGGCCGAGGAGAAGCTGCTCGCGGCCGCGATGCTCGAGTGCGACGGCAACAAGAGCGCCGCCGCGCGCCTGCTCGGCGTGCAGCGCAAGGCCTTCCAGCGACGGCTCGATCGCCTGCGACGGAGCGGCTGAGCCGCGAAGAACGTCCGCCTCCGCGCCTACCAGCTGACGTCGACGATGCCGTCGTTGGGCCCCAGCATCTCCACGCTCTCGATGCGGCCCTGGACCCCGCACATGTCACAGACGCTGAGGATGCCACCGACCTGCGCGCTCTCCACGTAGACGGGCTCTCCCTCGATGCGCACCCTCGTCCGGCGGGTCGCGATCGGCTCGATCAGCCAGCGGCCGTAGGTGGCGATGTGGCTGCGGCTGCGGGCGACCTGCTGGAACAGGCCGAGGGGCGTCTGGGAGAAGCGGATGAGCGAGACGAACGCGCGACCGACGACGCTGCGCGCGAAATAGCGAACGGACTCGCGATGGAGGTCGCGCATGCCCTCGTGGACGCGTTCGGGCGAGGCCACGCTGGCGCCGGCGACGACCAGGCGGTGCAGGTAGTCCGCGACCGGATACATGCGAAAGGTGACGTAGTCGGGCGCGCCGACCTCGGCGTCGAACGCGGCGCCGAGGGCCTCGCCGCGGCGCCGGACCTCGTCGTGCAGCATGGCGAACCAGACCCCACGCACCTGCTGATCCGGCGTGACGCGGGAGAGGCGTTCCACGATGTCGCAGTGCTGACTCGCGGCGGCGAACGTGTCCACGGCGCCCAGCATCGCTCCGAATCGTTCGGTCCGACAGAGCGAAGCGCTGGGCGCTCATCGCTGTGGTCACTCGGCAGCGACGGTCGCGCTCGTCCGCCAGGTCTGCTCGGCCTCCCCGCGCAGGACGGCGAGGGCCCGGGCCGGATCGAGCGGACGGTGCCAGAGGTAGCCCTGGGCGGCCGCGCAGTTCATCTTCCGCAACAGGTCGGCCTGGGCGTGGGTCTCGACGCCCTCGGCGATGGCCTCCATGCCGAGGGCCGCGGCGAGCGTGAGGATGGTCTGCACGATGGACGCGCACATCGGGTCCTCGGTCAGGCGAGCGACGAACGAACGGTCGACCTTCAGCGCGTGGATGGGCATGCGCGTGAGGTAGCTCAGCGACGAGTACCCGGTGCCGAAGTCGTCGAGGTACAGGAGCACGCCGATCGCGGCGAGACGGCCGCACGTGTCGATGGCCTTCGGGTCCATCGTCGTGCTCTCCGTGAGCTCGATGCGCAGCGAACGGGCAGGCACGCCGGTCTTCTCGAGGAGCGCGCCGACGTCGTCGACGAAGTCGGGCTGGGCGAACTGCTTGCTCGCGACGTTGACGGCGACGGCGGTCGAGATGCCGGCCGCGAGCCACTCCTGCATCTGTCGGCAGGCCTCGGCGAGGATCCAGCGGCCCAGCGGGACGATGAGGCCGCTCTCCTCGGCGAGGGGGATGAACTCGCCCGGCCCGATGCGTCCGCGGGTCGGGTGGTCCCAGCGCACCAGCGCCTCGAAGTGGGTGACCGCGCCCGTCGAGAGCGACACGACCGGCTGGTATTGCAGCACGAACTCCGCGTGCTCGATCGCGTGGCGGAGCTCGCTCTCGGTCCGCCAGCGGTTGACCGCGGCCACGTGCAGGTCGTCGGTGAACACGTCGTAGCGCCCACGCCCACCACCCTTGGCGCGGTAGAGCGCAGTGTCCGCGTCGCGGATGATGTCCTCGACGCGCTCGTAGCCCGAGTGGCCGATCGCGACCCCGATGCTGAGCGAGACGTGCACCGTGTGGCCCGAGAGCACGACCGGCTCGGCCACGCGCTCGAGCAGCCGCTGGGCCACGCGCAGCGCGTCCGCGTCCTGCCGAACGCCCTCGAGGAGCACGACGAACTCGTCGCCGCCGAGCCGCGCCACGCCTTGCGCGTCGACGGCGGCGAGCGTGTCGGTCTCGCGCAGGCAGGACGACAGGCGCTCGGACACGGCCACGAGGAGCGCATCGCCGACCACGTGACCGAGGCTGTCGTTGATCACCTTGAAGCGGTCGAGGTCGATGAACATCACGACGAAGCGGAAGCTCGGCTCGCGACGCTGCCGCGCGAGGCACCGCTGGATGCGCTCGTTCAGGAGCACCCGGTTGGGCAGCCCCGTGAGGGCGTCGTGCAGCGCCTCGTGGCGAAGCTGGGTCTCGGCCATCTTGCGGTTGGTGATGTCGGTCTGGGAACCCGCGGCGCGCGTGGGCTGGCCGTCGGGCCTCCGCGTCACTGCACCCCGACACAACATCCAGCGGTGCTGGCCGTCACCGTGGCGGATCCGGTACTCGGCCGACAGCTGATCGCGCTGGCCGGCCCGCAGATCGGCGAAGGCTGCGCGCAGGGTCGCCACGTCCTCTGGATGAACGAGGTCGAGCCAGGCCTCGAGGCCGTCTCCGAACGGACCCTCGGGGAGGAGCCCGACGAGGGCGCGCCAGCGCGGCGAATAGAAC
>Ga0154020_10009391_pt1 | contig 11268 bp, 10 predicted proteins | sample Klosneuvirus_201_FD_109709 | JGI IMG/M metagenome (GOLD analysis project Ga0154020, IMG submission 109709) | Active sludge microbial communities from wastewater, Klosterneuburg, Austria - Klosneuvirus_20160825_MG | ecosystem: Engineered > WWTP > Aerobic digester > Activated sludge | place...
AGCTCGAGCTGCGGCGTCGCGCTCCGCCAGTCGACGACGTGCTGCGCGAACGAATCATCGAAGTCGACCTGCGTCAGCACCGTCCCGCCCGCGGGCAACGGCAGGCCCAACACCACGTGCAGCTCGCCGTCGATGACGCTCGCGAAGTTGTCCGTGCGTTCGAGCGGAAAGCCCTGTCCCATCAGCGACTGCATCACGAACCCGGTCGCCGGCGGTGCATCCACCACCGTCACGATCGACGTCGCGTACTCGGCAAACGCACCCGCGAAGTCCACGCGGCGCTTCGCCAGATCGACGTCCTTCGCGTAGCGATAGATCTGCCCTTGCTCGAGCAACAGATCCACGCGCGGCGAGCACAGCGCGAGCGGCAACGCGACGGGCAGTGGATCGAAGATGGTCTGCGCACCGCCGCACGACGTTCGCAGCGTGAACGGCGGCGCCCCCGCGCCCTCGGCAAAGATGCTGATGCTGTCGGTCGGCGTCTCGACATCCACCGCTTCGGGCTCGAAGAACTCGAGCTCGTCTCCCGGCTGCACGCCGGTGTACGTCCACATCGACAACGTCGGCTCGAAGCCCGCGACGAGCGTCACGAAGCCATCGGGCCCGAGCCGCCCCGTCGCCTCGCCGTTGGCATTCGTCTGCGTCGCGAGCGAGATCGACGAGTCGCTGTCCTGGAAGTACACGGCGAGCCCGCTCTTCTCGACAAAGCCGGTGACTCGCACCCGCACGATGCCGCGGTCACGCGCGTCGACCTCGATGGTGGCGTCGCTCCCGCCCGTGCGTCCGTCGTAGCAGCCGATCAGGCCCACGACCGCGAATCCAAGCGTCGCTCTCACCCGGCGCCATCCTACCCCGCCGCCGACGAAGAATCGTGACACCTCTCCGGCCGCCCCGCGGCTAGAATGGCGGCGTGAAGCTCGTGGTGGCGGCGGCGTTGGTGGTCGGTCTCGCACCGATGGCGCACGCCGACGATGCGATCGACGGCCTCCCGGATCCGCCCGCGCGCATCCTGCGCTGGCCGCTCTCGCCGTCGGAGCACCCGGAGCTCGCGCCACGCTATCCCGTCGCGAAGGATCTCGCCGAGCCCGGGCTCGATTGGATCCAGCTCTGCACGATGGGCGCGCACAAGCGCACGACACCGAACCAGCGCGATCAGACGGCGTACCTCGGTGCGTGGTGTGCGATCGCGAATCACGATGTCGATACGGGACTCGCGGCACTTCGCCCCTTGATGGCATCGAAGATCCGAGGATTGCCCGCCGCGATTCGGGTCGACATCGCGAACGTGCTCGCGAACGAAGGCAGCGCGGAACGTGCTCGGTTCCTGCTCTCGAAGCATCGTATCGACGATCTCGCGGTCCACGATCGGCTCGCCGCGCTGTTCATCGACATGAACAAGCTCGCCGACGCGACGGAGATCAACGACCTCGCGATCGGAGTCGGTGACAATGCACCGAATGCGTGCGAGCGACAGGGACGACGCGTCGTGATGAACAGCGATGTCTATCGAGGAGGCTTCGACCGCCAGCGATTGGTGCGCGGGCCGAGCTCGAGATGCAACGAGCTCGGACTGGAGCTCGCCTGCTGGTTAGATCTCGGCGGCTGTGGCGCGTTTTTCAAGTCGAAGGGAAGAGGCGCCCTGGTCGGACTGTTCGACGCATATCGTGTGCACTCGGTGGGGTCTCAAGGGTGGAAAACCACGATGTACAACGCGATCGCGACGTTGAAATCGCCCGATGATTTGACCATCGTGCTCGACGTGCTCGTTCGAACGGCCAGCGACGAGTGCCCCGATCCGCGTCGCTGGCTGGTTCGAAGTCTGCTGTGGCAGATCAGCTATCGCGAGGGTCTTCCCCCGACGATTCGAACGCGTGTCGAAGACCTGCTCGACGAGCTCCGACCATGCGCCAACTAGCTGCCCTCCTCTTGGTCGCTGCCGCGTGTGCATCCGGGCCGCCGGAGCGCATGCGCGATCCCAAGCGCATCGAGCACACGAATGTCGATCCACCCGTCCACGCGCAGATCGTCACGACGCGCCAGCGACCCGAGCTCGACGTCCCGGCTCCCGAGCTTCACATCGACATCACGCTCCTCGAGCCGGATCCCACGCACGAGATCCGGTGGCCGCTCGGGCTCGCGGATCACCCGGAGCTCGCACCGCAGTTCGACGTGGCCAAGGTCCTCGCCGAGCCCGGCCTCGACTGGATCGAGCTCTGCAAGATGGGCGCGCACAAGCGCACGATCCCGAAGCTGCGCGATCAGCTGCAGTACCTGCGCGCGTGGTGTTCCGTCGGTGCGTACGACTATCCCGCAGCGATCGAAGCGCTCGTCAAGCTGCGGAACAGCGTGGTGCCCGGGCTCGGCCCCGCGATCCGTGCGGACCTGTCGAACATCCTCGTCAGCCACGATCCCGACAGCGCTCGCGAGCTGGTCGGCAAGTTCCAGCTCGCGACCGAAGCCGACGTCCTCGATCGCTTGGCCGCGACGTACGTCGAAGTTGGCAAGCTGTCGGGTGCACGCGAGATCAACGAGCTCGCGCTGGCGAACGATTCGGGCAAGGCCCCCGCGAAGACGTGTCAGCGCTTGACGCGGCGAGTGCTGCTCGATCCCGAGACGTATCGAACGTCAAAGAGCGCGTTCACCACCAAGGCGCCGGTGCCGGGGTTCACCGACGATCCGACATCGCTGCTGTTCGGCGCGAAGCTCGGCACCGATCCGCAGTGCCGAGAGCTCGACGCGCAGGTGTCGTGCTGGCTCATCAAGTCGAACTGCTCGGCTTGGTACAAGCTGCGCGGCATTTCGGAGGCCGACGCGTTTCTCCTCGACGCGCGCATGGCGTGGCCGACCGGAAAGTTCCGCGCCGATGAAGACGCGTGGTGGAACGTCATCAACCCGGCGCTCAAGGCGCGCCCGAAGCGCGAGGCCTACGCGTTCGCGGTGCTCGCGTTGGAATCGTCGTTGAAGCTCACCGACTGCAACGACGACTTCGGCATGGTGCGCGCGCGCGATCTGATGTCGCAGCTCGCCAACGATAGCGACACGCCGCCGGATGTCGTCACGCGGCTGACCTGGCTCGACGAGAATCGAACCAAGCTCTGCTTCAGGCCGTACTAGCGAGGGCCCGGGCTAGCGACGCCACAACTCTCGGTGTCGCCGGAACTCGTCGAAGATCGCACCGAGATCGCGCCCGAACTCCACGTGCGTGTACTTGGCTGCGCGCGCAGTCCCCTTCGTGACCAGCTGCGAGCGAGCCATTTGATCGGTCATCACGCGGTGGATCGCGTCGGCGATCGCGACCGGATCGAGCATGTCGACGAGCACCGCTGCATCCCCGAGTTGCTCGCGTGCACCGGCGATGTCCGACGCGATCACCGGACAGCCCAGCGCCATCGCCTCCAGCGGCGGGAGGTTCTCCGGCCCGCACAGCGACGCGTAGACCAACGCGGTCGCATTCCGATAGAGCGCCACTAGATCGGCACGCTCGACAAATCCCAGAAAATGAACCTGGTCGTAGATGTCGAGCGCCGACGCGCGCTCGCGAACGTGCTCGAGGTTGCCTTTGTCACTACCCACGAACGCGACGTCGATCTTGACGCCACGACGCTTGAGCTCCGCGACGCCACGAAGAAGTCCCACGTGGTTTTTGTGCGACCAGAACTGCGCAGGATAGAAGACGTAGGGCGAGGAGACGGGCAGACGGAGTGGTGCGACAGACGTGTGCTTTGCATCGAGCGCGAACGTCGGCGTCGGATGCGGCAACAGGCGGATCCGGTCGGCGTCCACGCCATAGAAACGAACGATCTCGTGGCGCCCGACGTGGGTCCCGGTCACGACGAAGGTGGCCCGGCGCAACGTGTCCCCGAACAGCTTCTCGCGCCAGGTCCACTCGGCGTAGGCGCCGAGCTCCGGGAAGTACGGCTGCAAGCGATGCTCGACGTCCCAGATGGTGATGATGTACGGCAGGTCGACCTGTTCGTACATCGGCGAGGGGAACCACATCAGGTCGATACCGAGAGGGCGCGCCGCGTGGTCGAGTGCGCTCGCCGGGACCATGGGAACCTTGCGTCCGAAAACGCCGGCCGCCTGGTGGAGGGGGCGCTGCAGTCGCGACGTGACCTGCCCGAACCACGTCTTCTTGATGAGGCGCCCGATCGGACCACCCGCGAGCGAGTGGAACTCGATGCGCTTCTCGCCGACCTTGTCCCTCAGTCCCGCCGAGCTTCCGTAGTGGAAGACGACAATGGAATCATCCGCGGTAGCACCCGCGTTGCCCAGCACCGTCTCGACGAACGTGAATCCTCCGCCCGTCCGCGGGTCGATGTCGGGGAGGTAGATTCCGATCTTCATCAGCGCGCGGTCGACGCCAGATATTGGCGGATCGCATCTGCGATCCTCGCGATATCCGCCTCGGTCACGCTCGCCGACGAGGGCAGATAGAACCCGTTCGCCCACAGGTTCTCTGCCACCGGACACGCGATCTTGCGATACCCCTGTTGCCTCTCGAGGAACGGCTGCAAGTTCAGCGGGCAGAACATGGTGCGCGTATCGATGCCGCGCTCGCGGAGAAACTCGAGGAGCTCGTCCCGATGTTGACCGGCGCGCGGCTGGAGCACGACCGCGTACATCCAATACACGTTCTTTGCCCACGGCCGCTCGATCGGAAGCTGGAGCTCCTCGATGCCTGCGAGGTGGGAGTTGTACAGCGCGGCGAGGCGACGACGATCCGCGATCCGCTGATCGATCTTCTTGAGCTGCGCGATGCCGAGCGCGGCTTGCATGCCGGTCATGCGGAAGTTGAAGCCCGCGACCTCGTGATAGAAGCGCGGCTGGCCGAACGCGAGGTTGCGAAGGTGTCGAAGCTTCTTCGCGAGCTTTTCGTCGTTGGTGACGATCATCCCGCCTTCACCGGTGGTGATGATCTTGTTGGCGTAGAAGCTGAAGCAGCCCATATCGCCGAGGGCGCCGACCTTGTGTCCACGGACTTCGGCGCCATGCGCTTCCGCTGCATCCTCGATGACCGCGAGGCCATGCTTCTTCGCGATCGCCATGACCTGCGCCATGTCGACGGGGTGCCCGTAGATGTGGACCGGCAGGATCGCCTTCGTGCGCGGCGTGATCAGCGATTCGATCCGATCGACATCGAGGTTCCAGGTCTCGGACTCCGAGTCGACCGGCACCGGGACTGCGCCGTTACGATAGATGGCGAGTGCGCTCGCGATGTTCGTGCACGCGGACACGAGCACCTCGTCGCCGGCACCGATGTCGAGCGCAGCAACAGCGAGCTCGAGCGCGGTAGTTCCGCTCGTGACGGCGACGCCGAACTGAGCCTCGCAGAACTTCGCGAAACCCTCCTCGAACGCCGGGATGTAGCCGCCGAACGAACCGGAAATCTCTCCCTTGCGAAGCGCGTCGACGACCAACGCGACTTCTTCTTCACCGATCTCTGGTTCGAAGACGGGAATCATCAGGTCTGAACCTCGATGTCGATCTTGTCGTTCTCCGCCCCCAAGAACGGCCCCTGCTTGACGCTCACGCACTGCATGTCTTCGAGCACGCGAATCGAATGTGCACCATCGAGCAAGAGGATCGCATCACCGATTCCAAGCACGACCTCGTGGAACTTCTGACCTCGCGCCGTGAAGAAGTCGACGGCGATCTTGCCCTTCTGGACGACGAACATCTGCGTGAGGTTCGGAATGCGTCGCTCGATCGACTTGTGCACGTGCGCGGGCTCCACGAAGCCGCGCTCGTGCGCGAGCAACCCGAACTGCATCGACGAAGCGTCCGGAGAGCAAAACTTCGTCTTCTCCGTGACGCTGTCCGCCCAGATCACCTCCGCAAAGCGGATGCCGTCATTCTCGATGACATCGAAGCGAATGCCGGACATGCGCGGCGATTCTTACAACGGACTAGAAGATCACGCCACCACAGGCGGACTGGAACAGCGCCAGCGTCTGCTGGAGGCTAACCGAGAGATCACCGTCGCAGATCGAGGACATGCGCGCCTGTGTTCCAGCTTGCTGTACGAACGCCTTGAGGCGCGTCGCTTCGTCGGCGTCTCCGAACGTGGAGCTGCACGCACCCGGGCCCATACCCGCGATCGCGGCGGCGGCCCAGCGCGAGCGGTGGCCGGTATACGTATCGAGGAACGTCACGTAGTTCGCGGCCGGCTCCATCATCGAGTCGCACAGCGTCTGTCCGAAGCCGAACGAGACCGGCGCTTCGTACGAGCAATCCTCTTCGTCGGTGAGGAACACCACGCCGAGCAGCGCGTCGGTACGACGGAAGCCGGCGTTCGTGTTGTCCATCATGCGATCCTCGAACGCATCGCGCATACCGCCGAGGGGCATCTCGTCGGAGTTGCCGTTGGTCCCGACGTTCGCGACGCACGCGAACGTCTGCGCCGGGTTCGGATCGAGCTTGTCGATCCAGCGCTTCGTCATGTTGCACGACGCGGGCTGCTGCATCGCTCCGTTCTCGCCGCTGCCCGTGTCCATCGGCAGCGTCGGGCCGCCGGGGAACGTGGTCATCGTGTAGTTGTACTTGCGGCCCGTCGTCGTGACGGCGACGCGATAGTCGAGACCCGATGCATCGAGCACCTGGATGAACGTCGGGAAGTTCGCGATCAGGTTCGTCTGCTCCTGGCCCATCGAGCCGGAGTTATCGATGACGAACAGCAGATCGATCTTCGTGCATCCGCTTCCACCGTCGACTTGGGGGAACACTTGATCACCATCGCCGGTGCCACCACCGTCGGCGTTTCCCGTGTCATCGCCACCGTTGTTACTGGATGCAGGCGGTCCACATGCGACCAAGCCACTGACCAATACGAGCCATAGCGTGCGCTGCGCGATCATCGGGCCCTCCTCCGAAGTCGCGCGGACGGTAGATCGGGCTGTCGGGCGATACAACGAAAGAATGGATGGCGCTCAACAACGCGTACCGAGCAGCAGCACGATCGCGATGACCAGCACCAACAACGGTTCCCACGTGCGATCGAAGCGAGTCATCTCGCACCCCTTCGAGCAACCCGCCGGCCAGCCTCGCCCATCAACACTCTCGGACGGTTAGCCTCGGTGTCGAGTCGCATCGGACCCGGTCGGGCCAACTCGGCGGGTCTCGACCGACCCGTCGGCCGACCGAGCGACTAGCATCGCCGCATGCGCATCGCCGTGATCGCGATTCTCCTCGCTGCCGCATGCTCGAGCCCGAGCAAGCCTCCGACGCCGACCCCCGTCGAGCAAACCCCCGTCGAGCCGGCGCCGTCCGGCGATGCCGCGCCGCTCGAGCAGACACCCGCTGCGATCGATGCCGGCGCAGCACCGGCGGAGCCGCCCGCGCTGATCGCCGACGGTGGCTCGTGCCTCAGCGCCACCGAGTGTGCATCGGGCGTCTGCGAAGGCCTCGGCTGCACCGACGACAAACCCGGCACGTGCGCCCCGGCGCAGCGCGGTTGCACGCGGGATCTGCGCGCGTACTGCGGCTGCGACGGCAAGACGTTCAAGACCTCGGGCTCGTGTCCGAAGCGTCGCTACGCCGCGAAGGATGCGTGTCCCTCGGGCACCAATCGTCCCGTTGGCGCGTTCTGCTTGAAGGCCGGCGATTGCGCGTCGAAGCTGTGCGAGGGCATGGGCTGCGACGACGATCATCCCGGCGTGTGCGCCGACAAGAAGCGCGCGTGCACCGCGGACGTCGTGCAGTACTGCACGTGCGACGGAGGCACGATCACCGGCTCGAGCAGCTGTCCCGGCGCACGCTACGCGAAGCGCGGGACCTGCGACGAAGACGATTGATCGCGTTTCACCGCGGCTAGAAGCCGCCGGGGAACCGCAGCGTCAGATAGACGTAGACGTATGGCGCGATGAACAACACCGCGTCGATGCGATCGAGGATGCCGCCGTGTCCGGGCAGCAACGCGCCCGAGTCCTTCACGCCCGTCGAGCGCTTGATCAGCGACTCGGCGAGATCGCCCATCTGACCGAGCATGCCGCCCGGGATCGCGAGCAGCGCGACATCGAGCCACGACAGGTACGTCGCGAAGAACAGCTTGAGGAGCGCGACGCCCGCAAACGATCCCGCGAGACCGCCCCACGCGCCCGCCCAGGTCTTCTTCGGCGAGACCGCTTCGTACAGCTTCGCCTTGCCGAGGAACCGACCCGCGAAATAGCCGCCGGTGTCGGCGAGCCACGCGACGAGGAGCACGATCAGCACGAGGTAGCCGCGGCCGGGGTGCACGCCGACGAGCTCGAGCACCTTGAGCTTCGCGAGGAACGTGGTGAGGAAGCCCGCGTAGACGATGCCCATCACCGTCGCTGTCGTGCGCGCAGCGACCGTCGGGATGTCGCGGAACTTGAACAGGAAGAACAGCATCGGCACGACGACGGCGAAGATCAGAGCCACCGTGCTGCCGCTCAGGAAGAACCCGCGGAACGCGTTCGGCAGGTGCTTCGCGTACAGCGCCAGCGTCGCCGGATCGAGCCAGTAGAACACCAGGCAGGCGATGCCACCGAGGACGACAGCGGCTTTGCGGTCCTCCGCAGGCAGCGTCATCGCGAAGAACTCGTGCATCGCGATCAGCGACGCGATGAAGATCAGCGCCCAGGTCGGCTCGGGCCGCTGCACGTAGAGGATCCCGAGGAGGATCGGGACCGCAACGACCGCGACCAAGAAGCGCTGAGCGAGGTTACCGAGGGCCACGGCGAGCGAACCTAGGTCGGATCCACGTCGGTTGCGAGCTGTGCCGACGTCAATCCGAAGCGGCGCTCGCGCCCTGCGAATTGCTCCAGGCACTGATAGAGGTGCTCGCGGCGGAACTCGGGCCACAGCACGTCGACGAACACGAGCTCGGCGTACGCGATCTCCCACAGCATGAAGTTCGAGATGCGCTGCTCGCCGCTCGTCCGGATCAAGAGATCCACCGCCGGCATCCCGGCGGTCGGCAGGTACCCCTGGAACCGATCGACGTCGAGGTCTTCGGGCCGCACGTTGCCGGCGAGCACGTCCTTCGCGACCTCGCGGACCGCGCGCACGATCGATTCCCGCCCACCGTACGACAGCGCGAGGGTGAGCGTCATTCCGTGGTTGGCGGCGCTGGCCGCTCGGAGCTCGTCGAGAGGCTCCTTGACCAGCGGCGGGAGCTTCTCGCAGTCACCGATCGCCTCCAGGCGGATCTGGTTGTCGAGGATCTCGGCGCGCTCGTCGAGGAGGAACTCGCGAAGGAGCTGCATCAGTCCCGCGACCTCCTCGGCGGGGCGGGACCAGTTCTGGGAGCTGAACGCGAATAGGGTCAGCGCTTCTATTCCCAGCTGGCGCGATGCCCGCGTGATATCGCGGACCGAGTCGGCACCGGCGCGGTGACCATCGAGACGCGGTCGACCTTGGGTCTCCGCCCACCGGCCGTTGCCGTCCATGATGATCCCGACGTGGCGCGGGAGCCTGCGTGTGTCGCTCATCGATCTACCTCCGCGTCGCCTTCGGCGCCGCTGCGCGCCTGACGTACGTCAGGCTTGCGACGAAGAAAGGACGGGTAGCACGTCGGGTGCGAGCGTTGCAACGACACCATTGATCCCGTAGGCTCGATGGAAGCCATGGGCATCTTTTCGAGACTCGGGACGCTGATCAAGTCGAACATCAACGACCTCATCACGAAGGCTGAAGATCCGGAGAAGATGCTGTCCCAGGTCCTCCTCGAGATGCAGCAGCAGCTCGTCGAGGCAAAGAAGGCCGTCGCCGTCGCGATCGCCGACGAGAAGAAGCTGCAGAAGCAGTACACGGCGGAGACCGACAAATCCAAAGAGTGGGAGCGCAAGGCGATGGTGGCCGTGCGCGCCGGCGACGACAACCTCGCTCGCCAGGCACTCGGTCGCAAGAACGAGCACGAGACGATCGCGACGCAGTTCCAGCAGCAATGGATCTCGCAGAAGCAAGCGGTCGAGAAGCTCAAGGACGCTCTTCGCCTCCTCAACAACAAGATCGAGGAAGCGAAGCGCAAGAAGAACATCCTCATCGCGCGGAAGAAGCGCGCCGAGGCGCAGCAGCAGATCGCGAACACGATGAACGGTCTCGGCGACACCAGCGCGTTCGACACGTTCGATCGCATGGCCGAGCGCATCCAGCTCATGGAGGCCGAGGCCGAGGCCGGTGCCGAGATCGCGGGCGAGCTGTCGGGCGATTCGCTCGAGTCGAAGTTCCACGCTCTCGAAGCGGGCGGCGGCAGCGAGGACGACTCGCTCAACGAGCTCAAGGCGAAGATGGGCATGCTCGAAGCGCCGAAGGGCGACAGCGCGAAGCAGCTCGGCGCTGGCGTGGGTCACTCCAAGGAAGACAAGTCCGCCCCCATCGATGTCTCGGGCATGGGTGGCCTGACCGCCGAGGACTTGAAGGAGCTCGAGGACCTCGACCTGTCCGAGCTCGACAAAGACTCGAAAAAGGCCTGATTCGACCCCTGGGTCACGCCGGCTCGGCGGTGTGAATACCCAGCTACAGCGGCAAGAATTGGCGGAGTAACTTCCGCAGGTTGTGCCACTTCCGACCCGCTCCCTGGCGGATCGACGATTGCACCATGGTCCTCCCATGCGTCTCGTCGTCGGGTTTCTGGCACTGACCCTCTCTGGTTCGATCGCGCTCGCCGACGAGGCCAACACCCCGGAACCCCAGCCCGAACCGGCCCCCGCCACGGTCGTGGCCCCGAAGGCAAAGACCGGCCTCCGGGTTGTTCGAATCCTGCCGGAGAGCAACCAGGCGCTGTTGTTCGACAAGAACCGCGGCACCCATGTCCTGGCCGAGGTCGGATCCACGATCGCGGGCTACACGGTCGACGCCATCGACGAGGACGAGGTCACCCTGTCCGCCAACGGCAAGGAGCTCGTCCTGAGCGCCCCGGCGGGTCGTGGTGGTTGGCGCTCGCTCCGTGAAGAGCGTGCTGAAAAGGCGACGCCCGCCGTCAAAACAACCGACACCGCCCCGAACACCGGGGAGATCGTCGATCCGTACGCGACCGATAGCGGCAGCGCGCCGCTCGATCCATACGCCGATCCGAAGGTGCGCGAGGTCTCGGCGCCGACGCCGATCGTCGCGGGCGAAGGCGGCGTTCGTGTCGCCGACGCGAACGAGCCGTCCGACCCGTACGACGACGCGGGTCCCACGCGCGCGCCGATCGTCGACGCGGGTCCTGCGCCGCAGCTAAAGCACAAGGCCGACCCGTCGTGGATGTCGCCCGAGCCCGCGTTCGTTCCCACGGGGACCGCGAAGCCCACGCCGCTCGCCGAA
>Ga0154020_10009392_pt1 | contig 11268 bp, 8 predicted proteins | sample Klosneuvirus_201_FD_109709 | JGI IMG/M metagenome (GOLD analysis project Ga0154020, IMG submission 109709) | Active sludge microbial communities from wastewater, Klosterneuburg, Austria - Klosneuvirus_20160825_MG | ecosystem: Engineered > WWTP > Aerobic digester > Activated sludge | place...
CGCCAACCAGCAGTTCGTCGGCATGGCGCGCGGTGCGGCCTGGACCTGTGAAAAAGGCGCCGATCGGCACCCGGCGGCGCTGCACCGTGCCGGCGCTGCTCAATGCGGCCAGCTCGACCTCGGTATCCAGGGCCAGCAGTGGCGTGAGCGTGTCGCCTGCGGGCGAGGCGTTGCACAGGTTGCCGCCCAGCGTGCCGGCATTGCGGATCTGCTCGCTCGCGAAATGCTCGGCCGCTTCGGTCAGCAGGGGCGCGTGGCGGGCGACGACGGGATCGAAACGCAAACGCTCGATCGACACCAACGTGCCCAGCGTCAGGTGGTCGCCGTCGACCTCGATCGCGTCCAGCCCCTCGATGCGGCGAATGTTGAGCAGCGTGGCCGCCGGGCGGATGCGCCCGGCGTGGGTCTGCGGCATCAGATCGGTGCCACCGGCCAGCACGGTGGCACCACCGGGCATGCCCAGCGCGGCCAGGGCCTGCTCGAGCCGCGTTGGCGCCAGGTACTTCTGAACTGCCTGCATCGTCATGCCGCCTGCTCCTCGCGGTGGTCGAAGCGCACCGGCTCGCGGTATCGTCCGAAGACGCCCACCAGGCGCTGGGAAATCTCACCCACCGTGGCGTAGGCCTTGACGGCCTCGACGATGGCGGGCATCAGGTTGGTGCCGCTCCTGGCGTCGGCCTCGACCCGCGCCAGGGTGCGTTCGACGGCGATGCGATCGCGCTCGCCGCGGATGCGCGCCAGCGCCGTGATCTGCGCCTGCGCGGCCTCGGCGTCGTAAGGGTGCAGCTCGACCGGGCGCGTGGCTTCTTCGTCGCTGCGGTAGCGGTTGACGCCCACTTTCGGGAAGGCGCCCGACTCGATCGAGCGCGCCATGCGGTAGGCCTGAGCCGACACGCGCGACTGGATCGTGCCGTCGGCGATCAGCCTCACGATGCCGCCAGCGGCATCGGTCTCGGCGATGATCCGTTCCATCTCGGCGCGCATCTGGTTGGTCAGCGTTTCGACGTAGTACGAGCCACCCAGCGGGTCGACCGTCTCGGCCAGCCCCATTTCCTCGATCAGCAGCTGCATGGTGCGCAGCGAGATACGCTGCGCGTACTCGCTGGGGATGGTGTAGGCCTCGTCGTAACAGCACAGCGCCATGGTCTGTGCGCCCGACAGCGCGGCCAGCAGCGCGTAGTAGGCGCCGCGCACGATGTTGTTCTCCGGCTGCTCCAGCGTCAGCCCGCCACCGCCGCCGCCGGCGATCATGCGCAGCCACATCGAGCCGGGCTGCTGCGCGTGGTACTCCTCCTTCATGATCTTGGCCCACAGGCTGCGACCGGCGCGAAACTTCGCCACCTGCTCGAAGATGTTGCCGAAGATGTTGAAGTTGTAGGACAACCGTCCTGCAAACTCGTCCACGGGCACGCCGCGCTTGATCACTTCGTCGGCGTAGGCACGCGCGATGCAGAAGCCCCAGGCCATTTCCTGGGTCGGCGTCGCGCCCGATTCGCGGATGTGGTAGCCGCACACCGACACCGGGCTGTACTTGGGCGCATGCTCTGCGCAGTACTCGATGGTGTCGCCCACCAAGCGTATCGAGGGCTCGACGGGATAGATCCAGGTGCCGCGGCCGACGAACTCCTTCAGGATGTCGTTCTGCGCCGTGCCGCGCAGCGTCTTGAGGTTGAAGCCGCGCTTTTCGGCCATCGCCAGGTACATCGCGATCAGGATCGCCGCGCTGCCGTTGATCGTCAGCGAGACAGTGATCTTGTCGAGGTCGATGCCGTCGAAGGCGATCTCGAAGTCGCGCAGGGTGTCCACCGCCATGCCGACGCGGCCGACCTCGCCTTCGGCCATCGGGTCGTCCGAATCGAAGCCGCACTGCGTGGAAAGGTCGAACGCGACGTTCAGTCCCGTCTGCCCATTGGCAATCAGGAACTTGAAGCGCCCATTGGTATCCGCCGCGTTGCCGAAGCCGGTGTACTGCCGCATCGTGAACGGCTGCTTGCGGTACATCAGCGGGTGGATGCCGCGCGTGAACGGGTATTCGCCGGGGCGACCCAGCATCGCCAGGCCGCCGCTGGCCTCGACGTCCTCGGCCGTATACAGCGGGGCGATCTCGATGCCCGATTCGTTGCGCACCGGGCGCACGCCGGGGGGCAGGGTCTTCATCGCACGTTCTCCCGGATGAAATCGCTGATCGCGTCGAGCTTGCTGCCGGTGGCAAAGATGCCCTTGAAGCCCAGCGCGCGCAGTGCGTCGTGGTCGCCCGCGGGGATGTTGCCGCCGATCACCCACAACCGTTCACCCAACCCCGCGGCCTCGAGCAGAGGCTTCAGGCGGGTGCAGAAGGGCAGGTGGGCGCCGGCCATCGACGACAGTGCGATGACATCGGCGTTCTCGCGCCGCGCCGCCTCCACCACCATCTCGGGCGACTGGCGCAGGCCCGTGTAGTGCACGTCGAAACCGGCGTCGAGCAGCGCCCGCACGACCACCTTGGCGCCTTGGTCGTGACCATCCAGGCCGGGTTTGGCCAGCACCACTTTGATGCGTCGATCGGTCATGAACCGACCTCCTTCGCGATGATGAGTTTGAGAATCTCGCTCGTGCCGCCGCCGATCAGCGTGAAACGCACGTCGCGCAGATAGCGTTGCACCGGGTACTCCATGGCGTAGCCGTAGCTGGCGAGCACGCGCGCGGCCTGGTCGCACACGGTGGCAGCGGTCTCGGTGGCATGCAGCTTGGCCATCGCCGCTTCCTTGTGGTGCGGTCGACCCTGCGCATGCAGCCAGGCCGCATAGCGCACGAGATGCACGGCCGATTCGAGTGCGGTGGCCATCTCGGCCAGCTTGAACTGGATGGCCTGGTAGCGGTTGATCGGCTTGCCGAACTGGGTGCGCTCGCTCGCATAGCGCACCGCCTCGGCCAGCGCGGCACGGGCCACGCCCAGGCCCATGGCGCCGGTGATGATGCGGATCTCGGCCAGCGTCTTGCGCAGGTGTTGTTCGCCGTCGCCGACTTCGCGGGACAGGCGATGCGACTCGGGCACGAAGCAGTCGTCGAAGGCCACCTCCGAGGTGGGCAGGGCCCACACGCCCATCTTGTGGATGGCGCGGCCGATGACCAGGCCCGGGAAGTCGCGCTCCACCAGGAAGATCGTCAGCTTGCCATCGGGGCCGGGGCCGCCGACCTTGGCGAAGACGGTGAAGAAGTCGGCCACAGGTGCCGAGGTGATCCAGGTCTTGCGGCCGCGCAGCCGCCATCCGCCCTCCACCGCCGTGGCCGTGGTGGCGATGCCGCCGAGGTCCGAGCCCGCGTTGGGCTCGGTCATGCAAATGGCGCCGATCTTGGCGCCGCTGAGGGCCGGCTTGGCCAGGCGCTCGATGATGTCGGCGTTGCCCAGCATGTGCAGGAACTTGGTGCCCATGAGCGACTGCATGGCTGCCGCCCCGGCCAGGGACATCGAGCCGCGCGCCACCTCTTCCAGCGCCAGCGCGAACTCGGGCAGCGCCAGGCCCGAGCCGCCCACCGACTCGGGGTAGCGCAGGCCGAACAGGCCCAACTGGCCGAGCTCGAGGAACAGCTCGTGCGGGAACGCATGCGCCTCGTCCAGCGCCGCCGCCTGCGGCACCACGCGCTCGTCGACGAAGCGCGCGAAGACCTCGCGGATCGCGCGCTGGTCGTCGCTGAGATCGAAGTTCATGTGTCCAGCTCCGCGGCGGTGGCGCCGTAGTCACGCATCGCCGCCTCGCGCGAGATGACGCCGTTCCTCACCTCGTCGGCCAGCAGCTTGCGGTCGCGCCGCCGGGGGTCGCCCCAGCCGCCGCCGCCGTGCGCGACCTGGTGGTAGACGGTGCCGGCCGGCACGCCGGTGATGAGGTCCTTGTTCCGGGGCACGATGGTGCGGCCGTCCGGGGTGTGCAGGCGGATGAAGTTCAGCCCCGCGCCGTGGCCGCCGGCCAGGCCGAAGGCACCCTCGAAGTCGCCGTCACCGAAGGTCACGAGCTGGGTGTCGTTCGAGCCGATCTCGAAGACCGTCTCCACACCCAGGCCGCCGCGCCACTGGCCGGCGCCGGCCGAGTCGCTCAGCAGCTCGTGCTTGATCAGTCGGTGCGGCGTCTGCTGCTCGAACATCTCGTAGTCCTGGTCGAGCACGCCACCGGAGGCATCGATCATGCCGATGTGGTCGTAGCCGTCGCAGCCTTGCAGCGCACCCGATCCCCCCTTCAGACCCATGAAGCCGATGTCGACGTACTTCTCCCCGGTCTTGGGGTCCAGCCCCGTGGTCAGCGAGGCCAGCAGGTTGTTCCAGCCGGCGGTCACGCGGTCGGGCAGCACGGGTGCCAGGGCCCGCTGGATCGCGTCGGCGTTGGGCGGGCACAGGTGGTTGCCGAAGGTGGTGGCCTTGGGGTAGGCGGCGTTGAGGATGGTGCCCTCGGGGATGACGATCTCGATGGGTTCGACCATGCCCTCGTTGTGCGGGATGTCCGGGTTGACCATCTGCAGCAGCGTGAGGATCGTCGCCGAGGCGCTGGACGTGAAAGTGCCGTTGACGAAGCCGTTGGTCTGCGCATCGGTGCGCGAGTAGTCGAAACGGATCGACTTGTCGCGCACCTCGATGTCGACGCGGATCGTGAACTTGCTGCCCTCGTGGCGGCCGTCGTAGTAGACGTAGCCCTCGCCCGAGTAGCGCCCGTTGGGGATCTTGGCGATCTCGGCTTCCATCATGCGGCGCGTGGCGTCGAACAGCGCCTGCTTGTGCGCGGCATAGCTCGCGGCGCCATACTTCTTCAGCAGTTCCACCATGCGCCGCGCGCCGATCTCGCAGGCGCCCATCTCGGCCTTCATGTCGTGCTGCACGATGTCCAGCCGCACGTTGGCGAAGATCAGGTTCCAGACGTCCTGGCGCAGCCGCCCGCGGTCGACCACCTTCACCGCCGGGATGCGCAGCGCCTCCTGCCACACCTCCACCGCGTTGGGGTTGTAGCCGCCGGCCACCGCGCCGCCGATGTCGGCCTGGTGGCCCTTCACCGCCGTCCAGCCCACCAGCTCACCGTCGAAGAACACCGGCTTGAACACGGCGACGTCGTTGTTCTGGTTGCCCAGCGAGAACACGTCGTTGTGGAAGAACACGTCGCCTTCGTGGATGTCGCCGTCGAAGGTTCTGCGGATGTGCTTGCACACCGGCGCCAGCGAGAAGGCGAGGATGGGCAGGTTTTCGGTCTGCTCGAGCATGTGGCCGTCGGCGTCGTACAGGCCGGTGACGTAGTCCTTGGCTTCGCACAGGATGGGGCTGCGCGTGGTTCGCTCCATCGAGATGCTCATCTCGTCGGTGATGGCCTTGAAGCTGCGCGCGTAGACCGACAGCAGGATGGGGTCGATGGTCGTCATGGGGTGCACTCCCTTCAGGCGATCGCCGCGGCGACGAGGTCTTCGCGGCCCTTGGCGTAGAGCACGAATGAGCCCAGGCCGTCGACGACGCCGTCGTAGCCGTCGGACACGAAGATGGCCGTGGTCTGCTGCTCGATCAGCGCCGGGCCGGTGATGCGGTGGCCGGCGCGCATGCGGTGGCCGTCGTAGACGTCGACCTCGCCGTAGGCGTCGCGCTCGGGGATGTAGACGCTGCGCCGCCCCTTGCGCGCGGCACTGGCGTCGCTTGCGCCCAGGCTCTGGCGCTCGATGCGCGGCCGTTCGGTGGCGCCGATGGCTTGCAGCCGCACGTTGATGATTTCCACCGGGCTGCCTTCGGCCTCCAGCGTGTAGCCGTACAGGCGCCGGTGCTCGTCGTGGAAGGCACGGGCAATGGCCCCGGCATCGTGGCGCTCGATGGCCGCCATTGGCACCGCCACCGAGACCTCGTGGTACTGCTTGAGGTAGCGGCAGTCCAGCCGCAACTCGATGCGCTGGCGCTCGCGTCCGATGCGCTCGCCCTCGAGCAGTGCCGCGCCTTCCTCGGCCATGGCGCCCACCAGCGAGCCCAGGCGGGCCCAGTCCAGGTGCTCCAGGCGGGCGACGAAGGTGCGCACGAAGTCGTGCTTGAGTTCGCCCATCAGCATGCCGAAGGCGCACAGCACCGAGGCCTCGCGCGGCACGATCTGCAGCGGGATCTCGAGCTCCGAGCAAATCAGGCAGCCGTGGATGGGGCCGGCGCCGCCGCCGGGGATGAGCGGGAACTCGCGCGGGTCGAAGCCACGCTTGATGGTGACCTCACGCACGCCCTGGGCCATGTTGTTGCAGGCCACCCGGTACATGCCCGCCGCGGCGCGCTCGACCGTGAGGCCCATGGGCCGGGCGATGTGCTCCTCGATGGCGCGGCGCGCGGCGGCCACGTCCAGCGTCATGCGCCCGCCGGCGAAGTAGCTGGGGTCGAGGTAGCCCAATACCACGTTGGCGTCGGTGGTGGTGGGCAGCAGGCCGCCGCGGCCGTAGCAGGCCGGGCCAGGCGCCGCGCCGGCGCTTTGCGGGCCCATGCGCAGCAGGCCGCCTTCGTCCAGCCAGCCGATCGAGCCGCCGCCGGCGCCGATGGTGTGGATGTCGAGCATCGGCAGCGCGATCTTGTGGCGCGCGATCTCGCCGTCGTTCTTCAGCATGGGCGCGCCCACGGCCACCGACGCCTCGAAGCTGGTGCCGCCCATGTCGGTGGTGATGCAGCGGTCCTGCCCCAGCGCCTCGGCGTAGAAAAGGCCCGCGCCGGGGCCGCCGGCCGGTCCCGACAACAGGGTGAGTGCGGCCTTGTCGCGCGCGGCTTGTGGCGCGATGACGCCGCCGTTGCTCTGCATGATGAGCAGCAGGCCGGCAAAGCCGATGCCGCCCAGGCGCTCGACCAGTTGGTCGAGGTAGTGCCCGAGCTTGGGGCCGACGTAGGCATTGAGCGCCGTGGTGCTCACCCGCTCGTAGAAGCGGATCGAGGGCAGCACCTCGGTCGAGACCGACAGATAGGCACGCGGCAGCATGCGACGGGCAATCGCCGCGGCCGCCTGCTCGTGTGCGGGGTTGGCGAAGGCGTTCATGAAGCAGATCGCCACGGCCTGCACGCCCTCGTCGCGCCATGTCGCCAGGGCCGCTTCCACCGCGGCGGTGTCCAGGGCCTCGGTCTCGTGGCCGTCGCGGTCGATCCGGCCTTTCACGCCCAGGCGGCGCACGCGGGGCACCAGGGGCGTGACGTTGCGGTAGCGGTTGTTGTACTGCTCCTCGCGGATGCCGCGGCGCATCTCGAGGGCATCGCGCACGCCCTCGGTGGTCAGCAGCGCGGCCTTGGCGCCGGTGGAGGTCAGCGTGGCGTTGGTCGTCACCGTGGTGCCGTGCACGATGGTGTCGATCGTGGTCGCCAACTCCTGCACGGTCATCGGCGGGCTCATGCCCTGTGCGATCTGCGCCAGGCCCTCGACCACCGCGATCGACGGATCCTGCGGCGTGGACAGTGTTTTGTGGATCCGCGGCGGCTCGCCGTCCTTCGCAATGACGAAGTCGGTGAAGGTGCCGCCGACGTCGATGCCGATCTTGAGCGTCATGCGGTGGACTCCCTGGAGAGTGGGGCGGTGGCGGCCTCGTCGGCCAGCCGCGCAACCAATGCGCGCACGTCTTCCTTGCGCACCTTGCCGAGCGCGGTTCGTGGCAGCGCATCGACGATGAACACCTGCTTGGGCTGCTTGTAGCGGGCGATGCGGCCGTCCAGCCGGGCCATCACCGCGGCCGGCGTGAGCGACGCGCCAGGACGCGGCACGACCACCGCCACCACCAGTTCGCCCCAGCGTGTGTCCGGGCGGCCGACCACCGATGCCTCGGCGATGTCGGGGCTTTCCTGCAGCACGGTCTCCACTTCGGCCGGGCTCACGTTCTCTCCGCCGGAGATGATCATGTCCTTGAGCCGGCCGTCGACCCACAGGAACCCATCGGCGTCCAGTCGGCCGCGGTCGCCGGAGTGATACCAGCCTTCGACCAGCGCCCGCTCGGTGGCGGCCGGGTCACGCCAGTAGCCGCTCATGACGTTGCGTCCGCGCACCAGGATTTCACCGGATTGGCCCGTGGGCAGCGGTCGGCCATCGATGTCGGCGATGCGCAGCGCGACGCCCTTCGCCGGGCGCCCGGACGAACACACCGTGTGATAAGCCTCGTCGGCATGCTGGCAGGCGGCGATGGGCGATGTTTCAGTGGCGCCCCAGACCTGGATCAGCGGCACGCCGCGGGCATGAATGGCGCGTATGAGCCGTTCGGGTACCACCGTGGAGCCGGTGGAGATGGCGCGCAGGCTGGACAGGTCAGCCACAGGCCAGCGGGTCAGGGCTATCACCGCGTCGAGTTGCGCGGGCACCAGCACCGTGAGGGTGACACGGTGCTGCTCGATGGCCGCCAACGTGGCCTCTGCATCGAACTTGGCGTGCAGCACCACGGTGCAGCCCTGGCGCAGCGCGGGAAGGGTCTGGATGTTCAGGCCGCCCACATGGAACAGGGGCAGTGTGGTGAGCACCCGATCGGTGTCGGACATGCCGTGCATGTCCACGCTGGCGTCGGCATTGGCGCACAGGGCGTCGTGCGACAGCAGCACGCCCTTGGGGCGACCGGTCGAACCCGACGTGTAGCACAGCAGCAGCGGCGCCTGGGGCTCGACTGCCGCACGCTGCGCAGAATCGGCCGCCTTCGGCGCCAGTGTGCCTGCCTCGATGAAGGTCGCCCAGGGCAGCCAGCCGGCTGGCAGGTCCGCACCGGCCGCGACGCAGCGCGTGCGAGCGGGGGCTACCGCTTGGGCAGCGCTGGGCGTGGCAAACGGTGCGTCGGCAAACATCAGCACCGGTTCGCATTCGGCCAGCATGGCGCGGTGCTCGGGCGGCGCCAGGCGCCAGTTCATCGGCACGAACACCGCGCCCACGCGCGCGCAGGCAAACAGCATGGCCAGCATGGTCGCGCTGTTCAGTCCCAGCCAGGCCACCACCTGGCCGCGTCCTACCCCTGCCGCCGCCAGCGCGCGCTGGCACTGCTCCACCTCGCGCGCCAGGCGGTCGTAGCCCCAGGTGCCCTCGGCGCACACCAGCGCGGGCTTGCTGGCGCAGCGTGCCGAGGCCGCGTGGATCCAGTCGCCGGGCAGCAGTTCCACGGTCGCTCCCTCAGGCGTCGCCCACTTCGACGACCACCGCCATCGCGGTATCGCCGGCTGCGCAGCCGGTGAACAGGCCGCGCCCACCGCCGCGCAGCGCCAGCGTCTCGATCAGCTCGATGATGGCGCGCGTGCCCATCGGTGCTTGCGGGTGGCCCCACACCAATGAGCAGCCGTAGGGGTTGAGCGGCTGCCAGTCAACGCCCATCACCCGCGCGAACAGCAGATCGTTCAGCGCAAAGGGGTTGTGCGTCTTGATCACCGCCATGTCGCCGATGGCCAGGCCGGCTTGCGCCAGCGCCCGAGCGGCGGCGGGGGCCGGTGCCTCGGGCATGTAGGCCAGCTCCACCCGTGCCTGGCCGAAGCCGAGCAGGCGCACGGCGATCTTGGGGTCGGTGGCGAGCTCGCGGGCACGTTCAGCCGTGGTGACGACCAAGCCGGCATTGCCATCGGCCGGATGCGTCTGCGCGCCGTAGGTGACGGTGCCACCCGGCATCACCGGCTTGAGCGCGGCCAGGCCCTCGGCCGTGGAGCGACTCACGCCTTCGTCGCCTTCCAGGCGGGCGGCCACCTTCTTGTAGCCAGGCGCTGGCACGTCGAAAGGCAGGCTCATGTAACGTTTTAGAAACGCTGAATTGTCTGCCAGGGCTTGGGCGTACTGCTGTTCGCGCACCAGTACCACCTCATGCTGCTCGGCGGTGCCGATGCCGTGGCGGCGCGCCACGTTCTCGGCGGTGGCCAGCATCGCGTGTCCGCCCAAGGGGTCGCATCCGAAGTTGTCCATCACCCAGTCTTCGGCGGCGCCGGTGCCGCCCGGGCCGCGCGGGTTGGGGTAGTACAGGTGCGGACCATTGCTGGTGCGATCGGTGTTGACTACCAGGGCCGTGGTGGCCATGTCCGACTGGATTTCCTGCACCGCGGCCAGCAGGGTGCGCACGCCGGTGGCACAGGCCTGCATCAGGGTGGGACCACCCACCGCGGGCATGCCGGCCAGTCCGGTCAGCCAGGGCAGGCCGTAGAACGCATGTTTCTGCGGCACCGAGATGCCCAGCACCCCGTGGTCGAACACCGATGGGTCGATCCGGCGCCGAGCAAGCTCGGCCCGCACGACATGAGCCGCGAACTCGACGCTGTGCAGATGGGCAAAGGCGCCCTGCCACCGCGCGAAGGGAGTGCTCCAGTAGGCCCCGTAGGGGATGACAGCTTTCACGCTCATTTGACTACCTTCCCCCCGCGGGCTGCGGGATTCGCGCTTGCGGTGCCGCAGTGGCACCGGCGGCGGCATTGCCGTGCTTCGCCGCATGCGACGAGGAGGCGACGGGGATGAAACCCAGCGCATCGACGAAGGCCTGCCGCGCGTGCTTCAGGTGCTCATGCACTGCTGCTGCGGCTGCGTCCGCATCGCCGGCCGCCAGCGCTGCGGTGATGCTCTGCAAGCCGCGAAGCACGATCGTGCGAACCTTGGGCTGCCCCAGCGTCAGCGCCCGGATGTGCTGCATGTGATCGGCATAGAGCTCGATCATGCGCACCAGGCGGGTGTTGGGCACCAGGGCCAGCCAGGCGGCGCGGTAGCGCACGTTGGCATCGCGAAACGCGTCCGTATCACCGGCATCGTGCGCTGCGACCGTATCGGCCAGCGCGCCGTCGATGGCCGAGCGCGTGCGCGAGTCGACCGTCAAGGGCGCGATGCGGCGAATGGCTGCGGGCTCGATCAGGAAGCGCAACTCATAGATATCTTCCACATCGGCCAGCGTCAGAGCCGGGACCGTGAAACTGCGTCCGTGCGCCGCCAGCAGTCCTTCGTTCGCAAGACGGGCGAGCGCCTCACGCACCGGTGTACGCGATACCCCGAGCTGGTTGGCCAGTTGGACCTCTTGCAGCGCGTTGCCGGCACCGATGGCTCCCGCGCGCAGCTGGTCACGCAGCGCCTGGTAGACCTGATCGGCCAGCGCCCGTGGGCGTTGAACCGGCGTGAGATTGCGTGCGGTCAAGGGCCGTCTCCAAACGCGGGTGGGTCGGTTCGACGAAGTGACCCGGCTCGCGGTTATGGATACTGTATACATTCAATTTGCACGCGCATGAGGACTTACCCGCCTCGGATGGGCGGGTTGTCGCTTCGGCGGTTTTCGGTGGTGGGCCGGCCCTCAGCGACCGGGACCCAGCAATGGCAGCCGCACGTCGCAGGCGATGCC
>Ga0154020_10009395_pt1 | contig 11266 bp, 14 predicted proteins | sample Klosneuvirus_201_FD_109709 | JGI IMG/M metagenome (GOLD analysis project Ga0154020, IMG submission 109709) | Active sludge microbial communities from wastewater, Klosterneuburg, Austria - Klosneuvirus_20160825_MG | ecosystem: Engineered > WWTP > Aerobic digester > Activated sludge | place...
ACGCCTGACGTCGTGCTGCTCTGTCTGCTGTTCATACGTCTGCTCCTCCGCCCCCTCCTCCTCCTCCCCCCGCCACCCGCACCTCGACCGCCACCACAAGCTCCTTCGCCTCCTCGTGGCCCTCCTCGTGAATCCTGACTGCCATGCCTTTGTAGTTATGCAGTCTGTGAGGAGTCCTCATGCCACTGGGTTTTCATTAACGAGGGTTCTATGCAGCTGAGACAACTTTGGGATGACACCCCTCTCTGCATGATGGGGTTTGTATGGTTGAATGGTTGAACTCATCGCCGCCAGCGGTCAGTCTGTAGCTCGAGTTGCTCTCTTGCTCTTGATTATTCCCTTTTTGCCACAAGAGAAAGTCGAGTACGAGACGCGATCGAACATCAAGAGACTAATGGAGACGTTCATATCGAAACTTCCACTTCGGTCAGGGGATGGTCTCCCACGGCGGACACCTGGAGCACGAATCACCAAAAAAGTCATGTGAGTATCCGAACGAGTGTCGGAGGGTTGGTGAGGGCGAGGTGCAGTCCAGCAGGGCGTTAAGTGCATTCTATGTTCTATGTCAGACTGCTTGGATCAGTAGTGAATGAACAATCCACCCGGCCGTCAGAAGAGGGTAGTAACGACTTAATTAGGAGCACGCTTAGCACGCTGTAGCCCACATGCAGGACCGCCCAGACGTTTTCCTCAGGATATTATTAAAAAGTCATTTTTCCGTGATCGCCGAGCCAGTGCGGTGTGTTTCTATGAGAGCTAGAACGCGAACGGCGATGCCGAATGACGTGGTCCGACCATCGGTTGGAGACCGACTTCATTTCCCTCGGCGCTCGAATCGCCAACATATTGCGATGCCACCACCAACACAATCAAGGACTCAATTTACCTATTTTTTCAGACTTCGATCTTTATCCGCCTCGCTGCGGAATCGGCTGTGGAAAGCAAAAGAGAGGGTACTGCATGCATGCGTAGGAAGCTCGTTATTGGCCCTTTGCGCTTTGGTGGAGTGGTGTGATAAGTCTTCGAACTAGTAGTAGTAGTATACCCCCGGCCCCCCCAAAACATGCTTGTGGAACGCGACCGGTCCATAATAAAAAGACGACGATCGGGTCCGATCATTTGAGATTCGATGACAGAAGGAGGAGCTGGGCAGGGCCGAGGCCAGCTGACTCGCTCATTTGTTTGTCCCTCTGTCGATCGAACATGGCACAGAACATGTTCAGCACGGACTTCCGCCCATTCACTACCCCCCAAAAAATCAAGAAACTACTTCCTGCGTCGTCGGGCTCGATGTCGTCCCCTGCTGTGCGCGCCGTGACGCTCGCTCGCTTCGCGGAAGACCCTTCCGAGGACACGCCCCCCCTCGCCCCTCTTGGCACCAAGCGTTTTACCTTGTACGCCTCTTCCTCCATATATAAATTTTAATTTTTCGCCAACTATATGAGCGCCGGTTTCCCCGTCGTACGTAGGCCCTCGGCGTGTCGCGTCTGTTGAAGGCGTAGTTGAGTTACGGCTAATTGAGCACCGCTGGTGTCCTCGATCGTCCGTTGCCACGATTTCGATCTCTGAATGATTAATTATTTAGCATTGATACTACTGCTCGACTTTCCTCGAAGGCGTCGGAGAAGCCGGTGGTCAAGGGCGCCTCCTCCAAGCCTCGAGAGGATTTCTCCTCAGACGGCCAGGATCTCTCGTCGAACCCATACGCCTTGCCGTTGTCCTCCTCCTCCTCCTCCTCGTCGTCGTCTTCTCCCTCTTCGCCTATCGAGACGCCTCGTGCGAACCCCAACCATGAGTCAGATGGAGGAGAGGATGGAGAAGAGACAAGAGACGTTGGCGTTGAACGCGACGATGCTCAAGGCGAAGAAAACAAGGAGAACGAAAACCAAGACGAAGATGACCAGGACGACAATGAGGACGACGGCAATGGCAACGATGGCGACGATAGAGGTGATGAGGACGATACCGATGAAAATCAAGCCCGCCCAATAAAAAACGAGAACAAGCTCTTGGAGAAGTCGGCCAAGAGCGGCGAGCTCGTTAAGCTTCGTCGCCAGCGTCGTCGATACCGTCCCAGCGAGACCCTTCCTCACCTTCATTTGTGCATTCCTTTTCTTCTGGGCCCATTATCGGAATGAATTCACTATGTTTCTTAGGTCCGACGATGACGGAAAGGCGAAGCTCGCATATTGCCCGTATTGCCGCGCAGTGTTGATGTTCAGGTCTCTCAAGGCCAGCCCTGCAGAGCATGTCAAGTGGCACAAACACAATCACGACACCAATACCGAACATCAGAAACGGTAAGATAGTGGGTTCCTTTTCCTTCCAGTGCTTCTCTCCCTCATCTGCGCTTTCCTCTAGTGTTCAAGGAACCGATCCGATCGCTCAGTACTTCCCAGGTTGCACGTGCGAGAGAGGATGTAACCACTGCCAGCTCTACGACGTGGTCTACTTTGGCGAATGGGTTACTGGCAAGGGCGGCTTGGTCAACAATCAGTGCATTATCGACCCTTTCCGTACCTTCACTCCTCAAACGTTGCAGCGGCTGGGCGAGAAGCATTCGAATCCGATTACCTCCTTGGCCGCGTTGTTAGGAGCCGCCAAAGTTGGACATCGCGACGAGGACATCAGGTCTCAACCTCAATCCCAATCCCAATCCCAATCTCAATCCCAAGCCCAAGCGCAATCCCAATCCCAATCTCAATCCCAATCCCAATCTCGATCTCAGTCTCAGTCTCACAGGAAACGATCGCGCGAATCGGACATTGAGAGTGAGTCCCAGAAGGCGTCTGATGACATGATGATCGAGGGAGAAGAAGGGAAGAATATCGTGGAGCCCGCCATGAAGAAATTCCGTTCTTCTCTGCCTTCGGCAGACGCTGGGTCAAACTCGGAGCGAACCCCCAGCCCCGCCCGCCAATCCTCCAGCCCCGCCCGCCAATCGCCTTCCGCCCCGAACCCCTCCAACTCGATCTCCGAAAAACCCGCTTATCCAGGTGGCGAGGACCCTTTTAAACGATTGGTTTTCTTGGCCTCGAAGATCAGTGACCAAGAAGTATCGCGCCGCGAAGCGCTGGGCAGTTTGATTCAAAGGCGAGGCGAGATCGACGAGCGCTTGAAGGAACTCAAAAACGCCGACTTGACAGTGCCCGAGTGCCATGACAATGTGGCTCACTTCACGGCGCTGATGCAGCTTGTCAACAAGTCGCTCGACGATTCGCAGCGACTCGCGAAGCGCAGGGCCCAGGTCCAAGCGTCTATTACTCAACTGGAGCAGTCTGCTTTCACCTCAGAGAAAGTCGCTTCGCTTGTGCAAGCGATGGAGGCGATCATCGAGTCGACCACCAAGTAGTAGCAGTATACCCCCTGGTACCCAGTGAGTGTCTTTATTCTCATCCTGTAATAGAAAATGTGAATTGTATTCTCTGCCGTGACGCTCTGCGATTCTGGCTCACTGCTGCACATATCAACAGTCTCATGGGTCAGAGTTGGTCACTCTCTGACACCGTGGCCAATGAGAAAACTCGCAGGCCCGTCCCAACGGATCGAGCTCTTATGAATTTGTTCGAAGAGCTCCCTAATGAGCTTGTGATTAAAGTGATGGCCTCGCTGGGCCTGTGCGATCTCTTCCGACGCGTCCAGTTCGTCTCGCAGCGCTTCCATGTCCTCATCCCGCTCGCTCTCCCTTCGCTCGACCTCGCTCCTGGGACGTACCCTGGCCCCCACCTTGGATCCCACCGACGCGAACAAGAAGAGGAGCCTTTTCTTAATTACCGAATATGCGCGCCCAAGGAGTTCCCTTTGTTTCAGGCCGTCGATCGCCATCTTGTGCGCCGACTCGCCGTCGACTTTGCCGCCACAGAGGAGTTCTTCACCTACGACGACTTCGCCGCACTAGTCAACATGTTTCCGAATTTAACCGAATTTGTATACAATGGACACATTTTTGGTATTGGAAACACTGCGCTGGATCAGTACGACGCGACGGTGAACCCGTTGTTTAAGTTGTCGAACCTCGAGCTCTTCCACCTCACCACGTCGAGCTATGAGAGCTTTCCCGTGTGCAACTTCTCGCGCCTTCGTTCTTTGGCCATCTCCACACGCTCAGGAACACTCTCACAACAGGCAATCGAGAAATTATACGAGATTAGTGGAAATATCGAGGAGCTCAGCCTCCCCAACTGTTTCAACCTGGATTACAATCGATTCACCAACCTGCGGAGCTTGTCGCTCAAAGTGCTTTCCGACGGCGCTGGCGAGGTCCTAAGCTCCTTTCCCGGAAAATTCCTCAAACATCTCAAGATCGAGACGGTCTCCGACTACGAGTACAATGTGACGACCTTGTCAAACTCGATCCAGTCGAGCTTGGAGCATCTCGAGATGCGTGGCCATTGCATCATTCACGAGGACTCATTGGCAAATCTGAAGTTGAAGCACTTTGCCTTCACGAGTTGGATGGTCGACACAGATTTTTCATTCTTTCATCATTTCCAATCTCAGCCTTTCCTCGAATCGCTCCATTTCGAAACCCAATTCTCCGAGCGCAACGCATTCGACATCTTGACCACTCCTTTCTTTGCCGTCAGCCTCGGGAACCTGAAGAAGCTTCACCTCGTCCTGGACGCTCTCAAGTTTTCCCATTTCTTTGCGCAACAGATTTCTCAACATTGCACTCGATTGGAATCCATTGCTGTCACGTTTCTTCTGCTGGATTCTCGCATGAGCCTCTTCCCGCTTTCACGTTCCCTCTATCTGTCGCCTTGCTTGACGAGGCTCATTCTCGACGGGTTCAAGATTTTCAATTCGAATCTCATCGAAATTATTCAGAACTGTCCCTTGGTGGTGCATTTGAAGCTGAGCGAGATTCAAGATGAGCTAGACGACGCGACCTTTGACGCCCTTGCCGATCTTCGTCACCTTGAGCGGCTGGAGGTCGGCGGCGTCGTCAAGTACTGGCCGTACGTGCACTCTGAGGAGTTTCATGAGAGTCAGTCGAACCTGAGCGAGATCTCTTTTTGGGGAACTCTGTCGAAGATGAAGCTGCTCCGCATCTTGGAGTGCGAGGGCATCATCGACTGCCCCGAAGAGGCCCGGTTCTACCAAGTATTGCCACTCCTCGAGCAGCTGGGCTATTGCGGGAAGAACCGCTACCATTCTTAAGTCCGCGGATGGACGTAGACATGTTGTGACTTGATGATTAATATTGTGTATTCTCTCGGTCCAACAGCTCCTCTTGAAAATATCGTCGGGTTCACTTCAGAGACGCCCTCGTTTGGGCAGCGGTTTGACTGAATCACTGGCAGAGCGACGGACGATGCGGAGTTCGGCTGAAGACAGATCTGTTCGCTCTCTATCGACTCTAAGTCTCCATTTTATTTCTTTTGAAAAGGGACAGTGTGAGATGCGCACCTTGGTCCTCTTGCTCGTGTGCGCCTTGTTCGCCAGCGCTGCGGTGGCCCAGTTCGATATGCCGCCCGATGTGTTCTTTGTGAACTCGGACTCGATCCAAGTTATTAGTGCGACTTCACATCAATTATTTATTAATACATCGATGACCAACGAGGGCGACTGAGTTGTGGATGAAGGATTCCCCGATGCTTTTCAACCTCGCCCCTCGCCCTCGCCCTCGCCCTCGCCTTCGACGTGGCAGAGAATATCCCAGTTCAAGCTAGATGATAACAGATGTTAATTGTAGCGGTGGTGGATGGGCAGACAATCAAGGGTAATGGCCAACTGCTCTTCTTGCCTGCCACCGCCACGGACCCTGCGCTCACCTACGCTCTCGTCAACGGCACCGTCTCGGGCTCGACCGCGGAGATCTGGGCCGCTTACCAGAACGATAACGGCACGGTATGAACCATAATACAATAGCCATCTATGAAAATATATCGATCAAAGAAAACATCGGTCTCGAGCTCTTTGCCTGGCATGGAATGCTAGCCACTCGGGCCTGAGGCTAATTTCCTTCATGCAGAACGTGTTGGATCTGACGTCGATCATCCAAGGCTCGTGCTCTCGCGCCCTCATTGGCCAAGGCGGTTTCAAAGGCACGATCGAGTGTGGCGGTTGGCAGCAAACTGGCCAGTCCGATCAGGGCACTTCGTGGCTCCAGAAGGTCCTTCCCCCTCCGCTCGGAGAGTGACGACTATTAATTCCCCTTCTTTTCCAGTGCTCGATCAACTATGTCGTGGCTGCCGTCGATCTGGAACTCAATGCGCTCACTTTGAACAACCAGCTGATCCAATACACCTATGTGGTCGACATGAACAATGGGCAGCAGAGCTCCGTCGAGATTATCCTCATCAAGCAATACGATCTCGCACCCACTCAGGACAATTTCCAACCGCCTGCCGACTGCGGAGCGCCTGATGGCCCTGCTCCTGTACTCCTCATGCCCTCTCTCTTGTCCTTTTTATTTTAGCTTCTAGCTTCTAATGAGTATATTATTTTTGGCTAGGGTCCTTTTCCTCTCTAAATCGAAGCCGAGGTCGTCGCGCATGTCAGCGTGATATGCTGATGTAATAAATGTGTTCCCTCCCAACAGCGCAGTCGGTATTCTTGTATTACAACAAATCACAAAAAATAGGAAAATGAAATTCGGTAGTCGGCGGCGACTAGGTAGTGTTAATAGGGAGCGCTGTGCGTTCACTCTTCGCCGCCATCCATTGCTTCGCCACTCTCCTCGCCGCCTAGGTCTATCTCCATCTTGTCTTCCTCATCAACCACCTCGCCCTCTTCGAGCGAGGAGTCGGCTCCCTTGCGAGTCGCAACATGAGCGGTGATCGATGCGTCGAAGATTGCGAGCTGAGACGCGAAATCGCCTTCACTGTGATGATGGTCCGAGTCCGCGGAGTGCTTCTGGCGGCGCTCCATCGATCGTTTTTGCTTGGCCTTTTTGGCCTTTTTGTTGACGAGGGAGGTGGGGTTGAGGTATCGGCGCTGCACCTCGGCCACTTCATCTCTGTGATAATGCGGGAATTCGCACGCTTCATCCTCGCAGCGACCTCGGTGTGCCCACATGTAGCAGTAGTGGAAATCCTTCTTGAGCGGGGGAGCTCTCGGGGCAGACACAAAAGGGAGAGCTTTCGGGCGGTCCGGGGTCCATTCAAAGTTGTTGTAATCGGTCACCATGGCCGCCTCGCCATCGTCCAGCGAGCTTGAATGCAGGTCATAGAGGACAGCACCAGAGGGCACCTCATCGCCTGGAAAGATCGCGCGCCAGGTTTCAAATGCCCACAGAGCAGCATCCTTCTCTTTCATGGTGGGCTTCTTCGGCTCCTTCAAGTCGGGGTCATCGAGGAGGCGGTCGTCGTCCATATCCGGTGCGCTTCGGTTCGGGTTGAGATTGATCGACACTAAATAACCGCCTGGCAACTTACCAACGAGCATCTTGAGCGCCTTGTACATGACATGGTGGAGTCGGGCAGGGTTGAAAGTCGGCGCAGAAGCCATGATCTTCCTAGGGTCCACGATCTAGGCGACAATATCAATCGGTGACATCTCAGCAAATGAAGAGAGACTGAGAAGAGTATACCTCACTGTTGTGAACGCGATTTCCAACCACGTCGACATGGACAAGCAAGATCCTCGTTAACGGGCGGAATACAAGAGTCAGGTAGCTCGAAATGACCTCCCTCATCGTGAACTAAAAAAGAGATGAGATTTCACAAACCAAAGATGAAGGCAAGGCGAGGTGTACAAGTTCAGTGCCATGAGCTGCATTGTAGGTGAGCTTGACCATGGGCTCAATATGCGATTGGTTGACATGGCCCTTGACTCGGTACCTAGGAGAACATTCTCAGAAAAAAAGGATGATGAGAACGGCAAAAGAGGGCATACCGGAGCAACAACTTGATATCTCCGATCTTAAAGAGTCGATAGGTGACATTGTTCAGAGAGTTCGAATCGGTCTCCAAGTCAGGAAAGAGATCGAGCAGCTCCGAGTCGCTATCGGCAGCGAACAGATGAGGATTACTGCGTAAAACCATCGGACTCTTAACCGTCTTCTCCACGGCCAGGTAGCGACAAGCATTCTTATAAAAGAGAGAATTCTTCTCTCTCAGAGAAAACACTTTCTTAAGAAACGGTTTTTCCAAGAAGACAATCGGCTTCGATTCATTCCCAGGCTTTGAGATCATTGGCAAAGAGAAGGCGCTGCGGAGGAGGTGAACGTCGATGTCCTCGCCAAGAAGATCCGCGAGTTGCCCGAGAGCCTTCAAGGCGCTTGGAGTCGCCACAAAGTCTGCTTGGAAGAGAGTCGCGAGCTTGATTGCGGTCGGATCGGTACTAAGCAAAGCGGACGACGCGATACGCGGGCACTTCTCCTTCGGTAGATGAGTACCTTTGGGGAGCACGGTCCATTCAGGGACGACACCTCGTGCGACGGTTGTTGCCGCATCGTCTATCGGAGTTATGTGGTAACGATCGACGATAACTAATCCATCAGAATTCGCCTCAACGCCATAGTCGAGAGCGAAGGAGGAGGCGAGCAACCGCGACTCGAGCAGGTAATGCTGAGGGAACTCAAAGACTCGATCGATGCGCATCTTGAAAAGTTGATCCACATCATCTCGAACAAACTAACCAAAGAGAGTGAGCGAGACAGGACGCCATGAAACATGTGCAGAGACGGCGAACCTCCTCGAAAGTGAAGTAGCGCTCTTTGAAAAGCTTCAAATCCAGATTTCGCAAATGATTTTGAAAGCCCTTCTGCTCTTTTTGAATAAGCTTTGCGATTGTTTTCTTACCTACAGCAATAAAAAACTCAGTGACATCGAGGCAGGGTTCAAAAGAGATCAGAAGGCATTCGAACCTTCAGGTGGAAACTGGGGGAAGGGACTGTCGAGGTCCCAGCTCTCGACTTGGTCGCGGAATTTCGTCAAGGCTTCGAGAACACGTTGCTGGTCTTTAAAGAAGACTTCAGAGAATCGCACATTGAGTGCCTCGGAAGGAATCTCGATTTCGTCCTTTTCACCACGTTTGCGCTTTTTCGAGGTCGGCTCGGTGAACTGAGCAGGAGCCTAGGTCAACGATGAGAAAGGGCAAGCGATCAAGCGAATATGACAACAGGTCCACCTGGGGCTTCACATCGACTCGTTGCGATTTGCCAAGAAGATGCTTCGCGTAGAGATCGTGAAACGTCTTTGCCAGGCGCTGGTCATCTTGAAGGAGGTCCCAGAGCTCTTGAGCAAGGGCTACGAAAAAAAGAGCTCAGCCGACGACTTCTGTGCCAAATTCAGAGAAAAAGATAATTCTGCTATCGGAATCGAACAACAAATATAAATCAATGGCGGCATTGGGAGGAGAGATGGTACGAAAAGGGAGTCGAGGTTCGCCAAGTGGCGGCTCGTCATTGCTCGCGAGGTTTGTCACGAGCGGCGAGCTCGCCGATTGTGCCTCCACGGTTGGAATTTCCGTCGATGTAGACTGAAAATAATTCGCCCGAGGAGCTTTTTGCGCAGCGAGTAAGGCGGCTTGGGCTTCTTCCTGTAGCATGCGCGGTGAGAGGAAGCAAAGCGCACGACGAGCTCGACGAGGCGAGGTACCTCCTCCTTCCTCTGGGAGACACGAAGACTGATCCTCTCCAGTAATGGAGACATAAAAAGAGATATTTGATGTTGAGGCGGAGGATTGCGGGAAACGGGGAGCGCGGTAAGGCGCTCAGGGGGCAGCGTCAGAGGAGGGAGCGCGTCAAGCAGCATCTCTTGGATTCCCGTAAAGATTCCAGGCTCCATTGCCCTCAAGTTATTAGATATTCGTCATTATTCTGCTTTCTCGATGAAACCAATGCCTTGCCCTCTGACCTCTGTGGAGAAAGGGCCGGCCCTGCTCAGTGTCCGATCAGCGGAAGCTTCGGAGGTTTTTTTCCTTCGGCAGATTTTGCCGTTCTGGTCACGGCAATGTTTGCTTCCCAACGTCCCCCCAACGGCCTGTACTGCTCCCAAGACGCCTTTAAGGACGCTATGAGAGGTAAGTAGCCATTCTCATATCGTGATAGACTGAACCAATGTCGGGTAGTGACGCTGCTCAGGAGAGGCTCGAGAAGGAGTGGGAGGGCGTCCAGCGCAAGGTCCGGCCCTCCCGCTCCGTTAAAATTAATATTTGAGATATTGTATGTAAATTTTTGCTGACGGAAGCCTCGTAGGCCTTCACCCACTGGGTGAACACCTACCTCAATCGTCGCAACATCACCATTGACAATCTCGAGGAGGGCTTCAAGAACGGTGTTAACCTCGTGCACCTTCTTGAGCTCTTGGCTCGCCAAGATATGGATTTTAAGTTCTACAAGACCCCCAAGCTCAAAATCCACATGATTGAGAACTCGAACTTGTGCCTCAAGTGGCTCAAGACCCACGACGTCCCCAACGTCACCATTTCGGCTGAGAGTACGTTTTATTGTATTTAGTATTTCAAAAGTTCGAATTGGGGACCGCAGGGCTTGTCTTTGGATGTGACCGTTACCCTTGTTATTGTTCATTCTGCCCTTGGGCCTCCCCCCCCGTTGCTTATTCGGCCACTCGCTGATTTCTAATACATTAGACATTGTCGATGGTGACACGAAGATGGTCCTCGGCTTCTGCTGGGTCCTCCTCCGTCACTTCCGCTTTGGCCTCGACAAGGACACCTCTTTCGAGGATGCCTTGCTCAAGTGGGTCAAGGAGCAGCTCGTTGACTACCCTGACATTGCGATCACCAACTTCAAGACGAGGTATCCTTATTCTTTCACACCGCTCAATCGTTCCGTCCTCTGTCGGCCTTCTTGAGCTCGTCGTCTCCTTGTCCTCGCCCCGTTGTTGGTTGCACCTTGCTTCCTTCCTCGCGACTCTTTGCGTCGTTTTCGCGAAAGATTTTTTCGGGTCAATATTTCGTTGTTCGTTGTTTTGAATTGCCAGCGGGGGACCTCCTCGATCTCTTTTATCCAACTGCTGCCCTCGTTCCATCGCCACCCCCGCTCGCTCATCCGCAATGTGTTCCTTTCTTCTTTCAGTCTCGACTATTGATATTCTCCCTTAGCTTCTGCGATGGTCGCGCCCTCCTCGCCCTCAACCACAAGTGGGACGAGAGCGTGGTCGACTACAAGAACTTCGACAAGGTTCGTTGCTGTTTTTGCCGCGTCGATGCTTCGGACCCTCGCTTGTGCTCACCACTTTTCGTTCAGAGCGACCCCGTTAAGACCATCACCACTGCCGTCAACCTTGCCGAGCAGCACATGAAGGTTCCCACGATCATCGAGCCCAAGGCCCTTGCCCAGGGTGACGTCAAGGAG
>Ga0154020_10009396_pt1 | contig 11264 bp, 7 predicted proteins | sample Klosneuvirus_201_FD_109709 | JGI IMG/M metagenome (GOLD analysis project Ga0154020, IMG submission 109709) | Active sludge microbial communities from wastewater, Klosterneuburg, Austria - Klosneuvirus_20160825_MG | ecosystem: Engineered > WWTP > Aerobic digester > Activated sludge | place...
ATGTTGGTGAAAGTGTGGAATCAGATTGAGTTTTTGACATGGCGTACGAGGTCGCTCCCAGGAATGTAGTCAGCGCTGTGAGTCGGGCAATCAAATAGCTGCGGTAGTGCGTTTTCATGGGTCTCTGCATAACACGACCTTGCAACACCGCGAAAGAGAGCGCTCACAGCGGCAATCAGTTGACGCACAAATCCCGGCTCTTGGAAGGCCGTGCTCAAGGAGACAACGGCCTGAAATCAACGGTCTTTTGACCATTCGTTGTTGCGGCTCTTTTTGTTGAAATTACACGCTGGTCACCATGTCACGACCCTGGAACAACAAACGACTGCATGATAGAAACTGACGTACGGAAAATGATTGAACCGGTCCGGTGCTGCCGCGGTTAAAGAGGTCGCCAATGTCTGAAGTTCTTAGAACTGCCGAAAAACCACGCGCACTTGTTACGGGCGCTAGCGAGGGGATCGGACGTGCCTTTGCCAAAAGGCTCGCTCACGAAGGATGGCAGGTGACGTGTGTGGCGCGCAACGCGCTCCGGCTACATTCTCTAGCTGAGGAACTAGTCCTTATTAATGATGCCGACCATCGGGTTGTGGTCGCTGATCTATCCAGCCAAGCCGGAGTTCAGCAGGTTCGCGACGAGCTCTTTCGATATGATTATAAATTGTTGGTGAACAACGCCGGGTTCGGTCTTTATGGGCGTTTTTACCAGCAGTCATTGGAGAAACTAGATGCCATGCTGGCAGTAAATTGTTCCGCTCTGATGCACCTCAGCCATGCCTTTCTTAAAGTGGCAAAAGAAGGAGCAGCGTTAATAAATGTTTCTAGCGGACTCGCCTTTGCGCCTTACCCTGTAGGTGCTGTCTACGCCGCGACCAAGTCCTTTGTTACTTCGCTTTCGGAAAGCCTATGGCTGGAACATCGGCATCGGGGCATCTATGTTATGGGCTTGTGCCCGGGTGTCACTGAGTCCCGATTTAGTGAGAGGGCCGGGGGAATGGGCTCTAAAAAACCACCTGAGATTATCACGGAATCGGCGGAGTCTTTGGTTGAAACAGCTATCTTTGCGCTTAACAAGAGAAGTAGACCGACCGTGATCAGCGGGTGGTATAACAAAGTGATTCTTGCGATGCTGCGGCTTCTCACGCGTCGGCGCATTGTTCTTTTGATGGGTAAAAATCCCTGAGCCAAGGGGCATGAAAATGAAAATAAGTAATCTTTTTGAGCCGACCTGGGAGGTTAATGACAACCTCAAAATGAAGTGGCGCCAAAATTTGATTGCCGGGGCTTCACTTCTTGGAATACCAGCGACTCTTGCTTCTCTAAGCATTCGGTTTTTTACCAGTCCTGATTACCACTCCTTTGACTGGGTGGGGCTTTTCGTCATCATCGCATTGGGCCTTAACCTCTTTCTCAGTCGCTCGCTGCGTGGGATTAAAATTGCTTCCTGCATTCTATGTGCAATTCCTCTCGTCGCACTTCCTGTTTCTGCCTGGAATTCAGGCGGCCTACGATCTCCTGTGGTTTTATGGTTTGCCATCTTTCCCCTGATCCCCTCGTTTTTGCTCGGGCCACGGTCAGGTGTTATAGCTACTTTACTTGTAAATTGTGAAATTGTTGCATTGTTGCTTGCTCACAGGTTGGACGTGATTCCGCCCGCCTCTGGGTTGACCGGTAGTTCTCTATTTGAACTCTTTTTGACGATTTCCCTTTGCTCCATTGTGACTTACATTTTTGCTGCATTTTATGGTCGCCAATCCGATCGCGCCAATGCTGCTATTGTTGAAATGAGCGGGATGTTGTCCCTGGGTCGCATGGCAGGAGGTGTCGCCCATGAAATCAACAACCCTCTTGCGGTCATTCATGGCAATCTGTCACTTCTAAAACATCACCAGGAAGCTGGAACCCTTGATCCGGATTTTTTGCGGGATAAACTCGATAAAACTAATCTGGTGGTCATGCGGATTGCTTCTATTGTGCAGAAATTGCGCAGTTTCGCCCATCGTGACCCGGGGTTGGCAGATACAGGTGCGAATTTAAAGGAAACGCTTGAAAACGCTCTCCTGATGGTGGGCGAGAGGTTAACGGGAGCTGGCATCGAGTTAAAAAACAACCTAGGTGCGGAGATTTCTGTAAATTGCCAGCCGGATGATTTGTTGCAGGTGTTGATGACGTTACTCGATAACGCTGAATATGCGGTCAAGGAGAGTATCATTAAGTGGATAGAACTTAGTATAGTCGCCAGTCCGAAGGGTCAGGTGTGTTTTGCCTGTACCGATAGTGGTCCACGCATCACAGAAAAAGACGCTCAACAAATTATGAAGCCATTTTTTTCAACAAAACCCATCGGTCAAGGGACGGGGTTGGGCCTAAGTGTCGCCAGCAGCCTGTTGGCCAGATACGGCGGCAAAATCTGGCTGGACCGCCAGCATTCAAACACCCGTTTTGTCGTCCAACTCCCGGAAAACCGGAAGTCTAAACTGGCCCCTTAGCGCAGTGTGATCGTAATCGTAGACGCTTCCGGATGTGCGCTGGTAAGGCACCGATTGGGATTGTCCATTTGTTGCCAGTTTTGAGGCCGTAACACCCCGAGTGCTGTTGAACGAGGTCAGGTCCTGCGAGAACTATTCATTGCCTGCTTCTGGTCAGGGGCAGCGCTTCTTCAGGCGCCGTAGAATGTCGACGAAGTGGTATGGATCTTTGTCGACGACGCCGTCAAACAAATCTCCTACATCTTGATCGTTTTTACCGATGACCGAAGGAATCGCAGACTCTGGCAAATCCGAGCTCAGGTAAATAGCAGGGCATTGGTCCCGCCTTAATCGTGCCTGTTTTAGCAACGAACGAATGGCCCGTGCGATATCGGCTCCATTTGTTTCTGAATCATTGAAATAGAAATCGATAACAATAGCATCTTTATCTTGAAAAAATTCCAATTGGGCATCGCCGATGTAGGACCAAAAGGTCTCCGGAGATGAGAATGTTAAGACATCTGTTCTATGGCATTCAAGCTCTGCAGAAACAAGGACCTGCCGCCAATTCTCCAAATAAAACAGATTATCTTCGACAATGACAATTTTTCTACACGCAGATGCGGACGATGTGTCAGGTGTTTTCGTTGCTGTTTGAGGCAGAACCTTGAGGGCACTCGGGCTTGGGCCTGTTAGAGCTTCCAGAGTTTTTACCTGCACTTCAACTGGAAGTTTGATGGTGAACACGGTTGATTCTGGCGTGGATTCACAGGATATAGTACCACGATGTGCGTCCACTATTTTTTTTGCAATGGCAAGACCAAGGCCGGTGCCTCGAGTTTTGCCGCGTGTAAAAAAAGAGTCGAAAATGTGCGATAAATCTTCAGGTGAAATAGCTGGCCCATTGTTGGCAACCGCTATTTCAATGCCCGCGCTGCTCAGCAACGTCGCGGCATCTTCCATTTGGCAATCCTTAGTCGAAATAATGATCTTGCCACTGTAGTCCATCGCCTCGCAGGCGTTGCCGAGAATATTTGTGATCACACGATGTAATCTGTCCGTATCGGCAACTAAGGGTTTTGAGTGTTTAAAACTGGTTTCGACTTGGACGGCATGCTTTTCCCTTCGATCCGAAAAATCAGAAAGAACGAGGTCCAATGCAGAATTAATCACATCCAAAGGGTTGCATTCTTGGTGGCAAACCTTCAGATCGTGGCCGAGATCCATGAGGTCGGCTATCATCGTATTGACTGAACGAACATCACGGCGCAGCGAGTTCGCGTAGGATTCAATTTGGGCCGGTGTTAGTTTCTGTGAAGAAGACGAACGCAAACGATCAATCAAAGCCATGATGATTGAAAACGGGCGCCGGACGTCATGGGCAAACATTTGCGTCATAGCTGCAATAGCCTGGTGTTCCTTGGATTTTATCTCGACATCGCGACGCCGAAGTCTTTCTTCCAAAAAGCGGCGATAGAACACCGATATGTCAAGAATCAAAAAGAGACCGAAGGCAATCCAGCCTGTTTCCATCACCGGGACAGAAAAAGACGTGCCCAGCTTTTGGTAGGCGAAGATATTGATGATTTGTGCAAGTCCAAACACTCCAGAAAATGCGGTCATAAAATAATGTCGACCGGTCCGGACATCTAAGTTTTTTTGCAAGAGCTTCATTGCGGCGAAAGTGATTGCTCCGAAGCATGTAACATTCACATACCATGGCATATATCGGTACAGCTGAGATTTGATCGCAGCATCAGCATCGATTTGCAGCAATCCTGTGTACGTGATCGTTACAATAAAAAATAGCCCAGACATGCCGACTTTTGGAACGCGCAAACGGAAGAATGACGCGACTGCAGCAGCGAAGCTGAGATTGCGCGCCAAACCTGCGATGGCGTTTACCTGACGCATCCAGATTGGAAAATTATTATCTGGTGAAAATAGTGCATAGCTCATAAGAGCATCCAGCATTGCGCAGACGACCATCCAGCCCACTTCAGGGTAGCGGATGCCTGCTATCCATGCGGCGCCAAAAATCATCAAAAACACCAGAGCGAAGTTAAACCAATATATGGGCTTTAGAACAAGATCACGGTAGGTAAGGAGGTTTGGCATCACGAGAGCCGCGCGGCTATCGGTAAACAGCATCGGCATCCCGGTCGCAAGGCCGAGCCAGCCGCCTCTGCCGTTAATGGGGCGACTTATAATTTCAAGCGTTGAAGGTTTGCGGTCGGAAGGAAGCAGCGGAAATTCGAAGTCACCATTGTCGCTATCGACCATCCGCAATGTTCCGTTGAGAAAAACGGCCGAATCACCTAGCGCTTGATGTATGCGCATCCAGGCAAACCCGTCAGGTTTAAGTGCACTAAGGTCGACGTAACATTGAGTATAAAGATATTGATCTGGCTTAACCTCTGGCTTGTCTGCGGCGGCGGCTCGTCGATAGGGCATTTTAAGCGGAGTTAGTGCATGAGGGACGGTGCGGACCTCCTCAGCTGTGTCACCGTGGTGCCAGTCGCCGGTTGCCCACCCACAATCTTCACCGAATTGCCGGACATCGGCATAAAAAGACATAAAGTCAGCATCGGCGTGGTAGTAGACTGCCCGACTCCAAGCGGTAAGCCCAATGCCAATTGTGATTGCTATGAAGGTCAGGATGCCGAGAGTACGTTTCTCCCATTGCATCAATAAGGACCCCTGATATCAGGTCCGGATTCGTCAGGGCGTGGAATTCCTTGTTTCACAGTGCGCAAAAATGCTTGGAAGGTAATGCGGAATCCGTACCATGCGTCGCCGACTGGATCGATGATCGAAGGCGTTGCCGTCCCATAGCGGCTGCTGATTCCGTCCCAAACCAAGGAACGCTGGGCGTTAATTTGCCTAAATGCCGTGAGCAATTCGCTCACCACAGCAGGATCATTCGGCTCGATAGGGCAGGCATTCTGCCATTGATTCAATGTGTGGCTTGCTGCCAAGGTAATGTCGACCAGTTTGCGTATTTCATGGCGCAAAGGCTCGCCATAACCGCAGTTCAGATGGGGACCGCCGCAGGCAATATCGTACGCGGTGTTTAAATCGTACGCGTCGCGCATCAGTGCTTCAGTTAAAAAGTAAGCTTTACCTATCGTGTTGCAAGTTTGTGGACGAGCAACCAAATCAGCACGAGCTTCGATAGAATGGCCCAGAACTATGAGGGCACCGATCGCTACTTTACAGAGCAGACCAACTGCCGCGCGAGAACGTTCGAAGTTTGTGGACATACGAATCTCCCGGTATGTTAGGTCGACGTTAATATATTAATATTCTGATGTTTTCAATAATAAACCATGAAAGTTATAAAAACAGGCAGTTCTTACTAACCACGCTCAACCTGGCCCAAATTTTTGCAACTGCGGTCAATACTCGCTCTACTCACGGCCCAACGCTGGACCGAAAGCTGGCCTCTTTCGTTCTCTCCCGAAAAACACTGACGGGCGTGAAGTGAAAAATCCTTTTAAATCTGTGGTGATAGCAAATTGGAGCAAAAATATTTTGATGTGGCATGCAATTTGATTGTGTGAGGCGCATCAAAGGTCTGGGGTCTGGAAAAAAACCATTCGTAAATTGAGGAGAGAGCTGTGCGCAGTCATTTGTTTTTTAGCAGGTTTTGTCGGAAAAGCGTGTTGTCGGCATTCTGTTTGGCGTTGTCGTCCGCGTCCTGTGGGACCAAAAAGAGTCACATCGTCGAGAAAATCACTGAGATGCCGCAATATTCGGCATTCAAGGATATACGTACGGTCGAGAACCCGGTCATTCAACAGGCTGCAAAGGCCGTGGTTCTGGTCGAGCTGCCCCAAGGATCTGGCACGGGATTTTTCGTAGATGGCGGTACGAAACTCATTACGAACAATCACGTGGTCGGCGCGTCCAATTGCTTAAAATCGGGATGCTATATAGATATCATTGCGGAATTTGAAGCAGGCACTGAGCCCAGTCCTTCAATCAAATTATTCGCTGTTCCTGAAAAACTCAGCCCAGGCTACGACATCTCTGTACTTGCGGTTTTTGACGCTGCTACTAAATCGCCATTTACCTTTCCCGCTTCGCTTACAATTGATGCCCGACCTGCCGCTGAACTGATCGGACAACACGTCACACTTGTCGGGCATCCGCTTGGAGCATTAAAGAAAGCTTCGATCGGTACCATCCTTAGCGAAGAAGGTCCTTGGCTTAAAGCCGATTTTTTCAACCTCGCTGGAACCAGCGGTTCCCCAGTTCTTGCTCCAGACGGTCGCGTCGTAGGTATTAATCACCGAGGTGTTTTTGACGGGTCTTCTCTAACAGGCTACGGCGCAGAGAATTTTGCTTTGATTTCTTCCGGCTATGCCATCGAACAATTGTTGGGAAATTCTGCTCCCGAATCTCTTGCGTTGCTGGAAGAAGCCTCATTGAGGACCGAAGGAGAGGTCCTTGCAGCACTGCCCGCGCTGCTGAACGCAAAGATAGGGGCCCTGCCGATAGGCCAGGAAAACACCTCGACCTCCATCTTGGAGATTCTGGCGAACTCCTGTGACCGTGGGTTACAAAAGACCTCGTATGCTGATCCGGATGCCATCAATGCCGCCTTGGCGGCCTGCTATGACGCGCTTAGGTGGATTAACTGCGGCTCTAAGAAGGTTGAGCAACATACATCCTGCCCAACTAAGGAGGTTCAAGCAGCCTGGATCACGCGGTGGGAAAACGCACGCGTTAAAAAGGACCAATTCTGGCAGAAGGCCACCGTGGAATACAAGGAGCTTCAAACAAGTCGGGCGTTTGCAACCAGCAGGTTTGATGCAGAAGATAAATTTTCAGCAGCATACAATGCGCAGCTTGATCGGGTTCAACTTAAAGTAGACCTTAGCCTTGCCGGTAAGATTGTATATCTTCTCGATAACACCCGCACCAACTATGGCGGCGTCAACCTGAACGAGATGCTACTCAACTATAAAAATGTCCCTGGCTATGAGAACCACGCCTACTGGATCTTTCTGGGCTACGTATCCTTGTTAGATTGTGAAATCGTGACTGAAGCTGCCCTGAAGGAGACAGTGTTGAATTTGGTTCAAAACAAGAACGTAAGCCTCCTAAACAAGTTGGATATCGAAGCATACGCTCACTACCTTGGGTTTTTGTAGAAAGCGTCCGGCAATGCCCGACGCGAAATTGGTCTGAATCAGAGCGCTGCTCTATAGCCGGCACCTCAAGAATGTTTAGTGGAATAGCAGCGTTCTCTCTAATTTGAATAAACTCGACGCAATGGTATATCGCAATGAACAGACTCTATTTTTTGATAGTCCTGATAACGGGTTTTTGTCCATTAATTCGCTCATACGCCGACGAGTCGGTATCAGAGACAAGCCAGGTGACACCGTCAATAGGTCAGCTCATGCCCGTAGCAGATGTTCCGGTTGAGGTAGTTGGAAGGGGAACCCATGGGAAGCTTCCTGGAAATGGCAAGCTTTTGGTAGAAAGTCGCCCTGATGCCACTATTTTAACGTTTGACGGCTCAACAGTTTTACAGCATGGGATTTATCTTGACTTGAATGACAAGACATTCACCATTCCAGGTATCGGAACGACAGGGGCTTTGGGCGTGGCGCAACGCCATAAAAATCCGCATCTTGGACACATGATTGAATTTGAATGGACAGTTTATGAAAAAATGTTTTCTGAATTCTCCAGAAAAGAAACCGTAAAATCCGGCGCGATAGAACTAACTCGAATGAATTCAAGGCGCGGCGAGTGTGCGATGTCTTTCCAATTTCACAGGACTGTACATGGTGTGCTCCTTGACGATGAAGACTTTGTCCTTAAATTCTCCTGCCCAACACGAGATGTCGCTGTTAGACGAAGCGAATCCGCCGAATCTCGTCGGCTTGGGGGTCTGAAAAGTCGAGGGGTCCCATACCAATCAGCATCAACTCCTCATTGATCTGTATCTTCATCCCCGGTGAAGGGGCAACGGATTAACCCACTGGCAGAGAATAGCAAAAGCGCTCATGTTGCTCATTCAAAATGCATCTATGAATTACCAAACTGCCTGAAAACAAGCGATAAAATGCTGTTTCGGCCTGTCGAAAGATTCTACATTCGTTCCGGCGTTTCGATCCCGAGGATATCCAGCACTAAAACAAGGGTAGCCAGTGTGGTCTGAGACAATGTCAGCCACGATCCCTGGCGCCCCTTGTCGGCTTCGCGCAGGATGTGATGCTCGTGGTAGAACATGTTAAACGCTGCACCAAGTGCGAAGCAAAATTCGCAAAGCAAATTTGGTGCGCGCAAATCATAGGCTTGATTGACCACGTCGGGAAATTCCGCAAGCTTCAGCAGCAACGCGCGCTCTGACTGATCTTGCGGCGGCAGCAAAGTCGAAGCGGTGATGTTCTGTTCCCTCGCTTTGGTAAGTATGGATTTGATCCTGACCGCGCTATACAGCTGATATGGCCCCGTGCGTCCGTCAAATGACGAAAAGCGATCGAGATCAAAAATGTAATCGGTGGCGGGGTGGTTGTTGAGGTCGGCATATTTTAACGTGGCGACCCCCACCATCCTGGCGATCTCGGCGAGATGCTCGTCAGCCGTCAGGTCTTTGTCCGTCTGTCGGTCTGAAACATTCTCCTTAAGGCGTTCGGTCGCCTTCTCAGTTACCATTTGAATGAGGTCTTTGAGTTTCATGACTCCACCGGCTCTCGTCTTGAATGGCTTGCCCTCTTTGCCATTCATTGTGCCGAAGCCGATGTGTTCGAGCTTAAGGTGATCACGGGCAATCCCCGTCTTGCGTGCGGCGCGGAACACCTGGTCAAAGTGAACGTGCTGGCGTCTATCCACAACGTACAGGATAAGATGTGGATCGTAATCGCGCGTTCTCTGCGAGATGGTAGCAAGATCGGTCGTACCATAGAGGACAGCGCCGTCTGATTTCGTCAGCAGCAGTGGTGGCATCGGGTTATCTTCGCCATCTTTTGCGACTTCAACGACCAGCGCTCCCTCACTTTCAACCGCATGTTTAGCAGCTTGCAAGTCTTTGATCAGGCCGGGGATGATATCCCGCGTGTCGCTTTCGCCGAGCCACAGGTCAAATTCGATTTTGAGCTGTCCATAGCCGTCCTTGAGGTCTTCGACCGAAACATTGTAAATGTGCTGCCAAAGTGCCCGATAGCCTGGATGTCCTTTTTGCAATTCAGCTGTAGCCTTTCGGCAAGCGTCCATGACCGATTCGTCGGCTTTCGCGCGGCTGGCAATCGCTGGATAGATGTCTTCGAGATCAGCTATAGAAACCGGCGACGCGGCAGGGAACGGACCCCTACCTGATGCATCGAAATAGGGCAGATCGGGTTTACGACATTGAATCTCATAAATCACCATCCCCATCTGCAGGCCCCAGTCGCCCAGATGCACATCGCCTTTGACATCATGGCCAAGAAATCGCGCCAATCGCTTCAGGCACTCACCGATAATTCCTGATCGCAAGTGGCCCACGTGCAGGGGCTTTGCGATATTTGCTCCACCGTAATCAATGATGACTCGCTCTGGGTTGGTGTCTTTAGGGCAGCCCAGGCGCGAATCCTTGCTCATACCCGCGACGAGTTCCGTCAGAAAGTCATCGGTTAGAGTTAGGTTAATGAACCCCGGACCGGCAACTTCGACTTTGGAAAAGCATGCCTCGGCCTGGAGCAGTGTTGCGACGGAGGTGGCGACGTCCCGTGGGTTCTTTTTTTGTCTCTTGCCGGCGGCCATCGCGCCATTGCATTGAAACTGGCAAAGATCCATGCGGCTGGAATAAGAAACTTTGCCAAGGTCACGGTCCAGACCGGCTTTTTCGAAGGCGTTGCAGACCAAAGTATCGAGGTGTCGTAAGAGTCGGGGCATGATCGGGGCCTTCTAAAAAATCAGTCCAAATTATCAGTTAATTTAGCGGGTTCCTTTGATAGGCCCGGAGAATTTACGTACCCATACCTTCTGTCAAAGCTAAAGCCTAGTCAATGGTCGAATCACTTAAATTCGCCCGGGGTTCCACGGCTTCATTGGGGGGCGTCTGATGGCTCCATGCCCCGGTTTTTACGAGGTATAACCAAATCCGGACTAGATCTTTCAATGCTACGAAAAAATCCAGGGCATTCACTTTGGATCCGCGAACGTCATTCCAGGCGCGCAGCGGCAACTCAGCCATCTGAGACTCCAGACTGATGCCCGCGACCTTGCATCGTGCCAGGATCTCCACGTCAAAAATCCATCGCGACTTAAAACTTTCAGAGAATACTTTCCTCAGGACGCCCGTGTTTCTGAATGCTTTTGCTCCGGCCTGGGTGTCGTAAATGCCCGCATTGAGGGTCATGGATGCAAAAGTGGCAAACACCCTCCCTAGGTAGTGGCGACCTGCACGGCGCTCGATCTTGCGACCAAGGATTTTTATCCGGGAGCCGAGAACGGCGCAGCAATGCGGATTTTCCGCCATGAACGTGATGAATTCTTTGATTGCAGAGACAGGAGTCGACAGATCCGCGTCCCAGAATCCGATGATGTCGGGGTCTATTTCAAAGGCGCGTTGAAAGCCGCTTCGTACGGCTTCACCTTTGCCGCCGTTTGTTTTGTGTACAAGCAGCTCGATACGTTTTGGCAGTTGATCGTGCATCCTCAACAAAAGCTCACGGGTCCTGTCGCGGCTCCCGTCGTCCACAAAAATAAAATGTACAGTCGGGTGCTGTCGCGCAAATTGCACAAACTGCGCACTATCGAGACGATGTGCTTCATTGTAGCAAGGTACAACAAAAA
>Ga0154020_10009397_pt1 | contig 11263 bp, 10 predicted proteins | sample Klosneuvirus_201_FD_109709 | JGI IMG/M metagenome (GOLD analysis project Ga0154020, IMG submission 109709) | Active sludge microbial communities from wastewater, Klosterneuburg, Austria - Klosneuvirus_20160825_MG | ecosystem: Engineered > WWTP > Aerobic digester > Activated sludge | place...
AAAATCATTTTAGAGAGAATGAACAGAATGAAGAAAACCTGAACGATAGAAATTAAATAGCTCCAAACGATGTGCTTCTTTTTAAAGTGACCTACTTCATGCGCCAGCACGGCAACTAATTCTTCTTTCGTGTGATTCTTGATCAGCGTATCGTACAAGACAATTTTTTTCTTTTTGCCGATCCCTGAAAAAAATGCGTTTGCCTTGGCGGATCTTTTTGATCCATCCATCACATAAATATTTTCTAACGGAAAGTTTACTTTCTTCGAGAACGTTTCGATTGCCGATTTTAATTCTCCAATCGTTTCGATTGCCGATTTTAATTCTCCATCACCCAAAGGAGTAAGTTTATTGAAGAGGGGTAAGATCAAAGATGTGTAGAACATGTTTACGAACAAAATGAAAGAGGCAGCCAGCAGGCCGAACCAGATCCAAAAATCGGGACCCAAAGAGTTGATGAGATAAATCAAAACAGAAAGTAAGGCACCTCCAATAACGGCACTAAGCGCGTATCCTTTGAGTTTATCTATGATGAACGTCTTGGTGGTTGTTTTATTAAATCCGAACTTTTCTTCAATTACAAATGTGCTATACCATTGAAACGGGATAGTTAGTAGATCGGAAAAGATCATGAGCACACCAAAGAAAACTAAAGCAAGTATTATTTCATTAGGAATGATGGGTCGCAATTGTGAGTCCAACCAACCGAATCCACCAAATAGTAACATGCCAAACGACAAAGCGAAACTAAAAGCTGAAGTCAGGAATGAAAATTTCGTTTGTACTTTCTGATACGCCAGTGATTTTTGATATTTTTCTTTATCATAAAATGATTCAATCTCAGCGGGGATATCTTTACGCTGGGCCTTCAGATTTATATAATCCAGCAATTGATCGAAGAAATAACTAACAGCGGATATGCCTAAAATAAGAAATAGAATGGATTCGGGCTTCATGCAAGATTAATTCAGTAGCTTTTCAATCGCTTGTTTTGTTTTATCAAAACCGAAGCGATTTACGATTTGATTAAAGTTTGAACGGATGTTGGCATTCATGAGGTTGCCCATGCTGCCCTCGTGGGTGTGGTTGATTTTTGTGGAATAGGAGAACTTTCCTTGTTCAATAGCAAGTCCGATATTTTTATAAGCATCACGAAAAGGCACGCCAGCTAACACTAATTTATTCACTTCCTCTACACTGAACAGAAATTTGTATTTCTCATCCTCGAGAATATTTTTCTTCACGTTAATAGCAGAGATCATGAGATGGGTCATTGCCAAACAATTTTTTAAAGTAGTTATTGCCGGGAATAACTTTTCTTTAATTAGTTGTAAATCCCGATGATAACCAGAAGGAAGATTGGTGGTAAGCATAGCCAACTCATTGGGCAATGCCTGCAGCGAGTTGCACTTAGCCCGAATCAATTCAAATACATCTGGATTTTTTTTGTGCGGCATGATGCTTGAACCCGTAGTCAATTCATCCGGAAAGGAGATAAACGCGAAATTTTGATTGAGGAAAAGAGTTGCATCCATGGCTAACTTACCAAGCGTAGCGGCCACATTGCTCATGGCCTGAGCGAGTATCCGCTCGGTCTTACCACGTCCCATCTGTGCATATACCACATTGTAGTTCAGGTCTTCAAAGCCAAGCAACTGTGTAGTTAACGTGCGATTGAGTGGAAACGAGGAGCCATAACCAGCCGCTGAGCCCAGCGGATTTTTATTGACAATCTGATAAGCCCCTTGCATGGTTATCAAATCATCCATCAGACTTTCGGCATAGGCACCAAACCACAACCCAAAGGAGGATGGCATGGCCAATTGCAAATGGGTATAGCCTGGCAACAAGTTGTTTTTATGCGCCTCGCTTTTTGAAATCAAGAGCTCAAAAAGTTTGCTAACCTCTTCCGTGATTTGCTCAATTTCACTTCGCAGGTAGAGTTTAAGATCCACCAATACCTGATCGTTACGCGAACGACCACTGTGAATTTTTTTTCCTACATCACCTAGTTTTTTTGTCAGCAACAGTTCTACTTGTGAATGGATGTCTTCCACGCCTGGCTCAATAACAAAATTGCCGGATACGACATCAGCATAAATATTTTTAAGTTCTTTCTTTAAAAGGCTGAGTTCGTCCTTCGTTAATAACCCAATAGACTCCAGCATAGTGATATGGGCGATCGAACCCAAAACATCGAAGGGAGCCAGCTGTAAATCAAGAACAGGATCTTGGCCGGTGGTGAAGTCAGTAACTTCTTTTAATGAGTCTTTGTCTTTACTCCAGAGTTTCATAGAATGTTTTACAGACGCAAGATACCGTATAATTAGAGAAAATTATGAAGTTTAAGATATTGAAGCAGCATAATGGTTTTGCCATCTTTAATTTCTCCGGTTTCTAACATCCTCCAGGCGTGATCGAAGGAGAGTTCAAGTACTTCAATATCTTCATGCCCATCCAATCCACCGCCTTCAGAAGTCTGCATCTCTTTCGAATATTCAGCGATAAAAAAATACACGATTTCTGTTACTGATCCGGGCGACATATAGGCTTCAAAAACTTTTTTTACATCCCGTATGGTGAAGCCCGTTTCTTCTTCCGTTTCTTTTCGAATGCAGTCTTCCGCGTTGTCCTGATCCAATAGCCCCGCACAGGTTTCAATCAACATACCGTCTGGGTTGCCATTGACGTAGGTAGGAAGCCGGAATTGCTTAGTCAGGATAACCGTTTTTTTCTCCTTATTGAAGAGTAGAATCGTAGCACCATTCCCTCGGTCATACGCCTCCCGATTTTGCTCGATCCAACTTCCATTGTTTCGCTTATAGTTGTAAGTTACTTTTCTTAATGTGTACCAATTATCGGATAGAATTTCTGTAGAAAGAATCTGTACGCGGTCGTTCATAGTATTTTCTCAAGGAGTGCTAAATATGAATTGATTCCGGCTTCAATTTCGGCAACGTAAATAAATTCGTCAGCACCATGCGATCGGGCAGAGTCTCCGGGTCCCATTTTAATGGAATCTACCGGCATCAAGGCTTGATCGGAAGTTGTTGGCGAGCCATATAATTTTTTTCCTAGTGATTTGCCAGCAACAACCAGGGGATGAGTTAAAGAAATTCCCGAGGAGCGCATGCGAAGAGATCGCGGGGTCACTTCGCATTTGACATTTTCTTTCACCGTTTTCAATACTTCTTCTAATGAGTAAGAATCTGTCACACGGATGTCAACAGTAAACTTACATTCTGTTGGTACTTGATTATGTGCCTGGCCCGCATTTATAACAGTTACTGACATTTTTACCTCGCCCAGGGTGTCAGAATTTTTTGGAAACCTATAGCTTCGAAACCATTCGATATCTTGTAATGATTGATAGATAGCATTTACTCCTTCTTCGCGGGCCGCATGACCCGCCTTTCCCTTACTAACACAGTCCAATACCAACAATCCCTTTTCGGCAATGGCAATATCGGTTAGCGTAGGCTCGCCCACGATGGCAAAATCTATTTTGGGAAGATCATTCCAGATTAATTCAATCCCATTCGGTCCGGAGATTTCTTCTTCGGCTGTAGCCGCGATTACTAAATTATATTTTAGTCCATCCTTATCGTAGAAGTAGTAGAATGTTGTCAGCAGGGAAACCAGCGCCCCACCGGCATCATTGCTACCCAAACCATAAAGTTTTCCATCTTCCACATCTGCCGAATATGGATTGCGGGTATAAGCCAGATTTGGTTTAACGGTATCGTGATGCGAGTTGAGTAAAATGGTTGGCTTGGCATCGTTAAAGAATTTATTCTTCGCCCAAACATTGTTGCCTTTTCGTTGTGCCTCTATGCCGTGATGCTTGAAGAAACTCATTAGTAGATTCGCTGTCTTGTCTTCCTCTTTACTGAAAGAAGGTATACTGATAAGTTGCTGCAACAGGCCGAGCGCGATATCGGGCAGATGTTCTTTCATGCCTGTGTTATCAGGGTGCCTTTAGTGTCGTAACCAATGTTTGCCAACAGGTGCGTGTGCTCACCAATCAAAACTTCCTTAACCCCCGATTGAATAGCATTAAATGAATTTTCCAGTTTGGGCAAAATGCCATCGTGAAACGAGCCTTTCTTAAGTAGCTCTTTATATAGAGTATAGTTAAGATTACGAATGACTGAATCGTCTTTACTGACATCCGTAAGCACGCCTTGCTTCTCAAAACAGAAAATCAGACGCACATCAAAATGTTTGCTCAGCGATACAGCCAACACAGAAGCAATCGTATCCGCATTGGTATTAAGCATCGTTCCGTTTTCGTGCGTGAGCGGAGCAAAAACGGGAATCACATTCTGTTTAAGGAGAAAGTAGAGTAAGGTACTGTTAACGCTATCCGGTGTAATGTCTCCAACAAATCCAAAGTCAGTTTCGCCAACGGGTCTTTTAACAGCTTTAATTAAATTTCCATCCGCTCCGGTAACGCCCATCGCATTGCAATGATGCGTCTGAAGTTGTGCTACAATTTGCTTATTGACTAAGCCGCCATACACCATCGTTACCAGATCAAGTGTTTTAGCATCCGTAATTCTTCTGCCCTTCGTGTAATGGGATTCAATGCCCAATTGATCGCCCAATTTGGTTGCAATTTTTCCACCGCCATGAATCAATACCTTGGGTGATTGAATGGAGGCAAAGTCTTTGAGAAATACTTTCAACGACTTTTCGTCATCTAACACATTGCCTCCGATTTTTATGATATATAATTTGTTCATATTCTTAGTTTTTAGTCCTGAGTACTTAGTCGTGAGTCTACATACTAATGACTCAGTACTATTGACTCAATAATTCCGCCAACACGGCTTGTGCGGCCCACACCCGATTGCCGGCTTGTTGTGTTACTACGCTATTAGGGCCATCTAAAATCTCGTCACTTAGTTCTACATTTCTGCGCACAGGAAGGCAATGCATTACCTTCGCCTGATTGGTAACAGATAACTTTTTATTTGTTAACATCCATTTGGGATCATTGCAATATATTTTCCCATAATCCTCGTAGGTGCTCCAGTTCTTTATATAAACGAAGTCTGCATCTTTCAGGGCTTCATCTTGATTTTGGGTGATGGTGGCACCTTTGGTAAATTTCGGATCGAGTTCATAATCCTCAGGATGAGTGATTACAAAATCGGCCTCGCCCCATGCATTAACCCATTGCGAAAAACTATTGGCCACACATTGTGGTAATGCTTTAACGTGCGGAGCCCAGGTAAGTACAATTTTTGGTTTTCGTTTTTCTTTGAAAGTTTCCTGAATGGTAATAATATCAGTTAAACTTTGTAACGGATGCACCGTGGCACTTTCTAAACTAAGAATAGGTACAGCTGAGTACTTAATGAATTGTTGAATGTACAACTCACTATAATCGTCTGCTTTATTTTTTAGCGAAGGAAATGTTCTGATGCCAAGAATATCAAAATACTTTCCAAGAACCGGTGCGGCATCTTTTACATGTTCCACCGTGGAGCCGCTCATGATCGCTTCATCTTCAAACTCGAGCGACCATCCATCCTGACCCACATTAAATACAATCGCGTCCATACCCAGATTTTTTGCTGCAATCTGCGTGCTGATACGAGTGCGCATGCTGGGGTTTAAGAAGAGCATTCCCAATCGCTTGTTGTGCCCAAGGGTAGAGTCCTTGAAGGGATTTACTTTATAAGCAAGTGCATTGCTTACAAGTTGGTCGAGATTAGTTACTTCGTTTACGGATAAGAAATGCTTCATGATGCAACAGTCTGTTTAAGTTGAACAGCTAAGGCCTCCAGGAACATATCCGCTTCGGCTTTTGATAAGGCTAGGGAAGGAAGAAGACGCACAGTATTGGGTTTAGCTTCGCCTGTAAATATAGCTTGCTTGAAAAGTAAATCTTTGCGCAGGGTTGCAAGTTCATCCGGTAAATCAAACCCAATCATTAATCCTTTACCACGAATGGCTTTTATTTCAGAGAATGACTGAAGCTGTTGCATTAATAAATCACCAAGTTTAGCGGCATTGGTCATTAAATTTTCTTGCTCGATCACTTCAAGTACAGATAAGCCTGCAGCGCAGGCTAAATAATTTCCGCCAAAGGTTGTGCCTAACATCCCGCTCCAAGGTTTTATGTCAGGATGAATAAGTAAACCGCCAATCGGAAAGCCGTTGCCCATACCTTTCGCGATTGTAATCAGGTCAGCTTCAATACCTGAAAACTGATGGGCGAAAAATTTTCCGGTGCGGCCATAGCCGGATTGCACTTCATCTAAGATAAACAGTGCACCAACCTCTTTACATTTTCTGGAAAGCAGTTGCAAAAACGAATTGTTTGGAAGCACAATACCGCCAACTCCTTGAATACCTTCAATAATAACGGAAGAGATTTCAGTATTTATAGTTTCCAGAAAAGCTTGCTCATCATTTAATGGAAGAAAAATAATGTCATGACCGGCATTAAAGGGTGCTACAATTTTTGGATTATCGGTAGCCGCAACGGCACCGGACGTGCGACCGTGAAATGCTTTTTTAAAGGCGATTACTTTTTTTCGCCCGTTTACAAATGAGGCGAGCTTGAGTGCATTCTCGTTGGCTTCTGCCCCCGAATTACAAAGAAACAGCTGATGATTCGGATAACCGGAAAGTTGGCCAAGTTTATCGGCTAGTTTCTCTTGTAAGGAATTTATTACACTATTGGAATAAAAACTAATTTTATCCAACTGACTTTTTAATGCCTCTACAAAATGCGGATGGTTGTGTCCTATAGAGATTACGGCATGACCACCATAGAGATCTAAATATTTTTTTCCGTCTTTATCCCAAAGCCAGGAGCCCGAAGCCTTAACGGGTTCAATAGGGAAGAGGGGGTATACATCGAATAGTTTCACTGAGTTTAAAGTTTATAAGGTGAAAGTCAAAAGTACTATGCTCTCACCTTTTTAATTAATGAAATTAACATGGCTTTCACTTCATTTGTTAATGCATCTATTTTCTCGTGTTGACTTTTGTTGAGATACCCTAATTCAAATGATAGGAGGGATAGATATTCAACTTCTTGAACTGATCCGAATGACGTCTGAAGGTAATTTGCAAAATCTTTCTTGGTGAATTTTCCGCATCCCTCAGCTATATTCGTAGGTATTGAAACTGCAGCTCGTCTAATTTGACTGGTAATTCCAAATGATTCATCTTTTGGAAATCCTTTAGTCGCATCGTAAACCAATAACGCATTTTCATGAGCCTTCTGCCAAACAATAAGATCTTTGAAGTTCTGCATTGTACTTAAAATTTGACTAGTAGCTCAATCTAGCTTTAAACTTTTGACTTTCCCGCTTTATACTTTTTTATCTAAAACCCACTCCCCTTCAACTTCAATCCCTCAGTCTCCTCAAATCCACACATCAAATTCATATTTTGAATAGCCTGACCACTGGCTCCTTTTAATAGATTGTCGGTGATGGAATGAATAACCAATTTCTTTCCAACCTTCTCTAAATGAAGTAAACACTTGTTGGTGTTAACCACTTGTTTCAAATCGATCATCTCATTACTCACATGAGTGAATGGATGTGAAGCATAGAATTCTTTAAATAGTTTGTTGGCTTCTTCCAGACTTAGCTTTGACTCCAAAACTGAAGTCACAAAAATTCCTCTTGTGAAATCTCCTCGCCATGGAATAAAATTTACATCCTCACTAAAACCGGGTTGCAGACTTTTCAACGTTTGATTAATCTCACCCAGATGTTGATGCGTTAATGTTTTATAAGCCGAGATGTTATTCACGCGCCAGCTAAAATGAGTTGTCTCCTGAAGTTTTTGACCCGCACCGGTTGAGCCTGTAATTCCTGTAGTGTGAACTTCTTTTAACAATCCGGCTTCAGCTAAAGGCAACAACCCAAGTTGAATGGTAGTGGCAAAGCAACCCGGGTTAGCAATGTTCTTAGCCGTTTTAATTTTATTTCGTTGAAATTCCGGAAGACCGTAAATAAACTCACGACCCGCCACAGAATCTCCTAAACGAAAATCATTCCCTAGGTCTATGATTCGGGTGTTGTCAGAAAATTTATTCTCAGCGACAAGTTTTTTACTTTCACCATGGCTTAAGCATAGGAAGAGAACATCAACGGGTTTATTGAAATCTGTTGAGTAGGTTAAATCAGTTTCTCCAACAAGATCTGCATGTGTGCTCGTTACAGGTTTGCCCGCCTGACTTCTACTTTGAACAAACGCAATTTCAACATGCGGATGGTTGAGCAAAAGACGTAGTGTTTCACCGCCTGTATATCCGGCTCCACCTATTATTCCAACGTTTATTTTTTTTGTCATTTTAAAAAGTTAAAAGTTTAAAGTGGAAAGTTTAAAGCGATGTGTTTTACACTTTCAACTTTTTTGCTTTGTACTTATTTTTCCACCTCTTGTTTCACTTGATGATATATCCCCACCTGGTTACCAAATATTTTTGTAAACCCTTTTACATCATCGGCTGTCCAGCCCAAATTCATTTCGCCATACTTTCCAAACTTGGCCGACATCAAATCATAGTCAGATGAAATGCCATTGATTTGATAGCGGTATGGATAAAGGGTTACTGAAACTTCACCGGTTACGTGTTGTTGTGAACTGGTTAAGAATGCTTCCATATCACGCATAATAGGATCAAGGTACTGACCTTCATGTAGCCAGTTGCCATAGAACTGTGCCAATTGATCTTTCCAACTTAATTGCCATTTGGTAAGCACGTGCTTTTCCAACGCATGATGTGCTTTTATAATTAACACTGGCGCAGCAGCTTCAAACCCAACACGTCCCTTAATCCCAATAATGGTATCGCCAACATGAATATCTCTGCCAATCCCGTATGGGCCAGCAATAGTTTGCAAATGATGGATCGCATCCACTGAGTGTGTAAATTTTTTGCCATTAACAGAAACTAACTCACCCTTCACAAAGCCAAGTTTCACTTCTTCATTTCCCTGTTTAGTAACTTGGGTGGGCCAGGCTTCTTCGGGTAATTGTCCCATTGAATTCAAGGTTTCTTTCCCGCCTACTGAGGTACCCCAGATACCTTTATTAATAGAGTACTTGGCTTTTTCAAAATTGAAAGCAACTCCCTCTGCTTTAAGAAACTCTATCTCATCTTCCCGACTTAATTTCTTATCGCGAATTGGAGTGATGATTTCTGTACCCGGAGCCAGAATCTGGATAATCATATCGAAACGCACCTGATCATTACCGGCACCTGTACTTCCGTGTGCAACCGCATCAGCATTTATTTCTTTTGCATATCTGGCGGAAGCCAACGCCTGCGACATGCGCTCGGCACTTACGCTTAGCGGATAGGTTCCATTCTTCAACACATTGCCGAAAACAAGAAACTTGATTACATGTTCGTAATAATTTTTAGTCTCGTCAATGGTTTTGTGCGAAGCCACGCCTAAGCTCAACGCACGCTTTTCAATCTCTTTAACTTCTTCGGGATTAAATCCACCGGTATTTACCGTTAGCGTATGGACTTCGTAACCCAACTCTTTCGATAAATGGATAGCGCAATACGAAGTATCTAATCCACCACTAAATGCTAAAACAACTTTTTTCATAACTCAAAGGGTTGCCTCAAAAGTATCATGTCTGTCAGGTTGAGCCAGACATCCGGTAGGCAGGTTTATTGAAACCGCTTTCGACATGCTCAGGCTGACAACAGCACTTTTAAGAACCTATTATATTTTACTTTTAAATACTTACCAGAAGAAGAGAAAACTCATGAATGAAGACTTTTTACCATCGTCACCTTCTTTTTTCTTGCGTCCTTTTAATAAGACAAACTGCTTGAAGCGAACCCACCGTTCAAAAAGTTTAAAGTTACCTTTAAACTCCCGCTTCTTGTGATGCTCCAATTCACCCTCTGGGGTAACAACCGTTTTAGTAAGTTCTGTCTTTTTCTTAGCATCGTCTGCCGGATCAAAAAGCATGGCGGTGCACATACAGTTTTTACGCTCCTTACTGGTTAAGATTTCAAAGTTTACACAACTGCGGCAACCCTTCCAGAATTCTTCATCGGTTGTTAATTCGGAATACGTTACAGGTTCATAGCCCAGATCAGAATTGATCTTCATTACCGCAAGCCCTGTGGTTAAGCCAAAAATTTTGGCCTCAGGAAATTTCTTTCGCGATAGTTCAAAAACCTTGCGTTTAATTTCTGTGGCCACCCCGCTTTTTCGGAAGGGCGGTGATACAATGAGTCCCGAGTTGGCTACATACTTTTCGTGTTGCCAGGCTTCGATGTAACAGAAGCCAACCCAGGTTCCTTCGGAGGTAAGGGCAATAACCGCTTTACCTTCCTCCATTTTCATTTTTACATATTCAGGCGTGCGCTGGGCTATGCCCGTGCCTCTCGCCTTTGCAGATTCTCCCATCTCCGTAGTGATGGTCTCTGCATAATGGGTGTCATCAGCCGTAGCTGGTCTGACAATAATATTGTCTTGCAATGTGTTGAGTCGTTAATTGATATAAGAAAAACAAAATGCTATAAAGCATAGTGGGCGTAATCTGCCTTGCAGACCCGCCATACGATTGTTAGTAAAGAGGTATCAGATTCTGATTTGCCTTCGAAAGCTTCTGAACCCCGGGTGGGGGAAACGATCGGTGCAGATGAGCAAGGTTGCTGGTGTAGCAACGCTGACAGTGAAGTCAGCAGGCTCAAAAGGGGTGATGGTTGTTTTCAATTTCTTTAGTGGTGTTTAAATCGTCACTTAAAAGGCATTATAAAAATGTTTCTACAAAATTAATGGAATAAAAAACGATTATTTCAATAGTTGGTTCATTTTTATGTAAGTTTTTTTAACCAAACATTGAAGAAAGTAGGATGGAGAATTTTTTGGATCAATATGGGTACCTGGCTTTGCTGGTTGGAACGTTCTTCGAAGGGGAGACTGCCATCCTCATGGCCTCTTCTCTCATCTATCGTGGGCTGTTCGATTTTCCTCTAACTATTCTGGCTGCGTTCCTCGGCTCCTTCATCAGCGACTGGATTTACTATCTCATTGGTCGGCTCAATGGAAAATACTTTTTAGCTAAACGACCCAAGTTGGAGGCTAAGGTAAAGCCGGTTACCGATTTCTTTCACACCCATAAACTCCAGATACTTTTCAGTTATCGGTTTCTCTATGGGTTTCGGGTAATCATACCGCTGGTAGTGGGTATGAGCGGTATCCGCCCTATCGCATATTTGTTTTATAGTACCCTTACGGGATTGATGTGGGCTACG
>Ga0154020_10009398_pt1 | contig 11263 bp, 3 predicted proteins | sample Klosneuvirus_201_FD_109709 | JGI IMG/M metagenome (GOLD analysis project Ga0154020, IMG submission 109709) | Active sludge microbial communities from wastewater, Klosterneuburg, Austria - Klosneuvirus_20160825_MG | ecosystem: Engineered > WWTP > Aerobic digester > Activated sludge | place...
CGGGAGTGAAGGTGATGACTACGTCGTCGGTTGAGGCGGTGCAGGGCGCGTTCGCGATGGTCCAGCGGAAGGTGTAGGCGCCTGCCACGGAAACGGTGACGCTTGTCGCAGGCGAGTTGGCATTGGCAAAATTGGCAGTGCCGGGGCCGCTGAACAGCGTCCAGGTGCCCGAGCCGGTGACAGGGGTATTGCCCGCCAGGTTGGTCGTCAGACCACAGGGGTTGGCGTTCGGGCCGGCGTTTGCGGCTGTCGGCGGGGCTTTGACTATGATGGAAACCTGCGAACTGTTGGTTGGGCAGCCGGGATTCGCAATGGTCCATTGGAACACATACGTCCCTTCCGTGGTCAGGTTCGTAATGGTCGTTGTCGGCGAGTTGGGCGACGTGATGGTACCACCGGTTGGGCCGCTGATTTTCGACCAGGTACCCGTGCCGATATTGGGCGTATTGCCCGCCATGGTAGCGGAACCGGTTGTTGAACAAATCGTCTGATTGGGGCCGGCATTTGCCTGAACAGGCGAAACCACCGTCACTGCAGCCGAAACGGTGCGTGCACAACCGTTCCCGGCGTCGTTTATGGAGAAATACACGGTGTAGGTTCCGTTGGCCGGTGTGCTGCTCCAGGTGAAGGTATTGGTAGCCAGGTTGAATGTACCTGCCGGAATGGTCAGCGCCTGGTTTGAGTACCAGGTGGTACCGATGGTGAAACTGTTGGAACCGCCGATTTGCAGGGCGGGCGAACCACTGCAAGCCGTGGAGAATGGCTTGACGATGACGTCGTTGTTTGTTACGTTGGGAATCAGGTTGCCCACCGGGTATTCGATGATGCCGTTGTTGGTCAGGGTGGTGTTGTCGTGTGCCGTGCTGGTGATGGACCGCATCAGGCCTGTGTTGGTGAAACCGCTATAATTCAGGAGGGGATAATAGAAGATCAGTTGTCCGCAGGCATTGTTGTTGAACGTGGTGCCATCTTTGTTGTAAATGCCGGCCGTACCTACGCTGGCCAAGGCGCCGATAGTGATTTTGCCCAAGTTATTGATCGTGCCGTTGGTCAGGGCGGTGCTGTTGTACAAGCCATACTGGGTGGAACGATCTATGGTAATTTCACCGGTGGCGTTGTTATTGAAAACACCCCAGTTCTGCAAACCCCAATTCCCGACAGCAGAAACCGAGCCGATGTTGATCTGCCCGTCGTTGTTAAACGTAGTGCTGAACGTGTTCCGGAAACCCTCGCTGGTAGATTGGTCCACTTTGATTATTCCGCCGACGTGATTGGTAAAAGTCCCCTGGTTGTAGAACCCGTATTGCCCGACGCTGGCCAACCCGCCGATGGTGATCTGGCCGAAATTGTTGAAGGTGCCGTTGTAATTGTACAAACCCGAAGAGGAAGTGCGGTTGATGTTCAGTTGGGCCCCGCTGTTGTTGTTAAAGGTGCCCTGGTTTACAATGCCTTGGCTGCCGCCATTGGAGGCCCCTCCGATGTTCAGGGTGCCGTTGTTTGTAATGGTCCCGTAGCTCCGCAGGCCCTCGTCGTTGCCGGTGCCGTCTATGGATAAACTGGCACCAGCACTGATGGTCAATTGACCACCTGTCAGCATGGACACAAACCCGCAGGACACATTTGTGCCGGTTGTGACGACTGGGTCGTTGGGTCGGTCGGGGATCACCACGGGTTCTCCCGTTACGGGTACGGTGCTTTTGGACCAGTTCGACCCCAGGTTCCAATTCGAGGAAGTGCAGCCGGTCCAGATCGCTCCGGGATCAGTGGTGACCAGTCCGGTATTGGAGCCCACGCTGAAGCTGCCGAAGCCGAGGTTCTGAACAATCCCCGAATTGGAGGTTATGCTGCTGTTCCACGGACTGTTTTCGATGATAACGCCCGAATTCGTGAAAGTGGCGCCTCCGCCCGTACCGAGAATGTCGCCGTTGGCAATAATATGGATCAGGGCACTACAACTGGCGTTGTTGAAAGCGCCGTCGTTCCAGATAGCATCGGTGCCGACATCGCCGTATTCGCCGAGAATCATTTTCCCGTTGTTGGTGACCGAACCTGTAGAGGTGTTCCATATCCCGCGTGTGTACTGCGACACGTTGCTGAGGTTGAATATCGCACCCGCGTTGTTATGGAACGTGCCCGCGTTCTGGAAACCGTAACTGGCGCTGGCCTGGAGATTGCCCAGCACCAGCGACCCGGAATTGTTGATCGTGCCGTTGTTGACCAAGTGCTGGGTCGAAGAGCCGTTGCAGGTGAGGCTGCCCGAGGCGTTGATGGTGAGCACAGCGCCCGAATTGATCGTCACGGATTTGGCGACGGCTGCCGTGTTCGTCGGAATGACGGGGTCGTTCGCTACGTTGGGGATGGTCACGACATCGTTGACACCCGGCACCCCGGCCGACCAGTTGGCGTCGGTGTTCCAATCGGAACTGGACGAACCGTCCCAGGTGGTTTGAGCGGTTAGCGCTCCGGTGAGCAGGAGCATGGTTGCCGTTAGAAAGCGGGAGAGGAGGGTTCCAGACTTACTACCGCCGTTCAGGCAAAGAGTGGACAGGCCCAATGATGGGCAGCTTACTTGAATATTCATAATGACATGAGTTTTGTTCTGTAAAAAATACAGGGAAGGCCGGATTCTCTGCGCCCCCTGAATTATTGGTCCAAGCGAGAGGTGCCTCGGCAGGCGGGGCCGCTTACCGAGGCACCGTACTTGCATATGTCCCGGAACTCCGTTCCGGGTAGAGAAATCGTAAAATAGCCACTATCAGAGCACCCGGAACGGAGTTCCGGGACACATACTAAGCAGTTACCCGTCTTTTTATTTCCCTGGTTGCGCGACTACCCGGAGATAGGGCTTAATGGTTTTCCATCCCTCCGGATATTTCTCTTTTGCTTCGGCATCGGATACCGCCGGGACAATAATGACATCCTCGCCATTTTTCCAATTAGCCGGAGTAGCCACTCTATGGGCGGCTGTAAGTTGCATGGAATCCAGTACGCGCAGGATCTCGTTGAAGTTGCGGCCAGTTGTCATCGGATAGGTCAGTTGCAACTTTACCTTTTTGTCCGGGCCGACCACGAAAATAGACCGAACGGTTTGATTATTTACTGCGGTTCGGCCTTCCGAGCTATCCGGTTCTTCCGCAGGAAGCATATCGTACAATTTTGCAATAGCCAATGTCGGGTCGCCAATCATGGGGTAGTTCACGGCGGCGCCCTGGGTTTCTTCGATGTCTTTTTCCCACCGAAGGTGGCTATCTACCGGGTCTACACTTAAGCCGATAATCTTGCAGTTCCGCTTCGTAAACTCGGGTTCTATTTTTGCCATATACCCCAGTTCAGTGGTACAAACCGGCGTGAAGTCTTTCGGGTGTGAAAAAAGCACGGCCCAGCCGTCGCCGATCCATTCATGAAAATGGATGGTTCCTTTTGTTGTTTCCGCCTGGAAATCGGGAGCGATGTCGCCTAGTCTGAGACTCATGATGGTTGCGTTTTAATGTGTGACTTGAAAAACGGAGGCAAACAAAGGTTCATGAAAGTTGGGAGGGCCTAGTTTGCTAACGGCAACAAAGGTATGCGGAGGGCATACGGAGGGCTTTCAATTATAGCTCAAATGCTTTCGGAAATGTTGCAGGGACAGACTGGGGTTGTTTCAAAAGGGTATGGCGCGCGAAGCGTTTCATATTTTTCAACACAGAGACGCAGAGGCACGGAGTAATATTCTCTGCGTCTCCGTGTCTCTGTGTTGAATTTGAATAAAAAAATCTCGGGCTACCCTTTTGACACAACCCCCGTCTCGCTCGCCTACCCCTGCCGCCATTCACTCGGTGTTTTTCCAAACGCTTCCAAAAAGGAAGTGGAAAAATAGGCCGGCGTGGAAAAGCCGACCTCATAGGCGATTTCGGCAATGGTGAGCGTGTTGTCGCGGAGCAATGCTTTGGCTTGGTGCAAGCGGATGTTGCGGATCAGCACGCTCGGCGAGGCGCCGGTCAGGGCCTTCACTTTCCGGAACACCTGGCTGCGACTCATGCCCAGGGCTTGCTCCAGTTGGGGCATATCAAACTCCGAATCGGAGAGGTTCGCTTCCACGATCTCGCGTATTTTGAGCAGGAAGGCGTCTTCCAGAACGAGCTCGGGGTCTTCCGTGGGCGCGAGCGGGAGCGGCATGGCGGCATACCGCTGCTGCAGGCGGCGGCGCTGCTGGACCAGATTGTCCAACCGGATCATCAGTTCGACCGGCTCGAATGGTTTGGCCAGGTAATCATCGGCGCCGCGTTTCAGGCCGGCAATCCGGGACTCGAAGTCGGCGCGGGCAGTGAGCAATACGATCGGAATGTGGCTGCTGCGCTCATCGGTTTTGAGCGATTCACAAAGGTCGAACCCATCTTTTTCCGGCATCATCACATCGCTGATAATGATGTCGGGGATGCGCTCCAGCGCTTTTTGGATGCCGACGGCACCGTTCTCCGCCGTGACCACCCGGTATACGTTTTTGACACATTCGGCAAGGTAAAAACGCACATCGGGGTTGTCTTCGACGATGAGCAAAAGCGGCCGCTGGTCGTCTTCTCCGGTGTCTTCCGCTATGGGCGGCAGGTCGCCGGGGAAGTGTGTTTCGGCCGGAAGCGGGGCATGAGCGCCTGTCCGGAGTGGTGCTTTCGGCGGCATATAGGGCAAGGTAATGTGGAATACTGTCCCCTGACCCGGCGTACTTTCCACCGAGATGGTGCCCTGCATCAGTTTGACCAGCTCCTGCACGAGAGCCAGCCCGATACCGGTACCTTCTCCTTTGCGGGTAGTGGTATCATCCACCTGGTAAAACCGGTCGAATATCCGGCTCAAATGCTCTTCCGGGATACCGGTGCCCGTATCGGAAACTTGAATAACGACTGACGATGTACGATGTACGATTTCCGGACCATGATTCCCCAATTGTACATCGTCTAGCGTCATCCGTACATCCACATGCCCGCCTGCCGGTGTGAATTTGAGTGCATTGGAAATCAGATTTACGAAGATAGTTTGTATTTTCTCCTGGTCGAAAGCCATTTCCAGGTACGGCAATTCGCTGTGAAAATGCAATTCGATGTCGCGGGTTTGGGCATACGAAAGGAAGGACTCCACCTGATAGCGCAAGAACGCAGTCAGGTCGCCGTCGGAACAGGTTAGCGATAGATTACCCGACTCCAGGCGCGACAAGTCCAGGAGTTGGTTTACGAGATTGAGTACCTGCCGGCTGTTGCGCCGGATCAATTCAGCGGCGTGGGCATGTTCGCCGGCAGCGCCTTTGGCAAAGTGCTTTTTCAAGGGTTCCACCATGCCCAAGATGACCGTGAGCGGGGTACGGAACTCGTGGCTGATGTTGGTAAAAAACCGCGTTTTGAACGCGTCCAACTGCTGCAATCGCTGCGTTTCTTTTTCGGCCAGGTTTCGGCGCAACTGAAAGCGGTAAAAGTAAAAACCGGCGGCGGCAACCAACCCGGCATAAAGCAGGAATGCCCACCAGCGTTTGTACCAGACTTCCCGGACGATCAAATGCAGGGTTATTTCCCGGCTGCTCCAGTTGCCCCGGCTGTCGGCGCCGCGCAGGTGCAGGGCATGTGTGCCGGTCGGGAGGTGATCCAGCCGCAAGTCTCGGTTCACGCCCAGGTAGTTCCAGTCCTTGTCCAGTCCGTCTATTTTGTACGAAAACTGGTTGCCGCCGGGATTGTAAAACGTGCCCAGCGCGAGGCGCAAGCGCAGGAACCGGCTGCCCGGTTCAAGCGTGACGACAGAGCCATCCACAATTCCTTCCTGCTGCACGACGACATTGCCTTTTTGCCCGCTGACAGTCAGCTCCGTCACGAGCAGCGGCGCATCGTTGGCTTCCGGTTGCGGGTCTTTTTGATCGAAGGCATTGATCCCGTTCATGCCGCCGAAATAATAGCGGCCATGTTCTTTGTCAAAAAAGTACGAAAACCGGTTGAACTCGTTGTGCGACAAGCCGTCGGCAGTGGTGTAATTGCGGAAGGTTTTCAATTTTGTATCGAAATACGACAGGCCGATGAACGTGCTCACCCAGTAGTTGCCTTTGTCATCGGGCAAAAGCCCCACGGTGCTGTTGTTCAGCAGGCCGTTTTCCCGGGAGTAAATAGCCGTCACCTGTCCTTTATTCCGATCGAATATGTGCAGTCCACTTTCCATGGTACCCACCCAAAGTACCCCTGCTTCATCTTCGTGGATACAGGTGATATGGTTGCTGTTGAACCCGGACGGGTCACCCGGGTTGGCGGTATAGCACCTGCTTTCCCGCTTTTCCGGGTCAATACAGATCAAACCAGCCGTCGTGGTACCCACCCAAACCGTACCGTCTCTGCCCCATAGAATAAAACTGGGCTGGACATTTTCCAGCGGCCGGCTGCCGTCCTTGTTGCGGTAAGTCACCGTTTCGCCGGTAACAGTATTCAGTTGTACCAGGCGTCCGTCGCGGGTAGCCATCCAAATGGTTTCATTTTTCCCAAAACTGATGCCCCAGACTTCTTCCAGGTTGGTAGGCTTTTCACGCAAGTGCGTTCGAAAAAACCGCAGGCTGTTCCGGGCCGGCACGTATTTCACAACGCCGCCGACACCGGCAATCCACAACGCCGTATCGCCTTGGGCAAGCAGGTTTTTGGTGAATCGGAATTGGTTGAGGAGCGCCAGTTGCGGCGCCCGGTCGCCGCTGCGCGTCACTGTATTTGTTGTCAAATCCAGTTCGAAAAGACCTTCGAGTTCGGTCGCAATAAACAATTTATCGTGCCCCAACGTAGTCATTCCACGTATGCTGATTCCATACGGCTCATCGCCCAGGTCTTTGTCCAGATAGGTCTTGAAACGTTCGGGACGCAACTGAAAATTATTGAACCCGTTGCCTGAACCAGCCATCAGTCCCTGCGTAAAATCGTCACTGAAAACCTGGTCAATGATGGTCTGATGCCCGAACACCCAACTGTAATCCATCAATTGGCCCTTGGCTGTTAGCAGGTAACAACCCTTTGCCGGATCCGCAGGTTTGGTTTGATAGGCCAGCAGATTACCCTTTTTGTCTTTGGCAAAAAAATATCCTCCCGGCGGCAACTGCGGGTGGCGGTAAAACTCGGGAGACACGGCAGGATCCATGACGTATGTGCCCTGCGGGTGCAAGGTGAACAATATTTTCTCTGCTGCAGTCTCTGTCAGGGCCGCATCGGTTGAAATCGCATCGGGCGACAGGCCGAAATCGCGCGCGCCATACGTCCGAAGCGTTTGCCCTTTTGCATTGGCGTGTATTATCTGCAGATGATGGTTTTCCCAATTATAGATAAACCAAAACGTACCGTCGGCAGCTTTCAAAAAACTAACCAGACTATTCAGGTTAATCCCCGGAAGCATGCCTTCAAAAACGTTTGAAAATTTCAAGGTCTTTTCATCGAACAGATAGATAACGGCCCGCTCTTTTTGAACCGTTAGAAAGTAGATGGCGCCATCTACCCCCTGAAAATAGGCTTGGTGAATCCCCCGGAAGCCTTTGGCCTGTTCGAAAGCAAACGTTGTAATCTGTCCGGTCAAAGGGTTGAGCAGGTCAAGGGCGCCTTTTTCCGGCTCTTCGTAACCGATCAGTAAATTACCGGCCCTGTCGGGCAGCAGCGCATAGATTTTTGTGTGCCGGATTTTGTGTTTGCTTCGTGGGCGTGCGTCGTAGTTGAGAAAATCGTACCCGTCGAATCGGTTCAGGCCATTGAACGTACCGATCCAAAGGAAGCCTTGTTTGTCTTTTGCAAAGACGTTCACATTGCGGTCGGAAAGCCCCTGTTCGATGGAAAATTGCTGAACCTGCACCATCGGGCCACGCGCTTTTTGGCCCATAGCAGCGCCTGATGTCGCGCAAACGAGCATCATGAACCTGCATACCTGAACCCAAAAGAATGTCTTGAGCATGTGTCCGCGTTGAAGGCACCGTCCAGATGCCCGTGTGGAGGTTTCCAATGCTACGCTGTTCACCGGCAAAATAACCAAGCCACAAGGTAGAAACGGGCCCCGAAACTTTGCCGGCAAAGATACAGCCGTCCCTTTCGGATGTCGTATGGTCTTCTTCTCCGATTCGGGAATACCAACAAACACCGCCGAGATGTGTACTTTTGCGCCCGTTTTTATGTAGCAACTCGTCGGACGACAAATTCGTCCGACGAATTTTCAAAACGCCATCCACACCGTGTCTACCTTCCTGAACGAACTCCACCGCCGCCGCACCTTTGCCATCATTGCACACCCGGACGCCGGCAAAACCACCCTGACCGAAAAACTGCTGTTGTTTGGCGGCGCCATCCAGACTGCCGGCGCCGTAAAGAGCAACAAGATCAAAAAAAGCACCGTGTCCGACTTTATGGAGATCGAGCGCCAGCGCGGCATCTCAGTCAGTACCTCGGTCATGGGTTTCGAATACCGGGACTTACAAATTAACATCCTCGACACACCCGGTCACGAAGACTTTGCCGAGGACACCTACCGGACCCTGACCGCTGTGGACTCTGCCATTGTGGTGGCGGACGTGGCCAAGGGCGTGGAAACGCAGACGGAAAAACTGACCAAGGTGTGTCGCATGCGCGATACGCCGATCATCTTTTTTATCAATAAACTTGACCGCGAGGGCCGGGACGGCTTCGACCTGCTGGACGAAATCGAACAAAAACTGAACCTGAAAGTATGCCCGCTCTCCTGGCCCATCGGCATGGGACAGCGGTTCAAGGGCGTGTACAACCTGTACGAGCGCAAACTTGTGCTGTTCAACCCGCACGGAAAACAGGAAGAGGAAGAGGTCGTTGTGTTCGAAGACCTCGCCAATCCCGATTTGGAGAAACACATCGGCGAAAGCGCTGCCCGTATCCTGCGCGAGGAAGTGGAAACTCTGGTGACTGTGTACCCGGAATTTGACAAGGAAGCCTACCTGCGCGGCGATATCTGCCCGGTGTTTTTCGGCTCGGCCGTCAACAACTTCGGCGTGAAGGAACTGCTCGATTGTTTCGTTGACATTGCGCCCACGCCGCGCCCGCGCGAAACGGAAGAACGCCTCGTGCGGCCCGAAGAGGACAAGTTCAGCGGTTTCGTGTTCAAGATTTTCGCCAATATGGATCCCCGTCACCGCGACCGTATTGCCTTCGTGCGCGTGTGTTCGGGACGTTTCGAGCGCAACAAAAACTACCGCCACATCCGGCTGGAACGCGAGTTCAAGTTCCCGGCGCCCACCATGTTCATGGCCAGCAAAAAGACCCTGCTGGAGGAAGCCTACCCCGGCGACGTGGTGGGTCTGTACGATTCGGGAAATTTCAAGATCGGCGACACGCTCACCGAAGGCGAGGTGCTGCATTTCAAGGGCATCCCCTCGTTCAGCCCCGAGCAGTTCCGGTATGTGGAAAACGCCGATCCGCTCAAGCAAAAGCAGTTTGCCAAGGGTCTCGACCAGTTGATGGACGAAGGTGTGGCCCAAATGTTCGTACGCCAGAGCGACGGCCGCCGCATCATCGGTACGGTGGGACAGCTCCAGTTCGAGGTGATCCAGCACCGTTTGGAAGCCGAGTATGGTTCCAGGTGTCGCTACGAACCCGTCAACCTGAGCAAGGCTTGCTGGGTCAGCAGCGACGATCCCAAAGCCCTGGAGGATTTCCTCGACCGCCGCAAGCGCGACATTGCCCGCGACATCCACGGCGACCCGGTGTTTTTGGCCGAAACGGCCTGGGTACTGCAAACGGTGCAGGAAAATTTCCCGAAGGTGCAGTTCCGGTTTACATCGGAAGGGTAGGCGGACTCACTCGACCTTCACCACCCGTCGCGCTGTCGTGCGCCCTCCTGCTTCCACTTGCAGGAAATACAGGCCTGGAGCAAGCCTCAAGCCGGACATGACTCCTTGGTTCACCTGAAAAAAATCTTGCGTGCGGACAAGGCGCCCATCTACCGAATAGAGCGTCAACCTAAAATCTGTAGCCTCGGATAATTTAACCTGCAGAGATTCCCGGAAGGGGTTGGGCAATACGATGACATGAGCCGCTCCGGCAGGCGTTTTGGTGTCGGTACTTTTGTCAAAACGGTACACTTCGGTGCTGTCGTAGCGGTCGTATGTCACGATAAATTTGTCGGAAAGACCGTCTTGATGGTCCAGTACGGCCCCTTTGGCGCCGGGAAATTCGTACAAAAGCGCCCCATCTTCATCCACGCAGCGCACCAGTACCTTGCCGTTCGCATCCTTGGTGCTGAAGAAAAATTCAAATTTATTGCCCGCAGAGAACTGCCCCTGCGTGCTTCCCAACCCCCAGGCATTGGTCAAACCCACTGTTTTGTGCAAGCCAAACTGGCTGTTGTACACCCGCACATCGGCCGTTCCCGAAAGATGATCTTCCTGATAATAAGCCGATCCATCCGGCGCGGCAAGTCGCTTCACCCGGCCCTCGAAGGTGTGGATGGGCTGTAAGGTGCCCAGGTCCACCAACACCGTTTGCCACTGGTTCTGATCGCCGTACCGCTGAACGAACAACTGATCGGGCAACCCCGGCAGTCGGCTAAGCGGGCAGTATTGCGCGGGCATGGAAAAAAGCACATGGCCGTTTTCCTGCACTACTTCGCAGGCGCAGCAATTACCCTGTGCATCCGGGGCGTCCATTTTTCGGGTACCAAAAAATTCCAGGAGGTCATCCTGATTGAAATCATGCTGCGAGACACTGGAAAGCGCGACGAAACCCGGGATCGGCAGATTGACCGTTTTCACCGGCTGGTGCTGCATATCGAAGAAATGAAAACCGTTGAAATCGCTATGATTGTACAGCAGGTATCGCTCGCCATCGGACGGGAACAACTGCCGCATCAGCCGCAAGTCCGGGGAGGGGCCGTAGTTATGTTCCAGCGGTAGTCCCGGTAGTGCCAGTACCGACCTGCGGGAAATCAGTTTGGGCGCTACACCCGGCAAGCGGCTAAGCGAAACCGGGCCGTGGCCCAGTTCTTTTGTGGCGCCATTGTCGTCGAGAAATGTGTTTCCGATGGCCAATCCAGGTCCGTCATCCAGCCAATAGTACACGACCTCGATACCCGGGTCGGTATCCATGACTTTTTCCGTAACAATGTAGTTGCTGCAATCCAGGTCTGTGGCAATCGGGATATATACTTTTTGAACATGCATCGAGTCAAGTACACTCAGGTCGCAGGTTTGGTTGGGCCGGAAAAGGTACGTCTCGCCCGATACGTCGAGAACCGTACGCAGCAGGTACCCCCGCGGATAGGTATGTTCGAG
>Ga0154020_10009399_pt1 | contig 11262 bp, 13 predicted proteins | sample Klosneuvirus_201_FD_109709 | JGI IMG/M metagenome (GOLD analysis project Ga0154020, IMG submission 109709) | Active sludge microbial communities from wastewater, Klosterneuburg, Austria - Klosneuvirus_20160825_MG | ecosystem: Engineered > WWTP > Aerobic digester > Activated sludge | place...
CGATCTTATGACGGCGACTTTCGTTGTGTTTATAAGGCATTGGCTTCTCTGCAGGTGAAATCCTGCAGAATTATGCCAGATGTGCCATCTTTTTACCGACAGTTCGATTTATTCAACAACGCCAGGTTCCGGCAGGTATTGATCGAGGAGGTATCATGAGTTACAAACTAGATGTTGGCAAAGTCAGCAGCATCAAAAATAATATCAAGATCGAGTTGCTGAATAGTCTTTTCCAGAAAAGAGAAAATCCCGGTCGGCGCAGTGCCGATTTGAACGCTGAGCGATTGCGTGCTGAGCGAGATGCGCTACTCAAAGAAATCCCGATTGCCATTTTCTATCTTGATACGGATTTGCGCTATACCAGTGTCAGTCTCGCGTTTGCCAGAAGTGTCGGATTAACGATCAGTGAGGTGATAGGTAAAACAGTTTTTGAATTGTTCCCCCCCGGTCTGGCGACAAATCTCCAGGAAAAATATCGCTATACGCTTGATTCTGGTGAATCTGTTACCGACTTAAGTTACAGCATTACCCAAAAGAATGGACAGCAGGTTCATTTTTCGACTGAGCTCGCTCCTTTTTATGATAATAGTGGCCAGATCGCTGGTTTGGTTGGGGTTAGCAGCGATATCAGCAGGCTGACAGAGGCCAGTTTAGACATAGCTAGAACATCTGAGGATAACTATAGACTTTTGGCAGAAAACAGATTGCTGACCCGTCGACTCTATGAGATTCAGGAAGACGAGCGTCATCATATTGCGCGAGAATTGCATGATGAGTTAGGTCAGTGGCTAACGGCATTACGCGCTGAATTGCAGGTGGTTATTGGGCACGTTGAGCGGGATTCCGCCATTTATGAGCGTGTCCAGTCGATTAAAGAAATTGCAAATACCATGCATGGCGTCGTTCATGACATGTTGCAGGAATTGCGGCCAGTAATGCTCGATAAGCTGGGGCTGGTCGATAGTCTTCGTGAATTACAGAATGACTGGTGTAGACACCATCCACATATCAATTTTGAGCTGATGATATCGGACAGTATTGGTGGCGCAGGCGCATTTGACAAAATAGTTTCTATTACAATCTATCGTTTGATTCAGGAAGCGTTCAATAACGTTTGCAAGCATGCGCGAGCCAGGAAGGTGGTGGTGCAATTGGGTCGAGAAAAGAACTCGCCTATACTCCCTGATACTTTGCTTTTGAGTGTGGAGGATGATGGAATCGGCTTTGATATTGAGCAAAAATCTGTAGGTTTGGGATTGCTTGGCATGCGTGAAAGAGTTATTGCTGCCGGTGGCGAATTTTTGCTGCAAAGTTCACCCGGCAACGGCGTTCAGATTGCTGTCAGATTACCGCTTGAGTCGCACAGTTAACTGACGTGAGTGCCAAGCTGATTACCCTCGTTCTGATAGATGATCACCCTGTCGTGCGGGCCGGGTATCGCTACTTTCTCGAAAGTACTAAAGAGATTATGGTGTTGGCGGAGGCTGGCGATGGTGAAACCGGCTGTGTTCTTTATCAGGAATATCAACCAGACATGGTGATTATCGACATCAATATGCCGGGTATTGGTGGTCTGGAAACCATTCATCGTATCAAATCAAAAAATCCGGCAGCGAACATACTTGCGTTGAGTATGCATAGTAGTGAGATTATGGTAAAGCGGGTGCTCGATATGGGGGCGACAGGGTACCTTACCAAACAATGTACCCCTGAACAGTTGCTGGAAGCAGTTAACCGGATAAGCCAGGGAAAACCATATATTGATGCCAAACTAGCGTCAAATATGCTGAACGACGGCATGCAGGGCGATGGTGATAAGCATCCCCTGCATATTCTTTCACAAAGAGAATTTCAGATATTTACACTGCTTGCTGAGGGTAATTCAGTCCTGCAAATTGCAGAAATCATTTCCATCAGCCCCAAGACAGTCGGTGTTCATCATGCCAGCATCATGAGAAAACTGGGGCTTCAGAATACTGTTCAACTCGTACGGCTGGCGATTGATTGTGGGTTAATCCGCGTATAGCCACAGTTTTTTTGTTTTTTTAATTCGTATTTTTTCTGAACTCCTGTTTCTGGGAGATATTGCTGAAAAATTACCAGCTGTCAATTTTTGCTAGACCCTCAGTCTGCCCTTGCCTCTGCATCAGTGCCTTCATTGCAGCTATCGATATCTGCGTCAGTACGGGCTCCATACAATTAATTTAAAGAATTTCTTTATATCAAAATAAATAATCTGCTTATTTCCTTTTCTTGTTGTGGCCGGATAATGTTTCATAACCCGACTGCGATTCAAATGATTGGGTTGTAACCTCGTAATTCAAAACCTATGATTCTCAACTTAAGAGGAATTAAAAATGAGTCAATTTAAACAGAAAGTTATGGTGGCGAGTATTGTGCTTGCTTTTGGCGCTGCAGGCAGTGCCTGGGCGAATCCGACTAATACAGCGACTGAAGTTGCCGGAAATCAAACAGCGACTGCGGACAGCAACCAGAGCGGAGCAGGTATCGCAGCGAATGAATTTTCAGAAGCATATGACAATACAAACAACAGTCAGACAACATCGACTGATAACAACAGCAACAACAGCAACAACAGCGACAACAGCGACAACAGCGACAACAGCAACAATAGCGATAACAGCAACAACAGTGATAACAGCGTGCTGAATACCACTGATAACAACAGCAACAACAGTGACAACAGTGACAACAGTAATAACAGCGACAACAGCAACAATAGCGACAACAGTTTTGCCAGTGCAGACGATGCTGCTGCTAATAATGGTAGTACCGCTACTTCTGATCGTTCTGATAACAGCTATGCAATTGGTTCAGATGGCTCAGCATCAGCTAATAATCAGAGCACTTCAACAGCAGATAACAGTGACAACAGTGACAACAGTTATGCTGATGCTTCTGAAGGTTCTGCGTCCGCAAACAATAACAGCACTTCCTCCGCAGACAACAGCGACAACAGCGACAACAGCTATGCAACTGCATCGGAAGGTTCGGCATCAGCCAATAATCAGAGTACTTCAACAGTAGACAACACCGATAACTCTGATAACAGCTATACAACAGCAGACGGAACCGGGTCGGCAGCGGCTAAAAATGGTGATGCAACCGCGACCTATTCGGTTAATAACTCTGCGCTTAGTGGTACGGTGACGGGAGCGGGTGTTGGTGCAGTTGTCACTTCTGGTGACGGAGAAGGTGCTGCAACTCTGACAGCCAGCAATTCCATCTCGGAATCTTTTAACGGGGCGGCTGGAATTAACCAGGTTGTCCAAAATCACGGCGCCAATGCCTTGACACAGCAACAAGTGTCTTTCCAAGGCAACGTAAATGTTAATGCTCAGTAATCTGAGTTGAGCATATTAAGAAATATCTAATCAAGGAGAAAAAACATGAATCAATTTAATAAAAAAGTGTTGGTTGCGAGTATGGTACTTGCTTTTGGTGTTGCGGGTAACGCTTGGGCCAATCCGACGAATACCGCTGAAACCGTAAACGATCAAACTGCAACTGCAACCAGTGATCAAAACAGTGCTGGCATTGCTGCGAACGAATATTCAACCGCATATGACAATACCAATAACAGCGTGGCGAATGCAACGGATGACCATACTGACAACAGCGACAACAGCGACAACAGCAACAACAGCGACAACAGCGACAACAGCAACAACAGCGACAACAGCAACAACAGCCAAGTGGCTACTACTGATGATCATACTGACAACAGTAACAACAGCGACAACAGCGACAACAGCGACAACAGCGACAACAGCGACAACAGCTCGGCTACTGGTGTAGATGCTGCAGCCAACAATAGCAGTACCGCTACTTCTGATCGTTCCGACAACAGCTTTGCAGATGCAGGTTCAGCTAGCGCCGCCGCTAACAACGGTAGCACTGCTACCGTGGACAACAGCGACAACAGCGATAACAGTTCCGCAGATGCAGGTTCAGCTAGTGCCGCTGCCAACAACGGCAGCACTGCTACCGTGGATAACAGTGATAACAGCGATAACAGTTTTGCAGATGCTGGTTCTGGCAGTGCTGCCGCCAACAATGGCAGTACCGCTTCTGTTGATAACACCAATAACAGCGACAACAGCCAAACAGCGGCAAATGGTAATGGGTCTGCTGCAGCACAAACCGGCAATGCTTCTGCCACCTACTCAGTCAATAACTCAGACTTGAGCGGTGCGGTAACAGGCGAAGGTGCGGGATCAGGTGTATCCGTAGCTTCAGGTTCAGCTGATGCTGCTTATGCTGCTGACAATACTATTAGCGCTGCATTCAACGGTGCTGCTGGTATCAACCAGGTTGTACAAAATCATGCTGCCAATGCGTTGACACAGCAACAAGTGTCTTTTCAGGGTAACGTGAATGTTAACCAGTAATTTCGTTCACTAATCGTTCGGTGTTTAGCTGAACTTTAGTCAGTGAAGAGTTGCCGATGGGGAAGGTGGTCCTGTCGGCAACTTCCACCAAATAACGAAGTTATAAACTCTGGAGAACAGAATGAAGCCAATATTAAAAGGTAATGTGTCTTTTCTCTTTGCCCTGATATTGCCTGTTTGTACCGTTAATGCTTCTTCCGATCAGCTTGCAAATGATTCGATAACTGCGGGCTTTCCTTCAACTGGGATTGTTTCGCTGGATGAACTTGACGAGGTACGAGGAATGGGTGGGGTGGATAGCACCGTGCTGAATACTATGAATGTTAAGGCAACATTGACGGGTAACACGGCAACTAACAATGTCACCGGCACAAACATAATTGATACCAGCGCTTTTTCTGGAGCCAACGGCATGTTTTCGGTTATTCAAAATAGTGGTAACAATGTGGTTATTCAAGATTCAACCATTGTAAATGTCACCATAGTGAATTGATTTTGTTATGAAAAACTTCTTGCATAAATTGTTTTTGACCGCTATGACGATGTTGGTGAGTAGCCATCTCGTTGCGCTGGATCTGAATGGAATGGCGGGAGGTGGGAATTATCTTGTCTCGACAAAAAGTTTTGCCGAGATGAAGTTTGATACGGTTTATAAACAAGAATTTGATTTTAGTTGCGGCTCTGCAGCGTTGGCTAGTCTGCTCACGTTTCATTACGGTAATGTGGTGAGCGAAAAGACCGTATTTCTAGAAATGTATGAGCATGGCGATCAGGAAAAAATTAAGGATCAAGGTTTTTCAATGCTCGATATGAAAAACTATCTGGGGCGGCATGGTTACGGTTCGGATGGATTTAAGATAAACCTGGATAAATTGCGCGAATTCAATAGTCCGGCAATTACAATTATTGATCTTAATGGCTATTTACATTTCGTTATTATCAAGGGTGTAACCGAGCAAAAAGTCCTGGTTGGTGATCCTGCGGTAGGTGTCAAAATTATTCCTCGCGATGAATTTGAAAAGATGTGGGGTGAGCGTATTTTATTTATGGTCCATGATAACGGTGGTATTCAGACAGAAGCATCTCGCAAGCAAGAAGAATGGCATACCCATTTGGCTCCGTTAGGGGGTGCGGTTGACCAGTTAAGTTTAAGCGAATATTTCGTGCTGATACGCGGACAGGTGACAGGTCCTTTGGATTTTTAACTATATTGGGTGTCTGGCATGTTTACTTGCAACGATATGATCAAGCATAAAATTTTGCAGTTGGTGTTGTTGCTGACTTTCTTGGTAAATCTTGCTGTTGCCCGAGATACGCTGGCAGATGCTGGATATGCTGACGATATTTTTAGTGACCCATACAGCCAATTGATACGCGCGACTGATGATGAGTTGGCCCAGCAAAGAGGCGGCTTTACCCTGCCAAATGGAATGGTTGTTAATATAAGTCTGGAAAGACTGATTTTTCTGAATGGAATTGAAACGGCTTCCTCATTTATACAATTCCCGATAGACGGTGTGTTGATCCAAAATGGAAGTGGAAACTTGGGGCAAGATTTGGTCGGATCAGTTATCGGTTCTATTATTCAAAATAGTTTGGATAATCAGTCGATTAAAAGTATTAATGAGCTCAATATAGAAATAAGTAATCTGCAGAATCTGGACTTGAGGTCTAGTACAGTTATTACTGATCTGATTATGCCAAATTTACAGTAATGCTGATTTTTGAGTAAAGATACCGCAGAATAATAAAACTCCACTGGCAATGCATGGCATTTGCCCCTTCTTGCCGATAGCGTCTTTAGCTTTAATAGATAGTTGTCATATTCGCTTGAATAGAACCACGAAGATTGTTTAATTCCATAATCTTCTCAAGTTAAATAATCTTTCCCCGTTCATATAATCATCGCTATTTTTGAAGATAGCGGTCATATAATGATAGCTGTATGGCTGGCCTTCTTGATATCACTTTGCTGAACCAAAATGAAAGAAAATTACAATGATGAAAACGTTGGCAACAAAATTAGCAATGAGTGCTTATTTTGGAGAATCTCAAAATACCTTTCTTTTGTCAGTTGTTTTTTTCTCATCAATACGGTTTGTGCGCAAGAAGGGAATCAACAAATTTCGATAGAGCAGTATAGGCAGCTTTTGCTTGAGCAAGAGAAAAAACTGGAGCAGCAACGTCAAGTACTGGGGGAGCAAACGAAAGAGCTTGAACGGCTAAAAAAACAATTTGAGCAACTTTCTAAACAGTCTGGCACACCACAGTCGCCTATTGTCGGTACAAAAGAGGATAAGCCCAAAACTGTGGCCGCGCAGGTACCCTCTGGGCCAGTTGGCCAGGCTCCACCTAAACCTGCGGAACCGGAAAGGCCGCCAGAAATGCCTCGATTGTCTGAGACGGTGGGGGGGGTTTTAACCAAAAAAGGGAAGTATGTTCTTGAACCCTCCTTAAGTTACGCTTTTTCTGACGATAATCGTGTTTTTGTAGACGCATTCACTTTTTTACCAGCCATCGTAATTGGCTTAACTGATATTCGCCAGGTAAAACGGCACAGTTTTTTTGGTAGCCTGGGTTTACGATACGGCCTGACCGAGCGGTTGGAGGTGGAAGCCAGGGTTCCTTATGCCTATCGGGCGGATATCCAGCGAGCTCGGCCTTTTAGTACAGGTGTTGCGAACGATCAAATCTTTAATGCTGATGGGCATGGTCTGGGTGATATCGAGTTTGCAGCCCGTTATCAATTGACCAGGGGTACTGGGGGCTGGCCAATTCTGGTTGGTAATTTGTTGACAACACTGCCAACGGGTAAAAGTCCTTTCAGACTCAAAACCTTAGATGTAACACAGATCGACCCTAATAACCCCGTTGAGCCTCTTTCATTTAGATTCCCGTTGGAGGTGCCTACGGGGTCGGGTTTCTTTACTTTCCAACCAAGCATAACTGCGCTTTATCCAACTGATCCCGCAGTGTTTTTTGGTAGTCTGAGTTATACCTATACGATGTCAACCAAAGAAAGCTTTGGTAGGGTTGATGCGGGTGATGGTGTGGGGATTACATTCGGTATGGGGTTTACGGTTAATAATCGCACGTCGTTTAATTTAGGTTATTCGCACCAGCATTTTTTCAATACTCGAGTTGCTGGTGACAGAATTGGAGGGAGTGCCTTGGATATCGGGCAGTTCTTGCTAGGCTACTCATACAGGTATAACTTGCGAACGAATATCAACCTGTCTGTGGGTATCGGAGCGACGGACAACGCCCAAGACGCAAGACTTAACCTTAGAGTGCCCATGACTTTCTAGTGGTGTTTGCCATCACCTTTTCTGAAGCCAGCGATCCATGCAGTCAAGATAAATAACGGCATCAGGCGCGCTCTGATTGCGTTGTGACTGCCAGAGCATTTCCGCAAGGCACTCCATCGTGTGGTGTGCCGCTTCATGTTCGTCTCCTGTCAATTTGCAAAGTTGCGCAAATTTTGTACGAATGCCAACAGGTTGATCAATCGCCAGTTGCTCACGAATGGCAACGTGCATGCTCATGTGCAAAAAAGGATTGGTTGTACCCATCTCGGGTGGATAATTTTGTTCCAGATAATGTTCGCTGTTTTTCAGGATGGGATGATATTCGGGGTGCTGAAGTATGACTTCAAGCGTAATGGTCTCCATATTGGATAGAGTCTGCCTGAGCTGATATTTTTGCCAGGTATCAAAGAAAAATTGCCGGACCTCGGCTCTGCTCGGATTAAACATGTTGATTCGTGGTGAGCTCCCTATCTTTGGGTAAGTTTTTATGCCTGAATTCGCATAAATCCACAATCGGGCAAATATTGCATTCAGGTTTTCTCGCCTTGCAGATATAACGGCCATGAAGAATTAGCCAGTGATGAGCATCCTGGAGGAATTCTTTCGGCACCACCTTGACAAGTTTTTGCTCCACTTCCAGCACATTTTTTCCTGGCGCCAGACCAGTACGGTTGGCCACGCGGAAAATATGGGTATCCACGGCAATGGTGGGTTCGCCAAACGCCGTATTTAAAATGACATTGGCGGTTTTTCGTCCCACTCCCGGCAATTGCTCCAGCGTTTCACGGGTACGTGGAACCTCACCAGCATGGTGTTCTAGTAACAATACACAGGTAGCAAGGATATTCCGGGTTTTGGTGCGATACAACCCGATACGCTGGATATATTCACTCAGGCCACTTTCGCCGAGCGCCAGGATTTTCTCAGGGGTGTCAGCCACCGCAAAAAGTTTTCTGGTTGCCAGGTTGACGCTTTTATCAGTCGCCTGAGCAGAGAGAATGACGGCTACCAGCAATTGAAAAGTGGTTTGATATTCGAGTTCAGTCGTTGGGGCGGAATTGGTTTCCCGAAAGCGTGTGAAGATTTGTTGACGTTTGGAGGCATTCATTTCTAAAATAGAAGCTGCTAGGGTTTGCCGGTGGGTGTGGCGAGATTAGCATGAGCGCGAGCCATCGCGGCCTCGATGGTTGCTTGTTTTGTGTGACGGTTTGGTTGCTGGAAAATATCACCAGAGAATATTTGCTGGCTTTGATTAATTTCCGGGTTGGGTTTTTTTTGCTGATTTTTGGCAAGCCTTTGTTTCCTAAAATGATAACGTTCCCGCGCTTGCTGCATGTACGCTGTTTTCTGTCCCTCACTTTCGTTGACGACAAGTTCCGGTACAGCCTGCATGTGGATGCAATCCACGGGGCAAGGCGCAAGACAGCGCTCGCAGCCGGTGCATTCCTGTGTAATGACAGTATGCATCAGTTTGGCCGCACCCACGATGGCATCCACCGGGCAGGCGCGCAGACAGAATGTGCAGCCGATACATTGAGTTTCATCGATGACAGCTACCGCTCGCGGTTTGGGGTAACCGTAAGTCGTATCAAGTGGTTTGGAAGCAAGGTTGAGCAGCCGTGCAAGCTGTTCAATTACGGCATTCTCGCCTGGAGGGCATTGGTTGATGTTGGCCTGACCGTTGGCGATTGCCACCGCGTAAGGCTGGCAGCCGTCATAACCACACTGACCACAATGGATCTGCGGCAGAATTGCATCAATTTGCTTGATGAGTGTAGATTTGTCAGCCATGAGTGTTTTTCTCACACAATATTCGGATCGTTTCAGTTGCCAGATCGGGTCCCTGGTAAATCAGGCCGGAGTAAAGCTGGATGAGACTGGCGCCTGCCATAATTCTTGATTGCGCGTCGGCAGGTTGCATGATGCCACCGACACCAATAATGGGAATAGCTCCTTGCAGATACTCATCGAGTAGTTGAATGACGGCATGGCTGCGTATTGTAAGCGGTGCACCACTTAAACCGCCGCTTTCGTTGCTGTGTGGAAGGTTCTCCACTTCATTCCGGGAAAGGGTGGTATTGGTTGCGATAACCCCATCCATGCGGTACTTGATAAGCAGCTGGGCGATCTGCTCAATTTGTTGTGACTCCAGATCAGGTGAAATTTTGACTACCAGTGGCGTATAGCGGCTGTACTGATCACTTAAGCGAGTTTGCTCTTTTTTTAACACCTGTAACAGATTGTCGAGTTCTGTTGTTTGCTGCAGCTGTCTGAGTCCAACGGTGTTGGGTGATGAAATATTGATCGTGATGTAACTGGCAATGGAGTATACCTTGCGCAGACAGATCAGATAATCATCAACGGCACTTGCCAGTGGAGTATCCGCATTTTTTCCGATATTAATGCCCAATATTCCCTGATAACGAGCATTGGCAACATTGATCAGGAGGCTGTCCACGCCTTCATTGTTGAACCCCATACGATTGATGATCGCCTGTGCTTCAGGAATCCGGAATAATCGTGGTCGGGGATTGCCTGACTGCGGACGGGGTGTGACTGTGCCAATTTCGATGAAACCAAAACCCAGCGCGGCAAGTGCATCGAGGTAAGCGCCGTTTTTGTCGAGACCGGCCGCCAGTCCCACCGGATTGGGAAAGGATAACCCCATTACCTGTATTGGCGTGCAGGCAATGGGTTGGCAGGTCATTAAACCTGTACGATGGAGTAGATCGAGAGACCGAAGCGTTACCGTATGGGCGGTTTCGGGATCCAGCAGAAAAAGGAGTGGGCGCAGCAGGTTATAGGGCATCGAGACCGTTTGTTTGGGGAATAGCATGCTTTTCTTGCCACTGGTTATCTACGAAAACTTGTAAGGGTCTGAAATTCGACTTGTAGCACATTTTGCGATTATCTGCGATCCAGTAACCTAAATAAAGATAGGGCAGGTGCTTGCTGCGACACTGTTCGATCTGCCAGAGGATGTTGAATGTTCCGTAACTGGCATTACTAATATCCGGATCAAAGAAGGTATAAACCGATGATAAACCATCTGGCACCTGATCGATGATACTGACCATCCGTAGTTGATTATTTTCATGAAAAGTAACCAAGTATGAATTGACATTACTTTTTAGCAGAAAATCACGATATTGTGCATGATATCTCGCGTCAATTATCTTGGCCGCTTTGACGACAATTATGATGGCCGGTTGAGTTTATTAGCTACTTCATGATTTTTTCTGGTTTTTCCTCCTATAACTTTCACTGTCGATTTCGATGATAGTTGCGTGATGGATGATCCGGTCGATGGCGGCAACAGTCATCATGGTGTCGGGGAAGATTTGATCCCACTGGCTAAAAGGCTGGTTTGAAGTAATGATGAGACTTCCGCTTTCATAGCGATGGGCAATGAAGTCAAACAATACTTGTGTTTCCGAATCGGTCTTTTTGACATAGCCGATATCATCAACGATCAGTACACGGTATTTATCCAGCCGCGTCATGGCGGACATCAAGTCCAGTTCTTTCCTGGCTTGCTGCAG
>Ga0154020_10009401_pt1 | contig 11261 bp, 11 predicted proteins | sample Klosneuvirus_201_FD_109709 | JGI IMG/M metagenome (GOLD analysis project Ga0154020, IMG submission 109709) | Active sludge microbial communities from wastewater, Klosterneuburg, Austria - Klosneuvirus_20160825_MG | ecosystem: Engineered > WWTP > Aerobic digester > Activated sludge | place...
CGGCCGCGCAGGGAGGATTCGATCCGCTTTCGAGCGACCTCAACTTCCTCGTGGAGTTCTACCCGGCCTCCGGCATGAACGCTTTTCACCAGTTCATCGACTTGAAGCTCGACCTGGAGGATCTCTTCAGGCGTCACGTCGACCTCGTGACGTGGCGGGCGGTGAAGGACCCCTTGTTCCGAGAACGGGCCGAGGGGAGCGCCGTCGAACTCTATGCGGCCTGAGAGCCGCGCCTCGCTCGGACACATCCTCGCCCGATCGGCGAGGCCCTGAGCCGCATCGCCCGCCACGACCCGAATTTCTTCAGCGACATCTCGGAGGCCCGGAGCATCGTGGCATTCCGGAGCGGGTTCAGGACGGGCTGCTGGAATGAGAGAATGAGTCCTGCGAAAGGGGGTCGACACGGTGGTGCTGACGACAATCCTCGGGGAATACGACAACGGGCAGATCAGGCTTTCTGGCGCTCCGCCCGTGGTTCGGTGGGCTCGGGTCCTCGTCACGTTCCTCGAAGAGGGCCAGGCTGCCGTTGCTCCCCCGGAGAAGCGCACGGTCGCGGACGGTCTCGCCGCGCTCGGCTCCCTTTCTCTGACTGAAGAGGAAGAGAGGATTCTCGACGACCTCGAGTCGTTCCGTTGGCATCGGGACGACGGACTGGGTCACCGACATGGGTTCGGGGTAGAGCGGAGGCCATAGCCCGTACAGCCGGCGGCCAAAACGATCCGCCGTCCGGGCGTAGATATCAAAACATAACGGAGTGGAAGTTGGCGTCGAGGCCGCCGATCATCGTCTGCAGGCCGCCGCCGTGGGAGTTCGGCGCCAGAAAGGACGTCTTCATGGTCAGTGCGGCGATCAAGGATGCGCTCCTCACTCGGCTCGACCACCTCCCGGTCGAGCTCCAGCAGCGAGTGGTCGCCTTCGCAGATACTCTCGTGCCTTCGACTCCGAAAGGAACCCCGGGTCTTGACCTCCTCCGTTTTTCCGGCACGCTGGACGAGGACTCGGCCCGTGAGATCCGCCACGCGATCGAGGCGGGCTGTGAGGGGCCGTAGCTCGCTCCGGCGCCAGCGCGGGTCGAAGCGTGGAAGTGCTGCCGCCGGGTATATTCTGCTCACTCCCGCCCAGGGTATTCTTGTCTCGATGCGGGAGACCGGTACGTCCTTCCGGGCTCGCTGGGCGGCGGTGAACGCAGTCCAAGACGTGGAACTGCAGCGCCTGTCGGTGGACGAGCGATTTGATCAGCTCCTGCAGCTCTTCGAGCTGCGGACCTTCGTCCGATACGACCCGAAGGCCGATGGGGAACTCGCTGCCGTGAGGAAGCGATGGTCCGAGCTGCGTCGGCGACATCTTGCCCGCCGATGTCTGAGCTGCCAGACGTGGAGGCCTCTTGTATGAGCCGGCCGACGACGTCGGGAGCCGCGTCGGGGCGAAGCCGGGAGGTACCGCGAATGACCCCCGGACGCGCGGCCCTCATCGGACTGATGAGACGCTACCTCTCGGGGCTGATGGATCCCTTCGTGTCACTTCTCGAGGTACACAAGCTGATGTACTTCATGCAGGAGGCCGGCGAGCGCCTTCTCCTCGGCTATGTGAAAGCGCCGTACGGGCCCTATGCCGAGAACCTGGGGCACGTTCTCAGAATGCTCGAGGGCCATTACATCTCGGGGTATGGCGATGCGGTCGATGCACCGGGCCTACCGCTCGAGCTGCTGCCGCGCGCGGTCGACGAGGCCGAGGCCTTTCTCGCGGCCCATCCCGAGACGAGACGGCGGTTTGACCGGGTGGCCGACCTCGTGGACGGCTTCGAGACGCCGTTCGGGCTGGAACTCCTCTCGACGGTGCACTGGGTGGCGACGCGCGAGGGGGCGGCTACGCACGAGAAGGCGGTCGAGCGGACCTTTGCATGGAGCGACCGGAAGCGACGCTTCTCGGAGGATCAGATCCGACTCTCCTTCCAAATTCTCCAGCAGAAGGGTTGGCTCACCGCTTCGGTTTCGGCGGCCGGAGCGCCCCGTCCCGGAGACATATTGCCGTGAGATCCGGTGGACCATCCGAAGCAAATCGAGGTTGCGATCGTGTCTCAGCAGGGTATCTACTTTCGTCGTCCCAAGCTGTCCGTAGATACCCGCGGAAAGAATCATGCCAACGTAAATATATGGTATAAGGCTAGTTACGGCTGTCCGTAGACGGAGGTGTCGAATGGGGTTCAAGGGGTCCCGGGTTCGAATCCCGGCGTCCCGACCATCTAACTCCCGATATAGCAATAAATTAGAAGCAATCAACTCGGGCCGCTAGAGCGGCCATTGGTGCTGTCCGTGGTGCTGTCTCTTGAGCCCGCGCGAGTGTTCGAGACGACACGGTCGATGTCGAAGCACCGCAGAATCTGTTAGTTGGCCCTACGGCTCCCTCCGGTCGATGGAGGCGAGCTGGTGCTGCTGCTTGACGAGCATTCAGGGGGTCTCAGGAGAGCCCGCTTGGCTTACACGATCGGGGTTGGCGATCCAACCCGTGTTCGTCGCGGCTTGGTGGCTTGCCTGGGGCGGTGACGGTGCCCGAGGCCGATCCGACGTCCCCCCACTGCGGCGGAATCCGACGAGCGTGGCCGATCGACCTCAAGCTCGACCTCGCTCCGGAAGCGGCTTCCTCCTGCGATACTCAAGCTGGGGGGGGCTCGACTGGCAGGAGCCCTGGCCTGTCTCCCACTCTCCGTCTGCTGCATTCCGCTCGTGTCTCGGGGCGACAGCGCCCGATGCACTACGATGCCGGTGTGGGTTCGACGGCACGCGACGAGATCGCTGGCCTGTTGGCGACAGCGGGCGCTGGCTCGTTCGTCTCCCGGCGGACCGGACCAGCCGACGACCTGGCGATCGAGATCAAGGGCGTCGGGCCGCTTCGCCTTCCGATCGCGCGGGAGCAGATACGGCGCGTTCTGGCGAAGGCGCTCCCGGCACGCTACGGCCGGCGCGAAGCGACCCTGCTCGATCGACGCGTGCGCGACGCTGGCGAGATCCCGGCGGGCGAGGTCAAGCTGGACCGCCGACGCTGGCGGCGGACGCTGGAGCCGATGCTCGCCGCGCTCGGCACTGATTTGGGCCTGGTCCCAGGGCAGCGGCTGGCGGCGGAGCTGCACAGCCTGCTGATCTATGGTCCGGGCCAGTTCTTCAAGCAGCATCAGGATTCGGAACGAGCCGACGACATGGTCGGCACCCTCGTCGTCACGCTGCCGTCCACATTCACCGGCGGCGCCATCGTCGTCGAGCACCAAGGCGAGATCGTCAGGTACGGGGCTACCAAGCAGCCGCTCTCGTTCGTCGCGTTCTACGCCGACTGCCGTCACGAGGTCCGCCCGGTGCGCACTGGCTACAGGATCGTCCTGACGTACGACCTGACCCTCGAGGGTGAGGCGACTGGACCCGATACGCCGCCGCCGGCCATGGTAGAGGCGCTCGCGCTGCGGCTGGGCGAGCACTTCACGACGCCGGTCCCCCCGGCGCCGTACCGGTCCTCGGGCGCGCCGCCGCGCGTGCCGCCGAGCCGCCTTGTCTACCTTCTCGACCACCAGTACACGAAACGCGGCCTCGACTGGCGGCGGCTCAAGGGCAGCGACGCCCCGCGAGCGGCGGCCCTGGTCGCGGCGGCGGAGCGCGCCGGCTGCGACGTCGTCCTGGCGCTCGCCGAGGTGCACGAGATACGGGAGTGCGAGGAGCCTTGGGAGCCCGACTGGCGAAGGCCCCGGCGCGGGTCGCAGCGCGACGAGGACGACGAATGGATCCGCGACGACGCGCCGTCCGCTGACGACCCGGATGCCTACCCGATCGGTGACCTCATCGACTCGAACGTCACCCTGGAATGCTGGATGGATCGGGGCGGCGGCGCCGATCCGATCCTCACCACCGTCCGTGATGAGGAGGTGTGCGCTTCGAGGGCGTCCTCGGAGCTCGAGCCTCACACCGCCGAGTACGAAGGCTACATGGGCAACTACGGCAACACGATGGACCGCTGGTACCGCCGTGCCGCACTGGTCCTGTGGCCTCGAGAGAGAAGCTTTCCGGTGCGCGCCGAGGCCGATCCGAGCTGGGCGCTCCAGAGGCTGCTGGAGCGGATTCGTGCCGGCGAGCTGCCGGAAAGCCGGCGGATGGCGGCCTCCCTGCTGGGCTTCTGGCGGGACGCGGTCGCTCGCGACGCGAGCAGCAGGGGCTTTGCGCTCGCTCTCCGGGCCGCCTTCGGCCTCGAGTCGCCCGAGCTTGCGGCAGCGGTTCTCGAGCCGTTCCACCTGGTGGCACTCACGTCCGGCACGGCGAGACCTTTCGCCGCGCTGGCCGGGCGTTACGGTGAGGAATGGACGGGGAGGCTGCTCGAAGCATGGACCCGCCCGGACCCACAGGTCACGACCCGCGATCAGGCGCCCCTCCTTTCGTGGCTTGCCTCGCTGCGGCAGCTGGTCGCAGCCGTCCGCGCGGCTGAAGGAAGGTCCGGCCTCGCCGGTGGCGCGGCGGCGCGGCCGCTCATCGAGCAAGGTTGGAGAGTGCTCGAGATGCTCATCAGCGATCGACTCGACTTGCTCCCGCCGAGCAGCCGCGAGCGCGCGCTCCTGCAGCTCGCGCCGCCGATCCTCGGCTGGCTGAGCGGTGCCGCTCTCGCGTCGAGTGATCAGCCGCCATCCTCGGATGGGTCCTCGATCGCGCGAGCCGTCAGCCAGCTCTGTGGCGACCGGTCGGCGCCGCTGGTGCCGTGTCTGGTTCGCGTGGTGAGGCTCGCCTCGAAGGAGCCGGTGTCCGTGCTCCGCGGCGCGCCCGGTTTCGCCGCCCTCGAGCGCCATTGCTCGGAATCGCTGGCGGCGTCCCTGGCCCGGCCACCACGCGCCCCCGGCGACTGGTCGCTCGCGCTGCCCGCTGGCTGCGCTTGCCACCTCTGTCGCCGGCTCGAGGCGTTTCTCTCCTCGCCCAGGGAGCAGAGGCTCGAATGGCCTCTCGCAAAGGACGGCCGCCAGCACGTCCACGGCCGGATCGACCATCACGAGCTCCCGGTTCGACACGAGACGCGTCGCTCCGGCTCACCGTACGCGCTGGTGCTGGAAAAGGCGCATGACCTGATGTCGCGGGACGCCGTGGTCCGCCGCGCCTGGCAGGCGGACCTCGATTGGCTCTCTGCTGCCTCCACGACGATCCGCACGAAGGGGAGTGGCGATGCGGGCGCGTGACGACGACTGGGCCGAGGCCAAGCGGCTCTGCCGGCTCTCTGCGGAGGATCTCCGGATGGCCAAGGCCTTGGGCCTGAACCCTCGCACGCTGATCAAGAACATCCCGAGCTCCAAGCAGCGCTGGAAGGCGCCGGTGCGCGACTGGGTGCGCGACTTGTATCGCAGTCGACATGGTGACGCCGAAAGGCCGCCCCGCGCTGTCGCCGGAGCGGATGCCGAACTCCGCCATCTGGAGCGGAGCGCCGGCGACGATGCCCGGCTCCCCGCCGAGCCTGCGTGGGACGAGGAGACCCAGGAGGAGGACCGGCTGCTGCTGCGGCGCTGGGAGGACTTCCGGGCCGCCGCGGACCGCGTCGCGTTCGCCTTCGCTCGGTTCCCTTTCGTCGAGCGCGTCGCGCTGATCGGCTCTGTCGCACAACCCCTGCGTCGAGAGGTGCCGCGTTTCAGCAAGTTCCGCCGGGCCGGAGTGAAGCTCTGGCACGAGTGCAAAGACGTGGATGTCGCCGTATGGGTGACGGACACGAACCAGCTCGAGACCTTGCGCAAGGCGGTCGGCCGCGCCGTCAACGCTCTCTTCGCCGAGTCCGGGATCGGCGTGGCCCACCACCAAGTCGACGTCTTCGTTCTCGAGCCGAAAACCGACCGCTACCTTGGCCGTCTCTGTCACTTCGGAACATGCCCGAAGGGGAAGCCCGAGTGTCTTGTCCCCGGCTGCGGCGCCTCACCCTTCTTGAAGCGGCACGACGAGTTCACCTTCGACGTGCGGTCTCTCGACGCGACGCGGTCCGTCGTGCTCTTCGACCGGGTCGGTGACGGCGGGCCACCGTCTTTGGGCATGTCGCACGACGGGCCCTGACCGCCACCGTGCAGCGGGAAGCGCAGCGGTCTTCGGTGCAGCCTGGCGCCGTCAGGTGCTGGCGCCCTCGGCAGGGCTCAGTTGACCGCCATCACGGTGTCTCTCCGGCGCCCTGCCGGCAGGATCAGCGGGGCGTCGGGGGGAAGCGCCAGCTCGTCTGCGAGCGCCCGGCTCTGGTTCCGCGCGAAGTCGATCGAGCGCATCTCGTTCATCCGGTCGAAGGCCTCACGCCCGCCGCTCCGATGCTGCTCGTGCCACCGCTGAACCACGTCCTCGGCTTCTTTCAGCAGCGAGGTGACGCTGGGACGGGTGGCGATGCCCTTGAAAAAGCGCAGCGACGCTCGGCGCCTGTCCCGAAGGTACCCGTGGACCTCGTGGCACAAGGTCACTCCGACGTTGTGGTCTTCTGCCTCGTCACGCGTCCGAGGTGCAGCGTCCCGGATCCCGAGCAGCATGCGGGCGGCGCGCGGTCCGTTCAGGGCTCCGTGGATGAACTTCTCCAGAGCTTCTCGCCGGCGACCCACCTCGAAGAGAGCCAGGGCCGCTGCCAGGCTATGCCGCGGAGAAACGCGATGGAGGTATAGAGCCGCTGCGACGGCCTCGGGCCAAAGGCCGCTGTTCAGGTAGACGGACGCGCGATGCGCCATCGCGGTGTCGCGATCGCCGCACTCGTTCTCGAGGCGGTCGCAGGTGTCGAGCGCCTCGCGAAAACGACCGGCGCGGTTCAGCGCCATGGCGAGGTTGCGCATTCCGCGCATGTAAGGTCGGGTGCGGTCGTCTCTCCACCAGCTTCGCTTGGCGATCCGGGAAGGGAAGAGATGCCGGCCGAGCTCCATCGTCTTGGTGAAGGACTCGATCGCCTCCTCCGGACGCCCACGGTCCAGGGCGATGAGACCGAGGTAGTTGTGCCCCTCGGCGTATCCGTCGAGGCAGTCCACCATGAGCCGGAATGCCGACTCGGCTCTGTCCAGGTCGCGACGCTCCCACCAGTCCGCCGCCAGCTCCTCGATGTCGGCGGGCGCCTGTCGCGACGCGCTCTCGAAGCGCCAGTAGAAGCGGTTGTCTGAATTCCATTCGCTCCCAGGCTGCTCGCAGAGCTTGGTCCGCCACGCGATGACGTCGGCGAGGAACTCGAGCTCGCCGCGGTGCTCGCGGATCAGCTCGGCGGACGCGAGGAGCTGCTGCGGATCCGCCTGCAAGAGCTGACGGGCGAAGGAGCGGAGCCCATCTCGGAAGCGGGACCTGACCCGCTCGTCGCGGACGTCGTACTGCTCGGGGAGGACGTGAAGGAGGTTCTGGAGGCCCCGCCGGATCCGCTTCCAATCGAAGGTGACACCGGAATGCGATGCCACCAGCAGTCCGCCGAACCGCCCGCCTCCCTTCGCGAGGTCGGCGAGCGCTTCCTCGGCCTCGGCTTTCGAGTAGATGGTGAAAAGGGTGCGCTGGACGACTCGTTTGGTGGTCGCGTCCCGGTCGCCCTTGACGATCAGCACCTGGTGGCCGCGAGCTCGGACGTACGCCATGTTCCGTCTCCTGTTGTGTTCAATTGTCATCTAAACACAACAAGATTCTCCGAGCAAGCGGCGCTCACCCGCCGCGGTCTTCGCCGAGTGAGTAGAATCGAGTTCAGGAGATGCCGTGTCCATAACTGTCGACGCCACATACGAAAACGGGGTCTTGAGGCCTGACCGGCCCCTCGACCTGGCCGACAAGGCACGCGTTCACGTCATCATCGAGAGCGAGGCCGGGAGCGCGCGAACGCCGCTCGGTTCCAGGCTTCACGCGCTCCGAGAGCAGATCCTGGCATCGGGCACGCCTACTCTCGACTGGGACCAGATCGCGGCTGAGGTTGCTACCCGTCGCGGAGGGTTCAGGGAGCAGCGGTGACGCTGACGTTCGTGGATGCCGGCGTGCTGATCGCGGCAGCGCGCGGCGGAGACGAGCAGGCGCGACGGGCGATGGCCATTCTCGACGACCCCAGTCGGGAGTTTGCCGCCAGCTCTTTCCTACGGCTCGAGGTTTTGCCTCAAGCGGCCTTCAACAGGCGCGCTGCCGAGACCGCGTTCTACGAGGAGTTCTTCGGGAGCGTCAGGAAGTGGGCGACGGACCTTGCCGCAATCGTTGCGGCAGCCGAATCCGAGGCTTCCACGTACGGCGTCGAGGCGATGGACGCACTTCACATTGCCGCCGCGGCCAACGTCAGCGCGGCAGAGTTCATAACTACGGAGAAACCGACTCGGTCGATCCACCGAGCACGGTCGATCAGGGTCGTGACCATCTATCCGACCGACTCCGGTTCGGGACGTTCGGAACGGTAGGCCGCCGAGACGCAGCCCAGGAGGCCGTCGATCGGTGACCCGATCGTAACTGGTGCTGTTGGTGGTGCTGTTTCACACGCCGCCGCGATCCTCGGCTATCCTAGGCGACGCAACGGAGGCCTGAAATGCCGCGTCCTAGGATCGACGCGGCGGGCGTAAGTCATTGCATCCAGATGGGGTTCAAGGGGTCCCGGGTTCGAATCCCGGCGTCCCGACCATCTCAACCCTTTCGCCGAGAATAACTTAGAGGCATCTTGAGGCCAGTGTGGATGCTCAGTCGGCATTGGGGATGACACCAGGATGTCGGCGGATATCCGCGACCACGCCGATTAGATACTCAACGTCGTCGGCGATTCAAGGAGTTGTGAGTTCGCTTGGACGCTTGAGGGCGTTTGAGAAGAACGAACCGAACGGCGACCGGAATTCGCGCCGCGTGTGTTCAACGACAGGCCGAGTTTCTACGCCGCCACTCGCAATACGCCTCGACCCACTCCCACCCGGCCGGTTCTGGTTTCGGCAGTGGAAGATCGTCGAGGGAGATCCGAAGTCGCCGACGACCGGCCTCGCAGATCGCGAGGATTCGGTCGTCTGTGAGCTCGATCCGCCGAACGACGACACCGACTCCGAGGATCTCGGTCTCGAATGGCCGGGCGAGGCTTTCGTCGATCATCGTATAGAGGCCGGTCAGCTGTTCCTCGTCGCCGTAGGCATCCACCGTCGCCTCTGCGATGAGCTCGTCAAGCCTTTCTCGAGAGAGCGCGGATTTTGGCCTTCGCTTCGATGTCATGTGATCGCAGTTTCGCCCAGAAACGCTTGCGTCGCCCGGGCGGCCGGGGGAGAGTCCGCAACGGTGTAGTCGAGGGTGCGGTACCCCTTGCGTCGGCGTTCCCACATCCTGGCGAGCATCGGTACATTCCTGTCGACGTAGTCGATGACTCGAACCGAGGTCTTTCCAGGAGAGTCGCGGTGGAGCCGGCCGGCATACTGAACAAGCGTGCCCTTCCAGGAAATCGGGAGCGCGAGAAAGAGTGTGTCGAGTCGGGCATCGTCAAAGCCTTCTCCGGCGAAGCGCCCGGTGGCGAGGATGATGCGCGGCTCGCCAGCCGGAACCGTCGAGAGCTTTGCCAGCTCTGCCTTCCGTCGCTTCGTCGTGGGTCCACCCTTGAGCGCGAAGCCGTTCAAGAACTCGCCGCGCAGCCGTGCGGCGAGAAGCTCCAGGTGGTCCCGGCGCTCGGTGAGGACGAGGGGGGAGCGCCCCTCGCGGACGGCCTCTCGCACATCTCCGACGATCATCGCGTTTCGCTGCTCATCACTCGCGAGCAAAGCGTACAGACGCTGGATCGGGGGCCGGGGGTCGGCGCTTTCGGGCAGGCGATAGTCGGTATCCCGCACGACCAGTAGCCGCTCCGTTCCTCCCGTTGTCTTCCGCCTTCCCCCGACCGTATGTCGGACCGGGCCGAGCTGCATATGGAGAATCGGGTGGTGACCGTCGCGCCGCTTCACCGTGGCGGTGAGGCCCAGCACGAACCGCGCTGAGATTCCAGAGAGGACCTTCTCGAACGACACGGCAGGGATGTGGTGGCATTCGTCGACGACCACGTGACCGTAGCCACCGAGGATTGATTCGAGGCGGTCGCCGCGGACCAGGCTCTGGATCATCGCCACGTCGATGCGGCCCGTTCTTCGATCGGAACCGGCGCCGACACGGCCGATTGCGTGAGGCTCGAGTCCGAGGTGTAGGGCGAGCTGTGCCACCCACTGGGTGAGGAGTGGCTGGCGGTGGACGAGAACGAGGGTCGACGTTCCCCGCGCAGCGATCATGTATGCGCCGACCACCGTCTTGCCGGAGCCCGGCGGCGCAGAGAGGACGCCCGTTTCGTGCCGGAGGAGGTCCCGGGCAGCCTTCTCCTGTACGTCCGTGAGGTTGCCGAGGAACCGGACCTCCAACGGCGTGCCGGAATCTCGCTCGTCGCGGAGCTTCAGCGCGATGGAGTTCTCGCTGAGCAGCGCCTCGAGGTCGGCGAGACAGCCTCGGGGGAGCGCGAGGTGCTTCGGCCGAGCTCCTCTCCGCAACTGATGACCCGTGGTGTGAGAGCGGTCGAGAGGCGCAGGCCCTGGCGCTTGTAGAACTCCGGGTTCTGGAACGCCGCGAGCCGCTTCATCTCGCAGAGGAGCGGAGACGGCAGCCCCGCCTTTTCCACGAAGAGGCGGCTCGCGAGAGTGACCGAGACCTCCAGCGGAAGGACGCCGGAGATCCGTCTCCGTGACGGACGGGGAGGAGGGCGACGCCACGGGTTGGCCTCGTCGTCATCGTCGGCGTCGACGGTCCACACTCCCACGACCTGCCCCTGCCTCTCTCCCTCGCTGGCAATCGATTCAACCTCGCCGGGAGTCATCCGACGGACGGCCGCGAGGTGGCCCCACTGGTCGGCGATCGGCTCGAGCGCGTCATCGAGGAAGACGGTGTTGCCGAGCTTGCGTGGCTCCTGCTGGAGGGGGAGAGCGATCAGGTTGCCGAAGCCTCCCTTCGGCATCGTGTCCTGATTCGGGAAGAGCCGGTCATACGAATCGAGCCCGATCTCGTGCCGCCGACTCATCGTCTCGGTGAGGAGGTACGACGCCATCTTGCGGGCGGTTGTTGCCGCGATTGGCGTCTCGAAGAAGAACCATGCATGGGCACCATTCCCGGACCGGGACCGCTCCAGCACGACCGGAGCGTCGTGCACGCCACACGTCTCGCGGAATGCCACCACGTCTTCTCGCCACGAGGACTTGTCGAAATCGACGGCGAGGAACCAGCACGTCTCGTCCCGAAGGAGCGGATAGCATCCGATGACGTGTCGGCCCTGGAGGTGATCGAGGATGACCTTCTGCGATACGGAGACGAACG
>Ga0154020_10009403_pt1 | contig 11260 bp, 7 predicted proteins | sample Klosneuvirus_201_FD_109709 | JGI IMG/M metagenome (GOLD analysis project Ga0154020, IMG submission 109709) | Active sludge microbial communities from wastewater, Klosterneuburg, Austria - Klosneuvirus_20160825_MG | ecosystem: Engineered > WWTP > Aerobic digester > Activated sludge | place...
AAACCTTTATTTTCAAAGACTAAAGTGCTCTTAACTTCTGGATTTAAGTAATCACCTTTTACAATTTTTCCATCGCTGCCTGTAGTGTAGAATGATGTTGAATTAGCTGAAACAGCAAGTGCATACATTCTGTTTTTAAGTCCACCCGGAATTTTAACCGCGTTATAATTGTAGCCGTTAAGTTTTGCTAAAGCGTAGTACAAGCCTCTAAAAATATACGGGTCATATTTTTTTCCTTCATACTTTGTATGGAATAAATATCCTTGCATGGCTGTAAGGCCTGCGAGTTGTGGATCATCTATGCCTTCAGACTTTGCGCCAAGAGATTGCGCAATGGTTAGCATGTACAATCTATTGGACTCTTTTAAGCTTACTTCAGCGCGGTTGTATTGAACTTTGGCATTGTCTCTTTCTATACGCGCACTATCTCTTTGGATAGTGGCTTCCGCAAAATTTCTTTCAGCTCTATTCTTTTGAGATTGAGCATACTTTAAAAGGTCATTTAATCTTATGTTCTGAATTTCTAAAGTCTTGCTTTTTGATTCTATCTCTTTCTGCTTTAATTTATTATCAGCAAGTGCCTCTTCTGCTATTCTTTTTTGCTCCTTTGCCTCAACTGTTGCTGCTTCAGCTTGTTTTCTTCCATCTTCTGCGGCCAATCGTTGGCCATCAGCTTCAATCTTTTGAAAGAATCCATACACAAAAAATCCCGTTGCAATCAAGAGTAAAAGTGCAAGAATCAAATTTGTTACCCGCGCTCGTTGCAGCATTCTGCGCTGCAACATTTCCTGATTCTTTAATTCAGCTTCGAAGGTTATTCGGCTGGTATCTAAAAATACTATAGCACGCTCAAAAGCAATGTCGTACCGTTGCGCCCATTCGCGAGTTGGCTTTTGCTTCTTCTGCCAGTTTAGTGCAAGTTGCAAATCAGGTGGTCGCCATAAACTTGTTTTACCAATCTGATACATGGCGGCAGCATCCGAAACTCTGCGATACATTTGAGCGGATTCATGCTCTTCATCCACCCAGGTGGAAAGCCTCGTCCAAATGCGCATAAAACTTTCGTGCGAAAGTTCAATGACAGAACTTGGTTTTAAATCTACTTGCAAACCAGGCATTAAAAATGACCGCCCCGGTTTTCTGAACTTTTCAACTACCTCTATTACCTGTGCATCAGAAACCTGAGCCAAGGCAGCAACATCGGCCACCTTTGCCGGCCTTCGCATTTCAAGGCCTTCAGAATTTTTCTCTGTTATTACTTTAAAAAGAACTTCGGCAATTCCGCGCTCCGGCACAGACAATTCATCATACGCTTCATTGGCGTGTAGCGACAATGCCTGGCTAATTCTTCCTATGGCATTATAATGCCGAATATCCATTGGTTCGCCTGCCTCTCTGTTGGCAACCCAATAATCCCAAGTGCGCATAAGCGCATGTTGAAGGATAGGAAGTTGATCTTGATTATCGCCAATATCACTAAGTAAGCGCTTAACCAACCGTTGAGAAATTCGTCCACCCCCTACAGCAACCGGGCCTTCAATAGCCATGCGTTTTTGGTCGCGTGTCATTTGAGGCACGAGATAATTGCTGGCATTTATCATTTGCGTAAGTCCCGGAAACGAAGCGCAGTCTCCTATAAAATCGGAGCGCATACTTAACGATACAAAAGCCGGAACTTCGCGTTGGGCAACAGCCTGCAGCAGCAAGTTTACATAGGTAGTTGATTCATTTACAGATTCTTCATTAGTTGAATCTTTATATCGAAACAATTCTTCAAACTGATCGATTAAAAAGAAAACATTGTCGCCTTCTGACGATTGCAAGTACTTTGCCAATTCAACCAATCCTTGCGAACTACTTCGCAGTACCGAATTGATAATTGCCTTGTGAATTTGTTTGTCTTCTGGTGCAATGCGACCTTCCTCCAAAAGAAAATTAACAGCCGCTTTAGATAAATTTTCGATGGGTGAGTTTCCAGGGCGGATGGTAATGATTTTCCAGTGCGGCCCGGTTTCGGTCATAAATCCGCCATACAGTATGGGGATTAAACCACAATACATCAAGCTTGATTTACCGCTGCCCGAGTAACCCATGATAGTTACCGAGCGATGGTTATAAAGTTTTAAAAGTACTTCATCAACCTGACCTTCGCGACCAAAAAAGAGGTGACTATCATCTATAGTAAATGGTCTAAGCCCCGGAAATGGGTTTACACCAACTTGTTCACCCGGATACAATGCATCCTGTGTAGAGTCATTCAATTCGCCAGCCTGAACAGAATAATTCAGCATCCTTCCTTAATGGTATTACCTGAAATTTACTAAAAATGTGAGGAGTTCGGATATTTTACTTGAGTAATCTAAGCTTAAAAAATAGTCTTATCCCCTAACTAGTTAAAAAAATCTGTGAAAAATAAGCTAAAATCAAATATATTCCAAAATCTTATTTGCCAACTTCACATAGTCGGATGCAAGTTCATAAAAACGGTCTTTATTAAACTTCAACAAAACCACATCTTCTTTAGCTTTTAATACGCTGGAATTAACGTAGCCCGGTAACGATAGACGCTCACCAATAAACTGCCCAGGAATATATTCAGTTGTTAGTTGACTCTTCTCGTAATATTCAACTTGGCCTTTAAATACAATGTAGAAGTCATTGTTTTGTTTTTCGTCTATACTCAGAATCTGTTCTTTATTTAGCATCACTGTTTTTGAAAGATCTGCCAAATAGGATAATGTAAGCCCAGCCATTCCTTCAAACAAGGGGATATTCTGAAAGAACAATACTTTATCGTAGGTTAAGATTGTGGACTTATTGCCTTTATCTACTACTGCATTATCTAAGGCACGCCTAATATCATCACTTAACCTAACAACGTTTGATTTGTATGACTCCACATTAATTTGATGGAGCGACCACGCAGCCGTTTCGCAAATCAACATATCCGGATTGAAAAGTTGGGCGATTAAATCCATCGTAAACTCTTCAACTTTCTGCACTCCAATCCGGTGAAGTACAGCTGCTTTTGTCCACCTGTTACTTTGCGTGAACTCTCTGTTAATAAGATATTTAAGGACGAGTTTTTTATCCAATTGAACCCGTGGATAAAAGATTTCAAGACGCTTTATTTTTTCTGATATGGCAAGATCATCTAGCACAGGTATAACTCGCTGTTTCAGTTGCTCCGAAAGAAAAACATCAAGCAATTCTACCGCATAGGTTACTCCCTCGACTGTACCGCTCTCAATATTCTCTTTAACCAATTGAATGGATCGTGTGTCATACAACATAGCCAACAACATGTAAATGTGTTCTATGTCGTTTTGTATCTCACGATTCAACGCCCTGCTAACTACATCTGAGTCCTCCTCCACTTCCTGAATCGCTCCTAGGTTCCAGGTTATGTCTGCAATGTCTGATTCAATAGCATATTTAATGCGGCTTACCTGCGACATACCGGCCTTAAAACCCGACTCACCCAATGCCAACAAAACTTCTGAAACAATAACCTTATCGGGATAATCAATTTTATTCCAAAGCATTTCCTTAGCTTTTTGGCCACCAATAGCGCCAATTATTTGCACTAAGCGTAACATAATTTGCGAGTTTTGACCTGCCCGATAAAAGGAATTATCTAATAAGTTTAGTGCAGGTTCGCCAATCATCGTGAGCGCATTCATGGCTTCATTGGCATGATTGAGATTCCCCAGATTCTCAATTAGTGATGAGATTACTTCGTTATCGTATTTTTTTATAGCAGTCTTTATGGCAACGCTGCGCACTTTAGCTTCCGGATCATTCAAAAGTTCTATTAAAAAAGAAATATTCTCTTTGTTTTGCGAGTGTAGCAATAGTTCAGCGCAATAGTGACGGTCAGTGGCATCCTGTGATCGGGCAAGTCTTTGAATGCGAGCTTTTTGCACATCGCCACCACTGTTTAATATCAGGTCTACATCAATCTTAGAAAGTATGTTTTTATCATCTTTTGCAACCTTGTTTTTATCTAACCTGATCACATAATTATCCGAGACAGAAAGCCCTTTCAATTCATTCATTTTTCGTTGGGCAAATTCCTTGGTAACATCCTCCTCACACTTCATGAGAGTGTTTATCCATACGCCCGTCTTTGATGGGTCTATCTTCTCTAACAATCTAAAAGAAAAAACTGCTTTCGAAGAATCGCCAGCACTAAGGTTTGTTTGAAGCCTTGAAGTTATTTCAGCGTAGCCCACTTCTAACTTTTCCTGGTGGGCATCCGTATGTTCTAATTTCGACCTGATCTTATTTTTATACTCTTGATATAAATTTTGAATAACTCTGAAATAAGCAATAACTAACCCCAACACGATTACTGGTATCCAAACAATCTTAAAGAATGGGGCAAGTGTGAAAAGAAATATAAAGATACCGGCAATAAATCTTCCTGATTCGTTTACTACTCCCTCTACCTTTGTTTGAATGCCAAAACGGTATCGGCTGTCTAACGGAATAAACAATAATTTGTAAACAGGATTCTCCAACGAATCTTTAATCATACTATTGAACAATCGGGTAACTGCCACAAACAAGAAGAAATAGATGTAGGTCTGTGGGCTTGTGCCTATATCATAACCAAACAAGCCGCCTGTAAGCAGCGCGCCTACCGACAGAAGCGCAACAACAGCGGGAAGAATGAATAATGAAATTCGAATACCATAGGTACTCATAATACGATCGTTTACAAACAACTGCATGAGCAAACTAAGTGCATAGATGGCGCCATTAAAGAATGCGAGAAAATTCGTTAAGTCCCTCTGATCGGGGTACTGTTTATTCAACAAAGTTTGAAACGTAAATTGATTGAAACTAAAGGTGACCATTGAGATAACCAGGAACACACTTAAGAGTAAGATATACTTGTCTTTAAGGATTTTAGAAAACTTAGTTTCCTCTTTCCCTGTAGGGTCAGAACTTACCCTCGCCAGGTTAAACTTAATCGCTATTATTATTAAACATACCAATGAACCAATAACGCTTATATTACAGATAATCAGATAATTAGATGTATCTGGAAACAAGAATGAGGTAAATGGTATTAGAAAGTTAGCGAGGATAATCGCAATCAATTGCCCGGTATCAATCCAGCCAATGATTCGCTTTGATTGTTTGAAATTGAAAAGCCTGCCAAAGATACCCCAATAGCAAAGCAACAAGATGGCTGTTATAGGGCCAATCAAACAGTACATTAAAAACATAGTACCGTTCTGAATATTTTCGTTTGAGTTGTGATAGAAATAATATAACCCAAAGGTTGCCAACACAATTAAAACCATACTACCTATGGTTAGTGTTACAAACTTGATCCTGTTTTGAAAGAACGAAAAGACAAGGGTAGAAACAATTCCAAGAACCCCCGATATTAAAAAAGCTTTGTCGAGTTGATCGCTGAGTTTATTGAGAAATAATGATTCGGCTGTTACCTGAAAGGTAGCAATGAATATGCCCATAAAGAAACCTGTAGCAAGCATCAGGTAAACCTGAGTTTGCTCTTCTTGCTGAACTCCTAAAAATGCTAAGGCATTCTTTTTCACAAATTGAAATTAATACTTAAAGATTAAAACAAAAAAGCCACTCAAAAATTTTATGAGTGGCTTCCTTAAGCTTTTGATTAAGACTTATTTTTTCTTCGCTGCTGTTGAATCAGCTTTTGACTTTGCATTAGGTGCAGATTGATCTTTCTTGTAAATTTCATTCAACCCTGAGATTACATCATTTGTAATATCAATGTTTGCTCCACCATATAATAAATCGCTTCCAGGATTATATTTTAATACAACTTGCAGTTGCCTTTCCTCTGCATAGTCCTTTAAGTAAGCCGTAATTTTCTTATATAATTCTTCGGTCATAACAGATTGCTCATTCATAATTTCCTGCTCTAACCCGCGCTGGTACAGTTCAAGGTTCTGGCGCTTTTTACCCAAATCTTCTTCCACAGCTTTAGCCTGGCCAATGGTCATATTTCCATAATTCTGCTGATAGGCCGTAATATCATTTTGCAGGGCTTGCGCTCTGTTTTGAAGATCCTGATCTAACTTTTTCCCCTTTGTTTCAAGCTTTCCCATGTTCACTTTCACAAATTCATAATGCTTAAGCACTGAATCTGAATTGATATAAGCAATCTGAAAATCAGAAGGCCTTGTAATCTCGGAAGAACTTGATGAAGAACTCTTTGGAGAAAAATGCAAATAATAGAGAACCCCAACGGCTATTAGTAATACTGCATTAAGGGCAAGAGAAAGATTTTTCATGAAATTAATTGATTTAGGGGCACAAATATAGGCTTATTCGTGAATTTTGTGCGTTTCTGTCTTTAAAATTCAAATCACTCGCCCTGATTCATCTGAAAAGAATACAATGACTCATCTAACGATAATTTATCGGTATTAAAATCATGAATAAACCGCTCAATGATGGCGTGCGTAACCGATTCTATATGCAGCCCAATATCTAACCCAATTCCAAATTCGTGATCAAGATCTAAATCTACATGTTCACTTACCTTCACGGAATCCTCCTCCTCGAGTTCGGCTATTACCTCTGCCATGTAAAGGCCAATCTCCTCTTCTTGCTGATTGAGTAGTTCGAAGTCTCCGTTTTCATCCTCCTCAAACTTTATCTTTTTGTAATGTGGAAAATGTTTCTCCGCTTTATCTTCTGCAATTTCAAAAACTTCACTTTCGTGATGAATACGCAGGGTATAGAGAACACTATCAAAAATTACCTCTTCACCATCATGCGAGCCTACAAAATAGAAATGCACATATTCATCTGAGTTCTCATCTTCTTCATCCAAAATATAGCTTTTACCAGCAGCCTTAATCTTGTCTTTATATTCTGCAATAACAGCAGGATCATATCCTTTATTCTTATTCGATTTTTTCATCATTCAACTATTTTAAACCATTCTGCATACATCGGGTAATTTTTTGCAGTTCGTTCAATTACCGCTTTCATTTCATCACCCACATCTTTTACTTTTTTGGCGGGTACGCCTGCATAAAGACTACCCGGTTCTACAATCGTTTTAGGAAGTATAATCGCTCCTGCTGCTATCACTGACCCTGCTCCTATAATGGCATGATCCATAATAATGGCCCCCATGCCTATCAATACATTATCTTCAACGGTGCAACCGTGTACAATTGCATTGTGCGCTATAGAAACATTGTTACCTATTACCGTTTTAGCCTGCTGATAAGTGCAATGAATAATAGCACCATCCTGAATATTGGTATTGTTACCAATCGTTATTAAATTAACATCGCCCCTAACCACTGCATTAAACCACACAGTACAATTATCGCCCATGATTACTTCGCCAACCACTACTGCATTATCTGCTAAAAAATAGTTAGCCCCAAACTTTGGTGTAAACCCGCGCACTGTTTTAATTATTGCCATTATTTAACCTGAATACGGGCTAAAAATACTTGAAAATAGCTTGAAAGCTAATTCTTTAAAGAAATCCCAAAACCAACTGACAAGATGTCACCAAACGTATAAAAAGTGTTAATTTTGCTTTTTCCAATAGCACCGAATGAAGAATTTGATTGAAGATATAGGAGTTTTAGATGCGGAAATGATTTCAACTACCGAGGCAATCAAGGTTTTGGAAAGTAGCCATACTGATAAGCCGCGAAAGCTCTACATAGAGAGTTATGGATGCCAGATGAATTTTTCAGATAGTGAAATTGTGGCTTCAATTCTACAAAATGAAGGATTTGGAACAACCTCAAACCTGGCTGAAGCGGATGTAGTATTTCTGAACACCTGCTCAATACGCGAAAAAGCAGAGCAAACAGTACGCAATCGCCTAATTCATATCCAAGGCTTTAAAAAGAAAAAACCCGAAATGATTGTCGGGGTTTTAGGGTGCATGGCCGAGCGATTAAAAACTCAATTGCTTGAAGAAGAAAAAATTGTTGACTTGGTTGCCGGCCCTGATGCTTATCGCGATTTACCGGCATTAATTGGTAAGGTTGATGAAGGCGACAAAGCCGTAAACACGTTTCTTTCGCGCGAAGAAACCTATGGTGATGTTACTCCCGTTCGCTTAGGTACTAATGGCGTAACCGCATTGATTTCAATCATGCGTGGATGCGACAACATGTGTTCCTTTTGTGTAGTTCCTTTTACACGTGGCCGGGAACGCAGTCGCGATCCACATTCTATTGTTGCCGAAGCAAAAGATCTTTTTGATAAAGGATACCGGGAAGTAACGCTGCTTGGCCAAAATGTAGATTCATATAAATGGAGCGAAGAAGAAAATAACAAGGCCAGGCTTGAGAAGAATACCGTGATAGAGGTTGTTACGTTCGCCAACTTGTTAGAATTGGTTGCTCAGGTAAATGCCGATTTACGCATTCGGTTTTCTACCTCGCACCCCAAAGATATTACCGATGACGTTTTGCACGTGATGGCCAAATACGAAAACATCTGCAAATACATTCACCTACCAGCACAAAGTGGTAACAGCCGAATACTAGAATTAATGAATCGTGGTTACACGCGCGATTGGTATTTGAATAAAATTAAAAGCATTCGCGCTATTTTAGGTGATGATTGTGGAATATCTTCTGATATGATTTCTGGTTTTTGTAGCGAAACGGAAGAAGAACATCAGGAGACGCTTTCGCTGATGGACATAGTGAAGTATGATTACGCTTACATGTTTTCATACTCGGAACGACCAGGCACACTGGCTGCCAAGAAACTTACTGATGACATTCCTCTTGATGTAAAAAACAGAAGACTGGAAGAAATAATTAAGAAGCAACGGACTCACTCGCACTTCCATCATCAACAAGATATTGGCACCACACAACGAGTTCTGATAGAAGGTGTTTCAAAAAAAAGTGACGATCACTGGCAAGGAAGAGCATCATCTAACCATGTTGCCGTATTCCTGAAAGGAAATAAAAAGAAGGGCGAGTACGTCAATGTATTAATTGAGCGTTGTACCAGTGGAACGTTAATTGGGTCAATTGTAGAATAACTATGGCAATTACAGATTCAGAAATACAAAGTATAAAACAACGATTCGGTATCATAGGCAACTCTCCTTTGTTGATGAATGCTGTTCGTGTTGCTATGCAGGTAGCGCCTACGGATATGTCTGTACTTTTAAGTGGCGAAAGTGGCAGCGGAAAGGAATCATTTTCTAAGATAATCCATAACCTGAGCACAAGAAAACATGGGCAGTTTATTGCAATCAACTGTGGCTCTATTCCAGAAGGCACGATTGATTCGGAATTATTTGGTCATGAGAAGGGATCATTTACAGGAGCGCATGAAGGACGAAAGGGATACTTTGAGGTAACGAATGGCGGTACTATTTTCCTTGATGAAATTGGTGAAATGCCATTAGGTACCCAAGCAAGATTATTACGCGTATTGGAGAATGGTGAATTTATTAAAGTTGGCTCATCAAAAGTTCAAAAGACAGATGTGCGTGTTGTAGCCGCTACTAATGTTAATCTGCTATTAAAAGTTGAGCAAGGAAAGTTTCGGGAAGATTTATATTATCGCTTAAGCACAGTTCCTATTTACGTGCCCCCACTTCGTGAGCGTGGTAAAGATGTTGAATTGCTGTTTAGAAAGTTTGCCTCTGATTTTGCAGAGAAATATAAAGTAAAGCCAATTTCGCTAACCGAGGATGCAAAGAACTTGTTATTGAAATACCGATTCCCTGGCAATATCCGTCAATTGAAAAATCTGGTGGAACAGATTTCAGTGCTTTCATCCGATCATAAGGAAATAACAGCAGAAGTTTTCAATCACTATATCCCCAAAGAAACAAGCCTACCCGCTTTGTATAAAGAGCAACAAGGAAAAGATATTTCGGAACGCGAGATTCTTTACAAAATTTTGTTTGATATGCGCAAGGACATGAATGATTTGAAAAAAATTGTTCTTGAAACTACAACGAATCCAGGGCGAGCTGCACAGTTGGTAAAAGATAATGCCGATCTTTTCGAAGGCATTCATGATGAAGACGTTAGCACTCACGAACCTGTTACGCTAAACATTAAGTCCGCGGCCTTGCCTATTTCTACTGAAGAGGAAGAAGAGGTGCAGGACATCACACACGAAGCGGAAGACGATTCATTATCTATCGTTAAGAAGGAAAAAGAATTAATTGTGCGTGCATTGAGAAAAAATAATAACAAACGTAAATATGCGGCACGCGATTTGGGCATTTCTGAAAGAACTCTCTATCGCAAGATTAAAGAATACGAACTTGAAGAATAAAATTATCTTACTCATTGCCATGGCACTGGCAATACCTACACTTCTGAGTTGCATTAGCTATTCCTTTACCGGAGCTGCCACAACTGCAAAAACCATACAGGTTGAAGAATTTTTTAATAATACAGATTTAGGACCCGCCAACTTAGGGCAAACATTCACCAACAAACTCAAAGAATACTATCAGCAAAATTCAAGTTTGCGCGTTGTTACTGAGAATGGTGAACTCTTGATTGAAGGAACCATTACTCAATATGGAATTACTCCTATTGCACCGGTATCTGGTGCAGCTTCTAATCAACGGGGAGATCCAGCCGCCTTAACAAGACTAACCATCGCTATTCGCGCTAACTATGTGGATACAATTAAGCCTGAAAACAATTTTAAAGATCGAAACTTTAGTTTTTATGCCGACTTTCCGAGTGGGCAAGATTTTAATTCTGTTCAGGAAAGTTTAGAGCGTAAAATACTTGATCAGATTTACATTGATATATTCAATGCAACTTTAGCAAACTGGTAAGGTTGCACAAAGAGGGAATTTCCACTACATTTACTTTCACCCTTTAACGAACGTGGAAAAAAAAGAATTCTATACGCTCCTCTCAAATTACACATCGCTATCAGTCAAAGAAACTGATCAGGTGATTTCTTTGCAAGCACAATTTCCATATAGTCAGGTGATACAGGGTATGGCTGCCCGGGCAACGCAGGACAATCAATTTGCAGATAGGGATCATCAACTTCACCTTAGCGCAATTTATAGTACTGATCGAGCGGTATTGAAATTAATTATGACTTCGCTAAAACAATCGCGTAAGCCAGCGCAAAAAATTGAAACTCCCAAACTTGAAGAGAAGGTAGTTAATGAGAAAGAAGTGGTTGAGGAAACTATTTCTGTAAAAGCAGAGTCGTTAGACTCTTCCCATGCTCAATCTAAATCAGTTGCCAACGAGTCTTTCTACGCAGAATT
>Ga0154020_10009404_pt1 | contig 11260 bp, 18 predicted proteins | sample Klosneuvirus_201_FD_109709 | JGI IMG/M metagenome (GOLD analysis project Ga0154020, IMG submission 109709) | Active sludge microbial communities from wastewater, Klosterneuburg, Austria - Klosneuvirus_20160825_MG | ecosystem: Engineered > WWTP > Aerobic digester > Activated sludge | place...
GAGCACTGTGCGCAGCGTGGTGGCAGCATCGACGACCAGCAGCGCGGGCGGGGACAGCACGCAGACCAGCACGTATAGCGCGCCGAATACGTATCATGCGCACAATATTCCGATCCCGTCGATCGGTGGCGGTCCGTATGGCACGCCGGTTTACGTTGATAGTACATTTGGGCTCAACACTACGACTGCCAGCAAAAATGGCGGCGCTGACCCAACATCCGTGGATATTTCGCATGCGCACAGCGTGTCTATCCCGGCGCACACGCACGACGTGACACCAGATATCCAAACTGATTATGGCATCTTTCGTGAGAGTGGCAGCAACACGCTGGGTCTGGTTGAGATTGAGTATCAGGTAAATGGTGGTGGGTGGCGGTACGCGGCGACGGCGACGGCGGTGGGCAGTGGGTGGTATCAGTTGGATATTACTGCGCTGTTGCAGGATGCGGTGACGTTGCGGCCGCTCCAGGAGAGCAACCTGGTGGAGATGCGCGGGACGGTTGATAAGACTTGCAACATCGATGCGCAGTTGAGCGTGAGGAATGTGATTCAGGCGATTGCGTATAGGTAGCAGGGTTGTGGGTGTTTCCATGGAAACACCCACGTTTTATTTTATTTATGACTACAAGTATTCGTTTTGATGCATCGACAGACGGATTAGAGCGCACGAGTAGTGTGTTTGACCCGGAGCTGAATTACACGTGGGCGGGCTGGTTTCGGTTGGCTGCCAACAATGGCACGGCGTACCAGACGATTGCGATTGTCTATTGTGGCGGGTCTGCGTGGGACGCTCTATATCTGGATGCGTCGCGCAATCTGTCGGTAGATGTATCTGGCTCTATGGCATCGACCGGCGATGTGCTGACCATTGGCACATGGTATCACCTGGCGTTGCGACGGACGGCGACGAATGCGTTGGAAGTATATTTAGATGGGACGCTGACGTATACGGCGACAGCCAGCGCGGCTGGGCGAAATGCGCCTTCTTCGATGTATCTGGGTCTGGAGGAGTTTGGGACCTGGGTGAATGGCAATTTTGCTTTCTGGCGGCTGTGGGAAGCGTCGATCACGACAACAGAGCTGGCGACAGAAAAGGATGCCACTAGCGCGCAGCGGACTACGAATCTATATGCAGATTGGCCATTGCAGAGCAATGCAAACGACGCCACTGCAAATGCCAGGCATTGGACCGTGCAGGGCAGTGTTACGTATTCGGAGGCGGGGCCGTCGATTGGGGGCGGTGGAGGGCAAACGGTTACGCCAACAGGCATAGCAAGTGGGGAGGCGGTTGGCAGTGCCACTGTGGGTGCGGGGGCGGTAATTGTCGCTCCTGGAGGCGTGGCGAGTGGGGGAGTGATTGGGGCTGCGGTTGTGGCGGCTGGGGTTGTGAGCATTGCGCCTGCTGGGGTTGCCAGTGGGCAGGCAGTTGGCACGGCAACGGTTGCGGTGGGTGGTGTGGTGGTATCGCCCACGGGGATTGTCAGCGGTGAGAGTGTTGGCAGCCTGGTGGTTTCAGTTGGTGCAGTTGTGGTGTCGCCAACGGGCATCGTTAGCGGTGGGGCGGTTGGCTCGCCGGTGATCGGTAATGGCGGTGTGGTGATATCGCCCACGGGCGTTGCGAGTGGCGAGGCGGTTGGCAGCCTGGTGGTTTCAGTTGGTGCAGTTGTGGTGTCGCCAACGGGCATAGCCAGCGGTGGGGCGGTTGGCTCGCCGGTGATCAGTAATGGCGGTGTGGTGATATCGCCCACGGGCGTTGCGAGTGGCGAGGCGGTTGGCAGCCTGGTGGTTTCAGTGGGCGTGGTTGTTGTTGCGCCCGCAGGCATAGCCAGCGGTGAAGTGATTGGCTCGCCAGTGATCGGTAATGGCGGTATGGTGATATCGCCCACGGGGATTGTCAGCGGTGAGAGTGTTGGCAGCCTGGTGGTTTCAGTTGGTGCGGTTGTGGTGTCGCCAACGGGCATCGTTAGCGGTGGGGCGGTTGGCTCGCCGGTGATCGGTAATGGCGGCGTGGTGGGGCTGCTGCTGCGTGTATTTGCTGTGGCGGCTGAAAATAGAAATTTTGTGGTGGCACCTGATGAGCGGATCTTTGCGATTGTTGTGGATGAACGGCAGTTTGCAGTAGGTGCCGCGGGCAGGTCGTTTGATGTGGATTTTGATGATCGTGTTTATGGAGTGTAGATATGGCGAATGGATTGTGGGACCCAGGCAGGGAAGGGTTTTTGGATGGTACGATTGATTGGGATACGGCGGTGATGAAGGCGGCGCTGGTGCGTGGCTATACGTTTAGCGCTGCGCATAAGTTTGTGTCTGACCTGACCGGTGCGGGTGGGACGTTGGTGGCAACCAGCGCGGCACTGTCAAGCAAAACGGTGACAAGTGGCGTGGCAGATGCGGCGGACGTGACATTTTCCGCGGTGGCCAGCGGCGCAGCGGTTACGGGCGTTGCGATCTTTCAGGCGAGTGCTGTGACTGGTGGGGCTGATGTGGCAGCAACGGCGCAGCGGCTGGTGTGTTGGATTGATACGGCGACCGGGTTGCCAGTGACACCAAACGGTGGCGACATCACGATCACCTGGGATAGTGGGTCGAACAAGATTTTCAAGCTGTAATAACTCAGGGGTAGCTTATGCAGGGCTGGAAGGCAATCAAAGACCCGCAGGCGGTGTTGGATTATATTTTCGACTGGTCTGCATGGCTGGCGGGCGATACGATTTCGACGCAGACGTTGACGGCGGATGTGGGGATTACGATTGATTCGAGTGTGATCGGTGGCGGCAATACGACTGTGACAGCGTGGGTTAGCGGTGGCACGGCGGGGAAGAGTTACCGGGTGACCAGCCGGGTGACGACGGCTGGGGGGCGCACTGATGAACGATCGATTGTAATTTTGGTAAGGGATAGGTAGTAGCAGTTGGGTGTTTCCATGGAAACACCCAACTGCTTTTTATTGCCAGTACTCCCAGTTTAGTGGCATCGATTCGCAGGCGACCCCATTGTTATTTTCGTCCAACCTATGGATATCTCCCGCTCCTACACCAACACAATGATTGTAGCAAGCCTGCGCAGAGGCCTGCGAGCTAAAATCTGAGCAATTGTACAGGTTACCAGTGCACAAACATGGTTCGGGCTGTGGGGTGTTTGTGACGGTGGGCAGCGGCGTTTCACGCGGTGAAATTGTGCTGGTGGGTGTGGGCAGTGGCGTGGGGGTGATGGTGGGGGTGGGCGGCGCGGTTGGGATGGGGGTGGGTTGGTTTAAGATGATGGGTAGATAGACTTTATTGGCGGCGGCGGTGCTGAATAGTATGAGCACGGCGCTGAGGAGTATTTTCGCAATCGCAGTCATGGGGACCCCTTCGATCAACAAGCTTCTGTTATAATGAGCGTATGAATCAAAACGCAAAGACTTCAGGCTGGGTAGTGTTTATTATGGCAATGCTGCTGCTTAATGCGGTGCTGTCCTGGGTACGTGTCAACAGGTTGGAATCGGCTATAGAATCCCTATTGCCTGCAACACCTGTAGTACAGATAAAATAAAGGCTGTGAGCGAAAGATGGGACGAATAGTCTATGTAGGGTTAGATGTATCATCGCAAGATTGGTCATCATTTGTTCTATTGTTCCCGCCACCACCTGGCGAGGAAAACAGGCACCATCGCGCGAGCTTTCATTTTTTTGTGCCAGAAGAAACGATTCAATCGGGAAGCGCAGATTTCTCACAGTGGAACAACCGATTCACTGTCATGCCTGGCGAAGTGGTTGACTATGATTTCATCCTGACCCAGATTCGTAATGCTGTCCAGAGTTACCCACGATCACCCATCGGTGTGGATCCCTGGGGTCCACTTTATCTGCGTTCAGCCCTCGAGCTGAACGGACTGAAAGCAGATAACATAAAGATGAGCTACGATGATATGTTTGCGCCCACGATGCGCATGAGGCTGCTGATAGAAAGCGGAATGCTGGCGACCGACAACCCCGTCTTTGATTGGATGCTTGGCAATTTGAGGCTTATGCAGCGCGCTGATGGGTGCATTAAACCCGACGTGTCACACTCCACAGGTTGTATCAGCGGCGTTTTATCTCTCATCCGGGCACTTGCAGCCATGATGAAAGATGAATCGTTACCACAGCCCGCCACGCCTGTCACCAGTACCGTTTAATGTGCTGATGGGCAAGCCCGGCGAGTTGCTTTTGCTCGTCGCCTCGATCTTCTGCATAGTCAGACAGTGCGAGAATCGCTTTTTCTCGCACTGTCTGGTCAATAAATTGCAGCTCTTCATTGTTGGTTTTTGCTCCCAATTCAACCAAAGCATCCAGCAGCGCACGCAACACAAAAGAATTCGCCATCGCCATTGCTTGTGCATCAGTCGCACGCAATAGCGCCAGTTTCGCTTCACCTTCTGAACTCATGATGTCCCTTTGTGAATAATCAGCCTCTTTACGATAAATGATGTAATTTTTTACGGTTGCTTCATCTTCAGTGAAAATTGATATTGCTCCTGCCTATTTCCTGTCACCTCGATAGACAAAACATAATCTTTGTACTCTGGCAGATTAAAACTCTTGAAAACAACTGTATGTCTACCCTCTACCCAATTTGCAATACATTGGTCGAAAAACCACTGTGTTCGATCAGTATTGAAATTCTCTGAATAGCGCAATGCCTCATGCGCAAAATCACAGGCAGTGATAAACTCTTCTTTGTCGTTAATGATGTTGGTGTTGTTGTGAATGAGCTTCATTTCAGGAGGTATCAATGAAAAGTATGAGCAAGAAACAATATATTCTGTGGGTGTTAGATCATATGCTTACTGACGAGATGACAAATGCCATTGTCGCTGCGGAAGAATGTAGCTGGCCCATTGATGCAGATGGAAATCCTGTTCACTCTGTACCGGCAGAGCGATTTGAACTCTATGTTTTTGCGCGTATGACAACGACTCCAGACGGGCTGACCCCAGCCCCACCGCTACCCATTGAAAGCTTTCTGCGAGAGAAACAGCCACAATTGTTTTTAGATAATGAATAGCTAGATTACGACAAATGATGTAACTTTTTACAGTCTTACGAGTAGACCGGAATGAGTTTCAAAATTAGAACAGATAAGCTATTGACAAGGATTGTTTTGCGTGATAAACTCGCACAAGCGCAACAAGCAGCAACAAGCGCAACAAAAAGGAGTCACGGTGGACGAAATGATTACCACATCCGAAGCGGGACAGTTGCTGGGAGTTAGCGGTCAAACAGTGCGGAGATTGGTGCACGGCAACAAGTTAGTTGCAATGCGAACAGAAGGAAATCAAATTCGCATTTCAAAAAACAGTGTTGAGAAGTACATTCAATCACGGTTAATTGCCGACAACTCACAGCATGAAATTCAGCAGTAAAACAGAATCGGCTCATCTCACCCGCCAAGATGATTAATGAGCCGATACCAGTACATTTACAATTTAACAGGTTGACCGAGCCTTGCCACGAAGGTGGGCGAGGTGGCGCAAGCGACATAAGGCCACGACCATAGCGCAAGCTATGCGAGCTAATGCCGGGACTAGGGTAAACTCCCCGAATGCGCTACATCTCGGACTGATCATACCATGATAGTTATGTAAATGTGCATTTTGCACGGTTTTTTTCGTGCTAGGTGCTCCACCTGGGACTTGAACCCAGAACCCGCTGATTAAGAGCAGTCCACACTGCAATTACAATCATTGGGACTAATTACTATTAACAAAAATGGCAGTGTAGATGATTCCAAGTCATCCACACTGCCATGTAATCTTACGGTTAATTGCTCAACGTTTCACAGAGTTATCATACTCCTCACGTAAGCCGCTTTTTTGCCACTTAGCATAGCGGCGCAGCGTAAAACTGACTGAACTGTGCCCCATTGCCATACTCAATGCATCTGCTTTCATACCCCTATTGAGGGCGTCAATTGCATATAGGTGTCTCACTGAGTGCGGGTTGAAATAATCAATCTGCGCATCTTTGCAACGCCGTCGAATCATTTGGCGCACAGCGTTGTCATTCAGAGGTTTGTGAATAACTCGATTGTGACCGTTGGCTGAGACAAACAGATTCGTGCAGGTGGTTGGCGGGCGATTGAATTGGTACTCCAAAAAGGCGCTGGTAAAGCGGTCGCCAAATGGAACAAACCGGTCCTTCTCGCCTTTGCCAGCACGGACAAAGACGAAGCCGGTTGTGATATCTATATCACTGACCAGCAGATTACAAGCCTCTGTTACACGCAACCCACAACTGCGCAGTGCCTCTACTAAACACCTATCTCTTAGATCTACCCAACGTAGTTTTTTAATTGATGCCAACAAGCGATCAACACTCGTTTCGTTGGCGACCCTAGGGGCAACCACTGGCTCTTTTGGTGGTTCGATCAGTGAGGTCGGTGGTTCCCATTCGAGCATGGTGGTGCGCAGTCGCCTGCGCTCACGTTTGTGTAGCCAGTTAAAAAATGTTCTGGCTGCACGAAAGCGGGCGTGGACGCCGGAATCACTGAGCGCGGCGCGGTTGCGTTCATGGAGCAGATAGTCTTCAAAACGGTCTGGATCGAAGATATCAGCCAGGTCGGTGATGTTTTTTGATTGAATAAAGTTGACCCAGCAACCAACCTGCTGTTCATACCAGGACACGGTACGGTCCCCACGGTTGGAAGCCTGGCGAGATTTTAAAAAGTTTTTCAGTTCGTCTTTTAGATTCATGTGCCTCCCAAGCAAGGAATGTACGTACCCCACACTGGGAAACGAGAAACGCCTGGCAGCATCTCGTTTCCCAGTATAACACTAAATTAATTCAGTTTGGATTAAGTTTGGGAGTTGTAATGTTGTGGGCAATGGGGGACGCTCCGAGTAGTGCATTGTAATGTATCAAAAATCTGCCGTTAGCACATCAGTCAATCGTCTATCTTTGTTTAGCGATTGGCTGGTTGCTGTTCAGTTACCAGAATTTTCGGAAAGGACGATGTGTATTCTGATGAGGCCAATAAGAAGATTCGTGAAGAGCTGAAGAAACAGAAGTAAAGCAGTAGAGAAAACGGTGGCGAAAAAAAAGCGGGGCTGAGGATTGTGACGAATCCCCAGCCCCTTTTCATTCCTGGAACAAGCTATATGAATATACGACAAAAGTATTGCGAAGGGTGTTACGACTCGATTACACCCAGTGCGTTGCGGGCGTTGGCGGATCTGTTGGAATGCGAAGAGCTACCTGCTGACCCGATCACTATTCTGTCGCTTGAGACGCTGGGCTACTCAGTTGATCTGGAGAGCGGCGAGATTGTTGATGGGGAGCAGAGACACGTGGGCAGTGTGGCGGATTTGACGCCATTGAATGGGCCACCAGACATGCCGCCGATGCTGACGCTGATCGATGTGCTGAAGCATCCACGCACTACACTCGTCATCGATGGGATGACACTGTGGTGGGACGAGGTTCTGCTGCGCTACAAGACAAGCACCGTTGATTCGTTTGAGCCAACATTACACAATACGTGCGTTGGTGCACTCAATGCGATTTTTGCACAGGAGGTGGCTGGTGAATCCTGAGCAAAACGAGTGCTTTATGGCTGCTGTAGAAAAGTTGATTGATAGCGCTGATAGGCTGACATCGACTGAATTCCGCACAGGGATTCTACTGCTGTCGGTGGCGATGTTTGGCAATGGGTATGCAAATTTCAGCCACGAAGAGGCCGGGTTGCTGTGTGGAACTGATAAAAATGCAACGATGCGAGCGCATCTGATTCACTTGAGAGACGCTGGGGTGCTGAGCGATTACTCAACGAACGGCACTGTTCGTGTGAAGTTCGCTGCATACTCTGGCAGAGAGATGATTGTACACAGACGATCAAACTCGTTGGCTGAGCCAACAAACTCGTTGGCTGAGCCAACAGTTACCAATAAAGATAGTGATAGTCGCGCGCTGAGCCAACTACTTCGCGCGCTCAGATCGCGAGATCGCGCGCTGAGCCAACAGTTTCCCCGTAATTTCGATGATCAACCCTCCACTAAGTTAGTTAGTAAGTTAGATCTTAGTAGTCCTACAGAGACAGGGGCTAACTTACTGACTGCAACTGCCATTGACCCAGTTGAACATGCATTATCAGTGGCGTTTTTGGTAAGCGCTGGTTTCTGGGCAAAGACGGCGAAAGAGCTGGCTGGGCGGCACCGCTTTGAGTTGCTACGGCGGGCGGTTGGGTTTTGGTGGTCTAACCGTCGCAGTAACGGCGGGGAGTTTGCTGACAAGCCTGGGATTGTGCTGACCTGGTTGGCGAATCTTGAAAACACTGTTATCCCAGAAAAGCTGAGCACTGATTTTATGTGCAGTGATTTGTACATGAATCACATGACTGCTGAGGAACGGGCGGCGATGGTGCAGGATGAGGCGGACAGTGCGCAATGTGTTGATGACGTTGCGTTAGAAGATGATGATCAGCCATGGCCAGAGATGAATGAATTTTGGGCAGTGGCGCTGGAGCGGATGCGGGCTGAGTTGCCCGCGACAACATTCAATACCTGGATGGAGGGCAGCCGGGCCGAGTTCGATGATCATGCGCTGACGTGCACAGTGATTGTAGACAGCCAGACAAAACGGGACTGGTTGAATGCTCGACTGCGACAAATGATTACACGGGAGGTGTGCAAGTCCACTGGTTACAAACTGACTGTGACTGTTGAGGTGCGGAGGCGATCATGATTGAAAAATGTGTGAATTGCCAACGCGAGATAGAGGGAAGCAACGTTTTTGGTCAATTGCACAGCCCGCTTTGCCTGGCATGCTGGAATGAAACACAGACAAAGCCTACGATATTTGAATGTGCTGTTTTGAATAGAGCGCTAGTGGTCATTTCTGGTCCACGGCATGGTGCTATCTTGCCTCCTAAGATACTGCTTTCGTCTCACCACCATGAACTGTGCGAGTGCGATAAATGCGTTGGCTTTCCTCGCGAGTACAAGCGGCGAGAATGGGGGCGATCATGACTATCGTGAATCGTACTCTTGAAAGTGGGTTATATGTGCCGGTCGAGCATCCTGACCGGCGGCTGCTGATGCGGGGTTGTGCATTTGTCAGTCCGTATCGAGCGGGGTTTGAGGATTGTTTGTACGCTCGCCTGTATGCCAACCCTTTCGAACGCAGTAGCGTCGAGTGGTCACAGTATGACCACGGCAACCAGGACGCTCGCCATTCGCTGCGTGAGGCGAAACCGTGTGCGGAGGTGCGAAATGGCAATGAATCGTGACGAGTTTGTTGAGCGGCACGTGACGGGCTTGCTTGCCCGGGCGGAGACGCTACGAGGTATGGGTGTGCTGGCTGATGTGCCTGAGCTGGTGGCATTTGAGCCACGGGCAACAACGGATATCGAGCGACGCATTGAGCGGTACATCTTTCGCTATCACGCTCGAACCAATGAGTGGCCACGGGTTGGACAGGTGATGAGTACAACCCGGCAGAATAGTGCGGAGTTGTTGGAGGTGGTGCGGCGGTCGGAGTTGTTTGAGCTGCGGTCTGCTGATAGCCAGCAGACCAGTGCGTGGATGCAAAAAAATGGCGGCCTGCTGGCATCGAACATCGTTGTGTTGCTATACCTTGAAGGGGACGCAAACCATGAAACGCAAACAGAACAAAACACATGTTTACCTACTGCATTTTGATAGCCCAATCAGCGAGCACCACACGTGCCAGCACTATATTGGATTCGCTGAGTGTTTGCAGCAGCGGATAGCTCAGCACCGGCGGGGTGATGGTGCCAGGCTGACACAGGTGGCGAAAGAGAGAGGGATCGGATTTCGTGTGGTACGGGTTTGGGAAGGGGACCGCAAGTTGGAGCGCTCGCTGAAGAATCGGAAACATGCTTCACACTTCTGCCCGGTGTGTAACCCCAAGGCTGCGCAACTGGCAATGTTTGCTGATGACGAACATCTGATGAACTTAGTGGACATTGCAAACCACGACTCGTTGATCACGGAAGATGTCCGATTTTAGGGGGAATAAACCATGAACGGAAACAAGAGGTGGTCATACTGCATCGTCATTGTCATCATCAGCGCCATTCTTTACCACGGCAATGTGCAGGCTGCTGTGCAGGCCTCTGCGCAGGCCGCACCACAAATTGTCTATCTGGGCAGTGAAGTTGATGGACCGGACCTCTATAACAACTATCTGGTGAGTTGCGAATTGGGTGATATCCGGCTCAATGTTGAGTTTCTGGGGGGCGGGGTGTTTAGCACCATCGTGCGCTGCTCTACGAAAATCACGACGACGGGCACGATTCGCATTGCTACGCTGATCACTGCCGCCGGTGAGGTGATTGGGCCGCTGGAGCCGGTTGCAATCGGTGAGCCGCCTGCCGCTATCAATAAAACATTCCTGCCGCTGGTGGTGCGATGACGAGGCGAGCGGTGGCGTATCGAGTGACCAGCGTAGGCAATCAACCAGATATTGTTTACGCTGGCGTTGTTTCTCCTGATATCGTTTTGGCCCCAAAACTTGCAGTTCGAGCGTTACGCTGCCACGGATTTCCTGATGTTTATGTGGAAATTACGCAGCGCAGTGCTGCGGAGCTGCGGTCGCTGTGGGACCAACCAATTCAAGAAGATGAAGACGAGGAACTTTAAAGGACACATATGACAAAGGTTTTTCTTTTTGCCAACAATAAGGGCGGCGTAGGGAAAACGCCGGCGGCTTATTACACTGCGCTACGTTGGGCAGGCCAGGGAAAACGTGTGAGTGTGCTGGATTTGGATGGGCAGTGCAATTTGAGCGACATGCTCGCCCCTGGGCAATGCAGCCATCCAACGATTGTGGATGTGCTGAGTAATCGAGCGAGCATGGATGATGCGCTGACGGAGGCGCTGGTATCCACTGGCGAGCGCATTTCATTAGTGCGGGCGACGCCTGATCTGTACGACCTGGAAACAGAGCTGAGCAGTGGGCTGGGTGTGATGCGGCTGGCGACTGCGCTGCGCAAGGCTGAGGCGTTGGGGGATGTGGTGATAATGGACACGCCTCCAGACCTGAAAGCGATGACGCTGAGCGGGATTATTGCAACTGGGCTGATGGGCGGATGGGTGATTGTGCCAGCCCGGCCAGATGCGCACAGCGTGGGCGGAATTAAATCGATTCAATCCCGTATCAGTGATGCGAAACAGATTCCAGGTTGTTTGCCGGTGCTGCTGGGTGTGGTGGCGACGCAGGTGCGTGCCACGAACATCCACAAACAGTGGTTGAATGCGCTGCGTTCGCCACTGTATCCA
>Ga0154020_10009406_pt1 | contig 11259 bp, 5 predicted proteins | sample Klosneuvirus_201_FD_109709 | JGI IMG/M metagenome (GOLD analysis project Ga0154020, IMG submission 109709) | Active sludge microbial communities from wastewater, Klosterneuburg, Austria - Klosneuvirus_20160825_MG | ecosystem: Engineered > WWTP > Aerobic digester > Activated sludge | place...
CAATGGCCCAATGAATTGTTTCAGTGCTTCCTCATCATCCGCATGTGTCAGACTCTTGAGCGAAGGGAAAAGCATGCAGCGGCGAGAGGCCATTAAATATACGGCTTGTACGTCGTCATAAAGCAATTGGTACACTTGACTCATGATGTCGCCATCACGCGCGAGAAAGTAGATTTTATCGCACGATAATTTTTTCCTCGAAAGCTGTTCATGGATAAAGCCGCAGAAAGCAGATATCAGCGCACCGCCGTACAAAAAACCGAACTGCCTCCAATAATCAGGCGGTTGATCGTGAAAGCCTGATTTCCAGTAGCGGAAAGTAGCGAGTAAGAAAGACAGACCGAGACTATGCTTCGAATTGAGAAATTCTATTTTGGAATACAGAAATAAATCTTGCCGATAATATACGTCGTGCTCCATAAAATGGAATGCGTCAAATCCATGGGCTTGTGGCTGTGAAAAATCGGAAATACGATTGTCTCCAATGTGAATTGTAGAACCGATGCTTTCAGGAATATTCTTTTTCAGCCATTCGAATCTGCTGCCATCGCCCTTCAATAGATCATCTTCCGATGAAACATGTACGCCTTCATAAGTGCAAAACCCATTCTCATTTAGAATCCTGGAGACGGTCTCTTTGTCCAGATACATATCCGAAACGAAATATATTTTCTTTCCGGCATCCAGTAGTTTTAAATAAAAATCATAGACTTCCGGGTGAGCCACACAGAATTTAAGTTCTGCTGAAATTTCTTCTTCAATTGAGTCACTTGGCAAGTTGTTATAAATCTCAAAGATGCTGATTTCTTTGCGATCCTTATACTGCTCCCGGGTTTTTGTTTCCTGCTGAACGCGCCTGGGATGAAAATCAGGATCTTGTGTTTTAAACGAGATATATTCAAATAAATCAATTGGTTCTTTAAAAAGACGGATAATCGCTGTGTCAAATACATCGAAGAAAAAAAAGTCGTATTTCGTAATGTCGATGGTCGATAGCGGCAGGTAATTGTGTTTTTCTAATCTTGCTGCTGGTTTGGCCTTTAGTCCGGTAGCTATTGTCCCGTGGTTTTTGTGAAGTGCCCTCAAACGCCACTTTATTCCGTTTAGGCCCTCGTTACGTAGGATGCTAAAAGTACGTCGCAAGAGTTTATAACCTGATTCGCGGCGATAGTATTGAAGGGTTAAATGGGAAACGGGTCTTCCGTATTGCAAAATTTTTCGTGTCGTTCGGCTAAAAAAGCGAACAGGCGCTGTCAGCTTCCAACTTCTCGAATCGAAAATTTCTGCAATAGTGGATCTCAGTTGCATAATCTGCTCATTGCGTTCGGACGCCGTTTGGTCAAGCGTGGCGATGCGCTCTTCGTTTTCGGACACCGCTTGGTTAAGGGTAACGATCCGCACTTCGTGCTCGGCTTGCAATCGTTCCTTTTCTGCGAGCAGGCGCCGCAATTCATTTTCGGAATGGACGGAACTTCCCAACTGTTGCTGCAGTAAGACGAGTTGCTGGTGAAAATCCGTCACGAGATTATCAAAATCTTCGGTTGTCCATTCTGGCCACCATTTTTGCCATACCGTCAACCGGCATTGCCGCTGTAGCGGTAAATGACGGGCCAGGGGTAGCGACATGCCGGAATCGCCCAATTGCGCGCGGTAAACAGCACTTACCTTTACTGTATGGGCAAAGTCTGTTTTCCGGGCAACTTGAAGCCAGAAATCCCAATCCTCATAGCTGTCAAGATTCTCATCGAATCTACAGCCTTGTGCAACAAGATCGCGCTTGAAGAGCACGGCATGGATGGGAATAAAATTTCCAGCCATAAAGCGGGCTGCGGCAAAGGTTTGGTTGTAGATTCCGGAAATTACTCCCGTCTCGTTTTCGACCCGCACGCCTGCATAAGCAACTGAACAATTCTTTGAGTTTTTCAAGGTCTCGACCAGATTGGCAATATGGTCGGGATCGAAAAGATCGTCGTCATCCAGAAAAATAAAGTATTCACCACTGGCAGAGTCCAGGCCGAAGTTTGCCGCAAGGCTGCGCTTTAATCGGCTGCCAGCGCTAAATATCCGTAGCGGGAATCTCCCGCACCATTTGCTAATTTTGCGATGATTTTCTCCCTTTGCGTCTACCACCACAACCTCGATATTCGGGTAAGTCTGCAAAGCAACGGAGTCTAATGCATCTGATAGCGTGGGGCGGTCCATACTACGAATAATGACGCTGACGAGCGGCAGGTCGCTACTGTCCATAACCAGCCCCAAAGCTTTCTGACGGGTATGTTCCGACTGATAAAGTTTGATCGGATCATGGGATAATTCTTCAGCCGGGATTAGGATATAGGCTTCTGCTGCTGTTACGCTGGCGGGCAGGGTATAAGTGCGATAGCGATTGAGTGCGGCGATATGCAGGTCGTAACGTTGTTTTGCATTTTGTGACACAAAACATTCCATGGCAGCCGTTTTGCGTGTAACCAGATCACTGATATCAAGCAATTGATTGGGACGAAGAGGCATGCCTACTTCATACAGTGCCACGCGTACTGTCTTGCCTATTCTCCTGATTGCTTCGATAACGGCCATTCCCAGTGCTCGATGATCCGGGTGCATCTCAAAAACCGATGGCGCGTAAACCAGGTCAGCACCCGTTTTACGAATGGCTTTTGAAATTCTCCGTATCAGTTTTTCGCTATAACAGACTTGCCGGTCCTGGTAATGCCAGAAAACAGGAGTGCCATAGCCAAGGATACGAGCGGCGGCGATGCTTTCATTCTGACGTTGCAGGATATACTCGGTTATATTCTCTTCACTTACACCATGCGCACCATCGGATACCACAACGACGCGAACAGGAACACCTTGTTCAACGTGACGCATAATGGCCCCACCGCAACCGAATACCTCATCATCCGGATGAGGGGCAAATACAAGGGCATGTGTGCAGGGGATAGCTGCAATGGCCTGATAAGGAACGAGTGTGTTTTCCAAAAGAACCTCAATTATGGGGTGGTTTTGTATGCCAAGATATTAGTGAAAAAAACCGATTATTTTAACCTGAGTATTTTGTGCATTCCGGTCAAATCAGGAAGCGGGCGAGCTTGTGTAGTAACAGTTTACCGAAAATCCTTGTCGCCGCTCATTAGCCACCAGCGATTCTTCAGTGTTTCCGGAGTCGGTCCATTGCTCCAGGCTGTAGCGGGTATGCGGATATTTGCGCTTCTTTGGGTTCCGCCGGTTGTCGCAAAATAGGATGTAAAATTTTCTGTAATATGACAAAAAACTCGTGTAGCGCCGTGGATGCCGGCCAGTCGTCTGGCATGAATGATTAATAATGGAATCTCGGCTAAAGATGCAATTAAGTCAACAATTTCGCAACCTTCAGGATCAAAACGTAGTATCAGAATGCCACGTGCACGACCACTAAAACGATTTTTTACCAATACGATCCGGTACTGTTGATTGGGATGCTCGAGGTATCGGTGTTGCAGATACTTCCAGTCGCGCACACCGACGATTGCTTCTTGCAGATCTGCGGCCATGTGTTGCCAGCATTCATCAATAGCAGGCGCTGCGAAGTTCATTTGATTGCGATCAATATAATTTAGACGTGTTCCCCACAGCGGGAATTTTGACAAGGGCTTCCATGAGTATTCAACCATATGCCCAACTTCAGCATATAATCCGAGCCGCTCTGCTACTTTCATCGCCCGTTCGTTCGGGAAGCCAAAGCCCACCAGATAGGGTTTTCCATAGCCGACAAAGCGTTCTGGAAAGGTTGCCCCCATGAGGAAAAAAGGTCCCTTTCTGGTAAGCATGCCGCGTACACTCGCATCAACCATCACATCGCCGATTTGCACGGCGACTTGGGGCTGCCCGAAGAAGAGAATTTTTCTGTTGATGCCACCATAATGGGCGATTAGTTTATTTTCCTGCCAGACACCTATTTCACGTCCTGAATTTGAGCCATATTTCCATTGCCAGAAGGCCGGAGACATATCGTGATTAAATGTTTTTTTAAACAAGTCAAACAATTCCGGAGTCTGGTTTTTATCCAGAATCCGCAGACGCCATTTGGGCGTTGTTTTTTTTCTGAAATGTAACAAGGCATAGCCATAATGTCCGCTGGCGTATTTTTTTTGATATGTTCGGTTCGATTCATCCAGTTGGGTTAATTGCGTATCATCCAGAGCAAGATCATTGATCAGACTTTTCCGGTGTTTGGTGGTGACTTGTAACAGATAATCCAGTGTTGGAGCGGCCATGGCGGATAGATCGATATGTTCAACCAATTCAAACCCGAACCGCTCGGATAATGTCACCACACCACTAAGTAGATGGAGACCGCCTGCTCCGGCTTTATCGTACTTTAATGCAAATTCATCGATAATGAACAAATCACCCGATGGCGGCAGCAGATCCAGTGCTTTATCAAAAATGACCAGTGGTTCAATGTATTGTGCTGATTCCCGGAATAAAACAACATCAAAGCTTTCCGGTTGCGCGTTAAAACCTTCCAGTGATTGACAAGTCACAGAGGCGTCTTCCCCGATGGATTTCTGAATATAGGCGATTTGTTGCGCATCGGGGGTAATGCCATGAACAGAATAACCGCGCTGGGTTAACAGGGAAAAAGTGGTACCCAAACCAACGCCTACTTCCAGAATACGGCACAGGAGAGTAGGCAATCTAGCCAGCAGCAGGTCCGTAGAAAATTGCTGTGCCGCCTGCATACTGGTTTTGTCATCTTGAAACAATCCATAATGCAGATAAGTAGCGCTGCCTTCCTGTAACAATAAGGCATGAGCATAAACGTTCAACGGGAAGGGCAGATTCTTGAACGGAGAAGGTGTTACTGTGGCAACTGGAAAGATATGATCGGTTTGACGAAAAAGTTGCATGCTGGATTGCATCAGATTGTGATTAATAGTCTTGGTCATTATAGGTTGTCATGGTGCTGTTTTCCCACTGATGGGGAATTGAAAAGTAACCCTGCAAACGGCCTGTTTGATTTACTTGTAAGGTTGCTATGCCTTCTGCTGAGTCATAAACATGCAAACCGCGTTCACATAGCAGATATACACTGATCAGATATTCTCCCTTGAGCAGCGGCAATTGATCCAATTTTATGGAAAGCTGACCTGAGCCATCGGAGGCCCGTTGCAAAGGAAAATTATCTTCCCAGGTTGCTGCGCTGGTAATGATGCGGCCATCCTGAGTTTGCAGCGCCATTGCCACATTGGGGCAAGGCAGTATCGGGTCAGAGGCAAAAGTAATCAATATCCTGATACTGGATTGACCGCTTGTGATGCTGGCGTGCTGCGTGCTGGTACCATCTGCCTGTAATTTTATTTTCTCAAGATGCGCATTGCCCAACACATATTTTCTGTCTGGTATCCGGGGGTCAGTGCTGCCTGTCAATGTTTCAGGTGTTGAAATCGGCGTGCTTTTATCCAGAAATGCCTGATAAGCGGTTACCACCTGAGCCGACTCCCCATCCATGACAATTTTTCCCTGATTAATCCAGATGGTGCGATTACATAACGATTCAACCTGAAACAGGGAATGTGAACAAAACAGAATTGTTTTTCCCGCATCGCGCATTTGCATAATACGGGAAAAAGATTTGCGGGCAAAAGCACCATCACCGACCGATAAGGCTTCATCTATGACGAGAATATCCGGATCTACATTAATCGCGACCGAAAATGCCAAACGAACATACATGCCGCTGGCCTACGTTTTGACCGGCTGGTCAATGAAATCACGAACGCCGGAGAAATCGATAATACCTTCAATGCGATCGGCAATTTCTGATGGAGTTAATCCCATAATTGCTGCACTCATTAAAACGTTCTCACGCCCGGTGAATTCAGGATTAAATCCGGCCCCAAGTTCCAGTAAGGCTGCGATGCGGCCATTTATCTTCACTTCACCATGGGTGGGTGTCAAAGTACCGCAAACCAATTGCAACAGTGTTGATTTCCCTGAGCCGTTTTGACCCACAATCCCAACCACTTCTCCCGACCTCACAGTCAGATCGATGTCGCGCAACGCCCATAATTCACGGTAATATTGACGTGAGCCCCACCAGCTGTGTGGCCACAAAAATTGTTTTAAACGGTCTCTGGGGTGCTGGTACATCTGATAGCATTTAGATAGCTTTGCGGCATTAATGACTGCTTCAGAGTCGGTAAAATTAAAGGACATCAGCAAACCCCTTCCGGGTTTTCTCAAACCATACCAAACCAACCCAGGCAATAAGCAAAGCAATCATGTAGTAAACAGTGAGTCCAAACCAATTCGGAAGCTGGCCATATAAGATCACTGCGCGAGCTTGTTCAATTATAAAAGTTAGAGGATTGAGAAACAAATAATCACGAACGGATTCCGGTAATGCTGATGCGGGGTAAAAAATGGGACTCATAAACAGCAGCATGGTCAAAATCAGGCCAATAAACTGCCCAATATCGCGAACAAAAACCCCGATTGAAGCTAATAGCCAGGATAAGCCCATGATGAGCAGCAGGAGTGGAAGTACAATGATTGGCAAGTATATCAGTGTCCAGTGGATCGGATGATCAATAAGCAGTAAAAGAAGCAGTAATACCAGAAAACTAACGCTCGCATGAAAAAGTGCAGAACCCAAAGCCACCCAGGGTAGAATTTCCAGAGGAAATATTATCTTTTTAACATAGTTGATATTGGCAAGGATGAGTCCCGGGGCGCGCGAAAGGCATTCGGAAAGCAGATTAAATATGATCAGCCCGGCAAATAATGATAAAGCAAAGGCAAATTTATCATTATAAATAGCGTTATCCGACTGATCCAGACGTGTCTTGAATACCACACTGAAGACAAATGTATAGATTGCCAGCATCAAAATGGGATTGATAAACGACCAAAATAATCCCAGAAATGAACCTCGGTATCGTCCGATCACTTCTCGCTTGATCATTTGCATGATGAGCGGGTAGTGCCGTATCAGACTTAATAAAACATTAAGAAATGGAATATTCAACGGATGCAAGAGAAGGATTCTGATGTACTGAATATGACATTATCGCAGATATCGAGGGATCGTGATCACACGAGTGCCCAATATTATAAACCCGGAAAGACGTATTTGTGAATTTCCTTCCAACTACAATTGGAATAACTTTCTATCTCCTTTTGCCAGAATCGTAATCATCCTGTCTCTTCTCGTCACCCAATAGTTGATGTTCCGATGTCTTGAAAATCTTCAGGGTATTAAAAGCACACTTGAATCGCGCCTGGATAAGGCGCAAAAACAAGAGCAAACGCTCATACGGAAGCAGCAGAAAATCATTGCTGAAGCGCGCAAAATTCAGAATGATAATCAATTGTTGGTGGCCGCGGTACAAGAGCGTGAGCAATGGATAAACGACTGCACGATTAAAAATGTAAATTTAGTGGAAACTAATCAGGAATTATTGAATCTGTATCAGGGAAAAAGTTTTTGGCAAAAGTTCGGCGAATTTGAACCGTTAACTGGTTTGGCTAATGTTACTATCGAAAATAAGGTAGAGAGCTATCAATATAGATTGGAAGATCTGACTGTCACTCCTTTTCAAGGAACTGCCGGAAGTAACCCTCAATAAAACAATTAGTTTGTTTGAGTGAACATTAACAGAATCTGTATTAATGTTGATTCTTTGAGTATCTCAAGTGTTTGGTAATTAGCTGGATTGTATAAATTCACGATTGGAGTTCAAGGTATGAGTTAAAACGTTTGTGTTGAATGAGTTTGGTTTTTAATGTAATAGTTTGTTGTAAATAGGCAACATGTTGAATGTAAACTTCGATCGCAAACTTGCAAAGCCAGTTCGTTTTGTGCAGAATGCACGCTAACTTGGCTTTTATGGTATATCCTGCGAGCAACTGTATAAGTTGCGCAGAGGTTGCAGAGAGTCAAAGTGAAAAGTGAAAAACTTGCAAGTAATTTACTTCTTTTTGTAATTATTTTTAATTTATATCAAGGGAGCTCCCATGGCTATAACGAAACCACAAGAAACTGAAGCGCTGAAGATCGTTGCAGGTTTATTCAATGCAGCACCCGGCGGACATTATCTGAATGAGATTGCGAAATTAATTGAAGGTGGAGTATCCGGTCGTCAATTATCCGATATTTTGGCTGCTACTCCATTGTTCATAAATGATATCCTGGCTGGTAGAGTTACATATGTAGATCAGGCCGAAGCAATATTGAACAATTTTGGTTTTGTGCGTGATGATATTCCTGGCAGTGCGGCTACTGACGCTATAGAATTCGTGGTATCTGGACTTACAGCCGGTCAAGGGTGGGGGCAGATAGTTTATGAGGGAATAGTTTATTTGTCAGGTACTCCGTTGCCACAATTCACGGAAACGGCGACATTGCTGGATAATAAAGCAAAGGTCGCCGAGGAATTTTCTAAAACCAATTCTTCTACCGATCTGACGGTATTGCAAAATGCTCTGAGCAATGTCACTGGTGACAAGCCCTATACAGATGCAGATGTTCAGGCTGTGCTGGCAGGTTCCGGATCTGGATCAGGTAATATACTTCCACTGACGATTAATCAAGACACTTTAACCGGTACCCCCGGTAACGATACCTTTGTTGCTGGTGCGGCCCAGGATGGTGCAGGTAATTTGATTAACACACTACAGAATGTTGACGTTATCGATGGCGGAGCTGGTGCTGTTGATATCCTTAACGCAACCCTGTCCGAGGGTGTGGCTGTGGCGCCTACTATTAAGAACATAGAAAATGTCATTGCGCGTTTTGCCGATGCGGGTGCTTCCCTGGACTTGTCCAATGCCACCGGCATAACAACCGTTGCCGTGGCTAACAGCACTACCGCTGGTACCATCAACAACATTGGTTCCATCGCCTCCTTGGCCATTAAGAACCAGAATCAGAACGTTGACATTGGAGGTACCGCAGGCAGTGCCACAACGGTGGCGCTGGCTCTCGATACCGTGGGCACCGAAGATGCCAACATCACTCTGGATCTTGGTGATGACAATGCTAGCAAGGTGACCACTGCGAACATTGCTGCGAATAATGCCTATGTCAATATCGACTCCAACAACGCGGATGTGTTCACCACTGCGAACATCGCAGCAACGGGTACCAACAAGATTCTCTTCACTGACAGTGGCGCTACTTTGACGAAGGTTACTGTAACGGGTGCGGGTTCGGTTGATTTGAATGATGTACCTTTATCTGCAGTGACGACCTTTGATGCTTCCGCTTCAACGGGTAATGTTAAGGCACAGTTGACCAATGCTGCTAAGGCTGTGGCCGTTCTCACCGGTGGCGGTGCTGACGTGATCGACGCTGATGCTATTGCCACCGCTGGTTCTTCCGCCGATCTGGGCGCAGGCAACGACACCTTTTTCGTCGGTGCTAACCTGGCTTCTTTTGACAAGGGAGCCAACGGTGGCGATGGTACTGACATCATCAATATTACCGACGGTTCTAAACTGACCAGCACTACGGCCAAGTACATCACCAACTTCGAAACTCTGGATGTTTCGGGCGGAACAGGTGATTACGACGTCTCTCTGAACACTTTTGCAACCGTTCAAGTTGACGAGGCAATTGCCGGTGCTTTGGCTGGTGATATCAAATTCACGAATGCCCCTGATACCTTTACACTGACCGTTGCTTCCAAGGCTGAAGATGGTGATTTTGACGTTGTTAAGAACACCACAGTAGTCGGAAAAGACTACGCTGGAACGACTGCTAAAGGTACGGCAGAGACATTTACTCTGGTTGCCGCTTTGAACGATGGTAACAAGGACGATGTCGCTGATGGCAACATCAATGCACAAACGGTTACTGTTGCTGATGTGGAAAATCTGGTTGTTCAAGCAACGGCAGCAACACTCGATGGCGGCAGCAAAGCCCTGGCCGCTTCTAAGAGCACCCTGACCGTTGACCTTGTTGCGGCTGCCGCTGAGAAAATTACAGTTAAAGGTGATGCTTCCGTGGATCTTTCCGGCGTAACAACCATTGGTGTAGTCAGCAAGGTTGATGCTTCGGCTTCGACCGGCGATGTGAAGTTGAACCTATCTACGCAAGCCAATTCAGTTGCGTACACGGGTTCTGAAGGTGTTGACACTTATACAAGTTCTGCTAAAGGCGACACGATCTACACCGGTAAGGGCGCTGACGTTATAGTTCTGTCCGGCGCTGTCCGTGACACATTCGTGCTTAAAGCTTCCACTGACTCACAAGTCACGGATACTTCCAAGGACGCTAAGATCACACTGGATACCGATACTGGTTACGATTCGATCACTGCGTTTCTTACCGGTGGCGGTGCTACTGCTGACCGTCTCGACCTGACCAACTTTGCCTTCTCGGGCGCACAGCGTGGTGTGGAAGACGTCTCTGCTCTGGTCACAGGCACTACCGATATTACCAGCGTCACTGATTTGTTTAGCTCTGTCGCGGGTGATCGTGGTGTTGCATACTCCAATATTGGAGCTGACACTTACGTGTTCGTAGACGCAAACAAAGACGGTAATTTCACAGCCGCTGATGATATTGTTACTAAGTTTGTTGGTGTTACCAGCATCGCTGAAACCGATATCAACTTCTAATTCCTTCTGGAAAAACTTGGGAAAAGTTATTTATTTCCCAAGCTAGAAGTTATTAAAACCCCGTCTCCTGTATAAGGGGCGGGGTTTTTTCTTGTTGATTGCGATTTAATTGATCTGACGATCATCAAGATAAAACCCTGCTAAATAAAGTGGAAATACAAAGAGGATTTGTGATGAACGACTGGACTGCTGGCTATGTGGCCGATATAGGCTATACCTATGGCTATTACACCGAACTGAACCCCCAGCGACTGAAACTTCCCTTTTTATCTTCAGGCCTCGCGTTTCCTGAAGTTGAAACAGCTTGTGAGTTAGGCTTCGGTCAAGGCTTGAGCGTCAGTATTCACGCCGCAGCTTCAGCGACCACTTGGTACGGCACTGATTTCAATCCATCGCAGGCAGGGTTTGCGCAGGAAATCGCCGCAATCTCAGGTACGAATGCAAAGCTATTCGACCAGAGCTTTTCGGATTTCTGTGCAAGATCAGACTTGCCCGATTTCGACTACATTGGCTTGCATGGCATCTGGAGTTGGATCAGCGATGAAAACAGGAATGTCATCACCGATTTCCTGCGCCGTAAACTGAAAGTGGGCGGAGTGCTGTATATCAGCTATAACACCCAGCCGGGTTGGGCATCCATGTTGCCGATGC
>Ga0154020_10009407_pt1 | contig 11258 bp, 11 predicted proteins | sample Klosneuvirus_201_FD_109709 | JGI IMG/M metagenome (GOLD analysis project Ga0154020, IMG submission 109709) | Active sludge microbial communities from wastewater, Klosterneuburg, Austria - Klosneuvirus_20160825_MG | ecosystem: Engineered > WWTP > Aerobic digester > Activated sludge | place...
GGCAATGTTGAGTTGGGTCATATGAATACCTGGGCAAAATTCTATGAAAATGTACTGGGATTCAAAAATCTGATTACATTCGATGACAAGGATATTTCCACTGAATACACTGCATTGATGAGTAAAGTAATGATGAATGGAAATGGCCGGATAAAATTTCCAATAAACGAACCTGCAAAGGGGAAAAAGAAATCGCAAATTGAAGAGTACCTTGATTTCTATGAAGGTGCCGGTTGTCAGCACATCGCTGTAGCTACCGATAATATCATCGAAACAGTTACCCAAATGCGCCAACGTGGTGTTGAATTTTTATACGTTCCGGGAACATACTACGATACAGTTCCGGAGCGTGTAGGCAAAATAAAGGAAGATCTGGTTATTTTGAAAAACTTAGGAATTATGGCCGACCGTGACGAAGAAGGATATTTGTTGCAGATCTTTACCCGTCCGGTTGAAGACCGACCTACTTTGTTTTATGAAATTATTCAGCGGGAAGGTGCTACTTCTTTCGGGAAAGGAAATTTCCAGGCTTTGTTCGAATCCATTGAAGCAGAACAGGAGCGAAGAGGAACTTTGTAAACTGATTTATGTATGAAAAATGTGAGCCCCCTTGTATTTCGAAAACCACCTGTATCTGATGCTGAGTTTATCCATTGCTCGGAATGCAAAGTGAAGGACTGCTCAGTTTTACGAAATTGCGATTCTGAATGCCTGGAATTGATTTCGTCATCGAAGAAAATGTGTCGCTTTGTAAGCGGCCAAAGGATCCTGATGGAAGGAAATTTTGCAAAGGGGATTTACTTCATCGAAGAAGGGAAAGTTAAAATTTACAAATCTGATAACAAAGGTCAGGAAATCATCTTGCGGTTTGCGGGTGAAGGAGACATTATCGGGTATAACAGTACCGATGATGCTTCGGAATACCACGTTTCAGCAATTGCAATTACCGATGTGCTCACATGTTTCATTGATGCAGAAACTTTTCTTAGTCTGACAAAAAAATTCCCTGATTTCGCATTTGCACTACTCCAATATTACAAGAAGCAATTGCAGCTCACCGAACGTAAAACGCTCAAGATGGCAACGATGACAGTTCCGGAAAAGGTTGCGGATGCTTTGGTGACCATGTACGAAGCATATGGAGCCTTCGGAGAAAGAAACACACTGAATCTTACGTTGAGCCGGCAGGATATTGCTAACCTTGCAAGCACGACAAAGGAACAGGTATCAAAAGCTATTTCAGAACTGAAAAGCAAAGGCATCATAGATGCCAAGGGAAAACAAATTGATCTTTTGGATATAGACAAACTTTCTGCAATAGGACAGCTTTGAAAGCTCTTTTTAATTGAGTCCAATGCCCATCTCTTCCGAAGAGTTCACTCATTGTGTATGAAATATTTATTTATCTCATGCTTTTTTATGATAAGTATCAGTTTCAAGAACGTGAATCTGATGTTACTTTGTAAACTGAATTCTGCCGGAGAATTCATTTGAGTTCTACCTACTCCGGAGATTATTTTTTCCAAAATTATAATTCGATAATTGGAAGGTATAAGAGATGATAAACGCTATTGATGTTCGCATAAGAAAATTTATTGCTCAAAATCAAACCCTCACACTCGCAACAAGTCAGGGAGAAATTCCGTATTGCTGTTCATTGTTTTATGCATTTGAAGAATCCGAAGGCCTTCTGTTTTTTATGTCTTCCAGGGAATCCAGGCATGGAAAAGAAATGAATTTGAATTCACACATCTCCGGTACAATTTTGAACGGAGAACAGTCCGTTTTACGATTGCAGGGAATCCAATTTTCCGGAGAAGCATTTTTCCTTCCCAAGGAAATGGAGTCCAAAGCACGAAAGACGTACCTGCAAAAATTCCCGATTGCCCGTTTGAATCCTTCTGAATTATGGTATATCCGTTTGGACTGGATTAAAATGACCGATAATACACTTGGATTTGGAACAAAATTAATATGGGAACGCGAGTTGGCAATCCACCAGGCTGCATCCTGATTTTTCTCCGAATTACTTTCTTGAATTGGACTTAATTCATGAGGTGAATTCAAATTCATAAATTTGAGATCCCGTTCATTCTCCAATCTGCAATCTAAAATCAACAATTCTCATCGATCACCTTGGTACAGAATTCCTTTAGATTCAGCTACTATTTTTAGGGCTATGAAAGTTTTGATAATTGAAGATAACAAAGAACTATCCCAATCCATGGAAGCATACCTGCAATCTGAAGGATATCTTTGTGAAGTTGCCATGGATTTTGATTCAGCTGAAGAGAAAATCGGCCTTTATTCTTACGATTGCATACTTATCGACATTGGTTTGCCCGGAGGTAGCGGTCTCGAACTCGTGCAGCTTTTGAAAAATAAAAGATCGCAGACAGGAATTATAATTATTTCTGCAAAAGGTTCTGTAGACGACAGAATTGCAGGATTGGATTTGGGCAGTGATGATTACCTTCCAAAGCCATTTCATCTTTCTGAATTAAGTGCAAGAATGAAAGCCCTTATCCGTAGAAAAAACTTTGAAGGGAATACCGAGATCAGGCTCGAAGAGATGCACATTGATCCTTCTGCCCAACGGGTGACAATAAACGGACAGGAGCTTGTGCTCACAAAGAAGGAATACGATTTACTTTTGTATTTTGTGATGAACAAGAACAGGGTGCTTACCAAGAATTCTATTGCCGAACACCTTTGGGGAGATAACATGGATCAGGCTGATGAATTTGATTTTATCTATACACACATTAAAAACCTAAGAAAAAAAATTATTGAGAAAGGCGGAAAAGACAGATTAGAAACTGTGTACGGAATGGGGTATAAATATTCATCTTCATGAAGCTCCTTCAACGTGCAACACTGTACTATGCAATAGTCTTCTTAGTACTCTTAATGGTCTTGTCTGGATTTTTCTACGGAATCATCCAGTTCTTTTTTTTGAAAAGCCTTGATGAGTCTTTGTTAAGAGAAAAACAGAAAGTTGATTATAGTTTTTCAGCGAATAAGCATCCTGATCAGTTGGTTTTTGATGCTGATGAGGAAGTTGAAATTCGACCTGTTCCGCTGCAGGAGAAACAAGCGGATAGTTATCATACAATTTATTTTAAGGATGAATGGGACACTACTTCAAGTTTGCAAGTGGAATCAGAACCACATCGTGAACTTGTAACTTTTCTTGAACACAAGGATACTTTGTACAAATTAACAATACGGAAGTCGATGATAGAATCGGAAGATCTTTTATCGAGTATTGTATTGATTGAAATCCTTGTGTTATTAATTCTTATGGGAAGTTTCCTGCTGGTGAACGTGTGGATTTCAAAAAGACTTTGGAAATCATTCTATGAAGTACTTAATAAAATCAAAAAATATAATCTGTCGAGTGGAGATGCATTGGTTCTGGAAAAATCCTCGATTCGTGAATTTGAGGACCTCAATAGTGTTTTGCAGACAATGTCTGCAAGAATTCAAAAGGATTACCGTGTGCAAAAACAGTTTACAGAGAATGCCAGCCATGAACTTCAAACACCGCTCATGGTCATTCGTTCTAAAATTGAATTGTTGATTCAGCGGCCGAATCTAAGCGAAGATCAAATGAGATTATTACAGTCGATCGATAATGCCAGTCAGAAATTAAGTCACATTAATAAAGCATTATTGCTTTTGTCACGAATTGAAAATAACCAATTTTCCAAGAATGAAAAGATCTTGCTTCAGCCTTTGATAAGTAAGATCGTGGAAAATTTTACGGATAGAGTGCATTTGAAAAAATTGAATCTGGAATTAAATGTAGCTGCAGATGCTATGCTAAATTTGGATCCAACACTGGCTGAAATACTCTTTACAAATTTGATCCAAAATGCTGTGAGACACAATTTTCACGGAGGATCAATTAAAATAGTTGTTCGACAGGGCAAAGCTGAATTCTCAAATACCGGTGAAATACTTGATTTTGATCAGCAGGCGGTGTTTGAACGATTCAGAAAGTCAATAAAAAGTGATGAGGGAACGGGATTGGGGTTGGCGATCGTTAAAGAGATTTGTAATGTTGGAGGAATAACTATTGACTACAAGTATGAATCGAATCAGCATTTCTTTATTCTTACCTGGTAAAAACAGAATTTCTTTAGAATGAGATACTATTTTTGAAACATAGTTTTCATTTAATAATTTGTAAGTGAAATTTTAAAAAAAACAAATCCATGAACACCACACACATTCATTTATTATTAAATCACGTTGCAATTCTGGGTGCACTTTTTTCTGTCATTCTTTTGCTGGCAGGTATGTTCATTAAGTCAGATATCTTGAAGAAAACGGCTTTGCTTGGATTTGTGTTGGCTGCTCTTGCCTCTATTCCGGTGTTTCTGACAGGAGAACCTGCTGAAGAATCAGTAGAACATCTACCGGGGATTGTTGAGGCAACAATACATGAACATGAAGAATCAGCTGAATTTTCTATCTGGGCAATTGAAGCACTAGGAGCCTTTTCTTTGTTGGGCTTTATTATGATGTTCCGTGGATCTTCCATAAAATCCGGATTCATGGGACTGGTTCTGATTTTATCCCTCATTGCAGCCGGTTCAATTTCGTATACCGGATATCTTGGAGGGAAAATTCGTCACACGGAATTATCGCCTACTAGTGGAGTTCCTGTAAATTCCGGAGGAGAAGCGGAAGAAGAAGATGATTGATGTAAAAAAAATATCTTGTATTCTGTAATTTCCATTTTGGAACAATAAAGTGATTGGAATTTTCCGGTTTTTGTACTCCCCCGGATGCTGCATTTATTTCATTTCCGGGTGCCCGATTGTCATTGATATTTCAGGTTTTATTATTTCAGTCTTTATCCTGACATTTGTCATCCCGCCAATGCGTGTCATGGCTACTTTTGTTTAATAAAACCAATATCTTGAAAATCAGAATCACAAAACAGTTCCCTTTTGAAATGGCCCATGCCCTGTACGGTTATGACGGACCTTGTAAGAATATTCACGGGCATTCCTATCGTTTGGAAGTGACCTTGATTGGGGAACCGAAGAATGATTCTGCGGTTGCTAAAAATGGAATGGTAATGGATTTTACAGACCTGAAAGCAATTGTGAAAACGAATATTGTCGATGTATTCGATCATGCATTAGTACTCAATGGAAATTCACCCCATCGTTCAATTCCTGATTTGGATACCACATTTGAAAAAGTAATTTTTGTTGACTATCAGCCGACATGTGAAAACTTGCTGGCTGATTTTAAGAATAGAATTATATCATTGATACCTTCTGAAGTTGAGTTAAAAGTCATCCGATTGCATGAAACAGCAAGTTCCTATGCAGAATGGAGAGCTGAAGACAATTAAAAAAAAATGGATATTCAATTAACACGAAAGTATAATGTTGCAGGTCCACGTTATACAAGCTATCCCACAGTTCCATACTGGGACAATTCCCCATCGGTTGAAGATTGGTACAAACTTGTTAAAGACACTTTTCTCGCCACTAACGATAAAGAAGGAATAAGCTTATACATTCATTTGCCTTTTTGTGAAAGCCTTTGTACGTATTGTGGATGCAATACGAGAATCACTGTAAATCATGCTGTAGAAGTTCCATACATTGATACCGTTTTGAAAGAATGGGAGATGTATCTGAAGCAGTTTCCCGGTAAACCCAGAATCAAGGAGATTCATCTCGGAGGCGGTACGCCGACTTTTTTCAGTTGTGAAAATCTCGAAAAATTGATTCTTGGTATCTTGAAAGATTCGGAGATTGCTCCTGATCATGAATTTGGTTTTGAAGGCCATCCGAATTATACACATGTTGAACAACTCCAAAAATTGTACGATCTCGGATTTAGAAGAGTCAGTTTCGGTATTCAGGATTTTGATCAGAAAGTTCAGTACATCATCCATAGAACGCAGACTTTTGAGCAAGTTAAAATTGTTACGGAGGCAGCCCGAAGAATTGGTTACGAATCCGTGAACTATGATCTGATTTATGGATTGCCTTTGCAAACAATGACGACAATTATTGATACAATTGAAAAAGTCCGGGAACTCAAGCCTGATCGAATTGCGTTTTACAGTTATGCTCACGTGCCTTGGTTAAAACCAGGACAGAGGAGATTTACCGAAGATGATCTGCCGAAAGGTGAAGAAAAGCGTGCACTCTATGAAAAAGGCAGATTAATGCTCGAAGATTCTGGTTACCTCGAAATTGGAATGGATCATTTTTCCTTACCGGGTGATTCATTGTACAAGGCTTATTCAGAAAAAAAATTGCATCGAAATTTTATGGGCTATACAACTACCAATACTAGACTCCTGCTCGGACTTGGAGTGTCAAGTATTGGTGATTCCTGGACGGGATTTGCCCAAAACGTGAAAGTGTTCGAGGACTATGTTCAGATGGTGAATGATGGGCAGTTGCCAATTGTGCGAGGTCACATTCTCAGTGATGAAGATCTTGTTCTTCGCAGGCATATCCTCAATCTCATGTGTCATTTTGAGACCTCTTGGGAAAATGTTGTTGATCAGTCAGAAGCATTGTATGCAGGACTTGATCGTCTCAGTGAAATGATCAAGGATGAACTCCTGCTACTTCATCCTTTCCGTCTGGAAGTAACAGAAAAAGGTAGAGCATTTGTACGGAATATTTGTATGGCTTTGGATGCAAGATTGTGGAGAAAGCAACCCGAATCTCAGATTTTTAGTCAGACTGTCTGAAAAGTTAATTGCTCTGAAAGTGAGTGTCCCCGGTTTTTTTGGAATAAAAGCCGACTGGTGATGACTTGACCTGTAGCGTGTCAAATGTTACCTTCGCCATCCTTCATGGCCCGGCATCGACTTCTTTGGATTTTCTTGTTTTCCCTTATTTCGTCTGATATTCTGGCCGGAATTTCGGCCAATGATACCCTTTCGGATTCAGAAACTTCTCGTTTTTTGGTTTTTCCATTTGGTATTCGCTCTCCGGAAACAAAATGGGGGATTGGTTTGGCAACGGCCTTTTTTTTCAAGGCCAATCAGAAAGAAACAGATTTAAGAACATCCGATGTAAATATCGTTGCTCTGGCTACGCAAAAGCAACAATTAGTACTCGTGCTGAATGCAGTCGTTTTTTCGTCAATGGAAAAAAGAATTTTGCGTATGCAGACCTCTTACAGTTATTATCCGGATAAAACCTGGGGAATTGGAAATCATTCCCCTGAGGATTCGAAAGAAAGCTACGATTACAAACAGTTTTTTTTTAATCCACAGATTTTACACCGCTTGCATAAGAATTTGTACCTCGGTGCCAGCTATGAATTCCAACATATTCACGATTTTAGCTACACTGCAGGTGGTGTTTTTGATTCGCAACATATTGCCGGCAAAAACGGTGGAAAAGTCAGCGGCTTCGGTTTGCTTTTGACCTGGGACAAACGGAACAATGCATACAGTCCGAGTAAAGGATTTTTTGCAGAGTTAAATTTTACATCCTTTGACAGAGAAATTGGAAGTGATTATGGGTTCACTACATTGACATTTGATATTCGAAAATTCATTCCGTGGAGAACAAATAGTGTTCTCGCTCTGCAGGGAATTTACAAAAGTAGTGAAGGAAATATTCCAATCCGGAATCTTTCAGCACTCGGTGGACCGGAAATCATGCGAGGTTATTACAAAGGACGATTTGCTGATAAATCCTATTCTGCTATTCAGGCAGAATGGAGGCAATATTTATTTTGGAGAATGGGTGTGGTGGGATTTGTTGGAGCAGGAGAAGTGAGTCCGGAGTTAGACCAGTATTCTCTGTCCGGGATTCACTTTGCCTATGGATTTGGTCTGCGGCTTATGATTAAAGAGCGTGAAAAATTGAATCTTCGCATCGATTATGGCTGGTCAAAAGAATCGCATGGACTTTATGTTATGATTAAAGAGGCGTTTTGATGAGCTGCGAAATTAGAATTTAGAATTATGAATTATGAGTTGAGAGTTATGAGTTAGTTGTGCGCTATTAAATAATTAATAATGCTTTCGCCGATTCAATCTACAATCTACAATCAAAAATAAAATCTTTCCCATGCCAAAATTAATTTTAAATAAAATTTCCACCCGCGCACCAAAGGAGTTGAGCAAAGAAAAAATCAAGAAGGAAATTTCAAAGCTTCAGGATCAGCTGGCGGAATTGCAGAATTTATTATTTGCATCAGCTTCACATTCGCTACTTGTAATACTTCAGGGTATGGATGCAGCCGGAAAGGATGGAGCAATCAGTAATGTATTCGAGTCTGTGAATCCGATGGGATGCAGGGTCCTTTCATTCAAGCGTCCCACTGAATTGGAAATGAAGCACGATTTTCTCTGGAGAATTCATCAGGTAGTGCCGGAAAAAGGAATGATGCATGTGTTTAATCGTTCTCATTATGAAGATGTGATTATTCAACGCGTGCACAAGTGGGTGGATGAGCCGACAATCAAAAAACGTTTCCATCAAATTAATGAATTCGAAAGATTGTTGTCCGAATCGAATACGGTTGTTTTAAAATTCTACCTCCACATTTCAAAGGAGGAACAAATTGAACGTCTTAATGAGCGCCTGCACGATCCTTCAAAAATGTGGAAGCACAATGAAAATGATCTGAAGGAAAGAGATTTCTGGCCTCAATACATGAAAGCTTACGAAGATGCATTTGCAAATTGCTCCGAAATAATTCCCTGGAATATTGTTCCTGCAGATCAAAATTGGTACAAAGAATATTTGATTCTCAAGAAAGTGGTGGAAGCATTGCAGGCCTTAAAATTAAAGTATCCGGGTTTGAAAAAAGAAGGTTGATTGCGACAGGAATTCGATTCTAATTACGAGTAAAAAGTAGTGTGTTCATTTTTAATGATTTGAAGCATGACGGATACCCTTGTCATTCTCCACATCCTCTTTATCTTGCATCGTTTCAACATAAAATTTATCCAATACCACCACCATGCTTTCAGCCATAGAAATTTCGCGCAATACAAAGCTCGACTCAGTCGGAACTCTTGCTTCAAAACTGGGAATTAATCCTGATGAAATTGTACCCTATGGAAGGTACATTGCAAAAGTTCCATTGACATACATGAATGATGACAAAATCAAAAAAAGCAATTTGATTCTTGTTACTGCTATTACACCGACGAAAGCCGGGATTGGGAAAACGGTTACTTCTATTTCGCTTTCATTGGGATTGAATAAAATTGGGAAAAAGGCTTCGGTAGCTCTACGGGAACCCAGCCTCGGACCGTGTTTCGGAATGAAGGGTGGAGCAACCGGCGGTGGATATGCGCAAGTGCTTCCCATGGATGCAATCAATCTCCATTTCACTGGCGATTTTCATGCGATTACTTCTGCTCACAACATGATTTCAGCATTGCTGGATAATCACCAGTATCAGTTTCACAATAAACCCGAGCAGCTCGAATCCATTGTGTGGAAAAGAGTACTCGATGTAAATGACCGCACACTCAGGAATATCATAACAGGACTTGGACAAGGAAGCCGTACCGATTTGGTTGAAACCGGTTTTGACATCACACCAGCTTCTGAAATCATGGCATTGTTTTGTCTGGCCACTAGTCTTGATGACCTTGAAAGAAGAATTGAAAGTGTTGTGCTTGGTTACAAACAAGACAAATCTCCTTTTACAGTGAAGGATCTTGGAGTTGCCGGAGCAATTACTGTTTTATTGAAAGATGCATTGATGCCGAATCTGGTTCAAACCACGGAAAATACACCTGCTTTTGTTCATGGCGGCCCTTTTGCAAATATTGCACACGGATGCAATTCACTGATCGCAACAAAAATGGCATTGTCACTCACTGATTACGTTGTGACTGAAGCAGGATTTGGAAGTGACCTTGGTGCTGAGAAATTTCTCGACATTAAATGCAGACTTGCAGGACTCCAGCCCAAAGCAACCGTCCTGGTGTTGAGTACGCAGGCTTTGAAATTGCATGGTGGAGTACCCTATGAGGAAACGAAGAAACCGGACCTTTCGTCGATGCAAAAAGGAATACCGAATCTTGAACGTCACGTAGAAAATTTAAGAGCTTTTGGCCAGAGTGTAGTAGTTTCACTCAATCACTATCCTTTTGATTCCGATGATGAAATTGAATATATCCGCAACTGGTGTAAGGACAAGAGTGTATCGTTTGTTGTGAATTATGGTTTTGAAAGGGGTGGAGAAGGTGCAAGTGATTTGGCAAGAGCTGTAGTGAAAGTAATTGAAGAAACTCCATCTTCACCTATTTTGTTCACTTATGATGATGTAGATCCATTGAAATTAAAAATCGAAAAAATTGCAAAGAAAATTTATCACGCCGGTCATGTAGTTCTTGGACCCAAAGCAGAAACCAAGCTCAAAAAATTCGAGCGTTTGGGATGGGCCCGGCTTCCGGTTTGTATCGCTAAAACACAATACTCTTTCAGCGATGATCCCAAAATGATCAATGCACCAAAAGATTTTACACTCACTATCCAGGATGTTGTGATTAATGCAGGAGCTGGATTTATTGTTGCAATTGCAGGAGAAATAATGCGAATGCCCGGTTTACCCGAAGACCCACAAGCTGTTCGGATCCGGCTTGTGAATGGAGAAATAGAAGGCTTGAGTTGAGAAACCAATGTTATTGTTTGATGCGTTCGTACCAGTTTTGTACAAGTCCGCTTGAATACGAAACAGAATGCAAAAGCTGTAATTTCATGTTTGGCCTTCCGGGTTTGAACAAAGGAATCCCGTCACCGATAAAGACAGGTACTGTTGAAAGAATATATCTGTCAATCAAATCCAGTTTCATCAGTGCATCTACCAGCGCTGCTCCACCGTCTATAAAAATATTTTTGCCTTCTTGATCCAATAAATTACGGATCAATTCCCCAGGGTCTTTGTTCCAGAATTCTACATTATCATCTTTTCCTTGTTTTGTTTTTGTAACGACAAAACATTTTTTGTTTTTATGAGGAAAATCAGGACCAAAACTGAGTACTTTATCGTAGGTTTTTCTTCCCATGATCACCGTATCAATTGATTTGGTGAATTCCAGATATCCATAATCTTCAGAAGGGTTTTCGACGAGTGATAAAAAGTCAAGGCTACCATCATTGCCTGCAATATATCCATCCAGACTAACAGCAATGTATAAAATGATTTTTCGATCAGTCATTTAGCGGTGCCCTTAGATCAATGATTTTCAATTTTAAATGTTTTACTTGAATTTGATGTTGTTGTATGCA
>Ga0154020_10009408_pt1 | contig 11257 bp, 11 predicted proteins | sample Klosneuvirus_201_FD_109709 | JGI IMG/M metagenome (GOLD analysis project Ga0154020, IMG submission 109709) | Active sludge microbial communities from wastewater, Klosterneuburg, Austria - Klosneuvirus_20160825_MG | ecosystem: Engineered > WWTP > Aerobic digester > Activated sludge | place...
ACGAAGCAGGGTTGCTCGCTCCGCGACGGCTATGAGGCGCTGACCAAGCAGGGCGTCGCGGTCATCGGGGTGAGCCACGACGACGTCGCGGCGCAAAAAGCCTTCAAGGAAAAATATCACCTGCCGTTCACCCTGATCGCCGACACTGACAAGGCCCTCATCAACGCCTTCGGCGTGTCGACCAAGGCGGTGCCGCTCATGGGCGAGTTCGCCTCGCGCTCCGCCTATCTGGTCAAGGGCGGCAAGATCATCTACGCCGATTACAAGGGCACCACGGACAAGCAGGCCGAGGCCATTCTCGCCGTGCTGGCCCAAGCCGCACCAGGCGCCTGACCTCTCCGGTGCAGTCGGCTAAAGCTCGTCGTCATCCACCGCCGCCAGCACCTCGGCCTGCGGGTCATGCCGGGCGCGCTCGATCCAGTCCGCCAAAAGCCGTCGCGGCCCCAGCAACTCCGGCGGCAGCAGCGCCGCCACCAGGTCAATGAGGCGCCACTCGCCTCTCTCGTCGCTGACGACGTTGCGGTCGTGGGTGTCGGCCACGAGCCAGGGCGCGCCGTCGAGAAACGCCAGTCGCGGATGGTCGCGATCCGCGCGGAGGAAACGCGACGGGATCGGGATGAGCCGCGCCGGATCGAGGCCCGAGACATCCGTCTGCTCCGGCAGCGCGCGGCCGAAGGTCTGCTTGACCACCAAAATGCCCTCGGGGGTGAGGCCGACGATCTCAGTCGGCATGCCGAATTCGTGGATGAGTCGCAGCTTCTCGAACAGCATCCGGTAGCTGCCGGGCACGGCGGTGGCCTCCAGCAGGTCGCCCTCGCCGCGGCGAAAGGCGAAGGTCGCCCCGACATCGCCGCCTTCGCGGAACAGGAAGAACTTGTAGACCGAGAGATGGGCGTCCACGAAGGCCAGCGCCTCCACGCCGCCGCCGATGCGCCGCAATCGCGCCGTGTTGGCCTCGAACGGATCGTCGTCATCCGCACTGAATCCAAAGTCCTCTAGGCGCACCAACGGCAGCGTCGCCCGAAAAGCGCGGATCGCCGCGCCCAGCGCGGCCCACTCGCCACCCGTCAGCTCCAGCAGCCCTACTTCGTCCTCGGCGGCGAGGACGAGAGTGCGGTCTTTATCTGTTGCGATAGAGCATTGGGCTGCTGCTTGGCCCAGCTGATCGAGCGCCCGAAGTCGTTGCCGGTGACCGTCCAGAACAGCGGCCCATCCCTCCGGGCCGGGGAGGCGGGCGCCGATGAGGTGGGTTTCTCGTCCGGTGAAGGGGTCGGCGGGTGGCATGGAGCGGGCACGCGCCCAAGGTCGCGGCGGCCGCGCCCGAACGCAAAAACTATTTGTGCGCAGGCTGTTCACACGCGAAATCCATGGCGAGAATGTAAGCGGCGCGGGCTTGCCGCCGGGCGAAATAGCCGAAAACCTCTCGCTTGACACCCCCCGCCCCGCCCCGCGAACCTGACCCTCTTTTCTCTATCCAACCATGAAGCCTACATTCCGCCCGCATCGCAAGAAACGCGCCCGCAAGATCGGTTTCCGCGCCCGCAAGGCCACCCGGGGTGGCCGCAAAGTCCTCGCCTCCCGCCGCCGCAAGGGCCGGAAGCGCCTGACCGTCGTCTAAGGATGCGCCTCCGCGCCGGGCAGCGCCTGCGGCGCAACGCCGATTTTGGCTCCGTCCGTGAACGGGGCCGCCGCCTCGACTGCGGAGCCTTCCTCCTGGCCTGGGCCCCCCGCCCCGGCTCCGCGCCGACGGCCGCCGCCCGGGTCGGCGTCGTCGCCTCCCGCGCCGCTGTGGGTAACGCCGTCCATCGCAACCGCGCCAAGCGCCGCCTCCGCGCCCTCTACCGCAAACACCAGTCGCTCGTGCCCCACGGTCTCGACCTCATCCTCACCGCCCGCGCCGCCCTCCTGCGCCTGGAGTTCGCCGAGGTGGAGAAAAAATTCGCCGACGTCTGCCACAAGCTGGCCCGCCCACCCGTCTGATGCCCGCTCTTCTTCCGCTACTCGTCGCCTTGCCGAGCCGTGCCGCGCGCGGGTTGATCTGGATTTACCAGCGGACGCTCTCGCCGGCACTGGTCGTGCTCGATCCGACCGGCGGCTGCCGCTTCGCGCCGACCTGCTCGCACTATGCCTGCGGCGCGCTCGCGGAGCACGGCCTGATCGTCGGCACCGGCCTCACCGTGCGTCGCCTGGCCAAGTGCGGCCCCTGGCACCCGGGCGGCGAGGATCCGGTGCCCTTGCGCAAACCGGCCTGCGTGGCTGTCTCCCGTCCCTCGTTCCCTTCTCATGGATAAAAAGAATACCGTCATCGGGGTGCTGCTCCTCGTCGCCGCCATGGCGAGCTTCTACATCAGCGCGCGCCATGCGCCCCAGCAACCCGTTCGCCCGCCCACACCCGCCGCCACCAGCGGCAGTCCGCTGGCCACCAACGAGGCTCCCGTCGCCGGCCCGGCCAGCTCACCGAGCGACGCCACCCTCACCGCCGCGCCCTCCGCCACCACGGCCCCTGCCAAGTTTGCCACCCTGGCCAACGAGTTCCTCGAAGTGCAGTTCACCGACCGCGGCGGCGCCATCGACTCCATCGCCCTGCTCCATAAAGCCGCCCACCTCGACGCCAAGGGCAAGCCCGCCTCCGAACGCTACACCCTCAACGCCAACCAGGCCGCGCCAGCGCTGAGCCTCACCGATTTTCCCGGGGCCGACCGCACCATCGCCTACACGCTCGTCTCCCAGACCACCACCGAGATCGTCTATCGCGCCGCGACGCCGAACCTCGAGGTCACGCGCCGCTACTCGCTGGCCAAGGCGCCAGGCCGGGACGACTACCAGCTCCGCCATGAGACCACCTTCCGCAACCTGACGGACGCCCCGCTCATCCTGCCGCGCGCGGTCTTCAACCTCGGCACCGCCATCCCGCTCAGCGAAACCGACACCGGCATCTACCTCAACGTCGGCTACTACGACGGCGAGGACGCCCATTTCGTCCAACGCGACGATCTGGCCAGCTCCGGCTTCTTCAGCTCGGCCCCGCCGCCGACCCACCTCGACAAGCCCGCCGCCCTCCGCTGGGCCTCCGTGAAGAACCAGTTCTTCGCCATGATCCTCACGCCCGACCAGCCCGGCAACGGCGTGCGCATCGAGCGCGTGAAGGTCAACCCGCTGCTGCCCGCCGACAGCCGCGCGGCCTACGGTGTCACCGCCTATGCCCAGTTCGATCTCAAGCCGCTGGCCGCCGGCGCGAGCACGACCTTCGGCGCCAGCTACTACGCCGGCCCCAAGGAATACAAGCGCTTCGCCAACACCGATGTCTTCAAGCACCACGAGGAAAAGGTCATGCAGTTCAGCAGTGGCATCGGCAAAATCTTCTTCTCGGGCTTCTTCGCGCCGCTCCTGCTGACCATCATGAACTGGGTGCATTCGCTCGTGCCAAGCTGGGGCTGGGCCATCGTCATCACCACCCTCATCCTGAAGATTGTCTTCCTGCCCCTCACCCTCGCCGCCTCCCGCTCCGCCAAACGCATGGCGAAACTCCAGCCGCACATGCAGGCCATGCGCGAGAAATTCAAGGACAACCCCCAGAAGATGCAGACGGAGACGCTCCGCCTCTTCAAGGAGAACAAGGTCAACCCGGTGGGCGGCTGCATCCCTATCCTCATCACCATCCCGTTCTTCATAGGCTTCTTCACCATGCTGCAAAGCGCGTCCGAACTGCGCTTCGCCCCGTTCCTCTGGGCCCACGACCTTTCGGCGCCGGACACGATTTATTCCTTTGGCGCCGTCACCCTGCCCCTCCTCGGCCTGACCCACCTGAACGTCAACATCATGCCCATCCTCATGGGCGCGACGATGATCTTCCAGATGAAGCTCACGCCGACCCCGACCACCGACCCGGCGCAGCAGGTGATGTTCAAGGTCATGCCCTGGATCTTCACGCTGTTCTGCTACACCTTCGCCTCCGGCCTCGCGCTCTACTCGACCATCAACGGCCTGTTCACCATCGGCCAGCAGATGGTCATCAACCGGATGCCCGAGCCCGACCTGCCAATCAACAACGGCGGAGCCAAGCCGGCGGTGGCCGGCGCCGTGAAGAACGTCACCCCCCGGAAGAAACGCGGCTGACCCGCGCCCGCCCCGGCCGGAGGAGCCCCGCCGGTTTCTCCCGGTGCCCGGCCGGCGGGCTGGTCCTTACGGCCTAACCCACCCGTTGCGGGTTGAAGGTTTGCGCGGTTTCGCCAACGTGCGACTCTCCTCCCCCGCCATGAGCCTCGAATCCTACTTCGCCCCGTTCCGCGCCGGCATCATCGGCCTCGACCAAGACTTTGACACCCCCTTCGGCCGGCAGCGCATCCTCTACGCCGACTGGACCGCCAGCGGCCGCATGTTCGGCCCTCTCGAGAAATTGATGGCCGAGGAGATCGCTCCCTTCATCGGCAACACCCACACCGAGACCTCCGTCACCGGCTCCACCATGACCCGCGCCTACCATGAGGCGCTGCACCGCATCAAGGACCACGTCCACGCCGACGCCGGCGACGCCATCATCTGCTACGGCGCCGGCATGACCGCCGTCGTCAACAAGCTCCAGCGCATCCTCGGCCTCCGCGTCCACGAGAAATACCGCCCCCAGGTCCAGCTCGCGCCGGCGGACCGGCCCATCGTCTTCGTGACCCACATGGAGCATCACTCCAACCAGACCTCCTGGATCGAGAGCGTCGCCGAGGTCCGCGTCATCAACGCCACGGCCGACGGCCTCGTGGACCTCGCCCACCTCGACACCCTGCTCGCCGAATACCGCGACCGCCGCGTGAAGATCGCCGCCGTCACCAGTTGCTCCAACGTCACCGGCATCCTCACGCCCTACCACGAGATCGCCGCCCGCCTGCACCGCGCCGGCGGCCTCTGCTTCGTGGATTTCGCCGCCAGCGCCCCCTACATCGACATCGACATGCATCCCGCCGCCCACCCAGACGGCTGGCTCGATGCTATTTATTTCTCCCCCCACAAGTTTCTGGGCGGCCCCGGCACCAGCGGCGTCCTCATCTTCGCCAAGAAACTCTACACCAACCGCGTGCCCGACAACCCCGGTGGCGGCACCGTCAACTGGACCAACCCCTGGGGCGAGCACCAGTATTTCGACGACGTCGAGGCCCGCGAGGACGGCGGCACCCCCGGCTTCACCCAGGCCATCCGCGCCGCCCTCTGCATCCGCCTCAAGGAAGCCATGGGCGTGGCCGCCATCCAGCGCCGCGAACACGAACTCCTCGACCTCGTCTGGGACCGCCTCCGGGCCATCCCCGGCCTGCACCTCCTCGCCGACCAGCACCGCGACCGCCTCGGCATCCTCTCCTTTTACATCGACGACCTGCACTACAACCTCGCCGTCCGGCTCCTCAACGACCGCTTCGGCATCCAAAGCCGCGGCGGCTGCTCCTGCGCCGGCACCTACGGCCATTACCTCCTGCACGTCACCCGCGCGCATTCCAAATCCATCACCGACCAGATCAACCGCGGCAACCAGACCGAGAAGCCCGGCTGGGTGCGCGTCTCGCTCCACCCCACCACGACCGATGACGAAGCGCGCCGCCTCGTCGCCGCCATCGCGGATCTCGCCGCCCACCACCGCGCCTGGGCCGCCGATTACACCTACCAGCCGGCCACCAACGAGTTCACCCACCGGCAGGACACCGGTGCCCTGGGGGCCCGCGTGGAAAAGTGGTTCGGCGGATTTCCGTCGAAACCCTGATCCCCGGCCTACCGGCCGAAGGCGCCCGCCTGCTTGGTCAGGGTCTTCTCCAGGCTCCCGCACACCAGCGTGCACAGCTTGGCGATCGTCGGATCACTGATCCGGTAGTAAACCTGCAGTCCCTCCTTCCGGCGAGCGAGCACGTGCGCCGCGATGAGCGTCTGCAGGTGCCGCGAGATGTTCGCCTGCGTGCCCTCCGTGGCCGCCACCAGCTCGGTCACGTTCTTCTCCCCGGCGAACAGCGCCTGGATCAGCCGCAGGCGCATCGGCTCGGCCAGCACCGCGAAGCGGCGGGCGACGATCTCCAGCGCCTGGTCGTTGAGCGGCAGTTGGCGGGTCATGCGCGCAGCCAATCAGGGCTTGACCCCGTGGCAAGTATATACGTATTTGCTCATATATTATTATGAAAACCGAGACCTTTGTCCGGCTGCTCGCCGGCTCCATGACCCTCCTCGGCACGGGGCTGGCCCATTTCGTGAGCCCGGGCTGGTTGCTCCTGCCCTGCTTCGTGGGCCTGAACCTCATCCAATCCGCCTTCACCGGCTTCTGCCCGCCCACCCTCGTCCTCCGCCAACTCGGCTGGGTGGACACCAACGCCGTCATCCACTGGGGCGGCCCACGCCCATGATCACCGCCATGCGTCCTGCTCTTTGCCTCCTCCTGCTGAGCCTGCCGATGCTCTCCGCCTGTGGTCGCTCCACCCCGGCACCGACCACCACTACCGGCCCTACTCTGGCCGTCCGCACCGGCACCGTCGCGCAGGAACCGCTGCCGGTCCTGCTGGAGGCCCCCGCCACCGTTCACCCGGCGGAGCGGGCCAGTCTGGCGGCCAAACTCACCGGCACCGTCGCCACCTTCCCGCTCGGCCTCGGCGCACCCGTGGCCGCCGGCGACATCCTGCTCACACTGAACGCCCCCGAAACCGCCGCCCGGGTCCGCCAAGCCCAGGCGCAGCTCGCTGAGGCCGAGCGCCACGCGGCCCGCCAGCGCACCCTCGTCAACACCGGTGTCAACCCGACCGATGCCTTGAGCGATGCCGAGGATCGCCTCCGCTACGCGCAGGCCGCCCTGGCCGAGGCCGAGGCCCTGCTCGCCTACGCGACCGTCCGCGCGCCCTTCGCCGGTGTCATCACGGAAAAACATGTGCTGCCCGGCGATCTCGCGACGCCCGGCCTGCCGCTGCTCGGGCTGGAGTCCACCCAGCGACTCCGGGCCGAAGGCGCCGTGCCCGAGCAGGCCGCGCGCGATCTCCGCATCGGCCACCCGCTGGGCGTCCACCTGGAAGGGGTGGAAACCACCGCGCTGGGCGACATCGAGGAGTTGTCCGCCGCCGCCGATGCCAACAGCCGCTCTCTCCTGGTCAAAGTCGCCCTGCCCCCGGGCCTGGGTCGCTCCGGCCAGTTTGCCCGCCTGCAAGTCCTGACCGGGCACCGCGAGGCGATCCTCGTGCCGTCCTCCGCCGTCTCCCACTTTGGCCAGATGGAACGAGTCTTCGCGGTTGAACACGGCCGCGCCGTCCTCCGCTTGGTGAAGACGGGCCGCACGGTGGCGGACCGCACCGAGATACTGGCCGGGCTCACCGCCGGCGAAACAGTCGTGCTGGCCCCGCCGGCCACCCTCCGCGACGGCCAGCCGGTCACACCCCAGCCATGAATTCATCAGGCGAGCAACCCCCGCACGGTTTCGCCGGCCGGTTGGCCGCGCTGTGCATAGATTCGCGCATCACCCCGCTGCTGGTGCTCGCCTCGCTGCTCCTCGGCGCATTTGCGGTGATCATGCTCCCGCGCGAGGAGGAGCCGCAGATCAAGGTGCCGATGGTGGACGTCATCGTCGCCATGCCCGGCGCCACGGCCCGCGAGGTCGAGAACCGCGTCACGCGGCCGATGGAGAAGCTGCTCTGGGAAATTCCCGGGGTCGAATACCTCTACGCCACCTCCAGCCCCGGCCGCTCGCTCGTCATCGTCCGGTTCCAGGTCGGCTCCGACCTCGAGCAAAGCCTGGTCCGGCTCAACCAGAAACTGCAGGCCAACTACGACCGCATCCCGCCGGGCGTCAGTGCGCCGCTGATCAAGCCCCGCACCATTGACGATGTCCCCGTCGCCGCCCTGACCCTCCACAGCCGCACCCACGACCATCTGACGCTCCGCCGCCTGGCCGCCCAACTCGACGACGCCGTCAAGGCGCTGCCGGATGTCGCCGAGACCACGCTCATCGGCGGCGTCCGCCGCCAGCTCCGGGTGCAAGTCGATCCAGTCCGGCTCGCCTCGCGCGCGCTCACGCTCGACGACCTCGCCGCCGCCCTGCGAGCCGCCAACGCCCGCAGTCAGGCTGGCGCCATCGCCACCGCCAACCGCGACCTGCTGATCGAGACCGGTGCCTATCTCCGCGACGCCGCCGATGCCGCCAGCCTCGTGCTCGGCACCTGGCAGTCGCGCCCGATCTACCTCCGCGATGTCGCCACCCTCACCGACGGCCCCGCCGAGCCCGCGGACTATGTTCTGTTCGGGCTGCCCGACGGCACCGGCGAGGAGGCGGCCGTCACGCTCAGTGTGGCCAAGCGCCCGGGGACCAACGCCGTCACCGTGGTGCAGTCGCTCCGCGCCACGGTTGATCGCCTGCGCGGCGTGCTCCTGCCCGCCGATGTCGAGGTCACCTTCACCCGTGACTACGGCGCCACCGCGAGCGAGAAATCCAACGAACTCCTGCTCCACATGGGCATCGCCGTCTTTGGGGTCGCCCTGCTCATCCTGTTTTTCCTCGGCTGGCGCGAGTCGCTGGTCGTGCTGCTCGCCATCCCGGTGACGCTAGGCCTGACGCTGCTGGTTTTCTACCTCTACGGCTACACCCTGAACCGCATCACGCTCTTCGCGCTGATCTTCTCGATCGGCATTCTGGTGGACGACGCGATCGTCGTGGTGGAGAACATCGTCCGCCACCAGCGCCTGCCGGCCAACCGCAACCGTTCGCTGCACGCCGTCGCCGTCGAGGCCGTCAGCGAGGTCGGCAACCCGACGGTGCTCGCCACCTGGGCCGTCATCGCCGCCGTGCTCCCCATGGCGTTTGTCGGCGGCCTGATGGGGCCCTACATGCGCCCGATTCCGATCGGGGCGAGCGCGGCCATGCTCTTCTCCCTGCTGGTCGCCTTCACTGTCACGCCGTGGGCGGCGCTCCGCATCCTCCGCCGCCATGTAGCCAGGGTCGCTGACCCCGGTGCCTTGGCCGACCGACCCGGGGCCGCGACTCCGGCGACAGCGGACCACGCACCAGATGATTTCTTCACCCGCCTCTACCACCGGGTCATGGATCCGTTGATCGCGCGGGCTCGCTGGCGCTGGGTGTTTCTCGGCGGCGTCTCCGCCCTGTTGCTCGGCGCGGTCTCCCTCGTGCTCCTCGGCTTCGTCCAGGTGAAGATGCTGCCCTTCGACAACAAATCGGAATTTCAGGTCATCCTCGACATGCCCGAGGGTTCCACCCTAGAGCAGACCACCCGCGTCGCCCGCGAACTCGCGGGCGCCGTCCGCACGGAGCCCGAGGTGCGCGACTACCAGATCTATGCCGGCACCGCCGCGCCCTTTAACTTCAACGGTCTGGTCCGCCACTACTTCCAGCGGCGCGGCGCCAATGTCGCCGACCTGCAGGTCAACCTGCGGCCGAAGGACGAGCGGCTCGCCCAGAGCCACGACATCGCTCTGCGCGTCCGCCCGCGCCTGGCCGCCATCGCGGCCAAATACGGCGCCGCCCTCGCGGTGGCCGAGGTGCCGCCCGGTCCCCCGGTGCTCCAGACCCTCGTGGCCGAGGTTTACGGCCCGACGGCGGAAACCCGGCTCGCGCTCGCCAACCGGGTGAAACAAATTTTCCTCCAAACCGACGGCGTCGTGGACGTGGATTGGTATGTCGAGGAGCCGCAGGCCACCATCCACCTGCGCGTGGACCGCACCAAGGCCGCACTGCACGGGATCAGCGCCGACACCATCGCGCGCACCATCCGCACCGCCGTCACCGGCGTCCGCGTGGACTTGCTGCACCAGCCGCTCGACCGCGAGGACGTGGACCTCGTCCTCGAATTGCCCCGGACCCACCGTAGCCGGCCCGAGGACCTGCTCGCCCTCCGGTTGCGCTCCGATCACGACGACCCCGGCCAAGCCGGCGCGCGGCCGCTCGTCCCGCTCGGCGAACTCGTCACCCTGGAAAACACCCTCGGCGAACGGAACCTCTACCGCAAAAACCTGCGTCCGGTCGTCTATGTCACAGGTGATGTCGCCGGGGCGATCGCCAGCCCGGCCTACGCGCTTTTCAAGATGAACCGGGCGCTGGCCAAGCTCGACGGCCGCGAGTTCGGCGGCACGGTGCCCGCCATCGCCCTCTACAATGCCAGCCAGCCCGACAGCGAGCTGGAGCCCGCGCTCAAGTGGGATGGGGAGTGGCACGTCACGCTCGAGGTCTTCCGCGATCTCGGCCTGGCCTTTGCCGCCGTGTGCATCCTGATCTACATGCTGGTCGTCGGCTGGTTCAAAAGCTACCAGACGCCCTTCGTCATCATGATCGTGATCCCGCTCTCCCTGATCGGGATCCTGCCGGCGCACGCCCTGTTCGGCGCGTTCTTCACCGCCACCTCGATGATCGGCTTCATGGCCGGGGCCGGCATCATTGTCCGCAACTCGATCATCCTGGTTGATTTCATCGAGCTGCGCCGGGCGCAGGGCCTGCCACTGGCCGAGGCCGTGGTCGAGGCGGGGGCCGTGCGGTTCCGGCCCATGCTCCTCACCGCGCTCGCCGTGGTCGTCGGCGCCAGCGTCATCCTGGCCGATCCGATTTTCCAGGGCCTGGCCATCAGCCTGATGTTCGGCGAGATTGCCTCGCTGCTCATCAGCCGCTTCGCCGTGCCGGTGCTCTACTTTATGATCAACCAACGCAAAGCATGAGCATGTTCTGGATTATTCTCGCTGGCGTCGGCGGCTACCTCCTGTTCCGGCAGTTGCTGCTGGCCCGCCCAGGGTTGGACCTGGCGGCGGCCCGGGCCGCCTTGCAGTCCGGCGCGGCTGTGCTGGTGGATGTCCGCGAAGCCTCCGAGTGGCGCGGCGGCGTGGCCCGGCAGGCGGCTCTGCTGCCCTTGAGCGACCTGCGCGGCGCGCGGGCGCAGTGGCGGAGCTTTCTGGATAAAAATGCGGGCAAAAAACTGCTGTTGTATTGCCAATCCGGCATGCGCTCCGGTCTGGCCGCCGCCCAGCTCCGCGGCGAAGGCCTCGACGCGGTCAATGTCGGTTCCCTCCGCGACTGGGACCGTGCCGGTTGGCCGGTCATTGCCCCCAAGGCCTGAAGCGCTGGTCGTCCTTGTCTTGGTCGGAATCGGGCTCATCATGGTGGCATGAAAACCCTTCTTCGCCTTGCCGCTCTCCTGTTCGCCTCCCTGCTCGCCGTCACGGCGGCGGAAGTCGCCAAGCTCACCCCGGCCGAAGCCGCGCAGCAGGTGGCGGCCGGCCAGGCTGTGCTGGTGGATGTCCGTGAACCCTCCGAATA
>Ga0154020_10009410_pt1 | contig 11256 bp, 9 predicted proteins | sample Klosneuvirus_201_FD_109709 | JGI IMG/M metagenome (GOLD analysis project Ga0154020, IMG submission 109709) | Active sludge microbial communities from wastewater, Klosterneuburg, Austria - Klosneuvirus_20160825_MG | ecosystem: Engineered > WWTP > Aerobic digester > Activated sludge | place...
AAGCCGCACGTGGATCAGGACGGACCTTTCCTGATGCAAGTCTCGACATTGGCATGGAACGATTACATCGGCCAGATTGGTTGTGGTCGCGTGCTTCGCGGTTCAATCAGCCGAGGCGATGAATTCACGCAATTTGTGCAACGATGGAAGGATCCAGGCAATCAAGATGAGGGCTGGGATCTGGTGAAGACGACTAAAGAGAAGTGTGTCCACTTGTGGGTAACACGCGGACTTTCTCGAATTGAAGCGGACAAAATCGGCGCCGGCGATATTGTTTGGTTAGCTGGACCGGGCGAAATCGGAATCGGAGACACATTCTCCGAAGTGGAAGAAGCATCAGCTGCTTTGAAGCCGCTGGAGATTGAAGAGCCGACAGTATCGATGTTCTTCCTTGTGAACACCGGACCGTTTTCCGGATTAGAAGGCACGGCGATCATGCTTCGCCAATTGAAGGAGCGCCTGACACGTGAACTGCGCGTCAACGTGGCATTGCGCATGGAAGACCTCGGCCGCTCAGACGGCGTAAAGGTATCCGGTCGCGGCGAATTGCATTTGGCGATACTGATCGAAGAGATGCGCCGTGAAGGGTTGGAGTTCTGTATTTCCCGACCGGAAGTTATTACGCACGAAGACAAGAATGGCAATACGCTGGAGCCAATCGAGCAATTGATTATCGATGTCCCTGAAGAATATCAAGGGATTGTAATCGAGAAGCTCGCTCGTCGCAAAGGTGAACTTCGTGCAGTCGAGAACGCCGGCACCAACGTCGTGCGCATCGAATTTGAGATTTCTACTCGCGGTTTGATTGGATATCGGAACGAATTCATGACCGACACCCGCGGCATGGGGATTATGGCCTCTCGCTTTGTCGGGTACGGTCCATGGCGCGGAGAAATCACTGCACGCAGTCGCGGTTCGGTTATCAGCATGGAGACTGGCATTGCGACGGCATATTCAATCGAGGGTTTACAAGAACGTGCGGTAATATTCGTAGAGCCGACGGATCGCGTGTACAATGGGCAGATTATAGGCGAAAATTCGCGTCCAGATGATCTTCCGTGCAATCCAACGAAAAAGAAGGCCCTGACGAATCACCGGTCTTCGACAAAGGATATCGGCGTGGCACTTGACGTGGCGCGCAAGTTGACTCTCGAACAAGCGATGGAATGGATTGGACCGGACGAATTGGTAGAAGTTACTCCAAAATCGGTGCGAATGCGCAAAGCGATACTTGATTCGGAAATCCGCAAGAAGGCACAGAAGGCGCAGACCGGAATCTACCGAAGCGCCAACATTGCGACTGCACCGCCACCGGCATAATAACTCAGTTTAGGTGATTTTTTCGAGCCGGTTCAAATTGACCCGGCTCTTTTTTTTTCTACAACCGGCTCCGAATCAATATCAATCTCTGCTCAGACAAGTAACAATCTCGCCGATGTACATGCGATGGTAGTCCTTCTTTGGATAACAATCGTGAATCGGTTGTAGGAGGAATTTGGTCGGATCGAGATCGTGCGTGTAGATCTTGCGACAATCAAAGACGAGTCGCGCTTCTTCGAAGTAAACGGAGCCAGCGTGAGATTGATGGGGAGTCAAACCGGCAATATGCATCTTGTCGACATCGCGACCGGAGACATTGCCGCAGTGGTTCAGGACGGGACGACTCTCTTCGGAAAAAACAGAGAGTGTGAAGGCAGCGGTTCGTTCCATAAATTCGAAGGTGTATCGGGTGGGACGGACAAAGCAGATACAAATCTTCTTATTCCAGAGTTCCCCCATGGCTCCCCAGGAGGCTGTCATCGTGTTGTAGGATGCCATGTCCCCGGCCGTAACGAGCATCCAATCTTCGGCAATGAGGCTGAAGACATTCTCGGTTAAGGTCGCGGGATTGACAGGCGCCAAGTTGTTCATCGCTCATTCCTCTTCAGAAAAGAATCTGATTAGCAAAGTAGCGAACTCGCGACGAATTCTCCAATTGAATGTGCGTCTCACTTGGAAAAGTTATGGACTCCGCAAGTTAGAGGCACAAGCAACAGTGTTGGAGGTATCTGACGACTATCTTAGCGTCCCAGGCGACCGGCAATCATGGCACGAATTCGGGCCACCGAATGAGCCAGTGATGCAGCGGAACGGCCGGCAAACCAGTAGTCGTCGCGGCGACGAGTGTCTTCTAGTAGTTGCAATCCTTCGGGACCCGAATCGGCAATTTCGTTGATGGTTCTTAGTGTCAACGCTTCCCCGTCCGATTCTTTGTTCAAAGTGTCCATTAGAAAAGTCGCAAGTTGTGCTGGGGTCTCTGGATTGTTCGTGTAACCTCTCTTGAGAACAATGTCTCCCCACTTTACTCTTCCGGGTTTGTGAGCCATGGAATTCTCCTTTCAGTTCGAATAAGGTCTGTTTTTAAGTCGACATATCTATGGTCGATTTGCAATAGCCGCGGTTCAGAAGACAATATTGCCTTGAACCCGACACAATTAATGAAAGGTGTTTGCTGGTTATTATATCAATGCAATAAGTTTGGGCAAGCGAGGATTTTATGGCTTTCAGCAAACGGGAAACTTGGCGTCAACCTAGCTTAGAGAATGTGGAAGGCTAAACGTACATCACTCTGGCTCCGTCCCCGCTCCGAAGCGCCAGAATGAGTGTAAGATACTCGCGCAAATGACGTGTCAGAAGGAAGCTTCTACGGGTATAGTCACGGGCGATCTCTCCCATCTCCGCCAGGCGTTTGCGATGGTGCAACAAGTAACGAATACGATGGGCTGCGCCTTCAGGAGAATTCACGAGAAATCCAGTATGGAAGTTAATGACTTGAAGGCGGATACCGCCAGTGTCACCGCCAATCACCGGCTTACCTTTCCACATACCCTCTGTAACTGTCAAACCAAAGCCTTCGCGAGTCGACTTCTGAATGATAATATCAGATAAGCGCTGGAGCGCATTGATAGTCCGATTGGCATCTGGCGGAAGCAACAAGACGTGAATATCCGGGTCGTTGTTTGCTGCGGCGAGAACCTCGTCGAGTACAGCCTGACCTTCAGGGTCGTCGCTAGCGCCTCCACCAGCCAATACGAGTTGTGCTGGAACTGCGTGCTTCACCAGTTGGAATGCCTGGATGACACCGAGCGGGTCTTTGAAGCGATCAAATCGGGAGATCTGAGTGAGAATTGGTCGAGAATTATCCAAACCGAACTCAATTCTCACGAGTTCGATTTCTTCCTGCGTGAGTTCACGGTTCTTCTCGCTGAGAGGATCAATACTAGGCGCCACGAGTACCTGAGGGTGTCGCAGAGGTTGCGCAAATTCAGCAATTGAGAAAATGCTGGCGTCATAATTCTCGACATGACTGCGGAGCGTGCGCCATACAGGGCGATACGGTCGACTGATATCGATGTGGGCGCGCCAAATCCATTTGCCGCGCCGATTCGGGCACAATCCCAACAATGCGGCAGGTTGCGGGTCGTGGATAATGACTATGTCGGCATCTTCCAAGATCGGTCGAAGTCGGGCAGCACTGGAACTGTTGGTCTCCCAATAGTGCTCCCAGTCTCGTTTGCTCAAGTTTACTGGCTGGCCTTGGAGTCCATTGTGAATTGACTTGGTGATCTCGAAAAACCGAGTGTTGCCATCAATGACTTCCCAAGACGCATCAAGGCCGACGTCGCGCATTAAGGGCACGAGCCAATCCAAAATCTCCGCCACTCCTCCTCCCTGTCGAGTTGAGTTTACATGTACGACCCTGACGTTTTCCAGGCGCTCTCCGAGCCTGAGAAGCTGTCGAATCGTGCTTGCACCAACGATACTCTCATATGCGGACAATGTTCTCGTCACTTGCGGCCCCCAATTCTCTTCAGCACTCCCACGATCTCTCTCCGAATTTCGTCAAGGTCGCTGAAGTAGAAGTCAATACCTTGCAAATCATTGATCGCGTCTTGAAGTCCCGAATTCGACTCGCTCAACCAAGCGCTGAAGTCATCGAGGTGTTCATTCGAACGGCGACGGGCCTCCAAAAAATGAAAGTAGATGCTTCCGATTGTCATTCGTTCTACGGCAGCGGCAAGATCCTTCGCACGGTTAACTTGCTCGCCGGTATCAAAGACGACAGTCATGGCTTGCATGAAGTAGAACTCGTTTCCTGAGCGAACCATCGGTACCCAGGGCTGAAGCTCGCCCAAGCGGTCTTCGAATATTTCGATCAGATGCGTTCGAAGCATTTCAATCGAATCGTAGTCATAGGGATCAATAATGGCAAGTCGTTCGGCAAGTACCCGGTCGAGCAGTCCGTTCTTTGCCCAGACTGCCATATCGTTACGATAGTCGGGATTGTCGAATGTCGGTCGAAGCCAGGTTTCGCAGAAGTGGTGGTAAATGACGTCTTCAGCGCAAACGCTGATGCGGTCGCGGAGTTCGCGCAGATTAACCACAGGCGGCAAACCGCTCATTCGTGTCAATAAGGCGCAGTCCATAATCTTGAAAGCGGCCATTTTCGCCATTTCGTTTGCCTCCTCAGCGCGCAGTTTGCGCGAACTCAAGACGTATCAGGTGGACAAGTTCCATTGGACTCGCGACCTTGTAAGATCCAAACACGGAAATGCGACTATCGACAACGATAGCCTGACCGCCATTTTCGATGAGCCACGACATCGCTTGTGCGTCATTGGCATCGTCGCCGGCAAAAGTGGTCGTTTGCGCGTCAAACTTTTCGGGAAACAACCTAAAGAGCGAGCGGAGCCCTTCGGTTTTGTTGATAGCGGAATCGAGCGGGATCTCATGTGCAAATGGACCTTGGAACAGATTCAGATTGTGCGCGGCCGTGAACAATTGCAAGCTCCATACCAATTTGGAGTGGAGGTCAGCATCGAGGTTTCGGTAGTGAACAGTCACAGACACGAACTTGTCTTCCAAGTCGACTTCAAACGGTGCAATCACTTCTCGGAGAGGTGGGAGTACTAACTCGCGGAGTTTCACAGCACGATCCTTCGCGATTGGGTTGGCGACAACGACCGTCTGTTGAGGATCCTGCCAAAACAATCCGCTTGTACCGCCGAGATAGAGATCTTGACAATCGACTCTGAGTCGAATATCCTCAACCGTGCGACTCGTGAGAATTGCAACTGACGTTTCGGGGCGAAGTGACAACTCTTGCAACATGAGTTGAGATTCCGGAAGAATGGCTGCAAGTGCTCGATTTGGCACCAATTCAGCCAGCGTGCCATCGAAATCGAATATCCAAAGTTGTCTCATTTCATATTCTCCCGTTCAGCCGCCAGAATTGGTTGAATCCGTCGAATCTCTTCGAAAATGCTGCTCCCCCATCCATAGATGTTGTTGGCGGTCACAAGTCGGCGCATACGAGTCATTCGTTCACGTCGTTCGGTCTCATTCATTACCAGCGCCGCATAAAATGAAGAAGCAACCTCATCCACGTCGTAAGGATTTACTTGGATTGCATCGATTAGCTCGCGTGCCGCTCCGGTGTATCGCGAAAGCAATAACACTCCATCACCGTCTATGCGCGAGGCGATGAACTCTTTTGCGACAAGATTCATTCCGTCGTGGACCGAAGTCACGAGGAGCGTGTGCGCCAACTGATATGCTGCAAGGACTGTAATGTAGTCGTGATGACCACGAAGAAATCTAATCGGTATCCAGCGAGCAGTTTGGTACTTCTGATTGATTTCGTCGACAAGCGTTTCAACCTTGGAATCCAAACGACGATATTTGTCCACACCAGATCGGCTGGGAGCGGCGAGCTGCAAAAGTGTCACTTTACCGTGCAAATCGGAGTTCTCGCCAAGTAGCTGGTCGAAGGCTCGAAGTCGCTCCGGGATACCCTTGGTATAATCGAGGCGATCGACTCCGACAAAGAGCGTCTGGCCAGCTTCTGCACATTCAATTTCGTGAAGAATTTCTTGAGCTCGGCGCGAGATCGCTTCACTTCCGGAATCGATGGCGATTTGACTGATATCAACGCTGATAGGAAACGGTCGCACGAATGTCATCTTTCCGCCTCGGAATATTCTGAAGTGTTCGCGATCGACTCGCGATTCAATGACAGAATCAACAGTATCGAGAAAATTGTTGCAGTGGTATTGGATGTGGAACCCGAGAAGATCATTACCCAAGAGTCCATCCAACAGTTCTTCACCCCACGGCATTATTCTGAAAGCTTCAGAGTTTGGCCATGGTATGTGCCAAAAATGCACCAGCGTAAGATCGGGACGGTGATTCTTCAACATGCGCGGGAGCAAGGCAAGGTGATAATCCTGTATGAAGACGATGGCCGGATCGGGTCCAACTTCCTCAAGGACAGCAGCGCAGAATTTTTCATTTACTCTTCGGTAGGTTTCCCAGTCGGCACGAGAAAAGGTCGGTCGTGCATAGGCGATGTGACAGAGGGGCCAAATCGCATTGTTGGCAACGCCGTCATAGTACCCGAGTTCTTCCTGACTCGTTAACCAAACCCGGCGAAGGGTGTACTTAGGATCATGTTTAGGTACAACCACCCGATCGTATCTATCGACGACTCGTCGATCGGCAGAGCCAGAACCGTGGGCAATCCAGGTCCCGTTGACAGCGCGCAGGATCGGCTCGAGCCCAGTAACCATGCCGCTTGCCGGACGAATCTCCCGGTAGCCGGCGCCGAATGATTCGTGGATTATCGGTTCCCGGTTGGAAACGACTACCAACTTCGATCCGTCGGCCACGTCGCGGATTATTCTCGCCAGTGACGATGAGTCGACCAGAGTGTTGTGGTGCTCCGAGCCAATGCGGCTAGACTCGATTCGCTCCGGAATCTCGATCAAGTCGAGTGGTGAGTTTCTGTCGTCGTCTGTGTTTCTCATGCCGAGCCTCCTCAGCAAATGACAATCGCCAACGCTTGAGCGTTTCGCGTTGCCGGAGTTTCTTCGGATGTCGTCCGTAAACAGACTTTACTATCAAAGTGCTTGCAGGTCGAGCAACGCACACACTTCAGGGTGGTGCGATTACAGTCTCAAGAAGAGGATTCACTTTGTAACTTCGATTTCGCCAGCGCGCTTGAAATAAGTCGCAGTCAAAGTTGGCGATTAGTATTGCTCTATTAGGTATATGCTTCGGGTTCCCAATTCGTTTGAGTGATTTGTAAGCTACACGCACAGAGTCTATTGACACCTGCCACTGTGTGACTGCAATCAGCAAGATACGATGTGGCACAATCGCGCGCATTTCATGGTGAAACGTGCGCAAGCAGCGAGGTGAATGGCCATTGAACAACTTAAAAGCCAACTGGCGGAGATGAGAGGCAACAGTATGCCAGTTGTTACTTGTGAAGATGACCTCATTTGCGAGAGTCCTGCGCTCAAGAGAAAACCGCATTGGACCTGACACTCGAGCCTACGCAATCGTCTGTCAACTTGCTGATTGAATGGCGAAGTTACCTGCGAAGTAATTTCTTGGAATCGCGCGTACCAACAGGTAGATTTGCGAACAGATTTTGGGCACTTTGCTCTAAGGATCGCTGATGCAGGAGGTGATTTGATGAAATATCTACCGCAGTTGTTTGCCAATAACCGAGAATGGGCTAAGAGAATGACGGCGCAGGATCCCGAGTTCTTTCGTCGATTGGCAGCGATTCAATCTCCGGAGTATCTTTGGATTGGCTGCTCGGACAGCCGCGTTCCGGCAAATCAGATTACGGGGCTCAATCCGGGAGAAGTATTCGTCCATCGCAACATTGCCAATATTGTAGTAGCGGATGACACAAATTGCCTGGCGGTTATCCAATTCGCAGTTGACGTACTGAAGGTCAAGCACATTATCGTGTGCGGGCACTATGGCTGCGGCGGCGTAAAGTCGGCGCTACTTGGTGAGAGTCACGGCATCGTAGACGATTGGCTGGTGCATATCCGAGATATTCAGGTTAAGCACACCGCGACACTGAGCCAATACCCGAGTACAGAGAAACGATGGAACCGTCTTTGCGAACTCAACGTCATAGAGCAGGTCGTGAACATCTGTCAGACGTCAATAGCTCGAGATGCTTGGAGCCGCGGACAACAACTCGATATTCACGGTTGGATCTATGATCTGCAGGACGGACTACTGCGCGATCTGGAGGTGTCATTGGATGATCCAAACAGAATGAAGCAGGTCTACTCGGAAGCGATCGACAAGATTCGTCATTCCGCCTAATTTCTCAATCGAGAGGTTTCTTAGTCTTCCCTACCCAATCCGGTGCGGAGTCAATTCGCTGCCTGAGCAACAAGTTCAGTTGCGCCGTATGGTGCTGAACGTGCCGCATGCTGTAGAGCATCAACTCGACATTGGATAAGCCTGGACGTTTTGATCCGCAGGGTTGATGAAGATTCTCATCAGTCAATCCTTGAACGGCAATGCGACACTTGTTGCGACCGTATTCCAGGTAAGTCAGCAACTCTGCTGGAGTATATGCTCGAGCGGGTATGACACCGGCAGGGTCAAGCTCTTCCAAACCGAAGGGAGCAGGCGGTGCGAACTCCTTGCCGTATTCTGTAAAGTAGAAATCGAGCCAAAAGAGCGTATGCGAAGCAATGTACCAGAATTCGGATGGTTCGGAGCGCTCGCCCCAAACTTCGGGAGGACACGCGCGAATGGCGTTCTCGAGCATGTCGATACTGGCGCCGGACTGCTGCCAGAGAGTTGTTTTCCAAGCTGTAAGCATTAGTAACTCCTTTGTAATCAGTTATCCTCCCGTACTATGGCGGCAATTTGCGTATTTGTCAATCGCATTTGAACCGCCTGCAGCTGCCAAATCGTTTGCGCGAATGTCCACGATTCGGTAAGTTGATTTAAGGTGATTGCACATAAAATCGCGCCGGCACACCCGGAGCACGTCAATAGAGGTCAACATGGGAATTAGAAGAGATTTAATGGCTGGGCTGGTCGCCGTGGCGGCATTGGTGTTCTTATTCAGTTGCGGCAAGAAAGAGAACGAAGGAACGCAGCAGCAAGGGCCGGGTGCGAAGTTCACTATTGGCGTTTCGTTGCTGACGCGGACTCATCCGTTTTATCAAGATCTTGAGGCGGGACTTCAGGAAGCTGCGAAGGCAGCGGGCTTTGAACTGCTGATTAATGCCGGTGAATTTGATGTTGCCAAGCAGAAGGACCAGATACAAGATTTCATTGTGCGCAAGGTGAATGCAATTGTTGTTTCGCCGTGTGACTCTAAATCGATTGGCACTTCAATCAAAGCAGCCAACGATGCAGGTATTCCGGTGTTTACGGCAGATATTGCCTGCCTTGCCGAGGATGCCAAGATTATCACACACGTAGCTTCCGACAATATTGAAGGCGGGCGATTGGCGGCACAAGCTGTGGCACAGGCAATCAATGGCCGCGGTAAGGTTGCGATTATCGACCATCCCGAAGTTGAGTCTGTGATCCAGCGGGTCAGGGGATTCGAAGAAGAAATTGCTAATTATCCAGATATCGTTGTTGCGGCGAAACTCTCGGGTCGTGGCATGAAGGATCAGGCCTTTAAAACAACAGAAGACATATTGCAGTCGCATCCCGACTTGGCTGCGGTGTTCGGAATCAACGATGACTCGGCTCTTGGTGCCCTGGCGGCGATTGAGAAAGCTGGCAAGCAAAGCAGTGTCAAGATCATCGGATTCGATGCAGTTCCGGAAGCACGGGCGGCTATCAAGGACGGCAAAATCTTTGCTGATGTCATACAACGACCGCATGAAATCGGATTGAGGACAATAGAAGCAGTCAAGACGTATTCTGCCGGCGGAACCGTTGAAGCGATGATACTGATCCCTTGCGAACTGTTTACGCAAGCCGATGCTCAATAGCGATTCTTGTCTCTTGCGCATGTCGGGGATACGTAAGACATTCCCCGGCGTCATCGCGCTCGAAAGTGCAACATTTGACCTCGAGAGCGGCGAAGTGCATGCTCTGGTTGGAGAAAATGGTGCCGGCAAAAGCACGCTTATAAAGATTCTCACTGGAGTGCAGCATCAAGACAGCGGCACAATCGAGCTGTATGGCTCTCATGTAACCTTCAATTCACCACTGGATGCACAACAAGCTCTGCTTGCCACCATCTATCAAGAATTCACTCTAGTTCCTTCCTTGAGTGTTCGTGCAAATTTGTTCCTCGGACGAGAGAAATCTCGGGCAGGCTTTCTCAACGAGCGAGAAGAAGCCTCGAAGGCAAAAACGATCCTGGCGAAACTGGGACTCGCGATTGATGTTGAGACTTCCGTTTCAGAACTGACAATTGCACAGCAGCAGCTGGTTGAAATCGGTCGCGCGTTAGCGAGCGATGCCAAGATACTGGTCATGGATGAACCAACAGCAGCACTTACACCAACCGAAGTGAGAGCGTTGTTCGTCGTCTTGCGAGAATTGGCGGAACAAGGCATCGGAATGATCTTTATTAGCCACCGCTTGGATGAAATATTCGAGATTGCAGACCGGATTACGGTTCTGCGCGATGGAGCAACCATCGAAACACGGGCGGCTTCAAATTTCACCCGGCGTCAGCTAATTGAACTTATGGTCGGGCGCAACATCGAGGAAGAATATCCCAAAGTGAAGACCCAACCAAAGACAGAAGGCCTTGAAGTTCGCAATTTGAGAGGCGGCATTGTCCAAGATGTATCGTTCACGGCAAATCGAGGCGAGATTGTAGGAATTGCGGGATTGATGGGTGCAGGACGAACGGAAGTCGTACGAATGATTTTTGGCGCAGACAAACTTGAGAATGGAACGATTTCGCTCGATGGCAAGAAAACTAAAGCAAGTTCGCCGCGCGAAGCGATCGCCCAAGGAATATGTCTCCTAACGGAAGACCGCAAGACACAGGGATTGATTCTACGAGCTGCGGCGAAAGACAACTTTGCACTTCCCAATCTCAAGTTATGGTCGGTCCTTGGCTTCATCGACAAAGCCAAAGAGTTGAGCCGCTTTCAAAAACACGTGGCGAATCTCAAAATTCGCATTTCTGATGCGGAACAACTTGCCGAGAATCTTTCCGGAGGCAATCAGCAGAAATTACTGGTTGCGAGGTGGCTAGAGACGAATTCGCAAGTCGTGATCTTTGATGAGCCAACGCGCGGCATCGATGTTGGCGCGAAATATGAGATGTATCTGCTCATTGGCGAGTTGGCGCTACAGGGGAAGGTTGTGATTGTGGTGTCTTCGGAGCTGCCGGAGTTGCTCGGCATTTGCGACCGAATACTTGTGATGAGAAGGGGTCGTGTTGCCGGCGAGATTACAGACGTAAGGACA
>Ga0154020_10009411_pt1 | contig 11256 bp, 20 predicted proteins | sample Klosneuvirus_201_FD_109709 | JGI IMG/M metagenome (GOLD analysis project Ga0154020, IMG submission 109709) | Active sludge microbial communities from wastewater, Klosterneuburg, Austria - Klosneuvirus_20160825_MG | ecosystem: Engineered > WWTP > Aerobic digester > Activated sludge | place...
CCGGCTATATCTTCCGGCATAACTTTCCCGGCGTTATTTTTAATATACTCTTTTTCTTCCCAAGACCAAGGCCCGCGTTTATTTTCTTTAGTCATAATATGATAGATAAGATTGCTAATTCTATATTTCTTTTTCTAGCTGTTGGTAAAGTTACACCCGCTTTATACTTTAAGTAGTCTTCCCTCAATTCCGGAGCCAGCGATTGATCTATTAGATCCTGAATTTCCCGAATGTATATATCTTCCAAAAGATCCGACTCGTATCTCATCCGGGATTCAGATTCATCTTTAACCCCGCCTATATCTATAGCTTCTATGATATTTTTCTTGCTATTTCGCTGCTTTGTTTTTTTAGAACATTTCGGGCAGTCACACTTTTCACAACATAGTTCAAAAGGCCGATAGTATTTATCTCGTTTGAGATTTTTAAGCCGGTTGTTAATATGAACAGATAAAAAGTTTTCCAGGGGAACCCGCCCATCATATCGGGGCAAAGCTTCCATAGCTATAATTGTGGCTTCCTGAATCATATCCTCATAATCATAAGAACCAAACTTATACCTTGGGGCTAGTTTTTTGGTCACTTGTTGAATTATCTGTAGGATTTGATTCTGGGAGTAATTTGGTAGATCCATTAAATAGTTCCTCTATGTTGCCATCTACGGCTTTAATTTCTAAGGCTACAGCCTTTTCTAATTCTTTAGTTTCTTTTATTTGCATAATTTCCTCCATAACATTTTACCCTTACTTTACAAAAAAGTTATATAAAAATATTAAAAAAGTGTATATTGGGGGATAGCGGGGTGGTTTGGGTTATACTTTTCTGATGTAGTTTTTAGCAAGGAGGTTTGGGTTGTACATATAAAATAATGTGGATAGTGGTGTCTGTACGCCCCCCGGCGGAAACCCCCCGAATGGGGGTAAACCGCCACACAATAGAACTACCCCCCATCAGGGGGACACCCGGTTGGGCATCCCCCTTTGTAGCTACCCTCTAAAGGAGGGATTCAACTTTTTGCAGTTTTTCAAGCCCGCGTTTGATGGCTTTGAGCACCCCCATTTTGGTGGCGATATGCTGATTTACCTGCGGAAGTTCTGCGATTTTCGACATCGACATACCCCCCATATGGTACTGTACACAAATTGCCTCTATCGTTGTGATTCCACTAGTGCGGACCAAGAAATTTATATGTTCGATATCTTCGTCATTGACATGGACCCCCTCTTCCGAGGTAGGCTCAGTCCATTCGCTATTCTCACAATCTCCTAGTACGATTGGGGAGTGGGTTTCGCCAGCATAATAAATCGTCACCCCTTTAGGAACGATAGATTCTAGACTCTCGATCCCCTGACCACGAATCATTCTCAAATCATAACCATTAATCTTAAATGCCTCTTTTTTGGCATTGTAAAGCGTTTCGAAACTATCCTTGCCATTTCCATAAACTCCGTAGATTCGCGTTTTTACGCGAAAAGCGTTTCTTATCTCTTGTTTCGCATAGGTCCAGACTACTGTTGACAATTTTTTCCCGGAAGTTGAATCGTAATCCCTAACCGCCTTGATTAATCCTAGCAATCCATCCTGCAATCCATCTTCCCACGAATAACGCCATGTCCGATTCTGATACTTTTTAGCCAAAAGATAAATCATCCCTACGTATTGGACGATGGCTTTCCCCAAAACGCTTGTTTCGTCATTTGCTGAGAAACTAATAGAGAATTCATTTGCACCATTTGCACCATTATTGCCGATTGTCTTAACCATAATTCTACCCTTTGTCGCTTGGCGACTATTTGAAACTATTCGGCTCGGGTGAAACATTCACCCGCCACTATCATTCTAGTCTATCGTCAATTGTCGTCAACCACAAATAGTCTATTTTGGAAAAGATTATCGGAATTATAAAAAATAGTTCCATTCCATACCTATAGGGGGCATGCCTGAAAATGCCTCTAGAATGCCCCATAATCGATCCGAAGTCTATTCCGATACTCTAGTCGAATTCGACGCTTGCGTCATAATAAGTAAAACTTATCGGGTGGTATGGTAGACTCCAGAGTAGGGGGTATCGCTATCGCGGCGGAATAGTTGTTCAAACGACTATTGTTTCAACGATATTCGTTCCTACGATAGTTGTTCAAACGATATTCGTTCCAACAGTAAACTAAGAAAATTTAAAAATTATTTTTTCAAAATTCACAAAGTATCTTCGTAAACTAAAAAATAAAAATATTGCAAATTTTTTTTCAAAAACAAAAAAGTAATAACTGTAACCCCCCAACTAGTTGGGGTTTAAATGATATCAAACGTAGTCAGCAAGTAAACCAAAATCCGGGAAAATAGACGAGAAATATTTATACATAATAAAGTTTACCGGGATCAATTTTCAGATATAATATATTATAAGGAACAAACACCCAACAAAGGAAAAAACAAATGACTGAATCAGAACTAGATAATGCTTTGGTAGCTCAGAAAAATCTCGTATTTGAAGAGATTCAAAAGTTGCGTGATAGAGTTGAGACGTTTCAAAATAATCCTTGCAAGCATACTAACGGTATGATAACGCAACAGCATGAATTGTTACTAACATTGTTTACGGTTCTTGCTCCAGTTTGGCGAACAACAAATTATTATTACAAATTGGATGAAGTCCGGGCAATTGTCAGCCGAATTGTCGAAGAAGTCAAAATTAACTAGAGTGGGCGGGTGTCACAACCCACCCACTTGGGGTAAAATTATATCAGGGATTTGGTGTAAGTAAACTGAATTCCGGTAATAATAAAAAAATACTTCTGAGTTTACGTTTTGTTAAAACCCGATATAATGTATTGTAGGGTTTCTCAGTAACAAAGGAATAGATGATGCACACAACTGAAGCAATTCTTGCAGCAAAAAAAACGCGAGCTACGGAAATGATTCGTGAGAATCTGACCGAATCTGACAAATGGGTGTTTCGGGCGATTGAAGTTATTTATGATCGCCAAACGATGGATGAACAAATGCAATTGACAACGAAGGAAACTAACGGAATTGGTTTCACCGGAGTCGATGCTAGCTTTTTATCCTCTCTTGCGATGCAAATTCGCAACTTCGATGCTAGCAAGTATCGTTCGCCATTGTCACCAAAACAACTGGCAGCAGGACGCAAAGCTATCAAAAAATATGCTGGTCAAATTTTGGTAGAAATGCAAGCGAAAAATCCCGCACCGGCTCCCGCCCCTGTTCAGGGGGTTCAGCAACTTCTCGACTCGATAGGGTAAGTGTCACCTAAGTAGGTGGGCGTAACAGCCCACCCATTTGGGGTGAAATTATATCCGCGAAAATGAGAAAGTAAACCAGACGGAAAATATTTATACAAAGTTTACGGGCCGGAAAATCCCGATATAATGTAGTGGGAAAATATATTCCGATATTCCCGGCATGTATGTATTATACTAATTTTTCGTTTGATAAAAAATAACCCGGATTTCTCTAGGTTATTTCAATTTCCTGATTTATCAGGTTACCAGGGTGTTTCAATGAGATGTTGTTTCTCAGTTTCAAGCCACTCTTCTAAGTAAACTTCCAATTCTGCAAAATCTGCGGCTGTTGGTTCAAATGGTAGTTCATCGCATTGAACTTCGTCAAAGTCATTCATCATTCATTCCTTGAGATAGAGTTGTTTCTACAATATATTATATCGAGATTTTCAATCTCGTAAACCGTTTCAAAAAATTACTTTCTAGTTTACGATTCGCCAGAATCGGATATAATGTAATGTAAGATGACTATTCAATCACAAGGAAATGAAAATGGCAAAAAACAAATTTTCCAACGTTGTGAAACTTGCGAGAGTTGCTGAACAATTCCCATCTTTGGAAAACAGCGTTACAAACGCAATCAAGGAGGAATTGACTATTGGAGAATCTGACGATGTGGATTTTGCTATCCAGTATATCGTGGAATATTCTGGTAAACTTGACGCAGTTAGGTTCCTGAAAAATCTCAGAAGCGTGTCATTGCTTGAATCCAAAAAGTATGTAGAAGCTTTGATCGAAAAAAGGAATATTGTGATCAAAGCAGCATACTAATAGCTAGTGGGTGGGTGTAACAGCCCATCCACATGGCGTTAAATTTTATCACGAAAACCCGCTTTGTAAACTAAATTCCCGGAATAAATAAAAAATAGTTCCTAGTTTACAAAATCTCGATTTTGGATATAATGTAGTGTAAGGTTTGTTTCAATACTGTTTAAGGAAGTAAACATGAAGTTGTCAAAAAACCAGTGGAATGATCGACGCGAATGGTTCCAAAAGTTGCGTCAGTCTGTTCTGCAACGTAAGGTTGTGGAATTTGTTGCCAAGAAAAACGGGGCAACATTTTCGGAAATTGCTCATGCTATGGGCGATTCAATTGTTGCGGTTCAAGTTGGTGAAAAAATCCGACTTGCTCTGAAACAAGAACAAGAGTAGTTTCGAGTTTACTTTTGTTAGGGCTATGATATAATGTATTGTAGCCCCCTTCGGGGATTGGAAAATTGAATGTCAGTTATTGAATTGATTGATGCTGCGTTGTTAGTTTGTAAAAAACACGACGAAGGAACTCTAGCAAGTCCTGGCGATAGTTTGGCAATTGAGCGTTTGAGAGTTTTGGCTGAGAAGTTACGAAAACGTTACGAAGGAGACTAAATGTAGCATTTCTAATCCTTTCTCATTGAAAAGACACACTTGAGTAGGTGGGTGTAACAGCCCACCCACTTGGGGTGAAATTATATCTGCGAAAACACGAAAGTAAACCAGCAAACGAAAAATATTAAATAGTTTACGGGCGTCAAATTCTCGATATAATATAATGGGGCAATATATCCCGGCTTATTATTTTTTCGTCTATTTTCCATTATAAGAATATAAAAAATGTATAGTTTACTTTACATTACAAATAAAGAAACAAGAGGACGAATCCCCTTGTATCAAATGTAAACTACTGTTTTGAATTTTGCGACTATTTCTTATGTTCTCTTTGAGCCTTTAAGAAACTCCCGCCGCCGTTTACATTATATCCAATTTTTTGCTTTGGTAAACTTACGCAAGAACTTTTTTCTTGGGAATAACTCGTAACTCAGTTTTCACGCCACTCATGAAACCGTTAATCAATCGATTTTGAAACACTCGAATCGCTTGTTGTTTCGGAAAAGTTAATTCCGATACTTGAACCCACTTTTTATCTCGCATCTCAAAGAGACCATATTGGCGAACATTTTTCATCATTCAACCCTTTCTGTAGTGAAGAACAGCTTACACTACATTATATCCGAATTCGCGTCAACGTAAACTCAATTCCGAAGGAATATCCAAACCGCATGGGGTAAAATTATATCACTTCGCCGGGGAAAGTAAACTAGATTCTTCAATTTTTCGTCTGAAATAATACTTCTGAATCTTCCCCCAAAAGTTTACGACACTACTGAATCTCGATATAATGTAGTGTAAGATCAAACTGGTTGATCTTGAAACGCTAGTTAAAAAGAGGTTGTGATTATGGCTCGAACTTCTGCTGTCTCGGACAAAACTATTCTTGACGTTGTAAAGTCTGCTCGTAATTTGAAGTGGACCGCACAACAAGCCGCTGCATCGATTACTATCGGTTCTGCTGTTGATGAAAAAACTGGAAAAACTATTCCGGTGACAATGTCAGTAGGAACGCTCCGTTCTCGCGTCAATAGTCTGAAGGAATTGATGAAGAAACAAGGTCAGACAAAATATGTCAAGATCCTTGAAACATGCTTTGTAGACGGACGTGGGCGAAATCCGTCAACCAAAAATCCTCAGGAAGCTGTAGATTTGTTTGCAAGTATGTTCGATGGATTGGACGATATCGACGAAGTTGATGACGAAAACGTTGACGATGTTAGCGATGAAAATGCTGAAGTTGAAACCCCCCAAACTGAGGCATCGCTGGAGCTGAACTAGAATGTTTGCTATCATATTGGTAGCAATCATAGTTTTGTGGTTAATTTGAGTTTACGAATCATCGGGTTTATGATATAATATATTATAAGCCCGTTTTGTTGGAGAGTGTGAAATGAAATGAAATTTTATGTTTTTACTTGTTTCCGAAAATCGACTGGAACATTTATTCATGAAACGGTGAGAATCAAATTCAAAAGCGATCTTTTGACGTTTTTTGAATGTTTCAAGCAAGAAATGCCACAATTCACAAATCACGAATATTTTTCTGTTACTCCAGAACAATTCCAACAATTGGAATCTGAAACCTCGATGATAATTTAGGGAATTTAGCGTGAATAAACCAAGAGACGGTCCTTGACAAAACCCCAACTATTTTTTTATATGAGAGCCCCGGTGAGAAATCACTGGGGCTTTTTTCGTTTTCGTATTTTATAATACGTGAAGGAATTTGTTATTTGTATTTCCCCAACAAGTTGGGGAATAGATTTTGGTAGATAGTCAGCTAATGTTAGGAGTTATTATGTGGGATGCGATTACAACTATTGCTAGTTTGGTGTTTCTAGGATATCTTACTTATAATATATATAAATGAGAGTAGTTATGTTTGAAGCATTATCTAATGTTATTGTGGTTCTTTTTTGTTACGCAATATTAGCTTATACGTTAAAAGAATTCAATAGGAACTAATGTCTTGCCCCAACTTGGTTGGGTTAAATTATATCCGGCAACGTTAGTAAGTAAACCATCAGACGAGAAATTTTATATAATATCCGGGCCGGGAATGTATTACTATATTTCTTCGTTTAGTTTACTTCGCTTTAAATTCGGATATAATATATAGGTATCCAACAATTCTCTTTTTAAGGTATCATTATGACAAAAGGCGATTTACTTGATATTTTTTGTATGACTTGCATAACATTTTTTTTAATTGCTGTAGTTACAATATCTTTAAATTTAATTGTAAAAGATACAAAAGTATGTAAATGCAATATTGTTGTTAACGGGCAAGAATATACCAACGTATCTCAATTACGATATGGTGAATATATGCTTGAAGATGGATCTAAACTTTATCTTGGTACATATACAACTCTTGTAGTAAAAGAAATTAAATAATGATTTCCAATAAAAAGATTATAAAAAAACTATTAAAAACAACTCGTTGTGAAGATGGAGTAAATTCCGGATGCGAGTGCTTGTTTCTTAATTTCGGACATATAGGATTAAAACTATATATGTCAAAGTGTGTTAGAGATAATTGTTTCTATTCTCAGGAAGCAGCATATGCTAGAGATTTAGCACCAAAAGCTAGTAATCCTATGTATATGAAAATAGGAAATGTAGATATTTATGGCTATTATACAGAAATAGCTGAAGTAATGGTTGAAGTAAAAAAGAGTGACAAAAGACTGAAAATGCACGAAGAATATGATATCTTTATGGAAAACATAAAAGAAGTAGTATCTCCGGGTTGTTTTAATGATTTATCTGATTGGAATATTGGATTTATTGGTAACAGACACGTATGTATTGATTTTGGAAATGGTGGAAGAGATTATTTAGAATCTAGAGACTGGAATCATGTACTAGACGAAATTAAAGACGCTTGTAAGGTTTTGAACTGATTTATATAATACCTAACCCAAAAACAAAAGAACCAAAAAGGAAATAAATATATATGATGTCAAAAATCCCGGTTGTCAACGAGGAAATCAAAAAATCTTTTAAGTTTCTTACAAAATCTGTTCTTATAAGTAGGTTAGCTATAGGAACTAGGATACTTATAGGAAATGAAGTTTTTAAAGTTATGTATAATTCCGGGCTAAGAGGACCAGACGGAAAAATTTATATAGCCGGGCGTAATAGATGGGGTATTCCAGATATGTATGTAAATTGGATTATCGGGGAAACAAATGAGTAAAGTATTACTACTACATCATCTGGAACCTATGTGGAATGAAGGATTAAAAAGAAAGAATACGTCATTTGAAGAAATGGAATATAAAGTATACCTGCATCTTAAGCGGGTTAAGTATGATAAAGTAATCCTGACAAGATTTGAAGATTATAGATTAGGCCCGGAATATAGCTATATTTCTTCGTTTGTTGATAATGTATACGATTATGCTTATGGATGGGAAAAGGAAATGTTTACGTCTAAGGATGAATATTGTCCAGGAGGTAATCATTCAGAAGTAGTTTACTTGCCGGATTGGGTTAAAAATCTAAAAGGTTCTAAAGTATCTATTGCCGGAGCTTTTCTTGGAGAATGCCTAGAAGATATTTCTATAGCTTTAAGTTACTGTAAAGTAAAGTGGAAATATATATCTGGGCTTGTGGTTTAAAACAGTCATTATAGTTACTAAAGTTAGGTCCGGAATTCCCAATCTAACTTGCGTCAAATTTTATCAGAAAGTCAGCAAAAGTAAACAAAAATTTCTAAAAATTTTAAATCCTTATGTAGCAAGCACTTACGACGATACATAAGAAAAACTAATGCAAGATTTAAAAAATTTTTCTAAAAATGGATCAAAAATCACAAAAAATTACTATTCCTGACTAAATTTGTGTCTGGATAGGGTCAAAATGTCATTTTCCCTGTAAATATTGATGTTTTTGTAGCATTCTAGTTTAGATAAAACAAGGGCTATTTTTGCTGTTTTTGACTCAAATTGGGGTGAAAAGTTACTTAAAAGTATAAATTTTAGAAATTCTTCGTCTGAAAACTAAGAAAGTATGTACAGTAAACTATACATTTTGGAGGGTATAATAAGAGAAATACGTGAAATTACCTGTATTTTTCAACATATTTACCTTTTCCTCCCTTTCCCTCTTAGTTCTTTGTTTATTTTTATTACTATTTAATGTTCTTACAGTATTTATTATGTTAGATCATAATACTTAATAGGTTGATCAGCATTTTCCACGTATTTTTTGATATGCATATCATTAATTACAGCAGCAGGTCTTTGATGTGAATATAATGTCATACCAAATAAACCAAATTCTACAATAGTTCCGGTAACTTCTAATATAATCTTTTCTTCTTTAGTAAAACTCCATTCTTCTTTAACTACTTCTTTTGCATCTCTAAGATTTAAAAAGGCGTGAAATCTTCCTTTTAAACGACAATTATTAGTAAGAGACCTTCTATCAAATGGTTTATATTCTTCTATATCTCTACAATAATAATGATTCTTATCACGAATTCCAATAAAATCTAAAGAATTTCTAAATGCGGGCCATAATTTATTATCCTTATGGGAAAATATCTTATAAAACCTATTAATATTAGTTATTGTTCTTAGGCACATATATCTTCCTTTAGTGCATAATTTTTAATTGAAACTAAAATACCTTTATAATATCCATTAATATGCATATTTTTGATAGTAACAGCCGGTCTCTTATAATAAGAACCAAAATATCCATATGTTGATATATCTCCATATACAGGAAGAACAATTTTCTCTTCGTCTGTGAAATTCCAATTCTCATTCATTACTTCAAATGCGTCTTTTTTATTGAGAAACGCATGAAAAACCCCTTCTATACTCTCATTTATTCTTTCAAAAGGTTTGTAAAAATCAATTGGTGTTGGAAATACTTCTGAAATTATACCTAGAGGTTTATCTTTTTTCAACAAGCAATTCCTAAAAGCAGGCCACAACTGATTATCTTTGTGGCTAAAAATCTTATAAAACGTCATTGACTCTGTTGGATATGATAGACACATTATTATTCACTCCTGTATAATTGCATACTTTTAGTAACGAAAGCCGGGCAAAATTTTCCATTATTATCAAAAACACCTATTGAATCAATCTCACAATAAACTTGATGTAATACTAATTTTCCGCATGGATTTACGTTCCAATAATTCATGTTTGTAATGATACTATAAGCGTCACTTTTGTTGAAGAAAGCATGAAAATTACCATGTAAAATCCGATTTTCATCTGATTCAAAAGCAAAATGCTGATACTTGTCAAGATAGGTATCTTTGAAATCTAGATTATAAGAATATTCTCCCTCATGAGCAATAAAACTAGATCTGTATTCGGGTTTTAATAACAATTGTGCTCTAAAAGCCGGAAATAACTTGTCTTGATACTCTGTAAATACCTTCCAAGCATAACATTTTGTTTGATTTAAATGGTTTTCGTATCTTTCCTTTAGTTCTGCTTTATATTTCATACACATAATGATATTTCACTCACTAATCTAAGTTTTGAAGCAATAAAAGCGGGTCTCATGACATCATTATCACGAAAAAATCCAATAGTTTCAGTTTCACATTCAACGCGATATATTACTAAATCTCCAACAGCATTTAAATTCCACTTGTATTTTTTCTCAATTAGTTTCTTAGCATCTTCAAGATTACAAAAAGCATGAAAATTACCAACAATTGTTCTATTTTCAAAAACAAAAGGTTGAGAACAAATTAAAAGCTCTCTATCATAAAGACTTTCCCCTTTATATTCTTGTTTTAAAAGTAAACAATTTTTAAATGCCGGATATAATCCTTCTTTAAATTTAGTAAAAACCTTATATCCATTCATATTTTGTTTATGAGTTTTACCTATAGCATAAAGACACATTTTAGGAATTCCTTTCTAGATTACCGTATTTTTTAACTAATTGTTGATAATGTATTTCACCTAATTCAGTAAATCCAACATTAGTAAAATTTCTTGAATTATCATGAAACACTTGTAAGTCAGTCCAAAAATCAATTGGAAAACCACGATATTCGAGCCTTAATACTGAATCCAATTCAACGTAAACTAATTCCATTCCATCTTCAGTTTCTTTATATTCGGGATTTAAATTATGTTTTTCCATCCATGTATATGTATATTGCAATTCACTTGCAACCTCTTCAAATTTATCATATTCAACATCTTGCATACACATACCTACGATACATTTTTTACCATCTTTTGTCATGTATTCGCAAGATCCTTTATTATTCATTCTGCGATTTAGTAACGTAAATTTACGTAACAATTCAATGATATCTAAAGCAGTTGTCATCACTTTTGTTCCTAAACGGAGAGACTAAACGAAAAATATTCACTACATTATATCGGAAAAATGACTATCGTAAACTCAATACGGATGGAATTCCCAATCTAACTGGAGTCAAATTATATCAACATCTTGGTTCCGGTAAACCAGCAATATAATTTTTCGTCTAGATTGTTTTTATTGTTTTTGAGTTTACTTTCCTTGGATTTTCGATATAATTCTTATGATGATGAATACTGTATTCATTGATGTTTTTATTGTTATTTAG
>Ga0154020_10009412_pt1 | contig 11256 bp, 10 predicted proteins | sample Klosneuvirus_201_FD_109709 | JGI IMG/M metagenome (GOLD analysis project Ga0154020, IMG submission 109709) | Active sludge microbial communities from wastewater, Klosterneuburg, Austria - Klosneuvirus_20160825_MG | ecosystem: Engineered > WWTP > Aerobic digester > Activated sludge | place...
ATGTGCAGGGCATCTTCGTCAATATTTTCGGCGGGATCATGGACTGCAATGTGATCGCCACCGGCATCGTCGATGCGGTCAAGGAGGTGGGCCTCAAGCTTCCTCTCGTCGTCCGCCTAGAAGGCAACAACGTCAATGCCGGCAAGGCGACGCTCTCGTCGAGCGGGCTGACCATTGTCAGCGGCGACACTATGGCCGATGCCGCGCAGAAGATTGTGAAACTCGTGGCCTGACCACGCTCTCCGGCACTCGAAAGCAATCCCTTCATCACGTTCCTTCCATGGCCATTCTCATCACGCCCGAGACCAAGATCCTCGTTCAAGGCATCACCGGCGACTTCGGCGGTCGTCACGCCAAACTGTCCCTCGACTACGGCACCCAGGTCGTCGGGGGCGTCACGCCCGGAAAAGGCGGTCAGTTCTTTGAGCACAAGGAACACCGCGTCCCGATCTTCAACTCCGTCCACGACGCCGTCGCCGCCACCGGCGCCACGGTATCCGTCGTTTTCGTACCGCCTCCGTTCGCCGCCGACGCCATCCTCGAGGGCGTCGATGCCGGTCTCGATCTGGTCGTCACGATCACCGAGGGCATCCCGGTTCGCGACATGGTGCGCGTGAAACGCGCCATCGCCGGCCGCAAGACGCGCCTGGTCGGACCCAACTGTCCCGGCTTGGTCACCCCGGGCACCGGCGCGAACAGCCATGGCGGCTGCCGCATCGGCATCGCTCCGGGCTACATCCACAAGAAAGGTCATGTCGGCGTGGTTTCCCGCTCCGGCACCCTGACGTACGAGGCAGTCTTTCAGCTCACGTCGAAGAACATCGGCCAGTCGACCTGCGTGGGCATCGGCGGCGATCCGGTGAACGGCACGTCGCACCTCGACGTAATCAAGATGTTCAATGATGACCCGGAGACCCACGGCATCATCCTCATCGGTGAAATCGGCGGCAATGCCGAGGTCGAGGCAGCCCGCTGGATCAAGGCCCATGTGAAGAAGCCGGTCGCAGGCTTCATCGCCGGCGCCACCGCTCCCGCCGGACGCCGCATGGGGCACGCCGGCGCAATTGTCGGCGGAGCCGAAGACACAGCCGCCGCCAAGATCGCGGTCTTCAAGGAATGCGGCATCGAAGTGGCCGTCACGCCTTCAGACATGGCGGATGCCCTGCTGCGGGCGGCCAAGGCCAAGGGCGTCACGCTGACCTGATCCGGTCTGTTTCGCCCTCCATCTGCTCAAGGCCGCGTGCTACGCGGCCTTTTTTGTGGCCAACATCCGGGAGGCCCATGCTCTCCGGACAAAAAAAGGTGGCCAGGCACTCCACGGCACTAGGAGATCGTCGCTACCGTTGCTACCTTCCGGTCCTGGCGGAGTTCACGCGTCTGCCCATGCATGGCACCTGGCCAAGGGTCACGTTGACCACCGGTTCGGACAGCGCAACTGGTTTTTTCCTACCGGCCGGAAGCCAGCAGCTGTTCCAGTCGGGCCACAATGCCATCCACCGGCCAGAGGCGTCCAAGTCCTTCATAACCACAGGCCAGCATGCCCTCTTCCGGGCCGATGAAATGCACGCCCCGGGAGACCAAAGTGGCCACATTGGCCACCGTGGCGGGATGCGACCACATCTTTCCATTCATCGCAGGAGCAAGCAGCACCGGACAGCGGGCCACCAGGTAGAGCGACGACAGATAGTCCGGAGCCAGACCATGCGCGAACTGGGCCAGGACATTCGCGGTGCAGGGCGCCACCACCAGGGCGTCCGCCTTGTCCGCCAGCTCGATATGACCGGGCAGCCAGCCATTGCCCTCGCTCCACAGATCAGCCGCCACGGGCTGACGGGCCAGGGTCTGCAAGGTGAGCGGGGTGATAAAGCGTGCGCCTCCCTCGGTCAGCACGGGATGCACCTCGGCACCCTTTTTTCGAAGCTGGCTGGTCAGGTCCGCAGCCTTGTAGGCCGCGATGGAGCCGGTGACTCCGAGCACCACGCGTTTACCCGTCAGCGGCGAATCCATGAGCTTCCCGCTTCGCTACGGACGGGGCGGCGGCGCCGGCTGACCGGGGGCCGTCGCTTCGGGCCCGCCCCCTTTTTTGTCGTCGCGCCCGCCCGGAGGGCGTCCCCCGCGGACTCGCTCTTTCCAGCGGCGCTGCATCTCCTCAAATTCTTTCCGCTGCTCGGGCGTCAGCTCGGCGACAATTTTGGTATTCATCACCTGGATCGCCTTGTCGATCTCGCGACGCAAGGGCCGCAACTCGTCGGAGGTCGCCGAAATGATTGCGCCAATACGTCCCTTTTGCGGCTCCTCCAGCTTCAAGCGTTCGCTTAACCGGTTGCTGTGCACCATCAGGGCATCCGGACCTCCCGCACGCTGGAAAAATGCCTTCTGCAAACGCACCGCGGCAAAGCCTCCGGCCACCGCACCGGCGAGAAATATGCCGGCGAAGACCAATCCGACTTTCCAGGTGGCGTTGGCGGGCTTCATAGACCCAGCAATCCGGAGGTGACCGACTCGCTGTCCACCATCTCGGCCTCATCGTGAAACGCCTGCAGGACCGGGCTCAAATTCAAGGCCACGGTCGCGATGGCCAGCACCGAGGCCACGCTCAGGGCACGAAACGCCTGCGACTCAAAAAGTCCGAACAGACTCCGCTCAAGCGGCTGTCCGGCACGGGCGACGACCCGCGTGGAAAATCCCAGCGGCGCGGTCGACGCACGTTCACTCAGGGGCGGAGCCTGACGGGCCAGGTTGACGAGGTTTTGCCAGGGGTCTGGGTGTGAGGATTTCATGAGCGCTCCTTTTTCTTCAGTTCTTCGAAACATTTTCGCAATTTTCGGCGAGCGCGAAACGCACGCACTTTGATCAATGAGGTATTCCAGCCGGTGATTTTGCCAATCTCCGCGATCGTCTTCTGTTCCAGGTCGAGCAGCTGAATCACCAGCCGGTCCTCGGGCTTGAGCTGGTCAAGCAGCTTGTGGACCAGCTCCCGCGCCGCCAGCGCATCATCCGGCGCCCGCTCCCCCTCATTGGTCAATACCGTATCCAAAACCTGGGCCTCGTTCTCGGACAAATCCGCCCAGCGGAACTCCGGCCGCCGCTGCTGCTGCCGGAGGTGGTCGATGCATGTGGTCAACGCAATGCGCGACACCCAATGCGTGAACGGAACCGCTCCCTGAAACTGTGCCAGTCGGGTGAACATCTTCAAAAAGACATCTTGGGCGATGTCCTCCTCCGCCATGCGCCGGGGCAGATGCGCCCGAACGATGCGGATGACGAGCGGATACAGGTGGTCGACCAAGGCCCGGGCGGCCGCCTGGTCGTTTTCGCGCACACGGGACAGACAGCCGACCAAATCGAAGGGTTCGTCGGCAGCGTCAGACATACGGCCATGGAAGGATCGTCATGCACGTATCCTAAGACGCGCCGACGTCGGCCAGAGTTACAGGAGGATTCGGCATGGGACAAAAGCTGACGTCACAAGCTGTTGGGGAGGCCGGCCCGACGTCAACGAGGTTCCCATCCGGTACGCGCTCGGACCGCGGCTTGACTTGGTCGCGTCTGAGCCGATAACTACCTCATCTGATGCGAACATTCGCCCAGGCGCTTCGACTTACCTATACGCACGGTCCGTGAGAGCCGCGTGTGTGGCCGACTGTGCGTCCGCGAAGCCCCCCCTGAGCATCCCTGTTGGTCTAACCGGCAGGTGGTTTGTCGTTTCCGTCTGACCAAAAACTGTTAATCCTTAGCTATTTCCGCATCATGCAGTCCGCACCCGTCACCAAGTATCAACCTCTGCCCACGGTCCACTTGCCGCAACGTCAGTGGCCCAACCGTGTCCTGTCCCACGCACCCCTCTGGTGCAGTGTCGACCTCCGCGATGGCAATCAAGCCCTCGCTCAACCCATGAGCGTGGAGGAAAAACTCGAATACTTCGACCTCTTGGTGAAAATTGGTTTCAAAGAGATCGAGGTAGGATTTCCTTCGGCATCGCAAATCGAATTCGATTTCTGCCGGCGGTTGATTGAGGAGAACCACATCCCCTCCGACGTCACGATCCAGATCCTCTGCCAGTGTCGCGAGGATCTGATCATTCGCTCACTCGAAGCGCTGCAAGGCGCTCGAAACGTGGTGTTTCACCTCTACAATTCCACGTCGCCCGCCCAGAGAAAGTACGTGTTCGGAGCTTCGCGTGACGACATCGTACGCATCGCCACCCGAGGGGTGGAATGGCTCAAACAGCACGCCAAGGGCTTGATTTCCAACGGTACTGAGCTGCGATTGGAGTACTCTCCGGAAAGCTTCACCAGCACGGAGCTGGACTTCGCCCTGGAGATTTGCGAGGCCGTCACCGACGTGTGGCAGCCCACGCCGACGTCCAAAATCATCCTCAACCTGCCCGCCACGGTCGAGTACACCACCCCGAATGTCCACGCCGACCAGATCGAGTGGATGTGCACGCATCTGACGCGTCGCGACTGCACGTTGATCTCTCTCCATACGCACAACGATCGTGGTACCGGAGTGGCGGCCACGGAATTGGCCCTGCTCGCCGGCGCCGACCGGGTCGAAGGCACTTTGTTCGGCAATGGCGAACGTACGGGCAATCTCGATCTGGTCACCCTCGCCCTGAACTTGTACACCCACGGGATCCACCCGGGCCTCGATCTGGGCGACTTGCCCCGGATCCGCGAGGTGTACGAGCGCACGACTCGCATGGAGGTGCACGCGCGTCATCCCTACGCGGGTGACTTGGTGTTCACGGCCTTCAGCGGCTCGCACCAGGATGCCATCAAGAAGTCGTGGGATCGGCAGGAACCGGATTCGGTTTGGGACGTACTTTACATCCCCGTGGATCCGGCCGACATCGGCCGCAACTACAAGGCCATCATACGGATCAATTCCCAGTCCGGCAAGGGCGGGGTCGCCTACGTGCTCGAACACGAGTTTGGCTACCAGCTGCCCAAACTCATGCACAAGGAGATGGGTCGCACCATCAACGAGCTCGCGGACGCCACCGGCCGGGAACTCACCCCACAGGAGATCCACGACGCGTTCGTGCGCGACTACATCGAACGCTCGGCGCCGGTATCCCTCGCGGAATTCCGCACCATCGAACGCGGAAGCGTGGTCACCTGCCAGGCCGAGTTGTTGATCAAGGGTCAGCGTCGGCTGGTCACCGGCAATGGCAATGGTCCGATCGACGCCTTCGTGCACGCGATGCGGGAAGCGGGCCTGCCCGAATTCACCTTGCTGAGCTACTCGGAGCACTCCCTCGGCAGCGGTGCAGAGGCCCGGGCAGTCAGCTACATCCAAATCAAGACAACCGGCGGACGGACGTTTTTCGGCGCGGGCATCGATACCAATATCGAACTGGCCTCGATCAAGGCGGTCGTCAGTGCCTTGAACCGGTCGCTTGACTGAGCCGGCGTTCGCGTCTCCTCCCTCTCGGTCGCTTCCTTCCTTTGGCGGAGGAAGCGACCTTGTGTTCGTTCAAACCCGCCCCAAGCGCCGGAAGAGCCAGACAGCGAGAAGCAGAAAGCCGAACGGAGGCGTCCAGAGTAGGAGGTCCGGTCGAAACTGGGGGTAGGCATCGAGCCATCCGACGCAGACCGTCAGAAAATAGTACGCCATGACCAAGGCCAGCGCGAGGCCGAGATTGGCCGAGGTCTCCTTCCGCGAGACTTTGATGCCAAGCGGAACACCGAGAACGGCAAACGCAAAGACGGCCAACGCGGTCGCTCCTTTCTCGTTCAGCGCATACGATACCCGCATCCGGTCCACCGCCATGGATTTCGCGGTCGACGCGCTCTCCGTGCCGGTTTCGAGTTTGCCCAGCCGTTCACCTTCCGCGCGCAACTCGGCCAACGTCATCCACGCGAGTTTCTTTCTCATTCCCCGTTGGCCAAACAAATGATCGAGCTGGAGCTCGATGGTGAACTCGTCCGCCGTGCCGGGAGTAATCGCGACGGAAAAGTCTTCCACGCGCTCCGACTTCCGCACTTCGGTCGTGACCCGGCGCAGGGTGAGCACGAGCCGGCCCTCCGCGTCATTGAAGGTCACGGCTCCCGTTTCCGCCCGGCCGGAGCGTTTTACCCGGCTTTCTTTGTCCAGCTCCCACATCCAAACATCGTGGAGGACGGTGCCGTCCTTCTCACCGACGTAGAGTACCACGCCGGGAAAATCGCGGATAAAGGTCTTGGGCACGATGAAGCTCAGCGGGTTGCGCTGCACCGCCTGCGCCAATGTCTCTTTGTAGGCAGCCCGTGCACGCGGCATGTACTCGTAATTCACCAAGGCGGCCGCCAGAGCGGCGAACGCACCTAGCGCCAGAATGGGGCGGGCAATGTACCCAAGGCTCAGCCCTGCCGCCCGCATCGCCGTCACCTCTTGCTGCGCGGACATGCGCCCCAGCACCAGCAGCACCCCGGTCAACACGCCCATCGGCAAGGCGTAGGCCGCCACAAAGGGACCAAGCAAGGCCAACAACTTAAGAAAGGTTTCGATCGGCAATTGCCCGCTCAAGACCAACTGCAGGAGATCCTTAAGCGCATTGCCGAGAATCAAGACAAACCCGAACAGTCCCACCGCCGCCGCGCACGAGCCCGCGACACTGTAAAAGAGATGGCGATGGAGCAACGACATGCAGGCGGACGGACGGCACCCAAACCGCGGCAAAGCCCGTCCGAGGTCAACCCCGGACTCCCACGGACGCCCGAGGCTGCGGTCCGCCACCTTCCTTCCCTCCCGAACCGCGCTTGGCTCTAGACTCTGGCCGAAATTGTCCTGAAAGTAGGCGCTTCCATGCGGTTCACGCCCGAAAAACCACCCTTGACCGGAGAGACCTTGGAGTCCCTCACCCTCCGGCTGAAGGAGCGGGGCGAACCTGCTTTCCGGGCCCAACAGATCCTCGACTGGGTGTACAAGAAACGCGCGCGTTCCTGGGAGGACATGACCAACCTGTCGAAATCGCTGCGCGCCTGGCTCGGCGAAACGTTCGATCTGCTGCCCGCCTCGCTGGTGCTGGGTAAACAATCGAACGACGTCACCGACAAGTTGCTTCTGGAAATGCGGGACCGTTCATTGATCGAAACCGTCATCATTCGCGCTCCGCAGGAAGGGGTTGGTTTGGAACACTCGCGCAAGACGATCTGTATCTCCACCCAGGTCGGCTGCGCCATGGCTTGCGCCTTCTGCGCCAGCGGGTTGGAGGGTTTGAAACGCGACCTTTCCGCCGGCGAAATTGTGGCCCAGCTGCTGCATGTGTGCTACCGGGAAGACCCGCAGACCGTCCGGGCGCACCGGGAACTGGCCTCCTTCGACAACATCGTGGTCATGGGCATGGGCGAGCCTCTTGCCAACTACGACAATCTGATCCGCGCTCTGACGATCCTCAATGCCGACTGGGGCCTGGGTTTTGGCGCCCGACGGATCACGGTGTCCACCAGCGGCCTGGTGCCCAAGATCCTGAAACTGGCCGAGGAGCCCCTCGGGTTCCGCCTCGCCATCTCCCTGCATGGCGCCACCGACGAGGTGCGCGAACGCATCATGCCGGTCAACAAGGCGTTTCCCCTCTCCAAACTGCTGCCGGCCGTGCGCACGTTCTCAGAGCGGCACGGGCGCATGGTGACACTGGAGTACATCCTGATCGAGGACGTAAACGACATGATCGACCAGGCGGGTGAGCTGCGCGACATCGCCCGCGACCTGCACGCCCACGTCAACCTCATCCCTTACAACACCGTCCAGGGGCTGCCTTGGAAACGGCCAAGTGTCACGCGCCAGGAGAAATTCGCCGACGTGCTGCGGGCCGCCCGCATTCCGGTCACCTTGCGCCGGGAAAAGGGCCATGACATCGACGCTGCGTGTGGACAGTTGCGCCTGAAAACGGAAAAAGACCGGCAGGCACTTCTGGCCTGAGCTCGCTCCCAGTCGTCTGCCCAAACGTTCGCCCCCTCCTTGATTTTCCTCCGCCCTACTCCCTCCACCGCGGGATTCAACCCAGCCAGCCAGGGGGCCCCGCAGGGAAGGACGGCAAGGATGTGCGTGGCGCGAAACCACTTGAAATTCGCGCCCACTCGCATCCATTCCCTTCCGTTTCTCCCGATCGTCCATGCCCCGGGCCGACCCGGCCACCCCTCGTTTCCGCCCTTCGGTCGAAATTTTCGCTTGAGTCCCTCTGCGTTCAAATTTTAGCCCATCGCTTCCTGACGTGGACTCGGTTCCCTGAAATCCACTCCCCGAGTCCCGTTCACCTCCTCACGCCCACCATGATTGAAGTCAAAGGCCTGGTCAAATTGTACGGTTCGAAACGCGCTGTCGACGGCGTCACCTTCACCGTGAAACGCGGTGAAATCCTTGGGTTCCTCGGACCCAATGGAGCGGGCAAGTCGACCACGATGAAGATGATCACCGGCTTCCTTCAGCCCACGGCCGGCACGGCCATCGTCGACGGCCACGACGTGACCAAGGACCCCGTCGCCGTCAAACGACGGATCGGCTACCTGCCGGAAAGCGCCCCGGCCTACGGTGAAATGACGGTGGATGAGTTTCTCGGCTTCATCGCCGAAACCCGCGGCTTCCGCAGCGCGGAGGCACGCGCAAGCCAGGTCAATCGCGCCATCGGGCTCACCCACCTCGATCCGGTGCGGAAGCAGACGATCGAGACGCTCTCAAAGGGATACAAGCAGCGGGTGGGGTTCGCCCAGGCGCTGCTGCACGATCCGCCCGTGCTGGTGCTCGATGAACCGACGGACGGTCTCGACCCGAACCAAAAGAACGAGGTCCGGTCGTTGATCAAAAACATGGCGACCGAAAAGGCGGTCATTCTCTCCACCCACATCCTCGAGGAGGTGGAGGCGATCTGCACCCGTGTCATCATCATCTCGCAGGGGCGGGTCGTGGTGGATGAGACCCCGGCCAAGTTCCAGGCCCGCCAGCCGGGCGCCCGGCTCGACGCCATTTTCCGCTCGCTGACGCAAAGCGACGTCTGACGTCCGCCACGCTCCTCCCGCAACCCTTCCTCCGTTTCCGATGTCCCAGATCACCCCTCTCTTCAAGCGCGAGTTTCTCGGGTACTTCCGTTCTCCCGTGGGCTATGTGTTTCTCGCCGTCTTCCTCACGGCGAGCGTCATCCTCGCCTTCTTCGTCGGCGGTTTCTTCCGCAGCAACACCGCCAGCCTTGAGACGCTGTTCAACTTCTATCCCTGGCTGTTCCTCTTCCTCATCCCGGCCGCGGGCATGCGTCTCTGGTCCGAAGAAAAGCGCACCGGCACGATCGAACTGCTTTTCACCCTGCCCGTCACCACCCTCCAGGCGGTGCTCGGCAAATACCTCGCCGCCTGGGCCTTTCTCGCCCTCGCCATTCTCCTCTCGTTCCCCATGGCGATCACCGTGGCCTATCTCGGCGATCCCGACTGGGGCGTTCTGATTTCCGGATACGTGGGCAGCATCCTGATGGCCGGCGCCTACCTGGGTGTCTGCTCCTTCATGTCGGCCCTGACCAAGAACCAGGTGATCAGCTTCGTCATCAGCCTGCTTGCCTGCCTCATCCTGCTGTTTCTGGGCTTGAGCATCTTCAACAACGCCCTCTCCGCGATCTTTCCGACCTGGGCGGTCGACCTGCTCGCCAACTTCAGCTTCAGCACGCACTTCGCCGCCTTCACCAAGGGGATCATCGATCCGAAGGACGTGGTCTACTTCCTCTCCCTCGCCGGCTTCTCCCTCTTCCTGAACGTCGTCGTTCTCGAACGCTGAGCCTTCCTTTCACGGACCCGCTTCTCCCGCCACCATGAAATCCGGCACCAAAGCTCTCACCATCTCCCTGCTCCTCGTCGCGCTCGTCCTGGTCAACTACCTGGCCTCGCGTCTGCCCTTCCGCGGGGACGCCACCGCCGAGCGGATCTACACGCTCTCGCCCGGCACCCGCTCGCTCCTATCCAAGGTGGAGGAGCCGGTCGTGCTCGACTACTACTTCTCTCGCTCCGCCAACGGCCTGCCCATCACCTACAAGAACTACGCGGCCCGCGTGGAGGAGATGCTGCGCCAGTATGTGCGCGCCTCCGGCGGCAAATTGTCACTCAATGTCATCGACCCGCGCCCGGACACCCCCGAGGAGGAACGCGCCACGGCCGCCGGTCTGCAGCCGCAGCAGCTGCCCACGGGCGAAACCGTGCAGTTCGGGCTCGTCGCCACCCAGGCGGACCAGCAGAAGGTCATCGCCTCGTTCAATCCGCAGCGGGAGTCGTTTCTTGAATACGACCTCTCCCAGCTGGTCTCGAGCGTGCAGACCGTCGCCAAGAAAAAGCTCGGTCTGATCACGAGCCTGCCGCTGCAGGCGCCGGCGATGGACATGATGATGATGATGCAGCAGCGTCAGCGGCCGACGGGGCAGATGGTCGCGGACGAGTGGAGTAAGACCTTCGAACTCGTGCCGGTCGAGGCCTCGGCGACATCGCTGCCGAGCGATCTCGACGCGCTCGCCGTCATCCACCCGCAGAATCTGACCGCGAGCCTGCAGTTTGCCATCGACCAGTTCCTCCTCGGTGGAAAACCCGTCTTCCTCGCCCTCGATCCGGCCTCGCAACACTTCAAGCGCCAGGGCGGGCAGGCCGCCATGTTCGGTGGTCCCCAGCCCAATGTCTCCAGCGATCTTCCGACGCTGCTCAAGGGCTACGGCATCACTTACAACCCCCAGAATGTGGTCGGGGACGTGGTCAACGCGACGCAGGTTCAGACCAACGCCGGCGTGGTGCGCTACCCGGTCTGGCTCTCCATGGGCCGGGAATCGCTCAGCCGTCAGGCTGCACCGGTCGCCCAGCTCAACTCCACATTGTTCATCGAGGCCGGCAGTCTCGGCATTGATGCCCAGGGGCGCACGGTGACGCCGTTGGTGGAGACGTCCGCGTCCGGCGGTGACGTGCCCGCCATGTCGCTTCAATTCGCCCAGCCCGACGAAATCGCCCGGCAGATCGTCTCGTCCGGCAAGAAGACACTCGCCGCCCTCGTGACGGGTAAATTCACCAGCGCATTCCCCGGCGGCGCCCCCAAGGAGGAGCCCCCGGCCCCGCCCGCCCCCGGCGAGCCGCCGCGGCCGCCGACTCCCACGCCGGCCCCGTCCACGACTCCCGCGCTGAAGGAATCCACGGGTTCCTCCACCCTCTTCATCATCGCCGATACGGACTGGCTCTTCGATGACTACAGCGTGCGTCGCTACAACTTCCTCGGCGTGCAGGCGGCGGAGCCTCTGAATGACAATCTGGCCTTCGC
>Ga0154020_10009413_pt1 | contig 11254 bp, 9 predicted proteins | sample Klosneuvirus_201_FD_109709 | JGI IMG/M metagenome (GOLD analysis project Ga0154020, IMG submission 109709) | Active sludge microbial communities from wastewater, Klosterneuburg, Austria - Klosneuvirus_20160825_MG | ecosystem: Engineered > WWTP > Aerobic digester > Activated sludge | place...
CTCGCAGGAGTCGGGAAGGGGCGAAGTGCTCATGGTTCAGCGGAGCCCGCGATCGCGGTGTTCAGCGACAAACGAATCGTCGATCAGGTCTGGATAAACCTTGGTCACCCGGGTCAACTCTTCCGCTTGGCCGCGGGAAAGAATTTCGCCCGGGTTGAGGCAATGCGCGGACTCTACCAAGCCTTGTCGGCGAAGGACTTCGAGAATGCCCGGAATGCAGCCATGGAACTGGTTGGCCGCATCAAAAAGCGCAGCGTTCATGTCCGTCACCGCGGCGGCTCGTTCGAGCCAGTTCGCTTGCAACACCGGCTCCCGGGCCGCCGCCTGAATGTCGTTGAACAGGCGGACCGCCGCGTGCGTCCAGACTCCCCAATGCCCGAGAAGCCCTCCCACGATGCGCCGCGTCACCCTACGATCATCATGGACAAATGAATACGGCGTCAGAAGATCGGCGATGATGGTATCGTCATTGCCGGTATAAAGTGCGAGGTCTTCCCGTCCCGACGCGGCGACCGCTCTGACGACATCCGTCGTTTGATAGCGGTTGAACGGGGCAATTTTAATCGCCACCACTTCCGGGATCTCCGCAAACCGCCGCCAGAACGCGTAGCTGAACACGCGTCCGCCGACAGCGGGTTGCAGGTAAAAGCCAATCACCGGGATCACCTTGGCCACGGTTGCGACGTGCGCGAGGACCTCCTCTTCCGTCTCCTTTTTCAGGGCTGCCATGCTAACCAATCCGGCGTCATAACCCAACGTGTGCGCCAGTTCGGCCTCCTTGACCGCCTGCGGGGTCAGACCGCAGATGCCCGCGATCATTGCAACCCGGCGGCCGGACTCGCGGAACGCTTCCGACGCGGTCGCGGCTGCCAGTTCAAGCACCGGCCGGTAGAGTCCGTGCTGCGGTTCGCGAATCTCGAATTGCGTGGAGTGGACCCCGACGGCCAGGCCGCCGACCCCCGCCGCCAGGTAGTACCGGGTCAGGGCGCGTTGCGAACGCTCCGAGAAGCGTCGCTGCGTATCCAACGCGAGTGGGTGGGCCGGGATCACGTGACCGGCGAGCAGGTGCTGACGGAGGTTCATCATTAGAATTGGCCGTTCCGGGCTTCGAAGTGGGTGGGTTTGCCGAGAAGTTTGCCGCCTCCGATCACGTAGTCCGAGATCATTCCGACCATCTTTTCAATCGGCGTTTCTGGCGGTCCAAAGAGTTGAATGGATTGGCGGGCATCTGCCAGCCAGGCGGTCGGCGCTTCCTCACCGACGATGATTGCATCGCGACCCAGACGTTGGGCGAACTCAGTCGCCAGCGCCCGCACACTCAGTTTTTCGGGGCCTGTCACGTTGAGAATTCGCGGCGGTGACGCGGTGTGCCCGAGACACTGCAGCGCTCTCGCACAGGCGTCCCCCTGCCAGATGCAGTTCAACCACCCCATCGTCACGTCGACGGTCTCACCTCGCAGGATCTTCAGCGCCAGATCGACCAAGACTCCGTAGCGCAATTCGACAGCATAGTTCAACCGATACATCAGCTGCGGCGTACCGTAGAGTTTGGAGTGGTAAGTGAAGATGCGTTCCCGACCGACGCAGGTGCTGGCATACTCACCAAGAAAGGCCAGTTCATCCCCCTCCTTGGAACCGTTGCCGGCGACGGAGGCAAAGGGGTAGACGCAGCCCGTGGAGAAGACCACGATTCGGGAATCGCGGAAACGCTGCGCGACGAGCGCTGGGACGAGGGTATTCTGAATCCACGTCACTTCCGGTGCGGATGACGTGCCAAATTTCTGCCCGGCGAGGTAGAGGACATTTGGGACCGCCGGCAATGCCGCGAGCTGAGCCACCTCGGCAAGGTCGCAAGCCAGGGTCCGCACGCCCCAGGACTCCAGCTCGGTCCGCGCCTCGGCGCGGCTAAATCGCGAAACTCCGGTAACCACGGCATCGCGCCGCCCGACTGCATCCAGCGCCCGTCGTAACATCACCGCGGTGGTGGTGCCCATCTTGCCTCCCACTCCCAGCACCAGAAAGTCACCCGGCAGATTCGCGACTGCGTCCATCGCACCCTGGGTCGGCGTCGACAGCAGAGCTTCGATTTCGTGATCAGTTTTGAGAAGGGGTTTCATGAAATTTCAGCTTGAGAGTGAATCAATCCAACAGGGGCTTGTCACGTTTTGTCCCGTGATTAACGTCGGAGAAGGTAAACGCGGAGCTCGTGAAATTTCATGTCGATTTTTGATGTTCATACCCACCCGTTGTTTCGGGATGACGGACGTGACCGTGAAGGCGTTAAATCCTTCCTGGCAAGTGCCCGTGGCCAAGGAATCGACCACCTGGTCGCCCTGGGGGATGTCCTGGCCTATGGTCGATCGCCCACTGCGGCGCAGATTCGGAAGATCAACGACGACACGGTCTGGCTGGTCCAAACGTATCCAGCCATGGTGACAGGATTCTGCTACCTCAATCCCACCTTGGGTGAGCGAGCGGTTTGGCGGGAAGTTGAGCGTTGCTTGGAGTTGGGCTTGCGCGGTTTGAAGTTGGAGATCGCGAACAATGCCCGCGACGCGTGCATGCGGCCGGTCATGGAGTCCGCCGAGCGCCACGACTTGGTTGTCCTGCAGCACGCGTGGAGTATGACCAACATTCGGCAGCGCCGTTACCACACGGATCCCGAAGACGCGGTTTTGCTGGCCCGGCGGTTCCCGAATGTCCGGGTCATCATGGCGCATCTCACCGGTTGTGGTGTCCGGGGCGTGCTCGCGGCCCGATCCTGCGATAACCTTTGGGTCGATACGTCGGGCGCGGCTCCGGAAGCCGGATTGGTTGCCTACGCCGTCGAACAGCTGGGGGCGGGAAGAGTGCTTTACGGCTCGGATGCGCCCATCCGTGACTTTGCGGTCGCGATCGCACGCATCACCGATTCCGGCCTCGATGCCGCCACCCAGAGGCGGATTCTCCGCGACAACGCCCGCGAGCTTCTGAGACGACCATGAGTGCCTTCGACGCGAATACTTGGATCGGACGCTGGCCTTTTGCGTTTCTCATTGAGCACTCCCCCCGGACCCTGTTGGCGCATTTGCGCGACCGGGGCATTGATCGAGCGATCGTTTCGCCCCTCGACGCGGTCTTTGCACCGGAACCCGGGCCGGCCAATCGCACCCTCTTGCGGTCAACGCGATCGATTCCTGAGTTGCTCCCGGTTCCGGTGATCAATCCGGGGCTGTCCAACTGGCGGGACGAACTGGAGGTTTGTACCCGCGATCCGCGCGTGCGCATGGTGCGGGTCTTACCCCGCTATCACGGTATTCGCCTCGGCAGCCGGGCGATGGACGCACTGCTGATGGAGTTGCGCCAGCGCGGGGTGCGACTGGCCATCCAGGTCCGTCTGATCGACGAGCGTCACGAGCACCACGCACTGCGGATCAAGCCGGTATCGATGCGTGACCTGACACGCTTTCTGGCTGCACATCCGGAAGATCCGCTCCTGATCAGCGGGCTTTTGCGGAGCGAGGTGATGGCTCTGGTCCCGCAGCACGCGCACGTGTTTGCAGATCTCTCTTTCGCGGAATGGCATGATACTGTCCAGAATCTACTTACCAAAGTTCGCCTTGAGCAGCTCGTCTTCGCGTCGCATACGCCGTTTTTGGTGACGTCGGCGGCAGGCGCAAAGATCGCGGCGAGCGGGCTGAAAGGATCGCGGCTTGCGTCACTCGCGTTCCGCAACCTCGAGCGTTTTCTCCAACCATGAGCACCGGTCGTTCCCCCATTGTTGATGAACTGTTGCCACGTCCTCGGCGTTGGGGCGAGGCAGAGCTCAGCCGTTTGACGGAGATGATCGGGCAGGAGTCACTCTTTTATTGGAAGGGACCCCAAACCACCGCGCTGATCGAGGGGTTTCGAGGACATTATCCCTTAAGACACGTTTTCCCCTGTTCATCCGGTTCGGCGGCGCTGCATGTCGCCGTGGCGGCGTTGCGTCTCCGCCCAGGCGAGGAGGTGATTGTGCCTCCGATCACCGACATGGGATCGGTCATCGGCATTCTTTACCAGCAGGGCGTTCCCGTCTTCGCCGACGTCGATCCCCGCACGTACAATTTGGATCCGGTCGCCGTCGAGCGTGCGATCACCAGCAAGACCCGGGCGATCATGGCGGTGCATGTCGCTGGCAATCCGTGTGACCTTGAAGGCCTCCTCCTCGTCGCCCGCCGGCATGGACTTTCCGTGATTGAGGACTGCGCCCAAGCCTGGGGCTCGCGTTACCGAGGCTTGCCCGTTGGTTTGTACGGGGACCTCGCCTGTTACTCCTTCAACGATTTCAAGCACCTGAGTTGTGGGGATGGCGGCGTGGTGGCGACCAATGATGAAGCGTTGGGCGTTGGTCTCTCGAAGTGGGGTGACAAGTGTTATGATCGAGTGACCGGCGGTCGCGATCCGGTCGATTTGGCGCCGAATTATCGGATGAGTGAGCCGCAGGCCGCGGTCGCAACCGCGCAGCTGACCAAACTCGGTGGAATCGCCGCCACCCGCAATCGTCTGGGCGACGCCCTTTCGGCGAGCTTGGCAAACACGCCCGGCGTGCTTCCGCCGACGGTCCAGCCAGGTGGGTATCACAGCTACTGGTTTTATTTTTTCCGGCTCGATCTCGCGCGGTTGAGCGTATCCCGCGACGTATTCGTGGCAGACTTGCGGACCGAGGGCGTCGCGGCCAACGCCGGCTACATCCCGCAGCCAGTTTATCGCTACTCGGTATTTCAAACCCACAATTTCTTCGGCGGACACTGGCCGGTGAAAGACGCCGGTTTGACCAGCATGGACTATCGCGACGTCCGGTGCCCGATCTCCGAAGCCATCCTCATCGACGGTGTGACCCTGCCGATCAATGAGGCAATGTCCGACGGTTACATCGAGAAAGTCGGCCGCGCCATCAACAGCATCGCCCGGCGCCACGCCCGCTAGAAGCGGCAGGATGTCATCCATTGGATGACATCCTGCCTTGGTTCAGGGAGTAAGTTCCGCGTGCACGGCTTCGACGCTCGCCGCGATGTGGTCTGCGTCGCCCGGGGTGAAGTGCCAGCCAAGGGGCAGCGCGACGAAACGGCTCGTAAGGTCCTCCGTCACGGGGAAGTCTTCGGGCCGGTAACCGGGGGCGGGCCAGGTCGGCAGGTCGCGGAAAGGTGACAGCTTGGGGTGGGCGGCGAGGCCGCTTTTCAGGTAATCGCGGTGATACTGTGGATACGTACCGGTCCGACGCTGGCACCAGACATTGCGAGCGTCGAGACGGTCGCGAAACGCGGCGGCGGCGGCGGCATCGCAAGCGTAGAAGTAGAGTTCAAAACCGAAGTCACCGTCTGGATCGGCCAACGGACGGAGGGTGATGGCCGGAAGTTGCATCAGTCGGGGAGCGATGCGGGCCTTGAGCGAACGGCAGTGGTCCCGGACCTGGTCCAGTTTTCGGAGTTGAGCGAGGGCGACGGCGGCCGTCAGCTCGGACATTCTCGCCTGACCACCGGAGAAGGCGATTTCGCGGGGCGGGGTGATGCCGACGTGGTAGGGGCGGTATTGGCCGAGATCATGCAGGCGCACGGCTCGTTCGTAGATGCGGAGATCCCGGGTGATGATCATGCCGCCCTCGCCGGCGGTCATCGGTTTATTATGCTGGAAACTGAAAATGGCAGCATCGCTCCACGTGCCCAGGCGCCGACCGCGGTAGGTCGCACCCGGGGCCTCGGCGCAATCTTCGATGACGAACAATCCCCGGCGGTGGGCGGCCAGTTCGATCTCCGCCATGTCGGCGGCCGCGCCTTGATAGTGCACCACGAGCACGGCTCGCGTTCGCGAAGTGTGCAATCGGGCGATTTCACGCGGATCAAGGCACAGCGAGGCGTCGACTTCCGCGAGCACGGGACGCGCGCCGGTTCGGACAATGGCAGTGAAACAGGAGATCCAGCTCCAAGCGGGCACGATCACCTCGTCGCCTGGGCCGACACCCGCGGCGGCGAGCGTGGTTTCCAATGCAGCCGTGCCGCTGCTGACTGCGAGAGCGTAGGGTGTGCCAAAGAGGGCGCGCGCCTCAGACTCCAGGAGCGCCGCCATCGGCGGAGGCTGTTCCGGATTGTTGCCGTAGTAGCGAAACAATTCTTGTCGTCGAAGCACATCGAGGACGAGGGCTTCTTCTTCCACGCCGATCGCGGCTGCACCAAGACCTGGCGAGGGACGGGGGCGGAGGGTGCTCATGAGTTGTCAGGTACGCAGGGCCGATGGTCTCAACCTCTCGGCGACGAGGACACAGGAGGTAGACACTTAAGGAAGTCGCTGAGCGAAAAGACAAACCCCCACTCAAGCGAGACGCGCCAGAGGGCCTGTTGCTTTTCTTGTTGTTCACGGGCGGTTTCCCGGTTCTCGACGGCCGTTACCGCCTCATCGATGACCGAGCAGATCAATCCGTGGCGGCCCATGTCGACCATGCCGCCGGGGGACATCAACAGGCACCAATTGATCGCGAAACCGGCGTAAATCAGATGATTGATTCCGTGGGCGTGGCAGAGGGCGGCGAGTTGCGGGCCATTTTCCGCGACTCCTTCCTCTCCCACGGGACGCGCCGACTCGGCGAAATCCAGTTGTTGAAAACCGGCGCTGATGTCGGATTGGTTGTGCTCTCCTGGAAAGACCTCGCGCGCGCGCAGATTCCGGAGCTCTTGATAGATCGGGTCGGGTTTTACTTGGGGATACCGAGGATCCTCGCCGGCGAGTTTTCGGGCCCGCTGATGACCCGGGAGGTGCGAATAGTAATCTCGCCCGCCTCCGACCACATGAAAAATGGGAAGGGGCGACTGGCGGACGGCGGCGAGCAGCGGGGGGAACACGTTGGCCAGGATGTGTTGCGCGCGCGGGTAATACTCCACCGCCCGGCGCCAGCCAGGATACTCCTCAGGATCGCCGCAGTCCCAGGCATGCATGACCACGAGCGCAGTGTGTGCCGGGGCGAGGTCCACCTCGAGGCTGCGCCAACCGCCATATCCCTCTCCGGGAACCTCTCGGGCGGGATCGGCGTCAAACTGGCGGTAGATGCGGGCAGGGAGGTGCATGACGCGGTTAAGTGGCGGCGCGTTCGTTGGCGCGGGCGCGGGCGGAGATGCGGCGCAGACCGAGTCCGATGAGGAGGAGCAGCAATCCGGCCACAAGATTGTGACTCGCTGGCGCGACGACGGAGCCAGGGAGGGCGGTGCAAAGGACGAGCACTCCGCCGAGCACGAGGGAGAGCGTGCCGATGACGCCGTAGACCGCGAGCCCGCTGGCTGTCGCGACGGGGGCATCCGGCACGGGGGTGCGCAAGTCATGGTCCAAGCGGTGCAGTTCGGCGTGCCTTGGATCCCCAGCGCGGTACCACCTCGCAGAAACGGCGAAGACGAGCGTGGCGACCACAGCCTCGCTGAGTACATTGCGGGCGAGGGGGTTCTCCTTCCAGACGCCCATGAGCATGAGGGTGATGGCAACGGTCAGGGCCGCCGAACAGGAGGCAATCCCGGACCACCACGGCGTCTTGCGATAGATCATGCCGAGGGCGACGGGCATCATGAAAGCGGCGGTCAACGAGTAGTACTGGAGAGCGAATTCGAACGCTCCGCCGAACCGCGGAATGTAGAAGGCGACCGCGATGCCGAGGGCACCAACCATGAACATGGTGAGCTGAGCGATTCGCATCTGTTGCCGGTCGGTCGGGTTTGAACCGCGCAAGCGGCGATGGAGTGGCACATACACATCCTTGGTCGTGGTGGCGGCCAGCCAGTTGAAGGCATCGTTGGCCTGCCCGAGGGTTGCGGAGAGTACCGCGGAGACGACGAAGCCGATCAAGCCATGGGGCAGCAGCAGGAGCGCGAGCGAGACGTAGGCAGCTTCGGTCGGTTCCTTCAGCGTGGGCCAAAGTGCGGCCATATCCGGGAAAATCACCTTGGACGCCATTACCGGCAGAATCCAGAGCAGGGGACCGACGAACGAGAGCACCGCGCAAAGCATTGCCATCTTCCGTGCGCCCCGTTCATCCGGCACCGAGTAGTACCGCTGGGCGAGGTGCCAGGCCACATTGTAGCCGAGCAGACAGTTGATCATGTACCCAATCAGAAACCAAGGGTCGGCCGAGCTGCCCTGGAGAGAAAAAAACCCTTCCGGAACCTCGTTCCAAAGTCGTTCGAAGCCCGCCACCAAGCCGCCGCCTTCGCCAAGATAGCGGTATGAGACGGGAAAAATGATCACCGTCATCACCACGATGATGATCGACTGGACCGCGTCCGAAAGGACGGCGGCCCACAGGCCACCGATCACCGTGTAAAGGACCATGACCACCCCGACCACGAGAATGGAGAGTTGCATGCCGCTCAATTCGACACCGCCGAAGGCAAAGGTCCGTCCACCAAAGCCGAGGGCGGTGGAAACAAAGATACAAAGAATGTACAGCCCTTGGCCGATGCCCACGATCTGGGGCACGATGGCCGTCACCGAATAGAAGTAGGTCGTCGATGGGGAGTAGCGCCGGGTGAGAAACTGCAACGGCGTATCCAACCGGGCCCTTCGCCACATTTTCGCGAAGTAGAAGTACCCGACGAGGTAGGCCCAGGTCGCCATCGTGAAGATCACGATCGCGCCGACACCCGTGCGGTAGGTGTAGCCGGCTGCCGCCACGAACATGAAGGCGGAGAAGCCCGACACCCAGTTCGAGAGCCCGGCGAGTGCCCAGGGGACCTGGCCTCCCGCCTTGAAGTAGTCATCGGTTCCCCGGTTTTTCCGGGCGGCGTACAAGCCGACACAAATGACGATCGCGAAATAAAGCGCGATCAGCGCGTAGTCGTAACCGTTGACGGTGTTGAAGGCGGGCATGGGCTAAAGCATGAAGCGGGGAGTCTCTCCGTCTCCGGTCGTCAGGCTGGCGCGCACCGTCTGGCCTCGATGCTTTCCCGAAATGCTCCAGATGCCGTTGGCAAACGTCGCTGAGAGTTTTCCGTGCTCCTGACCCGCGGGCGCGGTGGTCGCGAGTGTGAGGATCAGGTGGTTCTTGGCGCTGGCCGAGGCGATTTCCACGTAAGGGAAGACACCCTCGCTGTCGGGAAGCGCCAGCTTGCCGGATTGAGTTTTGAGAGGTCCGGTTCCGGTCACACTGGCGTTGACGGTGGCAAACGGACGCTCGATGCGAAACCCTGAACCTTCGGTGCTGACCGCGCCGCGGTTATCCTCGTTGAAGGCTTGGAAGCGGACCTGCACGGTCGTGTCCGACGTTGACGTAACCCGGTCGAGCAGAATGACGACGTCGGGCTTCAGGAACACGAGTGTGCGCACCACGCGCGAAACCTCAGGGATAACCAGGCTGTAGGCCTCGGTGGCGTCGCTCGTCACCGCGATCCAGCCCTTGCCGGTGCGATAGTCGGTCACGCGGGCACTGGCCCAGGAGGAGTTCGTGCCTTCCCGACCATCGTGGTACTGATGTCCCTTGCCATTGATCAGCACGGCGGAGTGCGCCTCCGTCTGGCGAAGGAGCCAGCGGGCAATCGTCGGCGAATAACCCGCCTTGAAGGGATCATGGAACAGGCGATCGCCATGCGCTTTCAGGATCACGCTGTTGCGATCGGCATGCTCGTGATTGGCCGGACCGCCGCTGCGCAAGGCCACCACGGTATCTTCCGGAGCCCACCCGGTCCGGGAGACCACCCAGTCATTGCTCATGCGGACGTCGTGAAGATCGGCGCCCGGCTTGGAGGTGGGCGCGTCAGGACGGTACCAGACGGCGGCCTGGAGATGTTTCAGCGAACCGGTCGTTTGGGCGACATGGTGACAAAGCGAATCGCCGGTCACGTGGCCGACCCAGGCTGCGACGGAGACATCCATGCCGGAGGCAGCGTCACCAAAATTGACCACGTCCAGCGCGGGCTCGTAATTGACTTTGGGCGTCGCGTTGTAACCCGTACCGATGTTTGGATCGTAGACGGTTTCCCCCTTGCAGGGCATCGCCATCGCGAGCGCGTAGCGGATCGTACCCGGATAGTTGATCAACCGCCGGTCATCGAGACCGGTTCGCCGGTGGAGGGCGTCGGCGAGCATCGCGAGGTGCATCGTGGTATAGCCCCAGTAGCCTACGCCTTCGTCGTAGGATCCGTCGGAGCCATACATGACCGCGAACGCCTGCGCGCTCTGCCGCGACATCTCGAACCATTTGGCGGCCTCGGGATGTCGGCCCTGGAACCAGATCGCAGCCAGGCCGAGTCCGCAGGTCGGGATGATTTTGAGATTGGTGGCGTTGAGGATGAGGGGCCAGCGACTCAGATCGAAGCGGAACTTCATGTCGTCCTCCGGATCGAAGCCCCAGCCCCGAACGCGATCCGGATACTTCATGCCGTAGAGCGTGCGGTAGCAGGCCGGTGCGCCTTCATTGACGATCTTGTCTTCCACCGCCTGGCGCAAATCGGCCGGAACCGCTTCGCCGAGCCAATCGAGGGCATAGCAGGACGCGATGGTCGACTCCGGTGCGCGCTGCAGCCCAATCGTCTCCTTGCCGCCTTCCAGAAAGTAGTCCCAGCGTTTGTAGTCGCAGAGCCGCCTGAGCGCGAGGAGAGCGAGCTCAAGTTGGCGCGGATCGGCCCAGACCGCGTAGGCGAACGCACAGTTTTGGACCAAGACCCAGGCGCGCATGAAGTCGGTGACATGGTTGGTCAGGCGCAGCTCCTCGCGGAGAAACTTGGTTTCAGCGGCGAAATTGACTTTGAGCAGCGTTCCCTTCACCGCCGCCAGACGAGGAAGCTCGAGGTTGGCGCGAATGCGCGGCAGATCACTGCGGTCAAAGAGCAGACCCGATTGGGCGGATGCGGCGGACTTCGCACCCGAGGTGGGCTTGGTCTGCGCCGACAAGCGGGTGAGCGGAAGGGAAGCCGAGAGTGCGGCGGTCGTCTTGAGGAAGGAACGGCGGGTGGTTGAGTTCATAAAGCGGGACGGATCGAGAGATGGTAGCGGGCGATGGCGACGGCGGCGTGGCTGCCGATCGTTTCACCCAATGCGGCCGGCACGACGCGACAGGCTTGAACGCTCGGGCCGAGAGCTTCGCGCCGCAGCACGGTCTGCAGGGAGGGCACAAGAAAACGCTCGCAGCGGGCAAAGATGCTGCCGATGACGATGCATTCTGGATTGAGGATATCGATCAGCAGCGCGAGCGCTTCTCCCAAGCGGGTTCCCACCTCATCCCAGATTTCGAGGGCAAAGGGATCACCCTCTGCTGCGGCCAAGC
>Ga0154020_10009414_pt1 | contig 11254 bp, 6 predicted proteins | sample Klosneuvirus_201_FD_109709 | JGI IMG/M metagenome (GOLD analysis project Ga0154020, IMG submission 109709) | Active sludge microbial communities from wastewater, Klosterneuburg, Austria - Klosneuvirus_20160825_MG | ecosystem: Engineered > WWTP > Aerobic digester > Activated sludge | place...
AGGATTAAGGATTAAGGATTAAGGATTTTTATGTTTCTGCTCACAACGAAATTTCGTTAGAATGATAAATGATAGATTATAGATGATAAATTGAATTCTCGGATAACCACAAGATTGCTCAGAGACTAAATTATGTTTATAATCTTCCTGAAAATTTCAAATAGCATATTGTCCATTTTTTTATGTTAAATCAATCTTGTTCCTTGTCTTGTAAAATCTGCTTAATCTTGTTGTGAAATTTAACGGAACATTCGGGCTGCTGAAAATTTGTTGAAGAATCGAAAATAGGTATGCAAATTTAAGCTTTGTTCCGAGCTATCTCCAAGTTCCCAAATTTCCATTGTGTTATTTCTTATCTAGATGTTTTCTTTTTAAAACGGATTTAACAGATTTGTCGGATAAGGGCGATTACCCTGCAGCAAGCTGCAGGGAATGATAAATTTTCGATGATAAATGATAGATGGAATTACAGGTCAGATAATTGCACTTTTATGCGAAAATTCAAAATGACCACAAATGACTTAATGACGCGGCTCTGCCGCAAATGACTAATAATGACTTTGGGGCTAGGAAATTTATTTTATCATTAATTTACAAAACTTCCGGAAATATATTTTAAGCAATAACTATCTCGTTCCTTGTCTTGTAAAATCTGCTTAATCTTGTTGTAAAATTTACGGGCATAACCGGCTTTTAAAAACAACAGCAGGGTAGAAAAGAAATTAGATGGTTCCTTCATAAAAGTAATGCAAGTTTACTTTATAAAATATTTTTACCAAGTGTTCATTTGGTAATCATAACCTTTTTATTTTGAATATTTAATCCATCTGACTCAATACTCAAGATATAACTTCCGGAACTTAAACAGGATATATTTATTTCCTGCTTTTCATTGTCTGTATTCAGTGGTTGAATAATGATGGTGCGTCCGGTCATATCGTTCAATTTTATCACCTGTCGTTTATTACTATTCGTATTTAAACCGGTAATTGTTATAATCTCATTGGCAGGATTTGGGTAGATACTAATTTCCGAACTTAAATCATTTTCTGCATCACCTTGGAAATTGCATATATCTACTTCAGTGCCTATTAAAGGAAAGTTAGAAAAATAGGGCACTGTGGTTGCACTTATGCTGCTGTCGGTGAGAGCAAAGTTCATAACGGAATCATTATAATTTGTAATGGTAACATTGGTATTTGCATCAAGACAACCACCTGTATTTCCCAAGGAATCGGTTTTTATTAAATTTAAAACATAATCACTTCCATAAATTCTTCGTCCTGCTATTGCATAACCTTTGTCTGTTGTTCCAATAATTTTACTGGCAGAAACATTCCCAAATCCACCCATATATTTAGCCCATTCCAGATCGCCAATGCTATCAGTTTTGATAAAAATAGAAGTTTGACCAAGCCATCCCATTGTTGTATCAGTCACTTCACCGACAAGCGCAAATCCGTTGTCAGTTGTACAAAAAACATCATGTGCATTTCCGTGAAAACCGGCAGAATATATTTTTTCCCATAAAATATTGCCTGATGTATCTATTTTCATTAGATGAGGCTTAAAGTTTCGACTTCCTGAAAGTATTAAATTTCCATCAAGAGCTTGTTTAATGCGGTATAAATAAATATCTAACCCCATGTTTGCATACCGTTTAGACCATTGAACAGCCCCCATAGAATTTAGTTTGAACACCACACCATCATAATGCAGAGCGGTGGTATTTATAACAGATCTGGATACCCCACTTACATAAATACTACCATCGCTTGCAACTTCCATTGAACGAATGCTTTCAATAACAGGATTTGAATTATATATTTTAGCCCAGATTATATTTCCTGATGTATCTGTTTTTAGCAGACAAGGAGTAAAATCATTACCGATACCAGCTTCTCCGGCATGAATAAAGGTTACGGAATCTGCTTTTTTTGATTCAAGAATAAAAAAGCGGTAACTTGAAGAGATGTCTTTCATCCAATTAATATTATAACTACTATCCAAAGACAGAAACATTCGTGTTCCAAAGAGTAAATATCCTTTGCTAAAGTCATTAATAATAGAAAAAACACAGATAAATGGGTTGACCGGAGAGTCAAATTCATAACGCCATTCTTTTGAGCCGGTACTGTCAACTTTCATTAATGTCTTACCATTTCCTAAAAGAAACCCCTTATCCTTAGCTTCAATGAATCCCATTTCCATTCCCATTGAACCATTCATTTGATCAGGGTAGGCTTTATGAAAGATAATTTGCCCATTCGAGATTTGCGAATAGACAATTAAAATAAATGTGAATAGATTAAATTTAAACATTTTTTAAAAAATTCAAGGAAGAATTAGAGTATTCTTCCTTGAATTGTCTTTTAAGGATTGATAATTAACTTATCTGTTTGTACTAAACTACCATCAATATATATTTCGTAAGTATATAAAACTTGACTTAAATCACTCAAAATGAACTCGGTAGATCTAAAATTTCCATTCATTTGTTTTTTTCTTGATATTCTTCCTCATCTCGTCCTCGTCCGATAGCGATCGGACTGTGGCGAGGATGCACGCAACTCAATGGCCAGAATAAAAACATCTATATCTGATAAATCTAATATTTTTATTGCGCAATGTGCCAATACATAATTTTCTCAACGATTGATTTATGATCGGTGAATTGTAAAAATACAATTTATTTCGTTAAAATATAAAATTTTGGGGAAGGGTCCTCGCCAAAGGCGAGGACCAGTATCGGGGAAATGATAGATGGGATATCACACAAAAAATGAAGTATTTCGCATAATATCATGGTTCAATTCCTGCTATTTGCTATTGAATAATAACCATCCTGCAGAATACTGAATACAGTTCTAACACGAAATTCCCTTATTGCTTATGACTTATTGCCAATGACTAAATTCCCTTATTTCTTATGACCTATGGCCAATGACTAAATTCCCTTATTTCTTATGACCTATGGCCAATGACTAAATTCCCTTATTGCTTATGACCTATGGCCAATGACTAAATTCCCCCTTATTTCTTATGACTTATGACATATTTTAAAGACCATAACCTTGAATTAATTCACCAGCACCTTACTGTTTCTTCTTTCCCCGTTTTCTGAAATGACTGACACAAATACCAAACCTTTTTTAAATGATGAGCTATTAATTTTTATGGGATGTGATCCATGGTGTTGATTGGAGTATAGCTGTCTGCCTGTTACATCATAAATTGCAACATCGACATTCGCATCAGTGGTAAAATTTAAAGGTAAAGCAATAGTAAATTCATTATGGGCAGGATTCGGATACACCAACAAATCATTTTGTGCTTGAATGGGTTCATCTATTCCTGAGAAGATTCCCTGACCATAGCGAAGCACTTGTATATCCCAGCGGAAACCATTAATGAAAACATTGCCAAAACAATTATCATTGGCATCGCCCATGATGTATAGGTTGCCTGTGGTGTCGAGTGCAATCTTTTTACCGTAATCGGGCTCCACGCCGTTTGTCGATGACCATATAAGCTCGTACTTGAATGCGCCTGTTGAATCATACTTAACCGTCATAAAGTTGTAGTTGGTAGTAAACGCACTGGTTTCATATCCCGTTAAATACACTGCTCCGGATGCATCTACTGCTATGTCGGTGAGAATATCATCGGCGCCGGCTGAGTTAGCAACTTTTTGTGCCCACAGAAAATTTCCGGCAGGATCAAATTTCACCACTCCAAAATCGGCTTCCACAAACTGACCAAAGGTTCCACCAACTAAAACATTATCGTCACCATCAACCACTACAGCACTTGCAGAATCGGTATAACTGCTAAAGCTGTAATTCTGAATCCACAATGGATTTCCACTCGGATTGTACTTGGCAATTACAAAATCTAAATTACTTTGTCCGGCCACAATAATATCCTGGTTGCTATCAATAGCAATGCTGTTAAAAAAATCGCGGTCGAAACTGGCGCTACTAAAATCATACGTAGTATCCCATAGCATTGTTCCTGCTGCATCGAATTTTACCAGCAAGCCATCTGTTAAGGCTCCTGTGACCGGATTAGATCCACCGGCACTATACATGTTGGAGTTAGCATCAATAGCCATTGCTGTGAAGATTTCACCCAGACCGCCATTATCAAATGGTGTAGCCCACAGCTGATTTCCATTGTTATCGTAACACAATGCCAGGCCATCGAATCCGGTTACGGCCGAGACTGTTGTACCACCTATAAATATTTTTCCGGTGGCATCAATCGCTATACCTACAGGCACATCACTGCCACCTGCCGTTCCATTAAAATAATTTTCCCATACCAACACACCGTTAGGATCCAGTTTAATGGTGTAGATGTCGTTGTAATTCCCCGTAAGGGAGGTATCTACAGTACAGGTTACATATACATTCTTTTGCGCATCAATGACCAGTGCCACTCCTTTTTCATTGCTGGTTTCTTCTGTTCCTGTCCAGCGATATTCCCATTGCTTATCTCCGGAAGCATTTACTTTAAAAACTATTAAATCGGTATATCCATTTTCATGTCCTAGTGAATATCCGCATACATAAGAATTCCCAACTTCATCAACTACCATATCACTGCCACGATCATCTACATGATTGATCCCATTATCGAAGCGTGTCCACAACAAATTGAGATTGTCATCTAAAAGAACCGTCGACATATCACCATCAATGTGCTGAAAATTCTGTTGTGAAAAAATTCCTGTCATAGCAATCTTACCATTTGCTCCGGTTGCAAGGTGATGACCGATATCAAAATCATTTCCGGGACCATCAATGATTATGCGATTGAGTTCTGTACCGGAAGTATCATAGCGAAGAGCAATCCAATCGATGTCAGAAAACGTATTTGTACCTGTAGTTATGTAACCACCTATGTAAACTGCATCCTGAGCGGGACTAAGACCCATACCCAACGGAAAATCAGAAAAATTCACACTATCAACGCGTGCTTCCCAAACCAACTGACCTGAATTATTAATTTTTATGGTTAGTATATCCTGGCCTGTACCCAAACCAATACTGGAACCTGTCACATAAACATTTCCTGCATTATCAACTACCATATCGATCGGATAATCATCGCTGACAAATGCAGTGTTGGTGTAATTCGATTCCCACACCACATTTCCTGATGGGTCGTATTTAATAGTTAGAAAATCACGTGAGGTACTTACCGTATAATTACTGAAACCGGTGACATAAATATTATTCAATGCATCAATAACCAGATCAACAGGCTCATCGCTAAAATTTCCTAATGGCGAATTATAAGTTGCTGTCCATTGTACTGCACCCGACGTGTTGTATTTTATGGTTGTATAATTAAAGGAAAAACCATTGGTTGCAGTTTTACCGGTAATTACCGGATTGCCTGCATTATCAACTGCAATTTTCAATGCTTCATCACTGGTAGCAACTGAATAAGTCTGCACCCATTGTTGTGCACCCGATGAATTATATTTGACCAGTATAAATTCTTTATCATTGAAAGGTCCCGCAAATCCCGTTGTAAAAACATTTCCGGATGCATCAACAGCCACATCATTTCCTTGTGCTACAACTGCTGCGGTATACCGTGAAGCCCAAAGTTGTACTCCTGCAGGTGAATATTTTATAGTTACCATATCCGTTGATGAACCATCTTCACTAAAACCGGTTACATAAATATTTCCTGCCTGATCGGTAATCAAGGCAGTTGGACGATCTTCATCGTTGTATGTTCCTATACCGGCATATACCTGCTTCCAAAGTGTATCACCTGCTTCGTTGTATTTAATGGTTACAATATCGATGTCGGTGCAATCAAATGCTTCATAACCGGTAGAAATAACATTGCCCTGATTATCGATGGTTGTTTTAAGTCCGCGATCTTCATAAAACGAAGGACCATTGTTACGATATGCCCAGTGCAGGTTTGGGGTTTGTGCATTTGCAAACAGACTGCATAAGGCAACTGCTGCCATTAGGATGATTCTCATAAATTACTATTTTCGCAAAGTTAGGGAATAGGAGCTTTCAGGTATCAGACAATGAACAGTTGATGCTGCTGCCTGAATAATTGCACAAATTTCATTAAAATCTTGAAGATGGGCTTAACTAATTGGAAATCAGAAGATGCATACAAGGTTTTGCGACGTGATCCGGTATTAAAAAAGGTAATTCGGGCCACCGGGGAGCTTTCTCATGGCAAAAACCGGGATATTTATTTTGCTTTGCTGCAGTCGATTACCAGCCAACAACTGTCGGCAAAAGCGGGTGATACCATTTTTGGACGCTTCCTGGATTTATTTCCGGAAGGCAATCCGGTACCGGAAAAAGTGGTCAAAATGAAAGTAGAAAAATTGCGTGGCGCGGGATTATCGTTTGCCAAAGCAGGTTATCTTAAAAACATTGCTGAGTTTGCTATTACTAACGGTTTCGAATATAGGAAATTGAACAAAATGGATGATCCGGAATTATTGGCGCACTTAACATCTATCAAAGGAGTTGGCAGATGGACAGCAGAAATGATACTGATGTTTACCATGAACCGTCCCGATATTCTTCCTGTTGATGATGTAGGGATACGCAATGAAATGCGCAGTTTATACAAGTTGCAGGGAGAAGGAAAAATTCTTTCATCTCAAATGGAAGAAGTGAGTATTGCATGGAAACCCTATCGCACACTTGCATGCCGGCATCTTTGGCGGTATCGTGATACTATAGTGAAATAGCTCAACATCAATATGTGGTGTAATGCATGAAAATCTGATATATATTTGTTAATCATCTAAAACGCTAACCATGTTCAAAAACCTGAGAACTTTAACTATTATCGCGCTCCTTTTCCCTTTGGCAGGGATGACGCAGCCGGCGAAAGAAATTAAACCGACTGAAAATCTGATTCTAAAAAATCTGCCTGTAATTCCTTCAGCAACTGCAGAAGCAGTTAAACGCTATACCGAATCACGTTCAGCTGGACATGTCGATTGGCATCCGCTAAAGCGGGAAATGTTAATGACCACCCGGTTTGGGAATACGAATCAGTTGCATTATCTGAAGATGCCAATGGGTGCAAGAAAGCAGTTGACATTTTTTGATGAGCCAGTAGGTAATGCAATTTTTGAACCTGTGAATGGCGATTATTTTATTTATTCGCGCGATGCAGGAGGAAATGAATTCGCTCAACTTTATCGCTATGATATGGGAACAGGAGTAACTACATTGATTAGTGACGGAGGTCGATCACAGAATGGAAATATTCGGTTTAACAATGCTAAAAATCTTATTTCATTTACCTCTACCCGAAGAAATGGTGCCGACCGTGATTTATATACCATGGATCCCCGCGATCCGAATTCAGCCAAATTAATTCATGAAGTTTCCGGTGGGGGATGGTCGGTTACTGACTGGTCACCGGATGATACCAAACTTTTAATTCAGGAAGGCAAATCGGTGAATGAAAGTACCATTTATGTATTCGATCTTAAAACAAATACGAAGACTGCTATTAGTCCGGTGAATAAAAAAGAACCTGTTGCCAATGGTGGTGCAAAATTTAGTAAGGATGGAAAGTCGGTTTATTTTGTAACCGATATGGATAATGAATTTCGCAGATTGGCAATGATGTCGGTTGATGGGAAAAATGTTACTTATCTCACAAGCGATATTAAATGGGATATTGGTTCTATCGATATCAAAGAAGATGGTACACAATTATTGTTTACGGTTAGTGAAGCGGGTATTACGAAAGTATATCTTATGGATATGACTACACACAAATATTCACAGCTTACCAAAATGCCAATTGGTCTTATTGGCGGAATTTCATGGCGTCCAAAAAGCAATGAGTTTAGCTTCAGCTTTTCATCCGCCAGAGCGAATGCCGATATTTATACTTATGATATTACAAGCGGTGCCACGGAGCGGTGGACGGAAAGTGAATTGGGAGGCATTGTTGCGGAACAACTTTCAGAAACACAACTTATTAAATGGAAGAGTTTTGATGGATTGGAAATTTCAGGGTTTTATTTTAAGCCCAATGCGAAATTCACAGGTAAGCGACCTGTTATCATTAACATTCATGGTGGACCTGAAGGGCAGTCATTGCCGGGATTTCAGGGACGCACCAATTATTTTCTGGAAGAAATGGGAGTTGCTGTCATTTATCCAAATGTGCGTGGTAGTTCCGGATATGGAAAAACATTTGTGAAATTGGACAATGGCATGTTACGTGAAAATTCTGTTAAAGATATTGGTGCTTTACTCGATTGGATAGCATTGCAACCGGAGCTTGATGCTTCTCGCGTGTTGGTAATGGGTGGTTCGTACGGTGGCTATATGTCGCTGGCTGTGAGTGTTCATTATGCCGATAAAATAAGATGCGCAATTGATGTAGTAGGGATTTCAAACTTCAATACATTTCTTAAAAATACCGAAAGTTATCGACGTGATTTAAGACGTGTGGAATATGGTGATGAACAGGATCCGAAAATGTATGCCTTCCTGGAAAAGATTTCGCCATTGAACAATGCAGCAAAAATTAAGAAGCCTTTATTCATTGTACAGGGAGGAAATGATCCGCGTGTACCAAGAACAGAAGCCGAACAAATGTTCAACACTCTTGAAAAGCAAGGAAATGTAGTGTGGTACCTGGAAGCAAAAGACGAAGGACATGGTTTCCGCAAAAAAACCAATTCCGATTTTCAGTTTTATGCTACCATTGAATTTATGAAAAAATATTTACTCGACTAAGCAACAACATCCCGCCCAAGCGGAATTAAAGCGACTCTAAAAAAGAAATTAGTTTTGCTCTGTCGCCTGCACTAAGCTGCTTCACATAATTGCGTGAGGCAGCACCTTCACCTCCATGCCACATAATGGCTTCAATGAGACTGCGTGCGCGACCATCATGCAGGTAATTATTGTGTCCGTTTACTAATTTGGTTAACCCAATTCCCCATAAGGGTGGTGTTCGCCATTCATTTCCTGTTGCACGATAATCACCACGATTATCGGCGAGCTCACTTCCCATATCATGCAATAACATATCGCTGTATGGAAATATTTTCTGATTGCTGATTTCCGGGAATGCCACATTAACCGCAGTGGTCATTGACGGGCGGTGACAGGATCCGCAACCGGCATTCATGAAAATGTTTTTGCCTTCCATAACTGTCGGAGTATCGGCATTTCGACGTGCGGGAACTGCGAGTGTTTGCACATAAAATGTTACGGCATGCAGCAGACTGTCGGTGAGTTCCGTATCATCATTTAATCCATCATCCTGTAATTGTCCATGAGCACTTTCATAGGGAAAATAGGAACTGGTAACACCCATATCTTCATGATACGCACCTGCAGTCTGTTGTTTCAATGTTGGCTGCGCAGCTTTCCAGCCAAAGCGACCTAACACGTGACGTTGCTTAATTACATCATAACCATAATTAGCTTTTCCCGAAATACCATCACCATCAGCATCAAATTCATCGGCATAAGCCAGAAGAGTTTCTTCCGGAACAGCTTCGAGTAAGCCCAATCCAAAAACAGGAGGTGCTACACGAGGTGAAAATTGCATGCCAGCTGGAAATGGAATATAGGGATTCAGAAACTGATATTCAGGAACTGCCATCTGATAACTGCTGCCATCATCGAAATAACGGTCTATGTATGTATGAAGAATGGCTACAGTTGCTTCAGGTACTCTTCCTGCCAAAGCATACTGCTGGAGTTGTCCGCCAAAACCGGGTAAAGGTAATGGTCCGCCGCTGGCATCTGTGCCTGGTGAACTTAATCTGATTAATAGCGACTTCATTTGTTCACCGGGATAGGGTGGTCTTCCTCTACCATCGGCAATGTGACAAGATGCGCACGACACATTATTGTAAACCGGTCCAAGTCCGGGATTTAATGGTGCCGGTGCCGTAACAAACGTTGCTTCGAATCCCAGATCACCAATTTCATGCACTCTTAGTTTGTCGCCACTCAAATATGGAAACGGATGACTGAAAGCACCTGCGCCCTGATCAAAAACGGTTTGTACACCACCCGACAACCATTCGTTATCGCTGTATTGCAATAACTCATCATTCTTGGTGCATGATGAAAGGGAGCCAGCAAGAATACAGGCACCCAATATGGAACTTTTCAGTTTCATGAAATGATCAAAATATTTTTGTGAAAGAATTTATCAGTATGTTACAATTAATCCACATGCAATTGCACCAGATCCATTAAATCTGTTTCAAGTACTGTCTTCAGTTCATTAATCGCATCAATAGCATTCTGAACCTGAATAGGCTGAGATACTATTGCTTCTCCAAATGGAACGGTGATGTTTCCCAATGCAGTTTTTGCGTTATTTATTTTTGTTTTAATGGTATTGTCGAGTGAGAGATTGTGCTTGCGGACAATATCTTCCAAACCAGCTGCATCATTTCCGATATTACCCAGATAAACTGCTTCCACACCGCGAATATTATTGGTAAAATCGGTGATGGAATTTTTTGCAAAAGGAGATTCTTCGAGATCCGGATTTTGTGCTGTAAATGGTTCACTAATCTTTCCGTTTGCTACTTCATCACAAATTCCGGCCATAGCATTCACCATTTCTTCATAGGCAGATAGAAGGGTAGGGTAGTTTGCACTTCCATTTCCGGCACTCTGAAATTCGTGGTAGTATGATGAATTATTTTGAGGATCCCAACCTGTTGCAAGGTCGCCTGTTAATGTCTTCAGATTTAAGGCAAGTGCTTCGAGGTATTCAAACTGACGGGGAGTAAATTGAGTGGCAGTTTTATCGCCATCATAACCAAATAATAAATATTCTATCGGATGAAAACCTTTCAGTGCATCATCGAGTCCGTCAATATAAGAAGCAGTGAATGGCTGACCATTAGCGAGAATAATTTCAAGATCATTGAAATTCACCGGCCAGGTGTCGATTCGCGGATCAATATTATCTGTAGCAACAGGTCCGAATAAAAATGATTCTGTTTTTTCCCAAACTAAACGGGATGCTTTCCAGGAATCTTTGCATGCCTGCAGTTTGGTATCGTCGGGTGATGCATTAAAAGCTGCAATTTTATTGTATAAGTCGGTTGTTTCGTCAGCTAAATTGCTATAAGCATAGTGCGCTATATAATCGGCGAAATCCAATACTACTTTTTCATTGGTAACTGTTGCTGTGGTAGTATTTTCGTCATCATCTTTTTTACATCCGGTGAATGCAAGGGCAGTGAGTG
>Ga0154020_10009415_pt1 | contig 11253 bp, 13 predicted proteins | sample Klosneuvirus_201_FD_109709 | JGI IMG/M metagenome (GOLD analysis project Ga0154020, IMG submission 109709) | Active sludge microbial communities from wastewater, Klosterneuburg, Austria - Klosneuvirus_20160825_MG | ecosystem: Engineered > WWTP > Aerobic digester > Activated sludge | place...
ATTGTATTTGGCGAGAACCGCCTTTCTGTTTTTTGTCAACTTTGCCATGATGCTTAATTATTTATCCCAAGGGGCATTTCCACTTACTGATACACCCATGCTGCGAGCTGTTCCTGCCACCATTTTCATGGCCGACTCTACTTTAAATGCATTTAAGTCAGGCATTTTAAGCTCAGCAATTTTCTTTATCTGATCCCAGGTAATAGAGCCCACTTTTACGCGGTTGGGTTCTTTTGATCCATTTTGGATTTTAACTGCCTCCATAATAAGAACAGCCGCTGGAGGTGTCTTTATTACAAAGTCAAAAGACTTATCATTATAAATAGTGATAAGTACTGGCAATACTTGCCCTTGTTTATCCTGGCTTCTTGCATTAAACTGCTTGCAAAAATCCATGATATTCAAACCCTTCGAACCGAGGGCAGGGCCAATAGGAGGTGCCGGATTGGCCTGACCACCTTTAACCTGCAATTTCAAATAACCGATTACTAACTTAGCCATTGTATTACTAGTCTAACTTTTCTACTTGCATATAACTGAGCTCTACGGGGGTGTTTCTTCCAAAGATTTTCACCATTACGTTGAGCTTCTTTTTGTCTTCAAAAATTTCTTCCACCGAACCAGTAAAACCACTGAATGGTCCATCCATTACTTTTACTGATTCTCCCTTTATAAAAGGAGTTTCCAATTTCTCTTCAAACTGATCGATCTCATCTACCTTTCCTAAAATTCGGTTTACCTCAGTTTGTCTTAAGGCAACAGGCTCTTTGGAAGTGGCGCTTGAGCCATTAGTACCCAAAAAACCAATTACGCCAGGAATATTATTTACGGTATGATAGGCCTCCCCGTTAGATAAGTCTGCAGAAACCAAAACATAGCCCGGAAAGAAATTTCTTTCTCTCACACGTTTTTTTCCATTGCGCATCTCATACACCTTCTCAGACGGGATCATCACCTGCGGAATAAACTCGACTAGTTTAGACCGTTCGATCTCTGTTTCCAGGTAAGATTTTACTTTCTTTTCCTGGCCGCTGATTACGCGTAAAACATACCACTTTAGCTCTCCCATTTCGTTTATAATTCTCTATAAAACCAAGCTAAAGCGTTTTTAAAACCTAAATCAACAAGTCCAATCAGGATAGCGAATATCAAAGAGGCAACAAGCACCAAAATGGCACTACTTTGCAGCTCATTGAAATTAGGCCACGAAACCTTATTACGGATTTCGTCAATGGACTCTAAAATATAGTTCTTAACTTTTTCCATCCACTTTTTTAATTCTTTTGCACGGGCGGAGAGACTCGAACTCCCAGCCAACGGTTTTGGAGACCGCTACTCTACCAATTGAGCTACGCCCGTTTACTGTTCGCTCCCCTCTAAACTGCACCCGTACAACCCTCAATTTAAAAGGACTGCAAAGGTAGAATAAGACCCAAAGAAAACAAAAGCGTTTCCAAGAAAAATCTCAGAAACGCTTTACATTGATTATCAGATAATTACCCCATCCAGCTAAAGCCAAATGGGTTATTTAAGAGTCTTAGTCAAGAATTTCAGTTACCTGACCTGATCCTACTGTACGGCCACCCTCGCGGATAGCGAAACGAAGACCTTTCTCCATTGCAATCTTGTTGATCAAAGTCACTTCGATTGAAACGTTATCACCAGGCATAACCATTTCTACACCTGCAGGAAGAGTACACTCGCCTGTAACATCTGTAGTACGGAAATAGAACTGAGGACGGTATTTGTTAAAGAATGGTGTATGACGTCCACCTTCTTCTTTAGAAAGAACGTAAACTTCAGCTTTGAATTTAGCGTGTGGAGTTACTGAGTTTGGCTTACAAATAACCATACCACGGCAAATTTGCTCCTTTTCAATACCACGTAACAACAAACCTACGTTGTCACCAGCTTCACCTCTATCAAGGATTTTGCGGAACATTTCAACACCAGTAATGGTAGAAGTAAGATTTTCAGCACCCATTCCAAGGATTTGAACGGGATCACCAGTTTTAATAATACCACGCTCAACACGGCCAGTAGCAACTGTACCACGACCTGTGATTGAGAACACATCTTCAACTGGCATCAAGAAATCTTTGTCAATTGCACGAAGAGGAATTGGAATGAAGTTATCCACTGCCTCCATCAATTCTTCTACTTTAGCAACCCATTTTGGCTCGCCATTCAATGCACCCAATGCAGAACCTTGAATTACTGGCATTGTATCGCCAGGGAAACTGTAGTAGGTCATGAGTTCACGAACTTCCATTTCAACAAGCTCTAACAATTCAGGATCGTCAACCAAGTCAACTTTGTTCATGAATACAACAAGAGCTGGTACACCAACCTGACGGGCAAGAAGGATGTGTTCGCGAGTTTGTGGCATAGGTCCATCAGTAGCAGCAACTACAAGAATAGCTCCGTCCATCTGAGCAGCACCTGTAACCATGTTCTTTACATAGTCAGCGTGGCCCGGACAGTCTACGTGTGCATAGTGACGATTCACAGTAGAATATTCAACGTGTGATGTGTTGATGGTAATACCTCTTTCTTTTTCTTCAGGAGCATTATCAATTGAAGAGAAATCTCTCATTGATGCAAGTCCTTTAGAAGCTAATACTTTTGTAATCGCAGCAGTAAGCGTGGTTTTACCGTGGTCAACGTGACCAATAGTACCAATGTTTACGTGCGGTTTGGAGCGGTCAAAATTTTCCTTTGCCATGTTGAAATCGTAGTTAAAAGTTTAAAAGTGTATAATTATTATAAAGTTCCTATTTATGGCTTCCTCATCAGAAGCCTTACACACCCTAAAACATTTTAAGCCTGTCGAATAAGGGTTATTCGATGAATCTACTGATACTTTATAGTGGTCGCTACGCACCGGTAATCATCAATCCAATCAATATCAAATTTCAAAGTTCGTAAAAGTCCTTTCGATCGTTATCGAAATGGACGCTAAATCTAAATTCAGTCCTAGAGCTGTTGAAGGGAATTGAACCCTCGACCTCTTCCTTACCAAGGAAGTGCTCTACCCCTGAGCTACAACAGCAATGCAATTCAAAATTTAAAATCCAAGATTTAAAATTTTGCATCTGTCAAAAGCCCAAATCCAACCTCAAGTCTGAATTTTATATTCAGAATCTTGAATTTTGAATTCGCTTGAGCGGGAGACGAGGCTCGAACTCGCGACCTATAGCTTGGAAGGCTATCGCTCTACCAACTGAGCTACTCCCGCTTTTCGATTCAAAATTTGAAAAGATTAAGATTCAAAATTGAGTCCCCAATTTTGAATTCTAAATTTTAAATATTGAATTCGTTTGTGGGGAGAACAGGATTCGAACCTGTGAAGACATAAGTCAACAGATTTACAGTCTGTCCTCGTTGGCCGCTTGAGTATCTCCCCCAACGATTTTATTTTAAAGTGAGAACGTTTAAAGACTTTTCATGCCTTTATTACTATTATTCCGGCTTTCGCCAAAAAATAGGAGTGCAAAATTATACGCTTTTTCGGTTTAGACAAACCCCAATGCCATTTTAAATAGAGAATGTGAAGAATTGGGGTTGTAAAGGCTACATGATCACAATCTCCTTAATGACATCAGATCCAAACTCCTTCTGAAAGACTTCTATTATCTTGTTTTTATGAATGGAAAGGTCATTTTTCATAGTGGGGCTATCTAGTTCTACAAAAAGGACCTGATTACGCATGTATAGTTTTTTGGTTCGCTTGGCTACCGGCTTACCAACCATTCGCTCCCAGCTACTTATAAGGTTGGCCTCGTCAAAACGTGATTTTATGCGATATCTATTGAGCAATTGCTGGATGGCTTGCCCAATATGTTGCGTATTTCCCTCTTCGTTTATGTTTTTAGCCATTCTTGTCGAAAGGTACCACTTTCTATAATAAACAGCTGTGCTTGCAAACCGGCATCCATCAGGATTTGCTGACTCCTTCCCTGCCGTGCATCGGTGATAAAAAGTTGACCAAAAATACCCTGGTTTATAAGTTTTAATAACTGTTGAATCCTCAGATCGTCCAGTTTATCAAAAATATCATCTAGCAGCAGAATGGGCTTAACCTGTTTTTCCGTAGCAAGTATCTGAAACTCCGCAAGTTTTAGTGCGATTAGAAAAGACTTTTGTTGCCCCTGAGAGCCTACTCTTTTTAATTCCAGTTCATTTAAAGTAAACAGAAAATCATCGCGGTGCACACCGGTAGTCGTTCTTTGCAGCAGAAGATCCCGTTGCAAATTCTTTTTTAACAACAGCTCGAAATCAATTTCTGTAAGATCAGACTTATAAGTTATTTCAACTTTTTCGACAGGTTCACGCACCAAAAAGTCATAATGCTTACTAAATATTGGTTTAAAATTTTCAATAAACGCCCTTCTTGTCTTGTAAATATAATCGCCAGCAAGTGCCAGCTTTAAATCGTAACTGGCTATAAGATCTGCATCTACCTTTCCACTTTCAGAAAAGGTACGTAACAAGCTATTACGTTGCTTCAGGTGGTGATTGTATTGGATTAAACTATTGAGATAGATGCGATCCAGTTGACTTATCAGCACATCAAAAAATTTCCTTCTCAGTTCTGATCCATCCCAAATCAATTCAATATCCTGTGGAGCTATCAACACAACCGGATATTTACCCACATGACCTGAAAACTTGATTATCTCCTGATCATCTTCGAGCAGACTCTTCTTCTCTCCCTGCCGAATAGAGCAAATCACCTCCTTTTGTTTGTTCGAGATTTCAAAAGTTCCTTTTACTAGAAATCCCAATTGATCATGACGTACGTTTTGCAGATCGTATTGATTAAACGCACTCTTGGTGAAAGAGAGATAATAGATAGCATCGAGTAAATTGGTTTTGCCGCTACCGTTTTTTCCCAAAAAGCAATTGATTTTCTCCTCAAAAGTTAAATTCACTTCTGCGTGATTCTTGAAATTATACAGACGCAGTTTTTGAAGAAACACAGTTTATCAGGATAATTATCTCAATTAAGCGTCTCCCTGTTTGGTGATTGGGAAAGGGTGCGTATTTTCGCAGTTCATATTTTTATCAAAATTAGCAATTATGGCAACTACCGCCCAAGCTAAAGGCAGCACGTCTAAAAAAGAAAAGAAGGCTTACTCTAAAGAAACCTATATGTTTTGGTTCGAGAGTATGCTTATGATGCGGAAATTTGAAGAGAAAGCAGGCCAGTTATATGGTATGCAGAAAATCCGCGGATTTTGTCATTTGTATATTGGCCAGGAAGCCTGCGCTGCTGGTGCAGTAAGTGCTTTACAAAAAGGTGATAAATACATTACCGCTTATCGCGATCACGCACATCCACTGGCGTTGGGCACAAGCCCCAACGCAATTATGGCCGAATTGTATGGTAAGGAAACCGGAATTTCGAAGGGAAAAGGCGGCTCTATGCATATTTTTGATAAGGAGCATAACTTTTTTGGTGGTCATGGAATAGTAGGTGGCCAAATTCCGCTTGGAGCAGGAATTGGTTTTGCCGAAAAGTATAATAAAACTGGCAAACTGTGCATTTGTTATATGGGGGATGGCGCGGTGCGCCAGGGCGCTTTCCACGAAGCACTGAACCTGGCTATGCTGTGGAAGATTCCAGTAATATTTGCTATCGAAAATAATGGCTATGCCATGGGTACATCCGTGGAGCGCACTTCCAACGTACATGATTTGTATAAGCTAGGCGAGTCATATGACATTCCCTCTGAGCCTGTGGATGCCATGAATGTTGAGGCAGTTCACGAATCAGTCGAAAGAGCGGCCAAACGCGCCCGTGCAGGGGAAGGACCTACCCTGCTGGAATTTAGAACGTATCGGTATAAAGGACACTCTATGTCCGACCCGCAAAAGTATCGTTCAAAAGAAGAAGTGGAAGAATACAAGCAGCGCGACCCGATTGAACAGGTGCGTCATACCATTCTGGACAAAAAAATTGCAACAGAAAAAGACTTGGCCGCTATTGAAGAAAAAGTAAATGCGCAGGTTGAAGAAAGTGTAAAGTTTGCTGAAGAATCAAATTACCCCGATCCATCGGAAGCGCTTAAAGATATTTATGCCGAGCCCAATTATCCCTTTATTATGGATTGATCTCCCTTTTTGTTTAATAAGTTCGAATTCTTAGTTTTGCGTCCCGTTCTGAAAACAACTGAATGGGTCTTTTATTTATAAGAAACAGAGCAAAGAAGGAAGAAAACAAGGATTTGTTAGAGAATCCAGAAGTCATTCAGGAAAAATTAATGAGTGTAGAAGACTGGTTTGAACATAACCCAAAGACTGCTATTGGTATTGCTGCGGGGATCATGCTTTTAATCGGGGCTTTCTTTGGTTACCGTTATTACATGGGCAATCAGGATGGGCTGGCGCAGAAAGAAATGTTTCAGGCCGTTCATTATTTTGAAGCCGACAGTTTAAATCTTGCCCTTAACGGGGATGGCAATAATCTTGGATTTCTTCAAATCATTGAAGATTATGGAAGGACTGACGCGGGCAACCTAGCAAACTTCTATACGGGGGCCATTTATTTAAAGCAGGGTAAGTTTCCATTAGCTATTTTCCATCTGGAGGATTTTAGCGCCAGTGATCTATTGGTACAGGCCCGTGCCTATAGCCTGATGGGCGATGCCTACATGGAACAAAAAGATTTTGAGAACGCGGCCAAGTCTTACGCCAAGGCTGCAGCCTATAAGCCCAACAAAGAATTTACCCCCATCTATTTAATGAAGGAGGCACTGGCTTATGAAATGCTGAACGAAAAGGAAAAGGCGAAAGCTGCTTATCAAACTATTATAGATAAGTATTGGGAGTCGAGCGAATTGCAAAACGCCAGAAAGTTTAAGGCCCGTTTAGAGGCTAACTCTTAAATTCAATCTTATTACATTTGAAGGGATAGACATCTATCCCTTTTTTATTACCCAAATTTTATGGCCGGAATCTTAAAATCAGTTTCAGGAAAAAGTAAGATCAATCTTTCTAAAAAGAAGTTTGCGATTGTAGTGGCTGAATGGAATGAGGACATCACTGAAGCACTTTATCAGGGAGCGTACGATGGACTACTTCAACTAGGAGTTAAAAAGACAAATATTATTCGTAAAAATGTACCCGGTACCTTTGAACTGACACTCGGTGCTTTATGGATGGCTGAGAAAAAAGAAATTGATGCCGTTATCTGTTTGGGCTGTGTTATTCAGGGTGACACACCGCACTTCGATTACATCTGCCAGGGCGTAACCTACGGCATCACGGAAGTAAACATCAAAACAAAAAAAACAGTGATCTTTGGCGTGCTTACAACGCTCACTAAAAAACAAGCACTAGAACGCGCAGGTGGCAAACTGGGAAACAAAGGCGAAGAAGCTGCGGTGACTGCCGTGAAGATGTTGGAAATAAAACCTTAGGTATAAAAAAAGGTTGAGAAAATTCTCAGCCTTTCAAATCTAATTTTTAATTCGATTACATATTTTTCACAATCTCATTACCAAACTCTGAACACTTCAACAACGTAGCCCCCTCCATCTGACGGTGGAAATCATACGTTACCCGTTTGGTTGCGATTGCTTTTTCGAGTCCGCGGTTGATTAAGTCAGCAGCTTCCTGCCAGCCCATGTATTCCAACATCATCACACCGGAAAGAATTAACGAACCCGGATTTACTTTATCCTGACCGGCATACTTCGGTGCTGTTCCGTGGGTAGCTTCAAAAATGGCGTGGCCCGTTATATAATTAATATTTGCCCCTGGTGCAATACCAATACCACCTACTTGTGCCGCTAGCGCATCACTCAAATAATCGCCATTCAAATTCAATGTAGCGATTACTTCAAAGTCTTTTGGACGAGTAAGAACTTGTTGCAACGTGATATCAGCAATAGAATCATTAATTAAAATTTTGCCCGCAGCCAGTTCAGCCTTTTGTTCTGCATTGGCAGCCTCTTCACCTTTTTCTTTTTTAGTTTTTTCCCACTGATTCCAGGTATAAACTTTATCTGCAAAATATTCTTTAGCAACACCATAACCCCAATCGCGGAACGCGCCTTCGGTAAACTTCATGATGTTACCCTTGTGCACTAAGGTTACTGACTTTCTGTTATGCTTGATGGCATAGGCAATGGCGCTGTGTATCAAACGCACACTACCACTATAGCTTACTGGTTTAATACCAATACCCACCTGTACATCATTATTCATGTTGGGTGCGCCCACCATTTTCCAGAATGATTCAGATTTTTCTTTTGTGTTGAATCGAATCTTGTTGTACTCTTTAGGAAACTCTTTTGCTAAAAAGTCAAGTACTTTTTGAGACTCTGGTGTTCCTGCTGCAAACTCAATACCGGCATAAATATCTTCTGTGTTTTCGCGGAAGATTACCATATCCACAGCACCTGGATTTTTTACCGGTGAGGGTACGCCTTCATACCATCTTACCGGACGAAGACAAACGTATAAATCCAAAATCTGACGCAGCGCAACATTTAACGACCGAATACCGCCACCAATAGGCGTGGTGAGAGGTCCTTTAATACCAACCAAATATTCGCGAAAAGCATCAAGTGTTTCGTCAGGAAGCCAGTTGCTAGACTGCTTGAACGATTTTTCACCGGCCATTACTTCCTTCCAGTTTATCTTTCTTTTTCCGCCATACGCTTTTGCTATAGCCGAATCAAATACATGTTGTGCAGCACTCCAAATATCCGGACCCGTTCCATCACCTTCAATAAAAGGAATTGTGGGGTTTTCTGGGACTGTAAGCTTTCCGTTACTGATGGTAATTTTCTGGTCACTCATTTTCGTATGATTAAAATTGAATTCACTGGATAATTGGGCGAAATTAGAAATTATCGGGGTATTTAACTACCGCTCAATACTTCTCTTCCTGATTGGGAAAATCGCTGGCTTTTACATCTTTTACATAGTTGCCAACGGCCCCGGTAATTACTGCATTTAAGTCTGCATATCTGCGCAAAAAGCGCGGCTTGAAGTCTTTAGTGATCCCCAGCATATCCTGCATCACAAGCACCTGACCATCTACATCGGGACCGGCACCAATGCCAATCACGGGAATCTGTAAGCTGGAAGAAACCTTTTTAGCCAGCGTGGCCGGAATCTTCTCTAACACGATTGCAAAGCAGCCACATTCCTGAAGCAAGAGTGCATCTTCTAATAATTTGTTTGCCTCCACTTCTTCTTTAGCCCGCACCGTGTAGGTCCCAAACTTGTAAATGGATTGTGGCGTTAGGCCCAGATGCCCCATTACCGGAACTCCGGCACTTAAAATCCGGAGTACCGAGTCTTTCACCTCACTCCCACCTTCCATCTTAACGGCATGGGCACCAGATTCTTTCATAATGCGAATGGATGATCGCAACGCCTCGCCCGAACTTCCCTGATAATATCCAAAAGGAATGTCCACCACAATCAACGCTCGATTTACTGCCTTCACAACAGAAGAAGCATGATAAATCATTTGATCTAACGTGATCGGTAACGTGGTTTCATTACCGGCCATCACATTCGAAGCTGAATCACCCACCAGAATTACATCAATACCCGCCCCATCAATAAGGCGTGCCATGCTATAATCATACGCGGTGAGCATAGCTATTTTCTCGCCCCGGTTCTTCATTTCCTGAAGTTGGTGGGTCGTTATTTTTTTTACATCGGGAGCTTTATGAACGGACATTAAGATTCAAAATTTAAAATTCAAAAAGTTTTGGATGTTCTTTCAATGCAAATACACAGCTGATTTTTTACCAAGAATAACTTCCACGTGGTCGTTGAGAATAGTCGTTAACTCATAACCCGTATAGGTGGGTGTAATGGGGAATAACGTATTACTTCTGTTTACCAATACCGCTACCTCAATTTTTTTTACTTCTGTTGTTAAGAAAGGTTTCATACCATAGGCCAACGTGCGGCCTGAATTTAAAACGTCATCGACCAGTACGATACATTTCTTTTTAAGTTCTTTCGGATCCACATCCAGTGTCACATCGGACTGCCGGGGAGCCAATTTATCTAACGTAACTTTTACCACAGAAATCTCAAGCGTTGAAATAGTAGACAATTCATTAGCCAGAAGTTTTGCAAACGAATATCCCTGCCCATCGATACCTGCCAGTACTAAGTTTTTTTCCTTAAAATTATTTTCAAAAATTTCGAAAGCGATTCGTCTGATCTTTTGATCTACCTGTGCGGAATTTAAAATGAGGGTTTTATCGGTAGTGTCGTTCATGGCAAAGGAACGGATTTACTGTCTTTGAAAGTTGAAAGTATAATCGTGGATTGCATATTATCTACCACTTCAATCGTGGTAACTTTTTCCAACATCAGATTTTGGTAAGCTGGGATATCCGAGGCTACAATTTTTAAGATAAAATCGGCCTGGCCAGTTACGTGATGGCACTCTACTACCTCTTCGATCGTTTGGATGGCGCTAACAAACTTGGCAATGTTTTCTTTATTATGACCTTTCAATGAAACCATAACAAAGGTGGATACACCTAGCCCTACGGCAGCCATATCCACGACAGCATGATAGCTTTTTATTATACCCGAATTTTCAAGTTTCTTTACGCGTTCCAACGTTGGCGCTGGCGACAATCCAATTTCCTGTGACAATTGCGCATTGGTAATATTTGAATCCGCCTGAAGGATTTCCAAAATCTTTCGGTCGGTAGGGTCCAGTTTGTGCTTCATTAAAAGAGGGTGAATTTTTAGTTAGACGTTCTAAGTAAAATTAGAATAAAATTTGGTGTTGGCGCTATCCGGTAATATAAAATATAAGCAGCCAAGCTCAATTACCGCACTATGGAAAACCGTATACTGAAAGTTTGATTATCCGAAACGTATGTTGCAAAATAAATTCCTTCCGCGAGGTTGCTTACATAGAGTTCTACCTGATTTAAACCGGGAGATAAACCGGAATATGTTTTAGAAAAAACGGACTGACCGAGTGAGTTATAAACCGCAACGTCAAGAGATTCCAAATTGGTATTAACCCATTCAAGATAAACGATGTCGTTGGCTGGGTTTGGGTAAGGTTGAATAAATACAGATTCATTTACAATACTGATACACTTTTCGTTATCAGATTGATCCGTATCTCCATTCACAACAACCTCGGCACAGACATAACTTACGTTGACCGGCAAAATAGAAGTTGATAACGTTCTTGTTATTGATTGACCAGGAAGGATAGAGGCGGATACCACTTCCTTTACTTGTGCA
>Ga0154020_10009416_pt1 | contig 11252 bp, 9 predicted proteins | sample Klosneuvirus_201_FD_109709 | JGI IMG/M metagenome (GOLD analysis project Ga0154020, IMG submission 109709) | Active sludge microbial communities from wastewater, Klosterneuburg, Austria - Klosneuvirus_20160825_MG | ecosystem: Engineered > WWTP > Aerobic digester > Activated sludge | place...
ATGGCTATAGTGCAACGCGTCAATCGTGTGTGGCCGGCCACCCCGGCGAGTCGGGAGGAAGTCAGTAACCGATGCAGCGCGATCTCGACGTCCACTGTACCGTCCTCGTCCCCTTCGCCGACGACGAGGACTTCCTTGGCCCCCGCATCCGGCAGGTCGCCTCGCACCTGAGAGGGCTGGGCGTCTCGTTCGAGATGCTCGCCATCGACGAGGGCTCGGGTGACAACAGCCTGTTCGTGCTGACCCTGGCGCACCGCGAGATCGCGGAGCTGTCGCTGGTCGGCGGCGCCAGCCCCGGCCGCGGCTTTGCGCGTGGCGCCGAGCTGGCCCGCGGCAGCATCCTCATCCTCATCGATCCCCGCGTCGAGGCGCCGCTGGCACCGGTGGCCATCGCGATGCGTCGCATCGAGGACGGCGCCGACGCCGTGGTCTTCCCCGGCCGCATGGTGATCGCGCGCCGCGCCCGCACCTGGCAGATCCTGTCCCGGCTGCGCGGCCGCCTGCCCGGCCTGGACGCCATGATGTCGCGCAAGGCCCGCCGCGCCGGCCTGCACATCGAGGCCCCCAAGGCCGCCGGTGGCTTCGGCCGCGAGGAGCGCGCCGCGCTGCACCGCCTGGCCGCCCGCGGCCCGCGCGCCGTGTTCGCGATGTTTGCTGGCGTCTTCGGTCGCTAGCGCCCGCGCAAGCGGGCTCTAGCGACTGTCCGTCTCCGCTGACCTCGCGCTTGCCCTAGATCCAGGTGGCTTGCCCGCCCGGCCCCGCCTATCATTGGGCCGTGGGTTGGTACATTCCTGCCATTCTGGCGCTCGGGCTCCTGATCATCGTGCACGAGGGCGGTCACTTCATCGTGGCCCGCCTGTGCAAGATGAAGGTCGAGCGCTTCAGCCTCTTCTTCGGTCCCGCCATCTTCAAGTTCAAGCGCGGGGAAACCACCTTCCAGATCGGGTCCATCCCGCTGGGCGGCTTCGTGCAGATCTCGGGCATGAACCCGCACGAGGAGATCGACGAGAAGGATCCCTACGTCTATCCCAACCGCCCCGCGTGGATGCGCTTCCTCGCCATCTTCGCCGGCCCTGGCACCAACTACCTGTTCGCCGTCCTGCTGTGGTTCGTGCTGACCGCCGTCGCCGGCGCCGGCCTGCCCATGGTGATGGGCGTCGAGAAGGGCATGGCCGCCGCCAAGGCCGGCCTGGAGCCCGGTGACACCGTGGTCGCCATCGAGGGCAAGCGGCTGACCTACGACACCAACCTCGCCTTCCGCGACCTCATCAACGGCAGCAAGGGCAAGCCGATCAACATGACGATCGTGCGCCCGGCGCGGAACTTCCGCACCATGGTGCCGGCCTTCAAGGATCCCGCCACCGGCCTGCTGCGCATCGGCCTGATGCCCGGCCCCGAGGGCTGGCTCGACACCGTGGTCGAGGCCGGCTCCGGAATGCCGCGCGCCGACCTCATCGAGGCGCTGGCCATCGCGCAGCGCGGCCTGCGGCGTGACGACACCCTGGTGCTGGGTGACGGTCGCTCGGCCCGCATCGACGACGCCGTCGCGCTGTCCAAGCTGCTCGAGATCGGCCAGGGCCAGGCCATCTCGGTCACCGCGCGCCGCGCCGCCAGCGAGTTCCCCATCACGGTGTCACCGACCTGGGACGGCAGCCTGGGCCGCTACCGCATCGGCATCGCCCTCGACCAGAGCCCCGAGCACCGCGTCAAGCCGGGCATCCTGATCGCCGCCAGCTCGGCCATCAAGTACCCGGTCACCGAGTCGCAGAACATCCTCACCGGCCTGTACCGCGTGGTCACCCGCAAGGAGAAGGGCGAGGTCGGCGGCCCGGTCAAGATCACCAAGTACATCCGCCAGAGCTTCCAGATCGGCTGGGTCGAGGCAGTGCGCCTGCTGGCCATGCTCAACGTCTATCTCGGCCTGTTCAACCTGCTGCCGCTGCCCGCGCTGGACGGCGGTCGCCTGGTCTTCCTGGGCTACGAGATGGTGACCCGCCGCCGCCCCAACCCGCGCTTCGAGGCCGCGGTGCACATGGTCGGCTTCATGGTGCTGTTCGCGCTGATGATCGTCGTCACCTTCAAGGACATCTTCATGTAGTCGCGACCGGGGTCGCGCCGGCGCCGGAGCCGGCGCGCGTGTACACCGCCAGCACGACCCCGATGATGGTCAGCGCGCTGCCCGCCGCCGACAGCGCGGTCAGCGCCTCGTCCAGCAGCAGCACGCCAAGCAGCAGCGTGATGACCACCGTGATCTGCGCGATGACCCCCGAGGTCGGCGCGTCGACCCAGCGCAGCGCGCTGGTCATGAGCAGCTGCGCGACCACCGAGAACAGCACGATCACCACCAGGTAGCCCCACATCGCCGCGCCCGGCACCGCGAACGGCGACGCCAGCGCCGGCCCCAGCGTGCACAGCACCCCGAAGCCCGAGAAGCTGGCGAACACCGTCAGCGCCGTGTCGGTGCGCCGGGCCGCGCGCACCGCGGTCACCGCCACCCCCGAGCACGCCGCCGAGCCCAGCCCCACCGCCAGCCAGCCCAGCGCCGCCGGGTGTGCGATCCCGCGCCCGCCCAGCAGCACCAGCGTGACCCCGGTCAGCGCCACCACCAGCCCGGCCAGCGTCTGCATGCGCAGCCGCTCGCCCAGGAACAGCCGCGACAGCAGCGCGGTGAACACCGGTGAGGTGAAGTTGAGCAGCGTGGCCAGGCCGACCCCGATGTGCTCGATGCACAGGAAGTACAGCAGCACCGCGAAGCCGCCGAAAACCCCGCGCAGCACCACCGGCCGCCAGTTGCCCAGCGGCGGCAGCTTGCCCTGCACCGCGACAATCGCCGCCACACACAGCACCGAGCCCACGAAACGCGCCAGCGCCACCTGCGGCCCGGTCCACACCCCCGCCGCGCGCTTGGTCGCGAACGCCATCAGCCCGAACAGCACCGAAGAGCCGACACACATCCACAGACCGCGACTGCGCACGCGGCCCCCATATACCACGCGTGCCCGGCCACCCCGGCACACGCGACGCCGCGGGCGGCCGGCACAGCGCCCGCTACGCCGGCCAGGGCACCGTGGCCTGCAGCACCGCCTCGGTCAGCGCGCCGGTGCGCAGGTGCGTGACCTTCTGGTAGTCGGGATCGGCCACCATCTTCGAGAACGCCGCCCGGTTCGGGTAGCGCACCAGCAGCACCGCGTCCCAGCTCTGCCCGGCCTCGGCCACCAGCACTGACGAGCCGTCACCGGCATACACCAGCTCGGCGCCATACTTCGCCGCGAACGGGGTGAAGCCGCGGAAGTACTCGTCATACCGGGCGCGCCCGCCGTCCCCGAAGCGCAGCAGGTTGAGCATCACCACCGGCCCTCCGGGGTCCTCGGCCAGGAATCGCTTCAGATCTGCACCACGGGGATCGATCGCCATGGCCGGAATCTACCCGACCGCTGCCTTGACATGCTGCGTCATTGCGCGGACACTTGGGGTCTTTCCCAGGAGTCTGCGTGCAGCCGACGGTCCCCCCAGTGACGCCCAGCGCTCCCGAGGTCGCCACCAAGGCGACCAACGGCAGCAGCGCCAGCACCACCCGCGCCATCCCCCCCGCCACCGGCGAGAAGACCGGCGCCGAGATCTTCATCGATGGGCTGCTGCGCGAGGGCGTCGAGATGATCTGGGGCTACCCGGGCGGCGCCGTCATCCACATCTACGACGCGCTGTACGGCTCGCCCATCAAGCACATCCTGGTGCGCCACGAGCAGGGCGCGGTGCACATGGCCGACGGCTATGCGCGCTCGACCGGCAAGGTCGGCGTCTGCCTGGTGACCTCGGGCCCGGGCGCGACCAACACCGTCACCGGCCTGGCCAACGCGTACATGGACTCGATCCCGGTGGTCGTCTTCACCGGGCAGGTGCCGCGCCACCTCATCGGCAACGACGCCTTCCAGGAGGCCGACATCGTCGGCATCACGCGGCCGTGCACCAAGCACAACTTCCTGGTCTCGCGCTTCGAGGATCTGCCGCGCATCATGGAGGAGGCCTTCTTCCTGGCCCGCACCGGCCGCCCTGGCCCGGTCCTGGTCGACATCCCCAAGGACCTGCAGGCCATGAAGGGGCCCTACAAGTTCCCCGGCGGCGTCAAGCTGCGCGGCTACAACCCCAACCTGTCGGGCCACATCGGGCAGGTCAAGAAGGCCGCCGATCTCATCATGCAGGCGCAGCGCCCGGTGCTGTACACCGGCGGCGGCGTCGTGCTGTCGGGCGCCTCGGCCGAGCTGACCACGCTGGCGCGCTCGCTGTCGCTGCCGGTCACCAACACGCTGATGGGGCTCGGCGCCTATCCCGGCAACGATCCGCAGTTCCTCGGCATGCTGGGCATGCACGGCACCTACGCCGCCAACATGGCGATGGACCAGGCCGACCTCTTGATCGCGGTGGGCGCGCGCTTCGACGACCGCGTCACCGGCAATGTGGCGCGCTTCTCGCTGGGCTCGAAGAAGATCCACATCGACATCGATCCGACGTCGATCTCGAAGAACGTGCGCGTCGATGTGCCCATCGTGGGCGACGTCGCCGACGTGCTGCAGAAGCTGAACGCCGAGCTGGGCCGGCGCGGGGTCACCGCGGCGCAGCACGCGCAGACCATCGCGCCCTGGCTCGAGCAGGTGGCGACCTGGCAGCGCACGCAGCCGATCTCGTACAGCCAGCCCGACAGCAATGACGTCAAGCCGCAGTACGTCATCGAGCAGATCTGGGAGGCCACCAAGGATCGCGACGCCATCATCTCGACCGAGGTCGGGCAGCACCAGATGTGGACGGCGCAGTTCTACAAGTTCCTGCGCCCGCGGCGCTGGCTGACCTCGGGGGGCCTCGGCACCATGGGCTTCGGCTTCCCGGCCGCCATCGGCGCCGCGCTGGGCAACCCCGACGCGCTGTCGCTGTGCGTCGCCGGTGACGCCTCGTTCGTGATGAACATGCAGGAGCTGTCGACCGCCGTGCAGTACGGCGTGCCGGTCAAGGTCGCCATCATCAACAACGGCTTCATGGGCATGGTGCGCCAGTGGCAGGAGCTGTTCCACGGCGAGCGCTACAGCGAGGTCAACGTGCAGATCCAGCCCGACTTCGTGAAGCTGGCCGAGGCCTGCGGCGCCAAGGGCGGTCGCGCCCGCACCGCCGCCGAGGTGCCCGTGCTGATCAAGCAGATGCTGGAGACGCCGGGGCCGTTCATCGGCGACTTCGTGGTCAACAAGGGCGAGAACGTCTACCCGATGGTGCCGACCGGCAAGGGTCTGGCGGACATGATCCTGGTGTGATGATGGCCGACACGCAGATCCAGAAGAATGCCTTCAACGAGCCGGAAGAGCGCCAGACCCTGGTGTCGCCGGTGCGCCGGCACACCATCGCGGTCACGGTCGAGAACGAGTTCGGCGTGCTGGCCCGCGTGGCCGGCCTGTTCTCCGGCCGCGGCTACAACCTGGAGTCGCTGTCGGTGGCCGAGACGCTGGAGCCGGGCGTCTCGCGCATCACGCTGACGACCTCTGGGACGGACCTGGTGATCGAGCAGATCACCAAGCAGCTCAACCGGCTGATCAACGTGCTCAAGGTCGTCGACCTGACCGATCTGGTGCGCATCGATCGCGAGCTGGTGCTGATCAAGGTCGCCGCCGAGAGCGCCAGCGCGCGCGACGAGGTCACCCGCGCGGTCGAGGTCTTCCGCGCCAAGATCATCGACGCCTGGCCGCGCGGCTATGTCATCGAGGCCACCGGCGACGCCGCCAAGCTCAAGGGTCTGATCGATCTCCTCCGTCCGCTGGGCATCAAGGAGGTCGTGCGTACCGGACAGGTCGCCATCGCTCGTGGCGATGCAGGAGGGCTCTGATGTCCACGATGGCCGACCGCATCCTCATCTTCGACACCACCCTGCGCGACGGTGAGCAGTCGCCAGGCTGGAGCATGAACCTCGACGAGAAGCTGGCCATGGCGCGCGCGCTGGAGAAGCTGCGCGTCGACGTCATCGAGGCCGGCTTCCCGGCGGCGTCCCCCGGCGACTTCGAGGCAGTGCAGCGCATCGCCGAGGAGATCGGCGCCGGCGGCGTGACCCGGATCGCGGGCCTGTGCCGCACCACCGCGGGCGACATCAACCGCTGCTGGGACGCCATCAAGGTGGCCAAGAAGCCGCGCATCCACACCTTCCTGGCGACCTCGCCGCTGCACATGGAGGTCAAGCTGCGCATGCAGCCGGCCGAGGTGCTGGCCGCCGCGGTGCGCGCCGTGGAACATGCGCGCTCGCTGTGCGAGGACGTCGAGTTCTCGTGCGAGGACGCCACCCGGTCGGACTGGGCCTTCCTGGTCGAGGTCGCGCAGGCCGTCATCGAGGCCGGCGCCACCACGGTCAACATCCCCGACACCGTCGGCTACACGGTGCCGCACGAGTACGCCGCGCTGATCGCGCACCTGCGCAGCAATGTGCGCGGCATCGAGCGCGCCACGCTGTCGGTGCACTGTCATGACGATCTCGGCCTGGCGGTGGCCAACTCACTGGCCGCGGTGGGAGCGGGCGCGCGCCAGATCGAGTGCACCGTGAACGGCATCGGCGAGCGCGCCGGCAACGCCTCGCTGGAGGAGATCGCGATGGCGCTGGCCACGCGACGCGAGGCCTTCGGCGGCCTGACCACCGGCATCGACGCCACCCACCTGGTGCCGGCGTCGCGCCTGCTGTCGCGCCTGACCGGCGTCGCGGTGCAGCCCAACAAGGCCATCGTGGGCGCCAATGCGTTCGCGCACGAGGCGGGCATCCACCAGGACGGCGTGCTCAAGAACAAGCTGACCTACGAGATCATGACGCCGGAGTCGGTCGGCCTGACCTCGAACAAGCTGGTGCTGGGCAAGCACTCGGGGCGCGCCGCGCTGCGCGACCGCATGAAGACCCTGGGTTACGAGCTCGACGACGCCTCGCTGGACCGGCTGTTCAAGCGCTTCAAGCTGCTGGCCGACAAGAAGAAGAGCGTCTTCGACGAGGATCTCGAGACCCTGCTGGCCGACGACGCGGCGACCCGCGGCGAGCAGCCCTTCACGCTCGACTACCTGGCGGTCACCGCCGGCACGGTGACCATCCCCAGCGCGACGGTGCGCCTGAAGATCGATGGCGACGTGGTCATGGCCGCCGGCTTCGGCAGCGGCCCCGTGGACGCGGTGTATCAGGCCATCCAGGCGCTGGTGGCGCCGCACATGGAGGGCGTCGGGATCGAGCTGTTGTCGTACCAGGTCAGCTCGGTGACCGGGTCGACCGACGCCCAGGGTGGCGCGCGTGTGGTGATGTCGCTGGGCGGCGAAGAGGTGCCCGGCCACGGCGTGCACACCGACGTGGTGGTCGCCAGCGCGCTGGCCTACCTGGAGGCGCTGTCGAAGTTCGTGCTGCGCCGTCGTCGTGCTTCGGGCGCGGCTCGCGCCACCATGGCGGGGTGACCCACCGGGCGCGCCTCAGGGGGCGCGGTCGAGCGTGTTGCTGCCGGTGATCTCGCAGCTGTAGTTGCCCATCGTGCTGGTGTTCTCGGCGTCGAGGAAGAACACCTCGTGCATCTGCGAGGCGTCGTCGGGCTTCAGCTCGAGGACCAGGCTCTTCAGGCGGTAGCGCGTGGTCAGCGGGTTGCCCAGGCCGTCGGTCGAGGTCACCGTGCACTCCTCGCCGGCCACGCCATCGGCGTGGGTCGCGGTGGTCCGCACCAGCGTGAAGCGGCAGCCATCGGGGTTGATGCGCACCAGGGTGCCGGCCTGGTCGACGACCTGAAAGCCGCTGCGCGTCAGGTCGACGGTGCGCGACAGGGTGTAGCAGTTGACGAAGCTGAAGGAGCCGACCTGGTACTGCCACACGCCGGGGAAGTCGCCGTCGCCGTCCGCGCCGCCCTGGCACGAGGTGCCCAGCGAGACGAGCACCAGGAGCGAGAGCACGGCAAGGTGGTGACGCATGGCGACCTCCCCCGCGCCTCGAGAGAGCAACCGGCGTTCCAGCCGATTCCCTTGCAGTCATCACGGCCACGCGCATGACCTGCGTCGGCCGGGCGCGCCGGCCGCAAGCGATGCGTGCTCGCGTTCGAGACCGCCCGCGCTACCATGCCGGGATGACCCCTGGATTTGCTCGTGTGGCCGCGATCACTGCGGCCCTCGGCGTGGCCCTGGCCGGCTGTGGAGACGATGATGATGGCCCGGCGACCGATGCCGGGCCGGCGGATGCCATGGTCGACGGCGCGACCCCCGATGTGCTGATGGTCGACGCCGGCCCGCCGTGCGGCAACGGTGTGCTCGATGGGCTGGAGCAGTGCGACAACACCACCCAGTTCAACGGCACCAACGCCTGCTCGACGACGTGCCAGAGCGTGGAGTTCGCGGTCAGCACGACCTCGGCTGGGGATCAGGGCGCGGGTGCCGAGGCGCGCGTGCCGGGGCTGGACGTGGCGGCCACGGCGTCGCTGTGGGGCGTGGTCTGGAGTGACGGTTCACCGGGCGCGGCCGGCGGGGACATCCGCATGCGCCTCTTGTCGCGGCGCGGGGCGCCACAGACCAACGGCATCGACGCGACCCTGAACGACTTCGTCATCAACATGCGGGCCGGCGACCAGCTCGGGCCGCGCATCACGGCGCGCAACTCCACCAGCGACGACTTCGCGGTCGGCTGGGTCGAGCGCACCCCGACGGTGAACGGTGTGCGCGTGCGCCAGTTCGGCGGCGACGCCACGCCCAGCGACATCAACCTCGGCGAGGGCGACATCGGCGCCACCAACGCCGCTGCGCTGACCAGCCTGTCCAGCATCGACGGCGCCTTCGTGGCCGGCTGGCGCGAGGTCGGCAACGAGCTGCGCGCGCGGCGCATGATGCCGGGCACCGCGCCGCTGATGCCGCTGGGCGTCGCGTCGTCGCTGATCGCGATGGGCACCGCGGCGGGCGCGCAGGTGTCGCTGCTGCCAGGCGCGGGGACCTCGTTCTGGATGCTGGTCGATCGTGGTCAGAACGACGTGCTGGCGCGGCGCAAGTACGAGGCGACGTTCTGGACCACCGGGTCGGGGTCGCTGCCGCTGACCAACTTCGGTAACTCGGTGGTGGCCAGCCAGGCCCAGGTGCTGAGCCCGGTGCGCGGCCTCGTGGTGCTGGAGGGCGCCACGCCGGCGACCGATCCGCTGACGGTGCGCCGCTTCGACGACGATGACGGCGTCGGGACCACGACCACCCTGGGCACCCGCGCGCTGTCGCCGGTGGTCGCGGCCAGCTCCCGTGGCTATGTGGTGGTGTGGATCGAGCGCGCCGCGGCCAGCGGGCAGCGTGACCAGGTGCGCGCGGCGACCTTCGGGCTGGATGGCCAGCCCCTCCTGCAGACGCGCTTCGACGGTCTGGCAGGCAGCTTCCTGGTGACCTCGCGCGCGACGCCGGCCAGCGCCGACGACCTCGGCGTGGCCAGCCCGCGGGTGGCGCTGGCCTCGGACGGCAGCGTGCTGGTGGTGTGGCGCGACTATGCCGCGCGCACCGGCGCGGGCACGGCGGCCGACACCCATGCGGAGATTCGCGGGCGCCTCTTTCCGCGGCTCCTCCCGTAGACTTCGCTGGTGAGCGCAGCGGACCACCCGGAGGATGACGGCATAGGCGGCCCCGACGGCGATGACGAGGTGCCGCCGGCGCTGCGCGCCATCGTGAACAAGCTGCCGACCGACCCCGGCGTGTACCTGATGAAGGACAAGAAGGGGCGCGTCGTCTACGTCGGCAAGGCGCGCAACCTGCGCGCGCGCGTGCGCTCCTACTTCACGCGCTCGAGCAGCGACACCCGGGCCTTCGTGGCCCTGCTGGGCCGCCTGCTGGGTGACATCGAGACCGTCGTGGTGGCGTCCGAGAAGGAGGCGCTGCTGCTGGAAAACAACCTCCTCAAGCAGCATCGCCCGCGCTTCAACGTCAAGCTTCGGGACGACAAACAGTACCTGGTGCTGCGCCTGGATCCGTCGGCGAAGTGGCCGCGTCTGGAGCTGGTGCGGCGCATGGCGCAGGACGGCGCGCGCTACTTCGGGCCCTATCACTCGGCCACCGGCGCGCGCGAGACGCTGCGCGTGGTCAACCGCCACTTCAAGCTGCGCACCTGCACCGATCATGTGCTGGAGACGCGCAAGCGGCCCTGCCTGCAGTATCAGATCAAGCGCTGCCCGGCGCCCTGCGTGTATCCGGTCGACGCCGGCGAGTATGGCGAGCAGGTGCGCGACGTCACGCTGTTCCTGCACGGCAAGCGCAGCGAGCTGACCGACCGCATCCGCACCCGCATGCAGGGCGCGGCGGGGGCGCAGCGCTTCGAGCAGGCGGCGTCGCTGCGCGATCAGCTGTTCGCGGTCGAGCGCACGCTGGAGGCCCAGCGCGTGGTATCGACGGAGTTCACGGATCAGGATGTTTTCGGCCTGTATCGCGAGGGCGACGTGGTGGTCATCGCGGTGCTCGCGGTGCGCCAGGGCAAGCTGCTGGGCAGCCAGGCCTTCCCGTTCGACGGCCAGGAGTTCCCCGACGCCGAGACGCTGTCGTCGTTCATCGGCCTCTACTACGACCTGGCCGGCGCGGTGCCCGACGAGCTCTTGTTGCCGCTGGAGATCGAGGACGCCGAGGCCAAGGCCGAGTGGCTGCGCGACAAGGCCGGCGGCGCCAAGAAGGTCGAGGTGCTGGTGCCCCAGCGCGGCGCGCGCAAGCAGCTGGTCGAGCTGGCGGCCAAGAACGCGGCCTCCGCGCACGCCAGCCGGCGCAGCCAGGAGGACGACGCCATGGCGGCGCTGGAGAAGCTGCAGGATCGCCTGGGGCTGCGCCGGGTGCCGCGGCGCATCGAGTGCTACGACATCGCGCACCTGCAAGGCGCCCAGCCGGTGGCGTCGATGGTGGTGTTCGTGGACGGCCTGCCCGCCAAGGCCGAGTACCGCAAGTTCAAGCTGAAGTCGGTGGCCAACGACGACTTCGCGGCCATGTACGAGACGCTGTCACGGCGCTTCAGGCGCGCGCGCGAGGAGGCCAAGGCGAACGCCGAGGGCGAGGCCGAGGCCAAGACGTCGAAGTGGGCGGCGCCGGATCTGGTCGTGATCGACGGCGGCAAGGGCCAGCTGGGCGTGGTGCTGGCGGCGCTGCGGGACGTCGGCATCGCGACCTCGGGGGACAAGGCGTTCGATGTCATCGCGCTGGCCAAGGAGCGCGTCCAGGAGATGGAGGACGTCGCAGCCGAGGCGAGCACGAGCACGAGCACGAGCACGAGCACGAGCACG
>Ga0154020_10009419_pt1 | contig 11251 bp, 11 predicted proteins | sample Klosneuvirus_201_FD_109709 | JGI IMG/M metagenome (GOLD analysis project Ga0154020, IMG submission 109709) | Active sludge microbial communities from wastewater, Klosterneuburg, Austria - Klosneuvirus_20160825_MG | ecosystem: Engineered > WWTP > Aerobic digester > Activated sludge | place...
CCGAGCAGCCTCACCTTCCTCCATCGAAACTGGCGGATCCCGCAGACCATCACCGTCACCGGCGTCAACGATCAGCTGCGGGACGGGGACGTGCGCTACGAGGTCCGCGCCGTGGCCCACAGCCTGGACGCCGCCTATGAGGGGCTGGCGATCGAGCCCCAGAGCCTCACGAACCTCGACGACGATCGCGCCGACCTGGTCTTCGACGTGCACTCCGTGATCACCCAAGAGGGCGGGACGACGGCTACCGTCTGGGTCCGGCTCGACGCCGCCCCGAGCGCGGAGGTCGACATCCCCCTGGGTTCCAGCAATCCGGCCGAGGCAACGGTGAGCCCGGCGCACCTCCGCTTTGGTCCGACGAGCTGGTCGACGCCCCAGGCGATCGTGGTCTCGGGCGTGGACGACGCGATCCTCGACGGGACGCAGACCTACTGGGTCCAGACCGGAACGGCCAGCAGCAGCGACGCTGGCTGGGACGGCGCGATCCGCGGGATCTGTTCGGCGTGAACCTAGACGACGAGGCGCGCTCCCCCGATCTGGTGCGGGTCAGCGTAGATGAGCGCGGCACCCCCGGCGCGGGCGCGGGGCGGATGGTCGATCTGTCCTGGGACGGGCGCCTCGTGGTGTTCAGCACCGAGGCGCCCAACCTCGGCTTGGCCGACAGCAACGGCGGCACGGACGTCTTCCTGCGGGATCTCGCGACCCAGCGCACCACCCCGATCAGCGTCGATCAGGCCGGGGTCCTCGGGAGCGCCTCCGCCAACGATCCTCAGATCTCGGGCGACGGGCGCTTCGTCCTCTTTCACTCCTCGGCCACGCTGACGGACACCCCGACCCGCGGCTTCGAGGAGCTGTATCTGCGCGACCTGGCCGAGCGGAGCACCACGATGATCTCCCGCCACCCAGGCGGCCTGGCCTTCTCCGACTCGGTGGTCGACGCGGCGATCTCCTTTGATGGGCGTTACGTCGCCCTACAAACCAGCGTGTTTCGCGCCCCCGGCTCGACTCCGCAGTGGGACATATGGGTCCACGATCGACTCTTCGGCGGCTTTGTCCCCGGCGTGCGCGCCCCGGACGGGAGCGAGCCTGACCTCGGCACGCGCTGGCCGCGCCTCTCGGCCGATGGGCGGGTGCTGGCCTTTGTCTCCGCGGCCTCCAACCTGACTCCGGGCGACACCAACGGCGTGGACGACGTCTTCGTCCGCGATCTCGAGAGCGGGGCCTTGGAGCGGGTGAGCGAGCCGGGCGTAGGCGGAAACGATCGGGGTCGCGCGCTGCTCCGACCAGCGCTCTCTGGGGACGGCATGATCGTCGCGTTCGCGACCTGGGCGACCCTCTTGCCCGAGGATCTCTACGCGACGGCCGACGTCTACGTCCGAGACCGCCGGAGCGGGTCGCTGGAGGTCATCCCGCTGCTCTCGGGCACGCCGCCCTCGTCGCTCAGCCTCTCGGCCGACGGACGCTTCGTGCTGATCGCCACCACCAGCGACGCCATCGACCTCGATCACCCGCAGGGGGCAAGTGGCTCAGCTTATCCGGTCATCTTCGATCGCCAACGCCGTACCTTGACCCGCCTCCTCTCCGGCAGCACCGCCGGGATCGAGGCGGTGGCGATGTCGGGCGACGGACGGAGCCTGGCCTTTACGAGCACGGACCCCAGTCTGGTCCCGCCGGCCAGCTCCTATAGCGATGTCTACTGGACCCCGCAGCCCGTGCGCTGAATCCTCAGATTCCTGAGCCCGGGCCGCTGCTGCCTCAGTAGCAGAGGACAGATGATCTCCAGACAGTTCCTCGCAGCATGGGTGGTGGCGGCATCGATCGGGTTCGGCTGCGACGCGACCAGGCCCGCCGTGCAGCTGGACGCGGAGGCTGGGCGAGACGCCGATCCGGCGGACCTCAGTGTTCGAGATACGCCGCTGATGTCCATCGACACCGGGGTGCTCGGCCCGCAGGACCATGAGATCCACGACTTCGGGATGAGCGACAACGGCTCGAGCGCCGCCGACACCGGGGTGCTCGGCCCGCAGGACCATGATGACTTCGGGAGGAACGACAACGGCTCGAACTCGGCCGACACCGGCACGCGCGCCTGCGCCACCGCCAATGACTGCGATCCAGGCGAGGTCTGCTTGTTTTGGGACCAGGGATGCAACATCCAAGGCGTCTGCGCTGCGATGTGCCCGCTGCTCGACGCCTGCGCCGGCTGCAATCAGCACTGCGGCTGCGATGGGGTGACCTTCTCCGGCTGCGCTTCCAAGCCCTTCGCGCACCGCGGGCCTTGCGGGGGCACGGACGGCGGCGGCACCGACTGACTCTCGATGGGAAGACGACTCAGCGCTTCCCTTTGTACTCCATCATCCCGCGCATCTTCGACTCGGCCTCGCCGGCGACCTCTTCGTCGTCCTTCATCCGCGCGGCGCAGTCCTCGCAGAGCTTCAGCGTCTTCTTACCGACTTTGACCTTCACGATCTCGTCGACCTCGTCGTGGCACTCTTGGCACTCCATGTCCCCGAACTAGCGCACTCCAGGGCGGCAGTCACCAAACTGGGTAGCCGGCGTCGGGAGCTGCGGTGGCTTTGATGGGCAGCGCAGGGCGGCGGCGGGGCTCGGGCGTCGACGGGAGTGGCGCTGGAGAGGTCGGCTCGGCCGGGCGCGGGATCGCCATCGGCGCCCGCGTGGAGCTGCGCACGACCGGGACCGCGGCGGGTGCCACGGCCGGGCTCCGCTCCGGCTCCGCGGGGGGACGGGGGGCGCGCGCGGCAAAAGACCACAGGAGCGCCCCGAGCAGCGCAGCGCCTCCCACGAGGATCAGCGGACCTCGCCGGCGCGGCCCCTCCGGTACAGGCGACGTCAGGAGCGGCAGCGTCTCGGGCTCGATCGCCGGGCGCATCGGCCGGGTCTCCGGCAGGTCGCGCGAGGCCAAGATCGCCTCGAGCTCCGCCGCTACGGCCGCTGCGCTGGGCGGCCGCGCGGAGGCCTTCTTGGCCATCAGCGAGCGGCATAGCGCGCGCGTCGCCTCGCTGATCGGCCCTCCATCGGCAGCGCGCTCCGGGAGCTCGGGCACCGGAGCGTCGAGGTGCAGCCGCGCGATCTCCATGAAGCCCTCGGCCAGATACGGCGCGCGCCCCGTGAGGCAGGCGAAGAGCACGCAGCCCAGGCTGTACAGATCGCTCGCGGCCTCCACCGGCTCAGCCATGAACTGCTCGGGGCTGGCGAACTCAGGGGTGCCGAGGAAGCTCCCCACAGCGGTCAGGCGCCCGTGGGAAGCGGTCGGCGGCGTCACCAGCCCAAAATCCAAGACCTTGATCAGCTCCGGTCCGCCCTCGTCCTTCTTGGTCAGCATGATGTTGGCCGGCTTCAGATCGCGGTGGACGATGTTCGCGGCGTGCGTGGCCGCCAGCGCTTGCGCGATCTCCACCGCGACCGCCAGCGCGCGCGCTTCGGTCATAGGCCCGTCGGCGCGGAGCGCATCGACCAGAGTGCGGCCAACGACCAGCTCGGAGACGATGAAGGGCTGGCCGCTCCGCTCGTCGACGTCATAGTCGATGAGCTGCACGACGTGCTTGTGCTGCACCTGAGAGAGGGCCTGGGCCTCGCGCCGGAAGCGAGCGAGGCGCTGAGGATCGGTGGCCACATCGGGGGGCAGCATCTTGAGCGCGACCAGGCGATCGAGGGAGAGCTGACGCGCCGCGAAGACCCAGCCCATCGCCCCCTGACCGAGCGGCGCCTCGATCCGATAGCGGCCGACGAAGGTGTCGCCCGGGGCGGTGGTCGCGGGCGGGATCGGAGGCGCGCCCGGATCCGAGCTCATTCGTCCTGGCCCCCGAGATCCTTGAGCCGGAGCCGGAGCCCAGCCTTGGAGATCTTCAGGGCGCGGGCCGCGCGATCGACATCGCCATCAGCGGCGGCCAGCGCGGCGTTGATCTCCGCGGCGGAGAGATCCTTGGACTTCCTGAGCTGGGGGTGGCTCTCGATCCGGCGATAGAGCGAGGTGCGGCTGATCCCGAGCGCGGCGGCGGCTCGCTCGAGGCGCCAATCGGCGCGCTCCAAGGCGCTGAGCAGCTCCTCGTCGCTGACCTCCCCCGGCTTGCGCGGCGGCTCTTTTGCGCGAGACGCTCGCTCTGCCCGCGCCAGCACCGGCGTCTTGGGAGTGGTGACCTCCGGGGCGAGGCGTAGCCGCTCGAGGCGCACGTCGCCCTGGGAGAGCAGCACCGCCAGCTGCCGAGCGACGTTCCGAAGCTCGCGCACGTTGCCGGGCCAGCGATGACGGACGAGGCGCGCCGCGACATCGAAGGGGATCCAGGGATCGTCGGGCGCAGCTGGCGGGATCGCGACGCCGAGCGCGGCGGCCTCGAGATCGACCAGGTGCTCCAGCAGGAGCCCGAGATCTTCGCGCCGCTCCCCCAGCGAGGGCAGCCAGAGCTCCGACCCTTGGAGGCGATGGAGCAGCGCGGGGCGGAAGCTACCCTCGGCGACCTTGGCCGCCAAATCAGCGTCCGTCGCGGCCACGACCCGCACGTCGACCGGGATCTCGCGGCCGCCGCCCACCGGCTGAATCGTCGAGGTCTCGAGGGCCCGGAGCAGCAGCGCCTGAAGATCGAGCGAGGCCTCGCCGATCTCGTCGAGGAATAAGGTGCCGCCCTCGGCCTGCTGAAAGTAGCCGAGACGATCGGCGTCAGCGCCAGTAAATGCGCCCTTTTTGTGACCGAAGAGCTCGGAAGCGGCTACTCCCTGGGACAGCGCGCTGACGTTGACCGCGATGAAGGGCGCTCCGGCGCGGGGTCCGGCGTCGTGCAGCGCCCGAGCGACCAGCTCCTTACCGCTGCCGGTGCTCCCGCGGAGCAAGGCCGGCGCGCGCAGCGGAGCATAGGAGCGAATATCGCGGCGGACGCCCTCGATGGCATCGCTGACGCCGATGAGTCCGAGGTCTTCCGGGCCCGGCGACGCGTTGAGCGCAGCGCCCGCAGGCGGGTTCATCCCGCCGATAACGGGCCCAGACTCGCGCGGGCCCTCGACCCAATGGAGGAGCAGGATCGTGCGCTCGGCGAGCTCGACGACGATGCCGGCCTCCGCGTCGCTCTGATCGAACCACCGATCTCGCTCCACCGCCTGACCGTCGACGACCAGCGGGGTGACGCGCGCCGGTTGTTCGAAGCGAATCCCCGCTCCCTCGACATGAATCCGCACCGGGGATCGCGAGATGAAGGCGTCCGCCAGGGGCCGGGCCGGACCGCCGCGGCTGAACTCTGGGCTGAGGCGCGACAGCTCGAAGCTCCCCGCGCTCCCGAGCACGGCCCGCTCGCCGGCGCGGCCGCGCTCTGCATGAAAGAGGATGGTGAGCGCCAAGGCTCGGTCCTTGGAAGGCCCGGCGGTCCGAGGGGGAGCCTCGCGCGTCTCGGCGCCAAGGCCATCGCGAGCAGAGCCCATCCGGACATTGCTACCCTAGTCGGGCCTTCTGCTCATCCCCAAAATGGCGGGCGGCGGGTCGAGCGCCCGTGACGGCTGCCGCCCACGGGCCGTGCTATCTTCGGCGCGTGAGTCTGCGCAAAGTCATGGCGTCGGGCGCCAAGGTTCATCCGCCCAGCTGGCTACCCGAGAGCCTCTGCTACGAGACGATGATGGGGAGCGTGGCCTATGGCGTCTCGTCCGAATCCTCGGACATCGATGTGTACGGCATCTGCATTCCTCCCAAGGAGATGGTGTTTCCGCATCTCGCCGGAGAGATCTTCGGGTTCGGGGCCCAGATCAAGCGCTTCGAGACCTGGCAGGAGCACCATATCGCTTCCGGCGATCAACTCTGGGACTTTCAGATCTTCGGGATCGTGAAGTTCTTCCAGCAAGCGATGGAGAATACGCCGAACGTCATCGACTCCATCTTCACGCCAAAGCGTTGCGTGTTGTCTAGGACCCCGGTCGGCGACTATCTGCGGGAGCATCGCGCTGACTTTCTCCACCGCGGCTCCTGGCACAAGTTCAAAGGCTACGCGTACAGCCAGCTGAACAAGGTCAAGACCACCACGCCGATCGGAAAGCGCGCCGAGCTCGTGGAGAAGTACGGCTACGACGTGAAGTTCGGCTACCACGCGGTGCGCCTGCTGCTCGAGGTCGAGCAGATCCTCGTCACGGCTGACCTCGATCTCGAGCGCGATTCAGAGCAGCTCAAGAGCATTCGCCGCGGAGAGTGGCCGCTGGCAGAGCTCGAACGCTGGGTGGCGGACAAGGAGAAGGCCGTAGAGGCGCTGTATCAGACCAGCGCCTTGCCCTATGGGCCCGACGAGGCGCGGATCAGAGCTCACCTCCTCCATTGCCTAGAGATGCACTACGGCGATCTGTCAGCGGTGATCGGCGGGCCTAAGACGCTCCCGAAGAGCTGAGGAACCAGGCCCGCGCCTTGGCCTGAACCCCCTTCTCGACCTGAGCCCACGTCAACCCGGAGGCCTCGAGCTCGGCGACCGACTCCTTCTGCACGTCGGCGACGATCCAGACGAGGAAGGCCCCCGTATTCTTGGGGCTGCGCGCCCCTACCGCGCTGAGGCCTTGCTGAAGGCGAGCTTCGGTCACCATCATCGACACGAACTCGTCCGCTGACGCAGCGACTGCCGGGTCCACCGAGACCGCTACCTTGGCCCCAGCGGTGCGGTGCTTCTCGCCCTTGGCCTTGAACATCAGCTCGGCGAGGTTCTGGGGCTCGACGCTCGGCGGGCCACCGTCCACCCGAACCGGATAGAACACGAGACCCTCGCCGATCCCCGAGACTCCCAGCGCGCGCTTGACCCACGGATCCTCGTGCTCGACCTCGATCACGCGTTGTTCGAGCACGGCCGCCACCGCCTCAAGCTGCGCGCGCGATCCGAAGTCGATCGCGGTCTCTGCACCCTCCCACGGGAGCACGAACAGCTCGCCAGGGGCACCCGCCTCAGGAACGAGCACGCGGAGCTCGGCGGGCTCGTAGATCACGCGTCCCGCGATCAACGCCGCAAAGATCGCGAAGATCTTCGTCGGCGCCTGCGAGATCGCCATGCCCTTCTCCACGCCCGGACCGCACCACTCTCCGAACAGGATCGCGCCCGGGCGCAGGCCCGAGAAGTAGGCCTCGTGGGCTTGGACCCAGGCCGCGAACCCCTTGTAGTCAGCGCCGGGCGCGAGGAGTGACGTTCGACTTTGGGCGAAGACGCCGCGCTCGGTGATCTGTACGGCGCAGTTGGATCCGTGGAGCTTCACCTTGGCGCGGTACTCTACGCTGGGGAAAGGTCGACCGAGCTCGTGCAGATGCGCGAGCGTCCGGACGACGTTGTGAAACAGCTCGATGCTTGGCCAGGAGACGTGGGTGGTGGACATGGGTCATGACCCTCCAGTTCGCCTTGCACCATCGCAAGACGTCCACCAGCGCTCTCGCGCTCGATGAAGATCGCAAATCCCGCGGCCGCGCGCAAGGCGGCAGCTGTCCCCCGAACGTGGCTCGCCCCGGGGAAGACCTAGCGCTCCCCGCCGTAGATCGTCGCATGATGCTCGCGCTGCTGATCGCGCTCTTTGTGGCCACGTACTTCGTGGCGAGGCTCTTGCGCCCCAAGCCCCCAGCCGCCGAGCTCCCCCCGCCCCCCGCGCCGCCGCGGACCCCGATGCGGGTCACTCGGATGGACTGTCGGGGGTTCCTGCGGATCGGGCAGAGCGAGGAGCCGCTCCCGGCCTCACCGCTGGGCCATGGGGAGTTTCCGACCAGCATTTGGGTCTCGCCTCAGGGTGAGGTCTTCGCGGTCGGGAAGCTCTATACGGGCCAGCCGGGCCCCGACGAAGGCGTGGTGTGGAAGCGCAGTGCGGAGGGAGCGTGGAGCTTCGCGCACCGGCTCCCCCATCGCTCCTTCCACTCGATCGCCGGGGCTCCGGATGGTCGGATCGCGGTGGGCACGCTCGGCGGGGTCGTCCTCTTTGACGCGCAGCGGTGGACGACGATCGACCTGCCCTACCCCATGGTCGTGCGGGTCTGGTGCGAGGACGACGAGCTCCGCGCGCAGGCCTTCGACGGCAGCCTGAGCTATCGCATCGTCGACGGCCGCGCCGAGCCCCTGAGCCTGCCCAAGCTGCCGACCGACCGCGATCCGTACGGGTTCGTTCGAGATGGCGTGGAGTACCGGGTCTTCGAGCGCTCGACCGAGATCGACGAAGTGGAGCTGTCCCTGGAAGAGGAGACGGAGATCCGCGCGGAGCTGCGCCAGGTCCAAGCAGCGCTCGACGCGGACCGCCGCGCGCTGCGCTAGATCGCCGCCCACCGCAGGCGGCGCTGACGCCTCCCAGACGCCATCGAGCTCGACTCCGCAGCGGCCTAAGCGGCCCCGACGTTTGGCACGGAAACAGCTAACGCCCGGGCCATGGCCACGCCTACGCCACCGAAGGCGCCCGTCAGCCGTGGCATGGACCCGCCGGCAGCCGCGATCGCTCCGCACGACGCCGCCACCCGAGACGTAGCGGCGACCGAGGCCTGCTTTCTCCTGCTGGAGGACGCGGTGCGGCGGTCCGGCCCACGCGCCGCCGCGGACGCGCCGACGATCCAGTTCGAGGTCCTCACCTCTCCGCCGAGAGTCTGGTCCTACGATGCAGTCCGCAAAGGCCGCGTGTTCGAGCCGGTGGCGCTGCGCTCGCCCGCGCTGGTCCTCAGGCTCCCCGTTGAAGCCGTGCTCGACCTGTTCCGCCCTGAGCGAGAGGCGGAGGACCTGTTCGAGCACGTCGGCGCCTGGGGCGACCTCGAGGCGCTCGAGGCCCTCCGCGACAGGCTCGCGCGCGGGTTCGATCCCATCTCCATCCGTATGAAGAAAGAAGGTCGAAGCTAATGTCCGTTCGTAGCACCACCAAACCCCTCGGGTTCAATGAGGTCATCGATCACCTCAGCAAAGCACGCGCGCAGCTCTCGGAGCCGGGCGCGGAGAAGCACTCCGCTGCATACGGCGCGTTGATCGACAGCCAGCTCCTCTCCGATCATGTCACCCCTGCGCTGTTCGATGCGCTGAGCGCGGCGCTCGAGACCCAGATCGCGTCGGGCCAGGTAAAGCTCGCGGACCTTCAGCTGTCGCGGGCTCGTCGACCCGAGGTGGTGAAGGAGCAGCTGGGCAGGCTGCTCGGTCTCCTTCGGGAGCAGGTGAACCAGACGGCGCACGCGCTGCACCTCTACAAGCCGCTGACGCCGGAGCAGATCGCGGAGGTGTCGGAGCTCGCGCGCGCCAACGCGGTCTCCCCCGCAGCGTTCCAAGCCTCGGCAGAGGAGGTTTATCTTGGCGCCATCACCAACTGCCAGATCGACCGGGCCGACGCGCTCGCGGGCGCCTTCGTCGATCCCGCCAAGGGACCGCTGTTCGACGTCTCCCTCATCGGTAAGTCCGCGCTCGACAGCGCATTGGCGAAAGCCAAGGCAGACATCCCGGCGCATTTCGGCACCGCGTGGCTGGATGCCACGATCCCCGCGATCGACGGGCTCGTCCGGCACGGCGTCATGACGCGCGCCGAGGCCGACGCGCTCGTGGGCGAGAACGTTCTCTACTACTTGGCGCGCGGCGAGCCGCCCCCGCCCCAGCTCCAGTCCTTCAGCGGGCTGGTGAGCGCTGATGAACTGTCAGCGAAGCGTCGCGAGCTCGGCGCGAAGCTGCTCGACCTCATGGACCGAGCCAACGCGAGCTTTGACGTCTATATGAAGGTACCAGGCGACGTGTACAACGCCTTCGGCCCCAAGATCGCGCTGCTCGACTCGCTGGTGAGCGCTGGGACGCTGACCAAAGAGGAGGTCGACGCGTCTATCACCCGCGGCTACTTGAGCGCGCTTGGACGCGAAGGGCCAGGGCACCCGCAGGTCAAGGAGCTCGCGGCGCGGGCGCAACCCTCGCCGGCCGAGGCGCAGCGCGCCCGGCAGGAGTTCGCCGCCAGGCTTACCCGCGAGGCCACGGGCACCAACGAGTGGTTCTCACAGGCCGCGGGGAACAAGGACGGGTTCAGCAACGAAGGCTACGAGGCGCTCCTCAAGGACGCGGCTTACTATGCGCTGCTCGAAGGCAAGTCGATCCCTGCGCAAGTGCTGGCCGAGTTCCCTGGTCTGAAGCAAGAGGACCTCGCGGGACGGCCGGCGGCTACGACGCTGACGATCCACCGGACGCTCGGCAATGGCGCGCTGGATATCTTCTCGATCGACCTCAGGCGGGAGCTGCTGAGCCGAGACCTTGGCCCCACCGAGCAGAAGCTCGCCAACCTCTTCTGCGACCTCCTCGGCCAGCACCCCGCGTGGTACGAGCTCGACGCGCGGCTCGAGAGCTTGGCGGCTGTGCTTCGACGTAACCCCCAGCAGTCGACCAGCGGCCCCCTCGACCAGCGCCTCAATCGGCAAGCGCAGCGAGCCCAGGAGTATTTGGGCACCAAGGCGGGTGCGCCGCTACCGCTTCGAGAGCTGACCAACCTCCGCGCACAGCTCGAGGAGCTGCTGCACCACCTCGGGGTCTCGCTCGACAAAGAAGAGAGACGGGGCTGATCAGTTCGCCGTGATGCTCAAGCTCTTGAGCACCTTGTCCTTGTCCATCACCCGAAACTCCCACTTCCCCGCCTTCTTCAGCGAGAAGGCCGTCCAGGTGCGGGTGCGGTTCGTCTCCCCCTTGAGCTTGAGGTCCTTCGTCTCTCGGACCTGCCCGTCGAGCAGAGCTTGCACGACCACCGATTCGACCGTGTCACCCTTGGGCACGAGGAACGCGACCCAGACGTTGACCAGCGTGTCCTTGGGCGCCGACTCGCCGAGCGGCTCTGCGCATTCGAACTTGGTATCGGCGGCCTTCTGCTCCACGGTCTTGCAGAGGACGGCGTCGGCCAGGATCGCCCCTTTGCCTTGGCCTTTTTGATAGTAGTCCCAGACAGCCTTGATCTGTTCGGGCGCGGGTTGAGCGATCGCGAGCGCGGTGATGAACGGTGCGAGCAAAAGCATTGAATGAGTCCCTCGGCCCGGAAGATATGCTCGATCCGGGCCGCGAGGGAAGCCGCTCAGCGCCCTCCGTTGTCCACCAAGATCGCCGCGAAGACAGTGCGCCCGCCCTGGTCGTAGCGCACCAAACGTTCGATGCGCGTATGGTCTCGCGCCGTCTGCGCCCGGAGCTCGGCCTCCGTCAGGTCGAACACCAATTCGCCTCGCACGCATGGGCAGGTCGCGGTCACCACCGTCAGGAGGCCCGTGCGGGGTTCGATCTCGAGCGAGGTGAAGCCGAGGCCCGCGTCGGTGAGCGCCAGCAGC
>Ga0154020_10009420_pt1 | contig 11250 bp, 12 predicted proteins | sample Klosneuvirus_201_FD_109709 | JGI IMG/M metagenome (GOLD analysis project Ga0154020, IMG submission 109709) | Active sludge microbial communities from wastewater, Klosterneuburg, Austria - Klosneuvirus_20160825_MG | ecosystem: Engineered > WWTP > Aerobic digester > Activated sludge | place...
CGACGTCGACGCCGCGGCGCGCGTGATGATCTCCGGCATCGCCTCCGGCGCGGGCCTCGGCTTCCACCGCGTGGCGCTGTTCGTCTCGAACCCGGACCGGGAGCTCGCGGGTCTGCACGGCGTCGGCCCCGCCGACGAGGCCGAGGCGCACCGGATCTGGGAGAGCCTCGAGTCCGAGGGGAGCGCGCTCACCCTGCCCGAGTCCCGGCGCATGCGCGTCGAAGACGGGTTCGCGGCGCTCGTGCGCGACACCACGCTGTCGGCCGACGGACCGCTGGTGCGCGAGGCGCTCTCGGCCACGAGCCCCGTCGTGGTCACGCCGGACGCCTCCCTCGCCGCGCTCGATCCAGGGCCCTGGGTCGTCCTCGCGCGGGTGCGCTTCGACGGCGGCGCGGCCCTCCTGTTCGCCGACGACCGCTTCGGCGCGACCACGCCGCCCGACGAGGCCCGGCGCTCGGCGCTGGGGCTGTTCGTCGACACGCTCTCCCTCGCCCGCGACAACCGCGCGCTGCTCTCGCGCGTGGAGGCGCTCGCCAGCACCGATCCGTTGACCACCCTCGCCACGCGCCGCGCCTTCGACGAGCGCCTCGTCGAGGAGATCGCGCGCGCGACCCGCGACCACGCGCCCCTCTCGCTGATCCTCATCGACCTCGATCACTTCAAGGCGATCAACGATCGCCTCGGGCACGCCGAGGGCGACGCGGTGCTGCGCTCGGTCGGCGGCGTGGTGCTCGCGAACGTGCGCGGTCACGATTTCGCGGCGCGCATCGGCGGCGACGAGCTCGCGGTGCTGCTGCCAGGGGCGGCGCTCTCGGAGGGGCTCCTCGTCGCGCGGCGGCTCGCGGCTTCGGCGCGTGCGGCCGGCATCGCCCTCAGCCTCGGGCTCGGCGCGAGCCCCGAGCACGGCGCGCCGAAGGACCTCTTCACCGTCGCCGACCGCCACCTCTACGTGGCCAAGGCCGTCGGCCGCGCCGCGATCGGCTACGGCGCCACCGACGTGGAGCGCTAGTTCGCGGCCTTCGGCGTCGGCGCGGCGGCGGCGAAGTCGGCGGAGTTGTCGTTGGTGTCCTTGCCGTTCGGCGTCCGCGCGAGCCCCTGGCCCGGCGGCGCGCTCGTCGTGGCTGCCGCCTTCTTCGTCGTCTCCGCGAACGGGTGCCCCGCCACCGCGTCGCCCCACGCGAGCGAGTCGACGAGCGCGCCCTTGTCGTCGCGCAGGCCGATGCCGCCGCCCGCGCCCGCGAGGCCGCTCGAGAACGTGGCGTCGGGCGTGTACGGCGTCTTGGAGAAGTAGCCGCCTGCGCTCGCGAGGAAGAGGTAGCCACCCGCGGGGATCGTGCCGGTCAGGGCGGCGAGCGTGGACTCGGAGGTGCCCCCGGAGCTGCGGTAGGCGATCTTCCAGGCGGAGAGGACGATCGCGGACGAGCACGGGTTGTAGAGCTCGACGAACTCGTCGGTCGCGGAGCCGGGCAGCGCGAGGCCGGTGACGACCTCGTTGATCACCGGGTGACAGCCGGGCCCCGCGTCGCCGTCGGGGGCGCTGTCGATGGCCACGTCGCTCCCGCTGTCCGTGGCGGTGTCGACGGTGGAGCTGTCGACGGCGGTGTCCGGCGTCGCGTCGGCGTCGACGAGCTCGCTGTCCGCCTTGCTGTCGACGGGGCCATCCGACACCGTCGTGTCCGTGCCCACCTCGCGGGCGTCGAGCGTTCCCGAGTCACGGCCACCCGTGTCGGCCGTCCCGCCCGAATAGCCTTCGAGGTCCACGGCGAGGGAGCAGGCGGCGAACAGGGAGACCATCAGGCCCAGCGCCAGCACAGTGCGGGCGCGACCGTTCGCTCGGAGCATCCCGCATTCTCGCCCGCCACCGCCACGAGATCGAGGTGGGGTTGCAGAGCGGCCGGATGGGGTGCTACGGTCCAGCTGACCGGCCGGCCAGTCAGACTGGACGGTCAGGCAGTCTGGAGCCTTATGCAACTCCTCCCCGCGATCGACCCCACCTCTTTCAAGCGCTCCGCGGACGTCGGCCAGGTGGCCGCGATCCTCGACGCCGCCGAGGCGTGCTTCTCCCGCGGCGGCTACGCCGGCGCCGCCATGCGCGAGATCGCCGAGAAGGCCGGGGTCTCGAAGAGCCTGCTCCACTATCACTTCCAGTCGAAGGAGCACCTCTTCGTCGAGGTGCAGATGCGCGCGTACGAGCGCCTCGCCAAGCGGGTGGCCGCGGCCGTCGCCCCCATCGAGAGCGGCAAGGAGCGCGGCCTGCTCGCGTTCGACGCGCTCGTCGCGACCCTCCGCGAGAGCAACGACCTCGCGGTGCAGGCCGAGCTGTGGGCCGGCGCGCTCTCCAACGAAAAGCTCCGCGTGCACGTCGTCCGGCTGCGCGAGTTCTTCCGCGGCCTCCTCGTCACCTCGATGCAGGACATCCTCGGCGAAGACCTCGCCCGGGTGCCCATGACCGCCGAGCAAGCGGCCGATCTCGTGTGGGCCACGCTCAACGGCATCGGCATCGAGTCCGCCTTCGGCGAGGCGCACGACCGGATCGAGCGCGCGATCTCCGCGCTCCGCCTGCTCGCCACCATCGCCCTCGCCCGTCCCTGATCCCCTCGCCAACCTGCCCAAGGAGAGTGTCATGCAGTTCCAGAAGCGTTCGGTGAACCCGCGTGCGGCAGAGCTCAACCGCGTCGTCGAGCGAGCAGTGAACGGCTGGGTCCGCGCGCGCGACCGGTTCGCGGGCAAGATCGGCCTCGGCGGACGGGCCGCCGACTACGACGACGAGGCCTACGAGTTCGTGGGCGGCGCGCGCGACTCGCTGCGCAAGAAGCACTACGACAAGAGCCTGCGCCTCCTGTGGAAGGCCGAGCAGGCGCTACCGTGGACGAGCTTCCGCGACGCGAACGACGCGGAGAAGAAGCTCACCGACGCGGCGATCGGCAACCTCTCCCCGGCGGAGAAGGCCGCGCGCGCCCGCATCACCAGCCAGGAGTTCCGCGACCTGCTCGACCGCGAGTACACCCTCGCGGAGAAGAAGGCCCTCGTCGGCGTGCTCTCCGCCATCGGCCACGGCGAGGCCTACGCGTGGCTCGTCTCGGCCTCGATGCTCGCCGAGGTGAAGAGCACCGGCGCGCGCGCCGCGGTCACCATGCAGGTGGTCGAAGAGGCCAAGCACTTCGTCGTGCTGCGCGAGCTGATCCAGGCGTTCAACGTGGAGATCCCGCGCCTCTCGGTGTGGGAGTACATGCTGCTCGAGGGCTGTCTCAAGGCAAAGGGCCTCAACCGCTTCTTCGGCATGAACGTGCTGGTCGAGACGATCGCGCTCAGCATCTTCGGCCTCTTGAGCGACAAGCCGGGCCTCGAGGTGCTGCGATTGTTCCACCTCGACGAGTCGCGGCACACCGCCCTGCCGGACAACTACTTCAAGGAGTTCCCGCTGTCGGCGTGGCAGTCGAAGAGCCCAACCTCGCGCCTGACGCGCCTGCGGATGGCCCTGCCCGCGGTGCCGCTCGTGCTGCTGCTCGAGCCGGAGCTCGCGGAGCTCGGCACGGACGTGTTCGAGTTCGCGGGCTCGGTGCTGCGCAAGGCGGTCCACCTCGCCGAGCGCGGCGGGTTCTACCTGCCGCTGCCGGGCAAGCCCATGCTCGCGGGGTTCAACGCGATCTTCAACGCGTACTGCTTCGCGACCCGCGAGAACCACACGTTCCGTGACTACATGGCCGCGGACACCACGCACGGCGAGGCGGAGGCCGCGGTGGAGCGCGAGATCTTCGGCCAGGCGCCGCCGGTCGCCGCGGAGTAGCGAACGGGGCGCCCACGTCCTCTGCCGCTCCGATGCGGTAGGCTTTCGGGGATGTCGCGCGGTGGGCCCCTCCTCCTCGGTCTCGTGGTCGGGTGCGGCGCCCGTTCGGGGCTCCTCGTTCCCGACCCGTTCGTGGACGGGTCGGACGCCTCGACGGACGGCGCGATCGACGGGACGACCGATGCGGCCGACACGGCGGACGTCGCGCCCGACACGACGATCGACGCCCTCGCGGACGCTCCGGTCGACGGCGATGCCGCGGTGGTCGGCGACGCCGAGACCGACGCCGAACCCCCGTGCGCGCCGCCGACGGTCACCACCATCGATCTGTACGTCGACCGCGCCTACGCGGGCACCATCCACAACGGCAGCGCCGCGTGCCCGTGGTCGCGGATCACCGACGCGCTCGCCTTCGTCGGGATCCCGAGCAGCCGTCGCGTCGTCCACGTGCGTGGCGGCACGAGCACACCCCTGCGGTACGACGAGCCCGGCGCCCTCTCGATCCACAAGAACGTGACGCTGCGAGGAGACGGCCCGATCGTCACCCACCTGCCGGTCGAGCTCGGCGCGCTGGTGCTGCACCACGGCGCCATCCTCGAGGGGTTCACCATCGTCGGCGACGACGGCGTGATCACCGAAGGCGGCGCTCCACCCGCCGACGTCGACGCCGCGACGCTCCGGCGCGCCACGGTGACCGGCGCGGGCGGCACGGGCACGGTAGTCCTTGCATCAGCGCTCATGGGAGCGTGCACCTCGGGCCCGACCTCGTCGTGACGGGCTGCAACAACCACGGCATCTTCGCCACGGCCGGCGACATCCACGTCGTCGGGACCACGTGCTCGTTCAGCGGCAACAAGCCGACGGGCATCACGGTCGGCATCTTCGGGCGCCTCCTCTTCGAAGGCGGCACCGCGAGCGGCAACTCCGAGGCCGGCGTGCGCCTCGGCGCCCGAAGCGTGTCGTCCCTGAAGGCGCCCCACCTCGTGTACGGCCTCGTCGCGCGCGACAACGGGATCGCCGGCCTCGACGTCTGGACGGACGTGCCGGTCCACGTCGGCGCGTCGACGCTCCTGCACAACCGCTTCGGCGTGCGGACCACCGCGGACTCCGGCGCCGTGCTCGACCTCGGGGGCGACCTCGCCGGCGCCGGCAAGAACAACCTCGGCTCGGCCACCCTCGGCGACCGCAACACCCACGCTGGGGTATGCATCGACGCCGCCCACCCCGCCTCGATCCGCGCGGACGACAACGCCTGGTCGAGCTGCGCGCCCAGCTTCGTGCAGAAGCTCGTGCCGAGCTGCGAGACCGGCAGCGGCTACGCGGACGTGTGGTACCGGCCTGCCTCTTCCACCGCGACCGGCGTCCCGCTCGTCGCGTCGACGTGCACGGTCGGGCCGTGACTCTCGCCCTGCGCTCTCGCCTCGCTCCTACTCGCCAGACGGGCCCCGCGCCTCGTCACGCAGCGCATCCCAGGAAACATCCACCACCTCACCCGGCGTGGCGCGCGTCATCTCGTCCGGCACCGCGCGCGGCTTCTGCAGGATGAACCGCCAATCGCCGCCCATGTCGCGCGGATCGAAGCGAAACTCGCAGCGTGTGTAGAAGCCCGAGAGAAGCAGGCTCTCGATTCTCATCGCGAGGTCCCACACGTCACCGCCGCAGTCCGGTCGCTCGTCGGCGAAGATGCCGTCGGTGAGCCAGTAGATCATCAAGGCGGTTCCGCGATCGCACGCGGAGCTCTCGATGACGTGCCGCAGGCCCCGTGCGCCGTCGTCCCAGTTGTAGTGGCTCGCGTAAGCGTGCAGCTCTTCCGGCGCCTTCAACCCGGCGAGCGCGGCGCCGCGTGCTCCCTCGTCCTCCTCGTAGAGTGCGGCCTCGACGCGGGCGAGTTGCTCCGAGCCGAGAACGAGACGTCGCGCCATCACCAGGCAGCGTAGCCGATACCGGCGCGCCGTAGTCCGGATCGCCCGAGCTGACGGGCGAAGTCAACAGAAGCGGATGTTCTGCGCCTCGCTGTAGGCGAGCAGGTCGATCGCGCCGCCGATCAGCTCGCCGATTGCCGCGAACACCAGCACGTCCCGCAGCGGCACCTTGCGGAACGTGAGCCGCGAGACCAGCACCCACGAGATCGTCCCACACACGAAGAACGTGGCCTTCATGACCGTCGGCGACATCGAGGACCCGAGCTGGAGGAGGAGGTACGCGACGAGCGCGCCCAGCAGCAACCGACCGAGCCCGCCGCCGAAGGCGTGCGCGGGCAGGCGGGTCACCGCGCCGGGCGACCGCTTCCGGAAGACCGCGGCCGCGATCGCGAACATACCGACGTACAGGATCGGCTTGGCCAGCCAGAGGAGGATGCCCATCGAGCGTCGACCATTGTGTCACGCGAACGGCGACGGCAGCACGACTATGGCGACGGGGAAGCGGACAGCGGATCTTCCGTGACCGTACGCGTCGCGAGCACCGCCACCTCGCCCGCCACGAGCTCGGCGAGGAGCTTCCCGTGGGTGCTGGTCTCCGCGGTGTAGATCGCGTCTGGTCCGATGTCCGCGGCCGGCGTCGCATACGACCGGTAGAGCGCGGGGGCTTCCTCCTCGACGCGCCGACGCGTGGCGGCGAGGTCGTCGCTGCGCTCGGTGAGCACCGCGACGACGAAGCGGGGCGAGCCTGCCTCGCGCCGCACCTTCGCGACGCGCGCGCGACTCGCGATGCACGATTGTACGACCTCGTAGAAGAGATCGGGGCTCCGCTGGTCGAAGCCGTAGAACAGCGCAGCGAGGCGACCCCAGGTCTTCGGATCGTCGGTCTCGCGCGCTGGCTCCGCGGTGGGCGTGGCGCGCGCGCCGATCCCGACGGTCAGGCGGAAGGGGCCGATGGTCACGACGTCACCGTGCGCCAGCGCGGCCTTGTTCACCCGCTCGCCGTTGACGCTCGTGCCGGACGCGTTGCCGAGATCGATGATGCTCACCCCGTCGGCGTCGCGCTCGATCACGGCGTGCATCCGTCCGACGGTCTCGTGGTCGAGCTGCAGGTGGGCGGTGGCGGCGCGACCGATCTTGACGATGGGCTTCTCGAAGGTCTTCGTGCCCTCGCGCACCCCATCTCGCTCGACGACGAGGACGACCGCGTCGGCCGTCGGCTCGGGGTCGGCACGACCGAGGTCGGGAGATCGGTAGGTCGAGGTGGTGCCCAGCGCCAGCGGAACGGCGTGCGGCAGGAGCCGCTCGAGGACCCTGGGACCTCCGTCGAGCGTCTTCGACACCGAGCGAGCGGTCCACCCGAGCACCGCGAGGCCGATCACCGCGACGACCACCAGGCGCATCGCGAACACGGATGCGACGAAACCGTGCACCACCGGCAACACGAGGAGCAGGAGCGCGAGCCAGGCGGCGAAGCGGTACGTCGCGATGGGGGTCGCCTTCTCCACGAACGCACGAACGAACGCGTCTCGCAGCGTCGCGCGGGCGTCGTCTTCGCTCGTCGAGGCTGGAAACGCTCGCTTCTCGAGCAACGCCGCGGTCGCCGTCGCGAGCGGCGTGTCGCCCACCGCCGCGCAGAGCTTGAGCCCCCTCTCCGGGTGGCCCGTGCGCAGGAGCCTCTCGAGCGCCGCGCCGAACATCTCGGGATCCACCGTCAGGCGAGAGACGTGCACGGCGCGCGCGATCGCGAAGCCGAGGCCGACGATCGCCACGAGAAGCGGTACGTACTCCACCGGATCAACGTATCCGAGGCCCCAGGCACCCGACGCGCGAAACAGCGAACCCTCCCGCATGGTCATCGGCTCTCACGAGGATGTCGGACGGCCTGCTGATGGTGGGGGTGATCGTGGGCTGGTTCGTGCTGCAGGCCTGGGTGTTGCCGCGCCTCGGCGTGCCTACGTGAGCGGTGCCCTCGCCGCGCCGGTCGGCGCGCAAGGACGACGATCGAGGGTGTTGAGGGGTCTGCCTTTCGTGGACGTTCTCGCTAGCCGCCCGCCATTCCACCGGCGCGACCGCTGCGCGGGACCAAGGCCCCTGCGGTCACGGTCACCCCTCGCGCGGTCAGCGCGGAGAAGGCAGCCACGTCGGGCGCCTTCGGCCCCGCGATTTCTACCTGTTTCAGCGCCGGGATCGTCGCCGCGAGCGCAGCCAGGGCCGCGAGGTCCGTCCACCGGTCGAGCGTGTGATGCAGGGTGACCCCCGACCGCTCCCGCCGCAGCTCGGTCCGTGAGGACCACCCCCAGGCGAGCGTCGCGCAGCTCGCCGGCAGCCGCGCCCAGCACGCGAACGCGTCCGCGTCGGCCACCTTGTCGAGCCCCACGCGTCGGAGACGCCCACTCGCTGGCGAGGCGAGCAGCGTGTCGAGCGCGTCGACTGTGCAGACCACCGCGTCCACCGATGACGTGCGCTCGAACAGCGGCACCACCCTCTCTGCGAAGCGCTCTCCGTGATCGCGCCGCAGCCAGTCGGTCGACCGCAGCTCCTCGAGCCGGGGTGGCGTCCTCTCCTCCATCGCGGTGGCGACCACGTCGGACTCCACCGTCACGACGCGGAGCGACGGCATCTGGTCCGACACGAGGAACTGGACGAGCAGATCGTCCGTCGCCTTGCCGCCGATCGACCGCACGGTGCGGAGCAACGGACATCGGGCGAGCTCGGCCCAGGCAGCCGGCGAGGCCTTCCAGGAGCCGTCGAGTTCGAGCTCCTCGACCACGCCACGTCGGAACGTCGCGCGGTAGGTGACCCGCGCCAGCGGACCGAGCCACTCCTTCTTGTGCTTCTTCAGCAGCGCGTCGGCGCGCTTGGTCGCCGCGAGGCTCGCCGCCCCGCGCGTCTCGGCGAGCTGGATGGCGATGAACTCGCCGCGTGGATCGCCGAGCTCCTGCAGGGCGTCGGCCAGCACCGAGAGGGCGCCGTCGTCGTCCGGCGCGGAAAGGACCGCGCGGAACAGGGCGTCGCGGTCCGGCGCACTGCGGCTCCCGGCGAGCCTTCGCCAGCGCTCGAGGTCGGGGGGAGGACTGCCCCGCGGAATGCGGTCGATCGCGCGCCGCCACTTCTCGGCGACCGCAGGCTCGAAGGTCGGGAGCAGCCTCTCGAGCGACCCCGCGGTTCGCGCGTCACCGATGACCGCGAGCGTCTCTTCGCAGGTGTCACTGGCCCAGCGAACGATCGGCGGGCCTTGCTCGACGAGCGTGGTGAGGGCGCGCGCGAGGCGGGGATCCGGCCTCTTCTGCGCGGCCTGCAGCCGGTCGACGAACGCGTCGAGCTTGGCGTCGGCGTCGGCGCCGGGCAGCTTCGCGAACAGGTGCTCGGCCAGGAAGCCCACGGCCACGGGATCGTCGGCCTCGGCGAGCGCCAGCCACGCCCGCTGGAACGCGGCGTTGGTCCGTGTCTCTGGGGGGCAGAAGGAGGCCCTCACCTCGCGATCGAGGGCGTCGATCGCCTCGGCGACGGACGCGTCTCGCGTCTCCCGCCAGAGGGTGCGCGCGAGGGCGAGGTCGTCCCTCGCACGCGACGGCTCGCTTCGATCCATCGGACGGCGATGGTAGCAGCTGGCGCGAACGGAGAGACGTCCTCGCTCACCCGCCGCGAGCAGACCGAGCATCCTGGCGCCGTAGCAGCTCCTCGAAGCCGGCCCTGGCTTCCCGGACCAGATCGAGCACCTCGGTCGCGCTGGCGTCCACCGCGGGGGCCTCGAACCGTCCCGTCAATCGCGTCTCTGGGGTGAGTCTGTCCTTCTGGAACAGATCCCACATCTCCTCGGCGTGCGCCCTCGCTGGAGCCCCCCGCGCCGACCGCCCGAGAGACGCCTGCAGGTTACCGACGTCGCGCAGCAGCAGCTTCCGGGCGTTGGCGTTCTCCGTGGCCGAGACCGACTGGGGGAAGTCGATGATCACGGGCCCGTCGGCGGCGATGAGGACGTTGAACGCGGAGAGGTCGCCGTGCACGATGCCCGCACACAGCATCTTCGTGACCTCACCGAGGAGCGCTTCATGGACCAGCGTCGCGTCGGCGGCGTCCAGATCGAGCTCGGCGAGGCGCGGGGCGGCTCGACCGTCGAGCCCGACGACGAGCTCCATGATCAGCACACCCTCGACGAAATGGTGCGGCTCGGGGACGCGCACGCCGGCCGCATGTAGGCGGTGCATCACGTCCACCTCGCTCGACCGCCAGGAGACCTCTTCCTTGGCGCGGCCGTGCTCGGAGCGCTTCTCGATCGCCCGCTGATCCCGCGAGTTCCGGACCTTGCGGCCCTCGGTGTACTCGGCGCGGTGCTTGAAAGTGCGGTTCTGCGCCGATTTATAGACCTTTGCCACGCACGGCTTTCCGCCGGAGACAACGACGTAGACCTGCGCCTCTTTTCCGCTCAGCAGCGGACGGATCACTTCTTGGATGATGCCGAGTTCGACGAGTGGAACGAGGGATTCTGGAACGATCACGTTCCACCTTACACCATCGGCGCAGGGGCGACGGATCCCCTCGTCGATTCGCGAATCTCGCGGTGACCCCGTGGCCTCTCCGATGTCAACGGGCTCGAGAGCTCGTCCGTGTTCGGCCATCCGCGCACGGTGTGGATCGCGGTGATCGAGTCCGGCTTGCGACGGACGGACCGCGGCCGGAGCAGGGTAGAATCCGCCCATGGGCATCTTGACCTTCTCGCTCAACGTCACGCTGAACGGGTGCATCGACCATCGCGAGGGGATCGCCGACGAAGAGCTGCACGACCTGTTCACGGGGTGGATGGACGAAGCCGAGGCGATGCTCTTCGGGCGCACGACCTACGAGCTCATGGAGGATGCCTGGCCGGCGGTGGCGCGCGACGAGACCGCCCCGCGCGCGCTGCGCGAGTGGGCGCGCAAGCTGGAGGCCAAGCCGAAGTACGTGGTCTCGGCCTCGCGCCGCGACTTCCCCTGGCACAACACCTTCCGCCTCGAGGGGCCCCTGGAAGACGCCATCCGCCAGCTCAAGGAGAAGACCCCTGGAGGCGTGCTCGTGGGCAGCCCCATGCTCTCCGCTGCGCTCGAGCAGCTCGGGCTGTTCGACGAATACCGTATCGTCGTCCACCCGGTGCTCGGCCGCGGGCCGACGTTGTTCCCGGCCCTCGACCGCTCGCGACGCCTCGAGCTTGTCTCGACGAGGGGCCTCGCGTCCGGCGTGATGGCGCTGCACTACCGATGTCCGTCGACGTGAAGTGGGCGGCCTTCGTCGACCTCGCGCGACCGCTGGAGCCGGACGAGCAGGAGCGCCTCACCGAAGCGCTCGAGCTCGTCGGCGGCGGCTCCGTCGGGCCGACCCGCGGCAAGTGGGAGGCGTTCTTCGCGGTGCACGCACGCAGCGCCGCCGACGCCGAGGCGAGCGCCCACCGCGCGATCGAACACGCGCTCCGGCGCGCCGGCGTGGAAGTGTCGTTCTCGATCGGCGTCCAGCGTCTGCAATGCTGAGCGCCGCCGCAAGCGCTCTGTCTACACGCGGAGCATCGCCGCC
>Ga0154020_10009422_pt1 | contig 11250 bp, 8 predicted proteins | sample Klosneuvirus_201_FD_109709 | JGI IMG/M metagenome (GOLD analysis project Ga0154020, IMG submission 109709) | Active sludge microbial communities from wastewater, Klosterneuburg, Austria - Klosneuvirus_20160825_MG | ecosystem: Engineered > WWTP > Aerobic digester > Activated sludge | place...
AGGTCGCCGGCTTCCTGGCGGGCGCTGGCACTGTCGATCACGACCTGGCCGCGCGCGGCGATGTCGCGCACCAGTGCGGCGTCGAGCTCCACCATCCCGGGGTGGAAGGAGCCGATCGCCGCCACGAACGCATCGTCGCGCACCCGGCCCTGCAGGCACACGGCGCGGGCAGGCGTCGCGGTCACGACCATCGGGCAGCGATCGAGCGCGGCTTGCAAGTCAGTGGCCACTTCGGCGTACACACCCTGCTGGTGGAGCGACTGCGCAAACGTGCTGGCCGACGCGGGGGTGCGCCCGCGAACCCACACTTCATCGACGCCGAGCGCCTGGGTGCAGGCCTGCACATGCGCCATCGCCTGCACGCCGGTGCCGATGACCAGCAGCGGCCCCACCGGATTGGGCGCCAGCAGGCGCGCCGCCTGCAGCGTGACCGCCGCGGTGCGGCGTGCGGTGACCGTCGGCCCGTCGAGAAGCGCCAGCCGCTCGCCGCTGGAAGTGCGCAGTACCAGCACATCGCCCAGGATGGCCGGCAGGCCGCGCTCGGTGTTGTCCGGCGCATAGGTGATCAGCTTGATCGCGGTGAGGTCGCCGGCGGCTGCGTCGAGCCACGCCGGCATCACGAATGCATGGGTGCGCTCGGCCAGCGGCAGCACCCATCGCTCGGGCGCATGAGCGTGACCGGCCGCCGCATCGGCGAGCGTGCGATCGATGGCGGCGACCAGCCCGGGCCAGGGCAGGGCACGTGCGGTGGCGGTGGCGTCGAGGATCTGCATGGGTGACTGCGCTTGGGCTTCGGAGGAATGGGCGGCGTTGCCCCGTCAGGGGCGTGTATCGCATGATCATAGGCAGGTCACAATGCGGCATGTCCACCCGCCCTGCTGCCCGACCTGCCGCCGGCCCTGGCTCGGGCCCGACGCCCGGCCCGCTGTCGGAGCCCGAACTCGAGCGCCTGCAGGCCTTGCTCGACCGCCTGGCGCCCCAGTGCGAGCCGTTGGACATCGTCGCCATCGATGGCTACCTGTGTGGCGTGCTGCTGCAGCAGCGGGCGGTGCCTTCGGCACGCTGGCTGCCGGGCATCGTCGATGTCGATGGACGCCCCGCGCCGGCGACCTTTCCGGTCGGCGAATTGCGCGCCCTGCTCGAGCGCCGGCATGCCGAGCTCGACCGCGCCATCGCGCACCGGCAGTGGTTCGACCCGTGGGTCTACCAGCTCGACGAGGACGCCACTCCATCCGAGACCGTCTTGCCCTGGGTTGCGGGTTTCGCCGCGGCCATGGAGGCGTTCCCGCAGCTGCTGGAGCAGCATGAGGCGCAGCTGATCGAGCCGCTGGCCACGCTGTACCGCCACTTCGACCCCGACGACCTCGAGGATGCCGACGCGCTGCTCGAGGAGATCGAGATGCTGGAGCTGCCCGTCGACCTGCCCGAAGCGGTGGAGGACCTGGTGCGCAGCGTGCTGCTGATCGCCGACGTGTCGCGCCCGCGCCGCGAGACCGCCGGCGGCGTCAGCCGAAGACCCGGCGGGCGTGCACGCCCAGGCCCTGCGCCACGCTCGCGTAGCGGTCGCCGCGGATGACCCGCGCGCGCGGGCAGCGCGCGGCAATGTCGCGCACCAGGGGCGCCAGCCCAGTCGAGCCACCGGTCAGGTAAAGGGCATCGACGTCGTTGCCGGTCACGCCCGCCAGGCGCAGGGTGTCGGCAGCCGCCTGGACGATGCGCCCGAGGTCTGCCTGCAAGGTCTGCGTGGCAGTGTGCTCGTCGAGCTCGGTCTGCAGGCCAGGCTCCAGGGCGTCGAGATCCAGGCGCGCCGTGCCGCCCTCGGCCACCGTGATCTTCGCGGCCTCGGCCCGGGCGATCAGCGCATGGCCCAGGCGCTGCTGCAGCACCCGCATGAGCCGGTCGTGGTGGCGGGCGTCGGCGTAGAACTCGCGCATGCGCCGCAGTTCCAGCACCCGCGCCGGTGCGTAGACCGTGTTGATCAGGTGCCAGGTGGCGAGGTCGAAGTACACGCGGCTGGGCACCTCGCGCCCGGTGGGGCCGCGACCGCGATAGCCGCAGGCGGGCAGCACGCAGGCCAGCTCGATGTGACGGTCGAAGTCGGTGCCGGCCACATGCACGCCGTGGTTGGCCAGGATGTCGTCCTGGCGCTCGACCCGCTGCCGCCGCTGCGGCCCGACCCGCACCAGCGAGAAGTCCGAAGTGCCGCCGCCGATGTCGGCCACCAGCACGAGCTCTTCATGCGCCAGCGTGCGTTCGTGGTCCAGCGCGGCGGCGATGGGCTCGAACTGGAAGGCCACCTCGTGGAAGCCGACGGCGCGGGCCGCGCGCTCCAAGGCCGCCTGCGCAGCTGTGTCCCGTTCGGGATCGTCGTCGACGAAGTGCACCGGGCGGCCCAGCACCGCGCGGCTGATGGGCGTTGCTGCATCGCGCTCGGCCAGTGTCTTCAATCGCCGCAGATAGCCCGAGACGACATCGAGGTAGCGCACCGAGTGACCGGCGCCGACGTCGGTGGCCTGGTCGGCCAAGGTCGATCCCAAGATGCTCTTCATCGAGCGCATCAGGCGCCCTTCAATGCCCTCGACATAGGTTGCCACCGCTTCGCGGCCGTAGTGCCGCCGCGGCTCCTCATGAGCGGTCAGGCCCTCGACGGCATAGAACACGGCCGTGGGCATGGTGCGCTGGCCGGGCTCGAGCTCGACCAGCCGCACACCGTCGCCCTCGGGCAGCGCGATCGCCGAGTTGGAGGTGCCGAAGTCGATTGCACAGTAGGCACCGGCAGGCGCAGGCCCAGTCGCCGGATGCGGGGCCGCCCGTGGCGGGTGATGGGGTTTGCCCATGACGAACGCCGGCCGTGCCAACGCTCGCCGTGCGGCAAACGTGGCCGCGACCAGCGGCAGGAAGTGAGGGGGGCGCGGATTCTACTGGTTCGCGGTTGCCCCGCGCGCGGCGGCGCAGCCCGGCGCCGGGGTGGTGTGGCTCAGAGAGTCGATGCGCCGCGCGCCGCGACCGGCACATACGGGCGCGCGGGGGGCAGCGCGTCACCGCAGAAGCCGAAGGCCAGCGCCGGGCGGCGGCCGCTGATCAGCTCGGCCAGCGCCTGGCCCGAGCCGGCACCATGGGTCCAGCCCAGCGTGCCATGACCGGCATTGAGCCACAGGTTGGGCAGGCGGCTGCGGCCGATGTAGGGAATGTTGGTGGGCGTGCTGGGGCGCAGGCCGGTCCAGTAGTTGGGCTCGCTGGTATCGGCCACGCCGGGGAAGAGCTCTTCGTAACGCTTGACCAGCGCGGCGCAGCGCCGCTGCGCGGTGCGGCCCTCGAGGCTGTCGTCGTAGCCCGCCATTTCGGCGGTGCCGGCCACGCGGATGGTGTCACCCAGGCGTGAGATGGCGATCTTGCGGGTGTCGTCGAGCAGGCTCACCGTGCTGGCTGCCTCGGGACGGCGCAGCCTCATCGTGGCGGAGTAGCCCTTGGCCGGATAGATGTTGAGCCACATGCCCAGCGGGCGCAGCAGCGGCGCGGTGTGCGAGCCCATGGCCGCCACGTAGTGGTCGGCCGAGAGCGCGCGCGTCGTGCCGTGGCGCAGGCTGCGCACCCGCACGCCGGCGATGCGGCCGCCAACGGCATCGAGCCCGTCGACCGCGGTTTCGTAGAGGAAGGTCGCGCCTCGCGCCTGGCACAGCGCCGCCAGGCGCTGGGTGAACACGCAGGCGTCGCCGGACTCGTCGCTGGGCGTGTAGGTTCCGCCGTGGATGTGCGCACCGAAGGCCGCCAGCGCGGGCTCGATGGCCAGCACCTCGTCGCGGCCCAGCACGCGGCGATCGACGCCATGCTCGCGCATCAGTTGCGCGGCCTGGGTGCCGGCTTCGAAGTCGGTGGCGGTGGAGAAAAAGTGCAGGATGCCGCGCTCCAGGCGCTGGTACTCGATGCCGGTGCGGGCCACCAGGGTCTTGAGCGACTCATGGCTGTAGCGGCCGAGGGCCACCAGCTGGCGCACGTTGCGCTCGAATGCGGCGTCGGTGCACTGGCCCAGGAACGACAGGCCCCAGCGCCACTGGTGGGGATCGAGGCGTGGGCGGAACAGCAGGGGCGAGTCGTCGCTGAGCAGCCAGCGCGCCACCTTCCAGGGCGCCGCCGCGTTGGCCCAGGGCTCGCAGAAGCTCACCGAGATCTGGGCGCCATTGGCCTTGCTGGTTTCGAGCGCGGCGTCGGGCTGGCGATCGACCACCGTGACCTCATGGCCGGCCTCCAACAGATGCCAGGCGGTGCTGATGCCGATGATGCCGGCACCCAGGACGATGATCTTCATGACGCGACAACCCGAGGGAGTGTGGTGCGTGCATTTTCGGAACGGGCGTCGAATCTGTGAAGCGCTGTGAATGTTTTTCAGTATTGAGAAGTGTAGCTAATAGTTGAAGCCCAGAATGCGAACACCCTCCGCGACGGAGGGTGTCCAGCGCAGGTGCAACCTGCCGGCCGAAGCCCGAACCGGCCTGCCGCGTTGCAGCGGCCAGGCGCCCGTTCGTTTTAGGAGATCTTGCGGCGACTCAGGCTGGCGGCACCGACCACGCCCAGCAACGCCAGGGCCAGGGTAGACGGCTCCGGCACACCGCTGGGCTTGGCGCTGAGCAGCACCTGCGACGAACCGACGCCCGGCTGGTACACGGTGAACGTGAAGTTCGTGACCGCCGCCAGGCCGATTGCGGCCCAGTTGCCGGTGTTCAGCGCGGTCAGGTAGTTACCGACCTGGCTGGCGAACGTAGCGCTTCCGCCGGTGTACTCCAGGCCGCCGGCAGCGGCGCTGGCCGAATAGCCGGTGTCGCCCTCGATTTCCCAGATGGCGTACTGGAACGCGGCAGACTTCAGATCACTGGTCAGGCTGTCGTTGTAGGCGTGCTGGTACAGCTCGGTGAGCTTGCTCAGAACGGTAGCGGTGTTGCGGTCGAAGTAGCCGCCGGCGGCGCGGCCGTTGTCGATCGTGTTGTTCGTGTAGCGCGAGGTGTCGAACAACGCGTCGTAGCCATTGTTGGCCGTACCGTTGCTCAACAGCCAGGTCGACAGAGGCATCGTCGAATAGGGTTGCGCGGTATTGAACCCGGTCAACGGGTCAAGGCAGTAGACCCAGAACTCGTTGTTCGCCGAGTCCTTCACCTCGAACGAACCCATGCCTCTGGTGGCGGGTGACTCGTTGCCGAACTTCAGCGTCCGGTCGTCAAGCTTGTTGTCACCGGTCATCGAAAGGCTGTCGGCGGCGGCAGGCAGCGCGCTCAGCGCAGCCACCAGGCCGGCGGCAATCGCAAGGGGACGCATGGCGTGGTACTTCATGTTGGAGTCTCTCGATGGGCCGACCGTTCGACAGGCCGACCGTGATGGTGACGCTAGGTTACATGTGCCATGCGCAGCCACAACCCCGCGAACTGGTGGTGCACCCCCCTTGTTCCGGGCGCACAGTGCCCGCCACCACCGGCGGGTGGTCGGGCAGTGCCGCGTGGGCCGAGCGTACCGGGCCCAGCCGGCAGGTCATGCCGTCCGACGGCCGTGTCGGGGCAATGCGGTGTTCAGGAGCCGAGCTCGGCCTTGAGCCGGGCCACATCGGGCGGCAGCGGCGAGCGGCCGGCGGCACCCAGCACAACGGCGAGTTCCTCGCGCGCCTCGGCCTTGCGGCCGGCCTTGTTCAGGGCAACTGCCAGATGGAAGCGGGTTTCGACGTTGCCCGGCTCGCGCAGCCGCGCGTCTCGCAGATGGCGCAGGCCGGCATCGAGTTGGCCCTGCTGCACCAGGATCCAGCCCAGCAGGTCGATCGTGCGGGCATTGCCGGGCGCCAGCTGTACCGCCCGCGCGGCGGTGGCTGTCGCCGCGGCATCGCCCAGGCGCAGCTGCAACGATGCCAGACTCGCCAGCGTGGCAGCGTCGTTGGGCTCGGCGCGCAGCACCTGCTCGAAGCTCTTGCGCGCAGCCTCGAACTGCCCGGCGCCTTGCTGGACTTCGGCCAAGGCCTTGAGTGCGAGCTGGTCCTGTGGGCGGCGCCGGCTCCAGTCGGCCAGGAAGTCCACTGCCTTGGCGCGCTCGCCGGTGGCCAGCCAGGCGCCGGCCAGGGCGATCGCGGTGGCCGTCGACGGTTCGCGCTCCATGGCGGTGCGGTACTCGGACAGAGCCAATGCGGCCTGGCCCCGTGCCATTGCCAGGCTGGCAGCGGTCAGCGAGGTGGCGGCGGCCTGCGGATGCCGTGTGCGCAGCGTCTTCATGGCTGCGTCGACGGCCGCGTTGTCCTTGCGACGGGCTGCCAGCTCGACCTGCAGGACCAACGCGCCCAGATCATCGGGGCGGCCTTTCAAGGCCTTGGCCACGCTGTAGTCAGCACCTTCGAAGTGGCCGGCGGCCATCTGCAGGCGGCCGATGCCCACCAGCAAGCCGGCGTCGAATTCGGCCAGGCGGGTGGCCTCGGTGAGGGCGGAACGGCTGGCCGCGGCGTCCCCCGCGGCCATCTGGGCGCGGGCCAGGGCAAGGGTCACCTGGATCTGGCCGGGGAACTGGGCGGCCAGCGTGCGCGCCATCTCGACCGCCTTGTCTGGCTGACGCTGCACCAGGTACTGGTTGACCATGGCCAGCCCGGGCCGGGCATCCTTGCGTTGGACATCGGTCGAGCGCAGCCAGTGGCGCATGGCCTCGGCCGGCCGGCCCGCACGCAGCTCCAGCATGCCGAGCTGGAACAGCACGTCGGGGTCGTCGCGGCGGGTGGCGAGCATCTGCGTGAGGCGGGTGCGTGCGGGGTCGAAACGGCCTTCCTCGATGTCCAGCCAGCTGAGGTTGATGCCGGCGGGGCGGAATTTCGGGTCGCGGGCCAGGACGCCTTCGAACGCCTGGCGGGCACCGGCCTTGTCGCCGGTTCGCCCGCGCACATTGCCCAGGAAGTTGAGCATCGTGAGGTTGGCGGGATCGGCCTTGACGATGGCCTCGGCCGTCTGCACGGCTTTGGCCGACTGCCCGCTGCGGGCGTACACCATCGCCAACTGCACGGCGGCGCTGGTGTCGCGCGGATCGGCCGCCAGCGCCTTCTCGAGGTTGGCCAGTCCCGCCTTGTCCTGGCCCAGCGCCATCTGGCTGTAGCCCAGGTCACGCAGCACCTCGGGCGATGCCTGCCGCGCCGCAGCCTGCTCGAACAGCTCGGAGGCCCGCAGGTAGTTGCGCCGGCCCATCTGGATGGTGCCCATCAGGTAGGCCACGTGCGGGTCATCGGGGCGGATGCGTTGCGCCGCCTCGAGCAGGGGCAGGGCGCGGGTGGGCTCGCGGGCATCCAGGTGCATGGACGCCAGCAGCGTCATGGCCGCGATGTGGCGCCCGTTGCGGCCCAGCAGCGTCTCGAGGTACTCCTTGGCCTGGCTCGTGTTGCCCAGCGCGCGGTGCGCCAGCGCGCCGGTCATCAGTGCTTGCTCGTTGCCGGATCGCCAGGCCGGCGGTGCAGCGTCCACCAGAGCCGCGGCCTCGGCGTACGCGCCCTTGGCTGCCGTGCCGTCACCCCGTCGGCTGGCCAGCAAGCCCATGAGGTAGGACGCCCTCGGGTCGGCTTGCCGTGCTGCCTTGAGGGCGGCGAGGTCAGCCGAGGCATCGGCATCTCGACCGTTGCCAAAAAGCAGGCTCGCACGAACGATCCGGGCTTCGGCGAGCTGGTCATCGAGGGTGATCGACCGGTCCAGCGCGGCCAGCGCACCCGGGGCGTCGCCCAACGCCTGCAAGACCGTACCCAAAGCCTGCCAAGCGGCGGCGTTTCGGGGGGCCAGCTCGGTGGCCTTCTGAGCCGTGGCGCGGGCACGGTCGCGCTCGCCGCTCTTGAGCAGCAAGGGCGCCTCCGCGATCAGAGGCAGTGGCGACTTTGGGTCGAGGGCGCGGGCCTGCGCGAACGCCTGGGTGGCTTGAGCCGGCTGGGCGGACATCGACAGCGCTGTGCCGCGCAGCGTCAACGCCTCGACATGCAGGTGTTGTGGCAGTCCGGGCAGGGTGACCAGGTCGAGCAGCTTGCGCGGCTCGCCCTGCAGCAGGTAGAGCTGTCCCATGGGCAGCGCGACCTCCGCACGGCTCACGCCGAGCTTGAGCGCCTGCTCGAACGCCGCCTCGGCACCCTTGAGCTCGCCCTGGCGCAGCAGCGCCTTGCCCAGCAGCAGGTGTGCGGCGAGGAGTTGGGCGTCCTGCTGGATCGCGTTCTTGAGCTGCAGCACGCTGCCGGGGAGGTCGTTCTTCTCGTAGCGCTGCAATGCGTCCTCGTAGAACCGCGAGGCCTGTTCCGGCGCGGCCCAGGGCGCTGTGCTGGCCATGGCAAATGCCAGCGCGATGCTCCATCGCGCCGCGCGGGCGTGGCGGTTGCGACGATACAAGATGGAGCGGGGGCTGGGCATGGTGGGGACAGCGGGTCGAGCGGCTGCGAGCGCGCGAAGTCTCGCCCAATCGTGGCGCCAGTGCGCGCCCCTGGATCGATCGCTGGCCGGGAGTGTGCATTTCGGCCTGTCCCGCTGCCCCCCGTTTCGCGGGGGGCGCGGCCCCAACGCTTGAATTGCGGTGGTCGATCCCGACTTATTTCGCAGACGGCCGAGGGTCGGCCGCGCCACACTGCCAATCAGGCAGACCCCTGGCAGGAGAGCGGCATGGCCCAGACGACGAGTGCATGGTGGCAGCGCCACACACGGCAGCGTGCGGCCACGCGCGCGCCCGATCCGGCCGACATGGGCACGGCCTTCGGCCTGGAGTTCATCCTCGACCAGTCCCCACTGCCGGCCAGTGATGCGGCCAGTGGTGCGCCACGCGAATCGACCGACGGCTGGTGGCGCCGCTTGCTCGCGCGGCACCGCAAAGCGGCCTGAGCCGGCCTGCGCGCACCGCCGATCAGCGCACGATCAGCACCGGCGTCTCGCAGTGGGCCATCACCTTGGTGGTGACCGAGCCCAGCACCAGGTTGCCCAGCGAGCCGTGGCCGTGCGAGCCCATCATCAGCAGATCGTAGCGGCCCTTGGTCGCGACCTCGCCAATGACATCGGCCGCCGGGCCGACCTTGGCCACGAACTCGGCGGCGATCTTCTGCTTGTCGAAAAACGTGCGGATCGGCTTGAACACACGCTCGGCTTCGTCCGCATAGTGGGCCTTGAGCACGCTCTTGTCGAGCACCGAGGCGGCGCGCGCCGGCACCGCAGGTGTCACGGTGAGCACGGTGTAGCTGTGTGCGCCGCCCAGCCATTCGTCGTGGGCGGCCAGGTAGGCCAGCATGCGCTTGGTGAACGGGCTGCCGTCGACGGGGACAAGGATCTTCATGGGCGCGCTCCTTTGCTGCTGCCAGTGGACTGGGCGACGAGTGTGGCATGCCCCCCGGGCATGCACTTGCCGGGCATCAACCGCCTGAGGGCACGGGAATCAGCCGCAGCGGGTCGTGACCGAGCGCTTCGCCCTTGCCGGCCAGGCCGCGGGCGTGGCTGACCACGCGCGTGTGGCCGCCGCCGGGCCGCTCCACCGTGTAGTCGTGGCGGCAATGCAGGTGGCCGTGCAGCCACAGGTCGGCCAGCGGGATCAGGGCGTCGTCGGCGTTGCAGAAACTGGCGGTGCTGGGCTGCGGGCCGAATCGCGGATCGGTGCTGCGCAGGCTGGGCGCGAAGTGGGTAATGGCGACGGTGGCATCCCAGGCGCCGGCCGCCGGTTCGTGCAGCGCGTGCTCGAGCCAGGCCCGGCAGGCTTGCGCCTGCAACCGAACCTGCTGCGCATCGAACGGGGCGCCGTCGATGGTGGCGGCCATCTCGCGCTGGAAGTAAGCCGCCGCGCGCATGGCGCGCTCGTGCCGGGCCGGCCCGAGCACGTCGAAGTCGCTCCAGCGCACGGTGCCCAGGAAGCGCACACGCTGGCCGTCTGCTGCGGTGATGACGCAGGCCTGCCGTTCAAGCAGGCGCAGGCCCAGCGTGTCGCAGTGGCGGCGAAAGGCCGGCCAGGCCGCATGCCACTCGCGACCGTCGAACTCGTGGTTGCCGGCCACCACCAGCACCGGCACTGGCCAGTCGGCGAAGCGTTCGTATCCGGCCCAGCTGGCATCGATGTCGCCGGCCAGCACCAGCACGTCGGCTCCGGGCGCGGGCAGCGGATCGAAAGACTCGGTCTCGAGATGGAGGTCGGACAGCAGTTGCAGCTTCACGGCGGCGATTGTCGCGGTGCCGGCACAAGCGAGAAGGGCGGCACCTGAGGCCGCCCTTCTCGCCCCATGGCACCGGGTCAGTTGGCCAGCTTGTGCTCGAGGCGGTGCTTGATCGACAGCAACTCGCGCGGCAGCCGCTCGCCCAGCATGTCGAACAGCTCGCCGTGCAGCTTGAGCTCGGTGGTCCACGCGCCGTGGTCAAAGCTCATCACGCTCTGGTAGTGCGCGCGGCTGAAGTCCAGCCCGGTCCAGGTGATGTCCTCGTAGCGCGGGCTGATGCCGAACAGGTTGTCCTCGCCGCCGGCATGACCGTCCACGCGCTCGAGCATCCACTTGAGCACCCGCATGTTGTCGCCGTAGCCGGGCCAGACGAACTTGCCATCTGCGCCCTTGCGGAACCAGTTCACGCAGTAGATGCGTGGCAGCTCGGCGCCGGAGTCGGCGAGCTTGGCCCCGATGGCCAGCCAGTGGGCGAAGTGATCCCCCATGTGGTAGCCCATGAAGGGCAGCATCGCGAACGGGTCGCGCCGCACCACGCCCTGCGCACCTGCGGCAGCCGCGGTGGTCTCCGAGCCCATGGTGGCGGCCATGTAGACGCCCTCGGCCCAGCTGCGGGCCTCGGTGACCAGCGGCACCGTGGTCGAGCGGCGGCCACCGAAGATGAAGGCGTCGATCGGCACGCCGGTGGTCGAATCCCAGTCGGGGTCGAGCACCGGGTTGTTCGTGGCGGCCACGGTGAAGCGGGCATTCGGGTGCGAGGCCTTGGCGCCGGTTTCCTTGGCGATCTGCGGCGTCCAGTCCTTGCCCTGCCAGTCGATCAGGTGCGCCGGCGGCTCGGCGGTCATGCCTTCCCACCAGACGTCGCCGTCGTCGGTGAGGGCGACGTTGGTGAAGATCACGTCGCGCTCCAGGCTGGCCATGCAGTTGGGGTTGGTCAGCGTGTTTGTGCCCGGGGCGACGCCGAAATAGCCGGCCTCGGGGTTGATGGCATGCAGGCGGCCATCCTTGCCGGGCTTGATCCAGGCGATGTCATCGCCGATGGTGGTGACCTTCCAGCCCTCGAACGACTGCGGTGGCACCAGCATGGCGAA
>Ga0154020_10009423_pt1 | contig 11246 bp, 7 predicted proteins | sample Klosneuvirus_201_FD_109709 | JGI IMG/M metagenome (GOLD analysis project Ga0154020, IMG submission 109709) | Active sludge microbial communities from wastewater, Klosterneuburg, Austria - Klosneuvirus_20160825_MG | ecosystem: Engineered > WWTP > Aerobic digester > Activated sludge | place...
GCGCATGTGCTCGACAAGATCAGCTTCGAACTCTTTCAGCTTCTCGTACAGAAAACGGTATGAATTGCATGCTTCGGCCGGCGGCGTAAAATCGGAGGAGAGCTCGCGGATACGATTGAGCATTGCCGTCGCAGATTCATGCTCGAAGTTCATGACCCGAATCGGGTTGGAGACAGAACCGCAATGGCCTGCTTGCCATCCGGTGTTATTCTGTTGTGCAGCGCATAGATCGATGATCATGGGGAACAGTATCTGTTCTTCCTTAGCCAGATGATCATCCAATTCAGACTTCAGATCTGCGAAGATTTTGTTGATCTCCACCACTTCTGGGTGGGAGTCTCCGTGCACGCGCGCAACACGGTTGCTGAATTCAGCGATTTGCGGCATTGACCGGTGCAGATACTCATGGTGGGTGTCCAATATCTGGCGCACCAGATCGGGAATTGGCATGCTGTCGTGCGCCCCGGTTGGTGATGAATGTATTGCGCTCTGGCGGATTTCGTTTGCCACATTTTCGGGTGCGATTCCCCTCTCCGCACAGGCTTCGGCGAAGTTTTGCGTTCCCCTGGCGCAGGCATCAAGCCCGTAACTCTGTAATATCCCCACTGCCAAGGGATACTCTGTGCTGATCTCATTCAGTTTCATTGTGTTTAGGTTGTTCATTCCTACTTCCTTTATCGATAATTAGAGCTTTATATCTGTAAATAGTTGCAAAAACCAACCACGTGTCACCGATTTTTTGGACGGCAGCCAGAATCAGCCCCAACCTGGAAAACTGGAATCTGTAAACCGGCAAATGGCCGAATCGACCTCGCTTCTATTGTGGCACCAGTGGATGCCAGTGGCAAGTCATTTGGGAACCCGGACACGGAAAGCTTCTTTACGGCGACGGGCTGCCCAATCAGGTGTAAAGTTGAACAAAAGTTCAATTTTGCTTGACGTATTAACTCTATAAAGAGATCATTTTGTCTGGTAATGCCCCGCGTACGTATACCATGCCGGGCTGGCAAGAATGAAGGAGTGCGTCCATGCAAGCAAACGACGGCATTTTGGAGAAAATTTCCGCCTTGAGCCTCAGGGCTCTGGGTGGTTTCGCCGGATCAAAAATCGCGCAAGATACCGGTCTGGATCGCCTTGCCAAAGACGCCTTGTACCTTGGCAGCCGCACGGTCGTTAATGCCGCTGCCCAGGTCAGTAGCCGTTTCACCGCCGCGCGCGACGTTCTGCCCCTTGAGAGACTAAGGCGGCCTGAGAAAAAAAGCGCGCCGCTATTCGATCTGACGCTCAGCGAAGATCAGCAGATGCTCGCCGAAATGCTCGAATCGCTGGCGCAAGGCACTATGCGGTCTGAAGGCAAACAAGCTGATGAAGACGGCAAAACGCCCAAGACCTTTTTCGCCAAGATTGTCGAAACCGGCATCTTTGGCGTGGCGATCCCCGAAAGTCTTGGCGGTGCTGCGTATGAGCGCAGCCCTGTGACAGTGGCGCTCATCGCCGAGAAACTCGGCTTTGGTGATTATTCCCTGGCGCTCAAGGTGCTATCCTCCATTGCCTTTATCAATCTACTCAGCGATTTTGGCACGGACGCTCAGCAGCAAAAATACCTGCCCGCGTTCGTAGGCAACGAATACGTACAAGGCACTCTTGCAGTCATGGAACCTGCGTTGCGCTTCGACCCGAACAAGATGACGACGCGCGCCGAGCGCAGCCACAGCGGTTACTGGCTGAATGGCGAGAAGTGTATGGTTCTCTCGGGCCAGCAGGCGGATGTGCTTCTCATATTTGCACGGCTCGAAGGCGCAGGGGTTCAACCTTTCATCGTCGAAAAAAATTACAGAGGAATGAGTTGGCTCGCTGAGAGACACATGGGCCTCAAGGCTGCGGCACTGGCAACTCTCAAACTCGAAAATGTCCATGTGCCTGAAGACGCGCTCCTCGGCGAAGCGGAGAGCAAATTCGATCTGCAGGCATTTGTGGATTCCAGTCGTATTGCGCTCGCGGCACTGACGACCGGAACGCTCAAAGCTGCGATCGATTACGCGGTCGAATACTGCAATGCCCGTGAAGCTTTCGGCGAGCCGGTCACGCACCGGCAGGCCGTTGCCTTTATGTTAGCGGACATGGCGACCGAGTACGAAGCGCTGCGCCTCATGACTTACCGCGCTGCGGCGCGCGTAGAACATGAGCTGGAGCATCGTCGCGAGGCATACCTCGCAGACTTGTATTCGGCGAAGTACTCGATGAGCATCGCGACCGATGCCGTGCAGCTCTTAGGCGGCCACGGCTACACGCGCGAACATCCCGTCGAAATGTGGTACCGGCATCTGAGGGCCAGTGCAATCCTTAAGGCATCGCTCTGCGTATGAGGTAAAATTTATGAATCTCGAAATACCCGAAAAGTTCCAGAAGATCACGCGCCTGTCGCGGCAAGTGGCCGAAAATACCTTTCGACCCATTTCGCGCAAATACGACCAGGCGGAGCACGCCTATCCCGTCGAACTCGACATGTTCGATTCCATTCTGCGCGGCATGGAAGAAGGCGGCGCGGGCCTCGGGGCCACGGGCGCGACGCGTGAGAAAAATGCGGCAGATACTGGAGAAATCCGCAACGGAAAAAACATGCTGCTGGTGCTCAACACGCTCGAAATGTGCCGCGGCGACGCGGGACTTTTGCTCACTATACCCGGCCAGGGACTCGGTAACGCCGCGATCGCGGCGGTGGCAACCGACGAACAGAAAGAGCGCTTCGGCGGCAAGTGGGCGGCGATGGCGATCACCGAACCCAACGCCGGTTCCGATTCGAGCAATATCGCCGCAACCGCGAAGCTCGACGGCGACGAATGGGTCTTGAACGGCGAGAAAATTTTCGTGACGAGCGGCGAGCGCGCCAGACTCGTCGTCGTCTGGGCGACGCTCGATAAATCGGCAGGCAAGGCGGCGATCAAATCGTTCGTCGTCGAACACGGCACACCCGGCATGCGCGTCGAGCGGCTTGAGAAAAAACTCGGTATACGCGCGTCGGATACCGCAACCATTGTTTTCACCGACTGCCGCATACCGCGCGCCAACCTTCTGGGCAGCGAAGAGATCGATACCTCACAGAGCTTTGCCGGCGCCATGAAGACGTTCGACAATACGCGGCCACTCATCGCGGCGATGGCACTGGGCGTGGCCGAGGCCGCGCTGGAACTGACGCGGGAACTTTTTGAAAAGAGCGGGTGCCGATTCGACTATGAGAAACAGGCGCTCGATGCGAGCGCAATCGAAGCAGAAATCTACCGGCTTGAAGCCGAACTCGAAGCAGCGCGGCTTTTAACTTTGAAGGCCGCATGGATGGCGGATAACGGTCGCCCCAATTCGATGGAGGCGTCGATGGCGAAGGCGAAAGCCGGGCGTGTCGGCAACGAGATCACGCTGAAGTGCGTCGAACTGTGCGGCGCGCTGGGGTATAGCGAAGAACTGTTGCTCGAAAAATGGGCGCGCGATTCCAAAATATTCGACATCTTTGAAGGCACGCAACAAATACAGAAACTCGTTATTGCGCGCCGCCTACTGGGAAAAACTTCGAAAGAGCTAAAATGAAACTGCAGGTGGAGGGCAAAAAATGATCGCATATCTTCCCGAACAGAGAAATGTTCTGATGACACTCGCGCGCGCCGCGCTGACGGAGATCTTCAGGCGCGACACGAATGAAATGGATTACGTTTTTGTGCCCAAGGAATACCGCACGACCGTGACACCGCCTTCGGCAGAGCTCGTCGCCGATTATGTGAGAAGCTGCGGTGGCAATCCTGCCGACTACCGCGAGACTCTGCCTTTCCATCTCTTTCCGCAATGGGGATTTCCCGCCCTCATGCACACGCTCTCCGATCTGCCGTTTGGGCTCGTCAGTATAGTGAACGGCGGTTCAACGGTAAAGATGGGGTCGAGCCTCAGGCGCGAACCGACTCTCTCTGTAACGGCACGCCTTACGGCAGTTGATTCAACCGATAGGCGCGTCGTCATCACTCAACAACTCATTACCACAGATTCATACGGCAACGCAGTGGAGGCAGAACAGGTCTCAATCGTGAGGCGCAGCGCAGGCAAGAAAACTGCGGATAATCCACGGACAAAAGAAGAAGTGCTGATTCCTGAAGGGGCGCGCGAAGTCGCCTCATTTTTCGCGCACGAGCGCAGCGGACTCGAGTACGCTTTTTATTCTGGCGACTTTAATCCGTTACACTGGCTTCATCCCTATGCGCAGGCGATCGGCTTCAAACGGCCGATTCTGCACGGCTTTGCGCAGCTCGGTCGGTCATACGAAGGTATGCGGAAAAATATGTTTTGCGGCAGTATTGATCCCCTGTCGGCAATGTCGATCCGCTTTGAACGTCCGCTCTATCTGCCGCAGGCGTGTCGGGTCTTTCTCAATGAAGACAACCAATATTTTCTGGGCTCCGCTCCAGGTGCTCATGCCATTGCCAGAGGGAAAATCGAGAGGCGCGACGGCATGCTCGCGAAGGAGACATAGACATGCAGGATCTATTACTCGCCGCTGGAAAAAATCCGCTGCTGCGCAGCGTATTCAGCGAGATTGGTGTGCCGACGCCGGTGCCGATTGAACGCCAATCCGGGCCTGTTGGCATACAGCCGCTTGCCGGAAAGAAGATCGTCGTTTCGTCTGGCGCGGCACATGCGCTGGTCGTCCCACTCGCCGCTGCAGGGGCGGATGTCTTCACGGTGCAAGGCGCTGGCAGGGAGGCCGGGACGCAGGCCATAGCTTTCGGCAGGCAAATACTGGACATTGCGAAACTTCAGGATGAAATCCCCGTTCATGGCCTTCTCTTTGACGCAGGGGATATGGACGCGGAAAATCTCACAAGTGTATATGAGTTTTTCCACAGGCATGTTGCGCGACTACAAAAGAACGGCCGCGCGCTGATCATCGCGCGTGGCGGCGATGCGGTAGTTCTCGCCGCACTCGAAGGATTTATGCGCAGCCTCGCCAAAGAAATCGGTGGCCGCGCTGCAACGGCGAACATGATTTGTGCGAACGATGCGGCTGCCACATCGATAACCGGGCCGGCCCTCTTTTTCATGTCGCGCGCCTCTTGTTATGTGACCGGACAGGTTCTGCGACTTAGCCCGGGAGGTGAAGTTCAGGCTGCAGCGAACGCGGCACGTCCGCTCGAAGGCAAGGTCGCACTTGTCACCGGTGCCGCGCGGGGAATCGGGGCTGAGATCACCATGACTCTCGCTGCCGAGGGCGCGCACGTCGTTTGTTTGGACCGCCCTGAAGAAAGCGAGGCGCTTGCCGCGACTGCGCGCAGGATCGACGGTCACATATTCTATCAGAATCTTGCTGCCGAGAACGCGGCAGATAACATCTCGGCGTACTTCTCCGGCAAATTTAAAGGCTGCGATATCGTCGTCCACAATGCGGGCATCACGCTCGATAAAACTTTGAAGAAAATGCCTGTCGAAAGCTGGCAGCGCGTCATGAATATAAACCTTGCAGCACCTATGGATATTACACGGCGCATGCTTGCCGATGCGGCGCTCAAAAAGAACTGCCGCGTTATCTGCCTGTCGTCGATTGCGGGAATCGCCGGCAATTTCGGCCAGACAAACTATGCCGCTTCCAAAGCGGGCGTGCGCGGATTTGTCGCAGCGATGGCGCCTGAGTTCGCCAAGACCGGTTCGACGATTAACGCTGTTGCCCCCGGTTTCATCGAAACGCGCATGACCGCAGCCATGCCACTTTTCACACGCGAGGTAGGGCGCCGGCTCAACAATCTGGGACAGGGCGGGATGCCGGCAGACGTAGCACAGGTGGTTTCGTTTCTCGCGCAGCCGGCAGCAGCAGCCGTTAGCGGGCAGACGCTCCGCGTCTGTGGCGGCAGCCTAATCGGAGCCTGAGCGTGAGTACGGATACAATCAGCGACAATACGGCGGTCATCGTCGACGGAGTGCGTACGCCTTTTGTGCGTGCCTTTCACGAATACAATAGTCTCGACACGATAGAACTCGGCCGCCTGGCGGTTCGGGAATTGCTCAGGCGCAGCGGAGTCACGCGTCACGTGGACGCTGTAATCTGGGGTGGGGTGATACTGCCCGCAACGGTACCCAATACCGGTCGCGAGATTGTCCTGGAGACGGATCTATCGCCCACAGTCGAGGCATTTACCGTCACGCGCGCCTGTTCGAGCAGTCTACTCGCCATCACACAAGCAGCCGCCGCGATCGAACGCGGCGAGTTCGACGTCGTGATTGCCGGCGGTTCGGAATCTGTTTCGAGCGCAGAGGTACCTCTGCCGCGCAAATTAATCCGCACGATGGCTCCGGTTGTTATGGATGGCAAGTCGGGCCCTCTGGATTTCCTGGGCGCACTTGCGCAACTTGCGCCATTTACTGATCTTGTGCCGCGTATGCCGCGCGTGGCAGAACGCTCGACCGGCGAACTCATGGGCGAAGCGGCCGACGACATGTGCCGGCGCAACGGTATCAGCCGCGCGGCGCAGGACGAAATGGCAATGGGGTCGCACCGGCGCGCCGCGCAAGCCGTGATCAGCGGCCGTTTTCGCGATGAGATTTTTCCGGTGGAGATATCGCCCGGAAGAAGCGTTTATACCGATACAATTATTCGCGGCAATATCGATTATGCGAAGCTCGCCCAGCTGCGCCCGGTATTTCGCAAGAACGGTACCGTCACCGCGGGCAATGCCAGCGCGCTCACCGACGGCGCCGCATGCACTTTGGTCATGAGCTACCGCAAGGCGCGCGAGCTCGGGCTCAAACCCAAGGCGCGTCTAATGTCGTGGCATTACAGCGGTGTCGATCCGCGCGATCAGCTTCTGATTGGCCCCGCGATCTCTATGCCGCTGGCCCTGAAACGCGCCGGCCTGACGGCGGCCGATATGGACATCGTCGAAATCCACGAGGCGTTCACCGGTCAGGTGCTCTGCGTGCTCAAGGCTTTCGCTTCGCAGGAATTTGTCAGCCGCCATGCCGGCGAGGGTGCGGTCGCGTCCGAGATAGCTCCGCATAAAATTAATATCCATGGAGGTTCGGTGGCTATCGGTCATCCTTTCGCGGCGACGGGTGCGCGTATCGTCAATACCGTTGCCAATAGCCTGGGGCGCGGCGAAGGCCGGCGGGCGTTGATTTCTATCTGCGCGGCGGGCGGTCTCGGCGCTGCCGCAGTGCTCGAGAAGGTGGATTGATGACGGCGGAGGATGTTGGCGGCGTGGTCAAAGCGGCGCTCGAACTCTTCAAGAATGGAGGCGACCTCGCAGAGCTTCGGCCGCTCATGGGACTCGCTCGTCTGCAGGCCTTCGGCCTGCAAGCGGATCTCGATTATATGCCACGGTTAACCGATCGTGCGGCACCACTCGCGCAGAAGTTGACGAGCGCACACAGAGCCGCGTCGCTGATCAAATCGAGGAGTACGGTTATCAGCAGCGGTTTCGGCGGCGTCGGGCGACCCTCGGTCCTCTACCGCGCCCTCAAAGAAATCGCGATATCGCGCCAGCGCCCGCTCGGCCTTACCTGGGTAACGGTCAGTGCTGCCGGTGCGCGCGGGCGAGCCGAAGGCTCGCTCGAAGAACTCGCAGAACCGGGACTTATTGCGCGATATATTTCGGGCCATGTCGAAACCGTTAAAGCTTTTTTCCCGCTTGCAGAAACTGGTAAGATGATTATCCACACATTGCCACAGGGAGTGATGGCATCGCTCATCGCCGCACAGAGCGATGGGGTTTTTGACATGAAGACCACCGTAGGAATTGATACTTTTCTCGACCCGGCAATGGGCGGGGAAGGGACCGAGCTCGCAAATGCAAACGACGAAAGCCTGGTTACGCGCGCGGGAAACGAGCTCATCTACCGGCTGCCACAGCTTGATGTGGCCTTAATCAGCGCTGCCGCCGTCGATCAGGAAGGCAATGTCTACGGCGACGGTATGGCGAGCATCACCGAAATTGCCGACGCCGTGCGGGCAGTACGTCATAACAACGGAGTTGTGATTGTTGCGGTGGGCTATGTGACAAGCGAACCATCGGGAAAGCCGCTTATCCCGACAGAATTCGTAAATCATATCGTTGTACATCCGCGCACCGAGCAGATTGCCGGTATTCCAGTGACGGAATATTGGGATATTTTTACTCCCAAAACACCTTCGCCGACCGTGGCAGCGTTTACGCAGGCGCATACTACGCTTAAGTTTGTGAATACCCTCGCCAATGTTACGCCCGCTCGCGGCGAGTTCGGGCAGGTTCTTGCGCGGACAGCAGCAAAGTTGCTTACGGAAAATATCCGGCGCAACGATCTTGTCAATATCGGTGTAGGTCTACCCGAAGAAGTCGCGGGTATTTTCTGCGATGCGGGACTCGCGGGCGACGTGCTTTTTTCGGTTGAGAGCGGCGCGCTGGGTGGCATTCCTTCGCCCGGGTTGTTCTTTGGTTCGGCGATACATCCGCAAAAAATAGAGAGTTCGCGCGAAACTTTCGCACGCTATCGCCGAGGCCTGCCTGCTGCGGTTCTCGGCTTCCTGGAGGTCGACGGCAAGGGCAACGTAAATGTATCGCGCCGTGGCTCCCAGGTTTCAGGCATCATCGGACCGGGCGGTTTCATTGACATCTGCGAGGCCGCACAAACTATCATTTTCGTCGGTAGTTGGATGGTGCGCGGAAAGACCATTGTAGAGAATGGGAATGTGAAGATCGATAGCCACGGTCAGCCGAAATTTGTACCAAAGCTCGGTCAGGTGACTTTTTCAGCTGCGCGAGCGCTCAAGGCAGGAAAACGCGTGTACTACGTGACAGATTTCGGCATCCTCAGACTCTCCGGGCAGGGGCTTATACTCCACGCCGTGTTCCCCGGCATCGACAGGAAGGAGGATATTGAGAGAACTATGCAAATTGCCGTAGTCGGGATGAGCGAGGCTCAAACGATATGTCGCGAAATCGTCACCGGCGACGGGTTTAATCTGAGCATCAGGGATTAGCGCTGGTTTTTTTTGCAACGGGCTTTGCCTGTTTGGTTGCGCGGTAATGTGCGTTTACATCGGTTTCTTCGGCGTCGAGGCGATTTAAAAGACGGTGGAGTTTCTTTCTGAATAATTTTATCGGGTGGTTGCCGGTGCGGTTCATAAATAGGATTCTCAGCAAACCGGATAAGCGGATGAAGAGAGACATCTTGCTGGGGATATCCATCAGAATCCTGAAAACTCTCCGCGGATTTGCGTAAAAGCGAAAGTAGGCAATTTTTTTTAACCAGAAAAATTCAGTATCCGAAACCGCGCTCAGATTCAGAATTTGGTCCACATACTGTTCGCCATAGATTTGTTTTCCGTCCGCAACCAGCTGCGCATTCATTGCTTGTTTATGGATTTCGGTACCTTGAAATGGAGTGACCGTGAGGAAATAAGCCAGATGCAATCTGGATTTCAGCGCAAAATCTATGGTGTTTTTCATCTCGTCTTTAGTTTCGCCGGGAAAACCCAGCATGAAAAATCCGCACGTGAACACCCGTCTATTCGCCAAATTTTCGATGGTTCTGCCAACATGCCCGATGTCGAGAAATTTTCTCATCTGCTTTTGCCGTTCAGGATTTGCACTTTCTACGGCAATGGCCGTAAATTCGAGTCCCGCTTCTGCCATTAAGCGAATCTGCTCTGGTTCGAGCCGGTCACCGCGCAGCGCATTGGGAAATGAGAACCTGATTTCAAGTTTGTTGTTGATAATTTCTGTCATGATCTTTTGCAATCTTGATCGATCCCAGTTAAAGATGTCGTCGATGAACTCAAAATGACGAATGCCGTAATTCCAGATGAGGTGCTGCAGCATATTGATCACATAAGCGGTTGAATGAGCGCGGAACCGTTTGCCCTGAATCGAATGGCAATACGTGCAGCGGAAAGGGCAACCGCGGCTGGTCATCAGATTCATGTAACGGCGGCGCCTTACCGGAGTGAAAGCCGTGCGTCGGGCATAAGCGTCGAAATCGACCAGATCGAACGCCGGAAAAGGGATCTGATCGAGTTCGCTGATAAATGGCCGCTGCCGCGTAAAGACGAGCCGATTCTCGGTGTCTCGTAATGCGATGCCTGCCACGTCAGAAACCGGTGCTCCGGCGTCGAGACGGCGCAGAATTTCGGCAAAAGTAACTTCTCCTTCATTAACTACGGCGATATCGATGTTGTTGTTTTGCAGGGTGTCATCCGGGTAAGCAGTAGGATGCGGGCCTCCGGCGATTACGAAAGCGTCTGGACAATATTTCTTCGTCAAATCCGCCAGAATGTGCATCGACTCCGACTCCGCTGTCAACGCGCTTATCGCAACTATTTGGGGTTGAAATTCTTTCAATGCGCAGACAAAATCTTGTAGGTGTCGCTTGTGCAAATACGTATCAATAAAGCGGATTTCCTTGCCCAATTGGTCGCGAGCTATGCGCGCGAGGATCAGAATACCGAGCGGGGGTGAAACCGTGTTGAATTCTGTGTGAATACCCCGTGCTTTGACAAAGAGGATTCTCTGCTTCATGGATCGATTCGGTTTTCGGCAAGATAGAAGGTGACCACACGGATATCCATCCGGACGAAACGAAGATTGAAATGCTCAGGCATCAGACTGAACGGCTGCGGATTGCGCACGTTTCCTCTTCGTAAAAACGCCATCCCAGTCTTCGCCTGGCGGGTGGAGCATGTATCCCTTGCACCGCGCGAGGTAGATGCGGCTTACATGGTCGGCCGCGTCCAGCGCCAGCACCTGTGAGAAGATTTGGATTGCCTGCTCAAATTCGCGCATCTTGTAACGCGATAATGCCTGCATAAAAAGTGGAGTCGTCCGATCTTTTGCGGCGATGCGTTCAGCTGCACTGTGATCATAAATCTCGTAGAGAACGACAGGGCGCTGCCTGCCTTTCACCTGCACTGAATCTATTTCACGGGTGCGAATGCCGCTGTCGCGGATTTCGCGATAAGTGCTGTCGGTGATAATCAGCGGAATTCTGTAGTACGTAGTGAGTGCTTCGGTGCGCGAGGCTAGGTTTACCGCGTCGCCGACCACCGTGTACTCCATACGTTCGTTCGTACCGATGTTTCCGGCAATCACTTCACCCGTGTGCACTCCGATACCCATTCTGATAGGCGGCAATGCATGGTTTGCGCGTTCGGCGTTGAAATTTTCGAGAGCACTGATCAGATCCATTGCGGCGCGCACTGCCCGCACCGCATCGTCGTTCTTGCTGATAGGCGCGCCGAAAAC
>Ga0154020_10009424_pt1 | contig 11245 bp, 11 predicted proteins | sample Klosneuvirus_201_FD_109709 | JGI IMG/M metagenome (GOLD analysis project Ga0154020, IMG submission 109709) | Active sludge microbial communities from wastewater, Klosterneuburg, Austria - Klosneuvirus_20160825_MG | ecosystem: Engineered > WWTP > Aerobic digester > Activated sludge | place...
CGAGGCGGTGGTGGTGGGCCACGTGGCAGGCCGCGGCAAGCACCTGGGCCGCATGGGGGCGCTGCGCTTGCGCACCGACGAGGGCGCGGACTTCCTCGTGGGCACCGGCTTCAGCGACGCCGAGCGCGAGGATCCGCCGCCCCTGGGCTCGGTCGTGACCTTCAGCCACCGCGGCAGCACCGCCGCCGGCGTGCCGCGCTTCGCCAGCTACCTGCGCGTGCGCGAGATCTGAAGAAGGCCGACCGGCGTCAGAGCACCTCGCTGGCGTAGTCCGCCAGCCGTGAGCGTTCGCCGCGCGCCAGCATCAGGTGGCCGCCGTGCGGCCAGCCCTTGAAGCGGTCGACGGCGTAGGTCAGGCCCGAAGAGCCTTCGGTGAGATAAGGCGTGTCGATCTGCGCCAGGTTGCCCAGGCAGACGATCTTGGTGCCCGGCCCGGCACGCGTGATCAGCGTCTTCATCTGCTTGGGCGTCAGGTTCTGCGCCTCGTCGATGAGCAGGTATTTGTTCAGGAAGGTGCGCCCGCGCATGAAGTTCAGGCTCTTGATCTTGATCTTGCTGCGCACCAGGTCGTTGGTGGCCGCGCGGCCCCATTCGCCGGCGCTGGCGTCGGTGCGCGCCAGCACTTCCAGGTTGTCGTCGAGCGCGCCCATCCAGGGGCCCATCTTCTCTTCCTCGTTGCCCGGCAGGAAGCCGATGTCGTCACCCACCGGCACCGTGACGCGGGTGACGATGATCTCGGTGTAGCGGCGGTCGTCCAGCACCTGCGAAAGCCCCGCGGCCAGCGTCATCAGCGTCTTGCCCGTGCCGGCGGTGCCGGTGAGGGTGATGAAGTCGCACTCCGGGTCCATCAGCAGGTTCAGCGCGAAGTTCTGTTCGCGGTTGCGCGCCGTCACGCCCCACACCGCGTTCTTGCCGTGGGTGTAGTCGCGCAGCGTCTTCAGCACCGCGGTCTTGCCGGTGATCTCGGTGACGCGGGCGTACAGCGCCGCGGCACCCGGCACTTCCAGGTAGACGAACTGGTTGATCATCAGCGCGGGCACCAGCGGCCCGCTGATGCGGTAGTAGGTGACGCCGCCCTGCTGCCAGCTTTCCATGGTCTTGCCATGGCGGTCCCAGAAGTCGGCCGGCAGCGGCAGCACGCCGGTGTAGAGCAGGTCGCCGTCTTCCAGCGTCTTGTCGTTGAAGTAGTCCTCGGCCGGCAGACCCAGGGCGCGCGCCTTGACGCGCATGTTGATGTCCTTGGACACCAGCACGACGTCGCGCGGGGTTGCGGACTTCAGCTGCTGTTCGCGCAGGTGTTGCACCACGCCCAGGATCTGGTTGTCGGCCTTGCCCTGGGGCAGGCCGGGTGGCAGCTTGAAGTCGAAGAAGGTGGTCTGGAAGTACAGCTTGCCGCCGGCCTCGCGGTGCCCGGTGCCCGACAGCGGGATGCCGGCATGCACGTCGAGCTTGTCGTCCTTGGCCGCCAGGCTGGCCAGCGCGTCGAGTTCGCGGCTGACCTGGCGCACGCTGCGGGCCACCTCGCTCATGCCCTTCTTGTGGCCGTCCAGCTCTTCGAGCGTGATCATCGGCAGGAAGACGTCGTGTTCCTCGAAGCGGAAGAGCGACATCGGGTCGTGCATCAGCACGTTGGTGTCGAGCACGAAGAGCTTGGCGGGGCCGGTGCTGCGCGCCTTGCGCGCGCGCGGAGCCGGGGCGGGCGCAGGCACCTGGCCGGCGCGCCCCAGTGGCGCGTAGGCGGCCGGGGCGGGCGCGGCGGGCTTCGCGGCCGGGCGGGCAGCGAGCGCAGCACCGCCGTCGTGCAGTTCCAGCGCGGCCTGCGCCGGCGCTTCTGCAGCACGGGTCTTCAGCGAGCGCTTCTCGACACGGGGCGCGGCCTGCGCCTCGTAGTCGGCGCTACGCAGCAGGTCACCTTTTTTCGCGGGCGGCTTGGGCAGGGGCATGGGCAGGGTGCAGCGGTGGGGTGAAAAGCAAAAAGCCGCACAGGCGGCTGTGCGGCTCGGCATACGGGAACCGGCGCTGCGGGGCGAGGGCCCCGCGGGCGCGCGGTGTCGTTCGCGGGGTCAAGCGGCCTTCTTCAGCGCCTTCACCGCCTTGAGCACGTCGTCCACGTGCCCGGCGACCTTGATGCCACGCCACTCGGCGCGCATCACGCCTTCGGCGTCGATCAGGAAGGTGCTGCGTTCGATGCCCTTGACCTTCTTGCCGTACATGATCTTGTTCTTGACCACGCCGAACATGTGGCAGAGCTTCTCTTCGGTGTCGGCGATCAGCTCGAAGGGCAGTTCGAGGTTGGCCTTGAACTTCTCGTGGCTGGCCATGTTGTCGCGCGACACGCCGAAGACCACGGCACCGGCCTTGATGAAGTCCTTGTGCTGGTCTCTGAACTGCATCGCCTCGGTGGTGCAGCCGGGCGTGTTGTCCTTCGGGTAGAAGTACAGCACCACGGCCTTGCCGAGGTGCGACTGGGGCGTGAACTTCACGCCGCCCGTGGCCAGGGCTTCGAATTCCGGTAGGGACTTGTTTACGACAGGCGTCATGGATGGTGTTCTCGCACTGCGAATGGATGCCGGCCCTCCAGCCCAGCCGGCTCAATCTCGAATTATAAAGTCTCCGGCTGCGCCGGCCTCAGGGGGGCGGCGCCAGCAGCAGGGCGGCGAGCACGCGGCGGTGCTCGCCGGCCAGCACGTTGTACGTGCGGCAGGCGGCCGGCGTGTCCATCGTCTCGACGCCGATGCGCCGTGCCATCAGCGACTGCAGCAGGGCCGGCGCGACGAAGCGCAGTCGCGCGCCACTGCCGAAGATCACCAGTTCGGGCTGCAGTGCCGCGATGCGCTCGAAGTGCGCCTCGGTGAGATCCTGCGCCTGCACGGCCGCCCAGGGCAGCACTTCGCCCTGCCAGGGCACCAGCACGCTGTGCTGGAAGGGCCTGGAGCCCACCCAGATGCGGCCGGGCTCCTGGCGTGTGATGACGTTGACGCCTTCGGTGGTGTCGGGCTGGAACTTCATGCGTGGATAATTCTAGGTTGCTCGTCGTCACCCCCTCACGCGAAGGCCCGCGCCTTGAACCCGATCGCCAAATCCGCCAAGCTCGCCAACGTCGGCTACGACATCCGCGGCCCCGTGCTCGACAAGGCGCGGCAGATGGAGGACGAGGGCCACAAGATCATCAAGCTGAACATCGGCAACGTGGCCGCGTTCGGGCTCATGCCGCCCGACGAGATCGTGCAGGACATGATCCGCAACCTGCCCCACGCCGCCGGCTACACCGACAGCAAGGGCCTGTTCGCGCCGCGCAAGGCGGTGGTGCACTACACGCAGGAAAAGGGCGTGGCCGGCGTGACGGTCGACGACGTCTACCTCGGCAACGGCGCCAGCGAACTGATCGCGATGAGCATGAACGCGCTGCTCGACGCCGGCGACGAGGTGCTGATCCCGTCGCCCGACTACCCGCTGCACACCGCCGTGGTGTCGCTGTCGGGCGGCACGCCGGTGCACTACCGCTGCGACGAAGGCTCGGGCTGGTTGCCCGACCTGGCCGACATCCGCGCCAAGGTGTCGCCGCGCACGCGGGCCATCGTCGTCATCAACCCGAACAACCCCACCGGTGCGCTCTATCCGGTGGCCTTGCTGAAGGACATCGTCGAGATCGCGCGCACCCACGACCTCATCGTGTTCGCCGACGAGATCTACGACAAGACGCTGTACGACGGCAACAGCCACACCAGCATCGCCAGCCTGGCCGACGACGTGCTCTTCGTCACCTACAACGGCTTGTCCAAGAACTACCGCAGCTGCGGCTACCGCGCCGGCTGGATGGTCGTTTCGGGCGGCAAGAAGCGCGCGAAGGACTACATCGAGGGCCTGAACATGCTGGCCAGCATGCGCCTGTGCGCCAACACGCCGGGGCAGCTGGCCATCCAGACGGCCCTGGGCGGCTACCAGAGCATCAAGGACCTGGTGGCGCCGGCCGGCCGCCTGTGCCGCCAGCGCGACCTGGCCTACGAAATGCTGAACCAGATCCCGGGCGTCAGCGTCGTCAAGCCGCAGGCCGCGCTCTACATGTTCCCGCGGCTGGACCCGAGGATGTACCCGATCGCCGACGACCAGCAGTTCGCCTACGAGCTGCTGGCCGAGGAGAAGGTGCTGATCGTGCAGGGCACGGGCTTCAACTGGCCCGAGCACGACCACTTCCGCATCGTTTTCCTGCCCAATTCGGACGACCTCACCGAGGCCATCGGCCGCATCGACCGCTTCCTCTCCCATTACCGCAAGAGACACAACCCATGAGCACACGCGCTGTTGCGGTGGAGACGCATGTCGCGCAGCGACGTGATCTCGAAACCAAGGCCATCCAGGTCGGGCTGCTGGGCATCGGCACCGTCGGCAGCGGCACCTTCAAGGTGCTGCGCCGCAACCAGGAAGAGATCCGCCGCCGCGCCGGCCGCGGCATCGAGATCACCATGGTCGCCGACCTCGACACCGAGCGTGCCCGCGCCATCGTGGGCGACGGTGTGCAGGTGGTGGCCGACGCGCGCGCGGTGATCGCCAACCCCGACATCGACATCGTCATCGAGCTCATCGGCGGCTACGGCATCGCCAAGGCGCTGGTGCTGGAGGCGATAGCCGCCGGCAAGCATGTCGTCACCGCCAACAAGGCGCTGCTGGCGGTGCACGGCAGCGAGATCTTCGCCGCCGCACGCGCCAGGGGCGTGATCGTCGCCTTCGAAGCCGCGGTGGCCGGCGGCATCCCGATCATCAAGGCGCTGCGCGAGGGCCTGACGGCCAACCGCATCGCGTGGGTGGCCGGCATCATCAACGGCACGACGAACTTCATCCTGTCCGAGATGCGCAGCAAGGGGCTGGATTTCGGGGTCGTGCTGAAGGAAGCTCAAGCGCTGGGTTACGCCGAGGCCGACCCGACCTTCGACATCGAGGGCATCGACGCCGCGCACAAGGCGACGATCATGAGCGCCATCGCCTTCGGCGTGCCGGTGCAGTTCAACATGGCGTATGTCGAGGGCATCACCGGGCTGCAGGCGGCCGATATCCGCTACGCCGAACAGCTGGGTTACCGCATCAAGCTGCTGGGCATCGCGCGCCGGCGCGAGGACCTGAAGTCGGCCGCCTACCCGGCCGGTGGCATCGAGCTGCGTGTGCACCCGACGCTGATCCCGGCCACGCGCCTGATCGCCAACGTCGAAGGCGCGATGAACGCGGTGGTGGTGCAGGGCGACGCCGTCGGCCCCACGCTCTACTACGGCAAGGGCGCGGGCAGCGAACCCACGGCCAGCGCCGTGATCGCCGACCTCGTCGACATCACCCGCCTGCACACCGCCGACCCCGACCACCGCGTGCCGCACCTGGCCTTCCAGCCGGGCGAACTGCGCGACACGCCCATCCTGCCCATCGCCGAGGTCGTGACGGCCTTCTACCTGCGCCTGGTGGTGGCCGACAAGGCCGGCGTGCTGGCGCGCATCACCGGCATCCTGGCACAGAACGACATCAGCATCGACGCCGTGCTGCAGCGCGCCAGCGCCGAAGGCGATGCATCACACGGCCTTGCCGATGGCAAGGAGAAGACCGACCTCATCATCCTGACCCACGACACGGTGGAAGGCCGCATGACCGCCGCGCTGGTGCAGATGCAGGCGCTGCCCACCGTGCTTGCGCCGATCGTCAAGGTCCGCAAGGAAGAGCTGAACTGAGCGCGCGATGAAATACCTCAGCACCCGCGGCGACAGCACACCACGCGGCTTCTCCGACATCCTGCTCGAAGGCCTGGCGCCCGACGGCGGGCTCTACCTGCCGACGCACTACCCGAAGGTCGACGCCGCCACGCTGGCCCGCTGGCGCGGGCTGCGGTATGCCGATCTGGCCTTCGAGATCCTGTCGCTCTACATCGACGACATCCCCGCCGCCGACCTGAAGCGGCTGTGCAAGGCCACCTACACCGAGGCGGTGTTCGGCACGCCGCAGATCACGCCGCTGAAGAAACTCGCGGACGAGCACGAGGGCGGTCTCTGCCTCGAAGCCCTGTCCAATGGCCCCACGCTGGCCTTCAAGGACATGGCGATGCAGCTGCTGGGCCACCTGTTCGAGTACGAGCTGGCCCGCCGCGGCGAGACGCTGAACATCCTGGGTGCGACCAGCGGCGACACCGGCAGCGCAGCCGAGTACGCGATGCGCGGCAAGCAGGGTGTGCGCGTCTTCATGCTCAGCCCGCACGGCCGCATGAGCCCCTTCCAGCAGGCGCAGATGTTCAGCCTGCAGGACGCCAACATCCACAACATCGCCGTCGAAGGCGTGTTCGACGACTGCCAGGACATCGTCAAGGCCGTCAGCAGCGACCTCGAGTTCAAGCGCAAGTACCGCATCGGCACCGTGAACAGCATCAACTGGGCGCGGCTGCTGGCGCAGGTGGTGTACTACTTCGCCGGCTACTTTCAAGCCACGAAGTCGAACGACGAACGTGTGAGCTTTGCGGTGCCTTCCGGCAACTTCGGCAACATCTGCGCCGGCCACGTCGCGCGCATGATGGGCCTGCCCGTCGTGCAGCTGGTGGCCGCGACGAACGAAAACGACGTGCTCGACGAGTTCTTCCGCACCGGCACCTACCGCCCGCGCGCCACGGCCGAGACGCACGAGACGTCCAGCCCTTCGATGGACATCAGCAAGGCCAGCAACTTCGAGCGTTTTGTGTTCGACCTGCTGGCGCGCGACGGCGCGCGCACCAGGGATCTCTTCGGCGCCACGCTGGCGCGCGACGGCGGCTTCACGCTCACGGCGGACGAGTTCGCCCGCATCGCCGGCTACGGTTTTGCCAGCGGCAAGAGCACGCATGCCGACCGCCTGGCGACCATCCGCCACACCTGGCAGACCAGCCACGTGCTCGTCGACACCCACACCGCCGACGGCCTGAAGGTGGCGCGTGAACACCTCCAGCCCGGCGTGCCCATGCTGGTGCTGGAAACCGCACTGCCGGCCAAGTTCGCCGACACCATCGAAGAAGCGCTGGGTTTCAAGCCCGAGCCGCCGGCGGCGCTGCGCGACATCGAGGCGCTGCCCAAGCGCTACGCCGTCATCGCCCCCGAGGTGGCCGCGGTGAAGCAGATCATCGAAGCCCATTGCCACGATGCCTGAACATCGTCGCCCGTCCGCATGAACGCCCCGCGCCCGCTGCTCAGCCTGGACGACGCGCTGGCCCGCCTGACGGCTGCGGCAGCCGGCCACGCGATCAGCGAGACCGAGACCGTCTCCACCTTCGACGCGCTGGGCCGCGTGCTGGCCGCCGACGTGCTTTCGGCGCTGGACGTGCCGCCGGCCGACAACACCTCGATGGACGGCTACGCACTGCGCTGCGCCGACGTGCCCGCGGCCGGGGCCGTGCTGGCGGTGGCGCAGCGCATCCCGGCCGGCCATGTCGGCCAGCCGCTGTGGCCGGGCACGGCGGCGCGCATCTTCACCGGCGGCCAGGTGCCCGAGGGGGCCGACGCCGTGGTGATGCAGGAACAGTGCGAGGCCCTGGCCGGCGAGGGCTACGGCGCCGTGAAGGTCAACACCGTGCCCGCGGCGGGCCAGTGGATACGTCGCCGCGGCGAAGACGTGCAGCATGGCAGCGCCGTGCTGCACCGCGGTGAACGCCTCACGCCACAGGCGCTGGGCCTGGCGGCCAGCGTCGGTGCCGGCACGCTGCCCGTGCTGCGCCGGCCGCGCGCCGCGCTCTTTTCCACCGGCGACGAACTGCAGATGCCCGGCGAGCCGCTGCGGCCCGGCGCCATCTACAACAGCAACCGCTACACGCTGCGCGCGCTGCTGCAGGCCGGCGGCTGCACCGTGCAGGACCTGGGCATCGTCGGCGACACCCTCGAAGCCACGCGCGTCGCACTGCGCGAGGCGGCGCTGCACAACGACCTCATCGTCACCAGCGGCGGCGTCTCGGTGGGCGAGGAAGACCATCTCAAGCCCGCGGCCGAGGCCGAAGGTTCGATCGAGAACTGGCAGATCGCGATCAAGCCCGGCAAGCCGCTGGCGCTGGGTTCGATCCGCCGCCCCGACGGCAGCGCGGCGCTGCTCATCGGTCTGCCGGGCAACCCGGTGTCGTCCTGGGTCACCTACCTGCTGACCGTGAGCACGGCGCTGCGGGCCATGCAGGGCATGCCGGCGGGGTTTCCGGCCGGGCTGCCGATGCGCGCAGACTTCGACTGGCCGCGCCCCGACAAGCGGCGCGAGTTCCTGCGCGTGAGGCTGAACGGCGAGGGCGGCCTCGAGCTGTTCCCCAACCAGAGCTCGGGCGTGCTGACCTCGGCCGTGTGGGCCGACGGCCTGCTCGACAACCCGCCCGGCCAGGCCATCGCCCGCGGCGACCGGGTGCGTTTCCTGCCGCTTGCGGCGCTGGTGTCCCGCTGAGGCGACGACGATGAAGATCCAGGTGCGCTATTTCGCCTCGCTGCGCGAGGCCCTCGGGCCGCAGGAGACCGTGGAGCTGCCCGCCGGCAGCACGCTGGGCGCGCTGCGCGACCAGCTCATCGCCCGCAGCCCGCGCCACGCCGAGGCGCTGGCGCGCGGCCGGGCCTTGCGCGGCGCTGTCAACCAGGCCATGAGCGACGAGGCCACCCCGGTGCCCGAAGGGGCCGAAGTGGCCTTCTTCCCCCCCGTCACCGGCGGTTGAGGCAGCATCGCAGCATGCCGGCCCGCGTCACCATCCAGCACGAAGACTTCGACCTCGGCGCCGAGGTCGCCGCGCTGCGCGCCGGCGACCCGGCGGTGGGTGCCGTGGCCAGCTTCATCGGCACCGTGCGCGACCGCAACGGCGGCGGCGCCGGCGAGGTCGCGGCGATGGAGCTCGAGCACTACCCGGGCATGACCGAGAAGGCCATCGAGGCCATGATCGACGAGGCTGTCGCCCGCTTCGACATCCGCGCCGCACGTGTCGTGCACCGCGTCGGGCCGCTGCTGCCGGGCGACCAGATCGTGCTCGTGGCCGTCAGCTCGGCGCACCGCGGCCAGGCCTTCCAGGCCTGCGAGTTCCTGATGGACTACCTGAAGACGCAGGCGCCGTTCTGGAAGAAGGAAACCACCGCCGAAGGCGCACGCTGGGTCGACGCCCGCGTCGCCGACGACGCGGCGCTGGCGCGCTGGGGCCTGCGCTCGGGCAACGCCGCGGCACCTGCCGTGCCCGGTGCGGGCCACTGATGGACGCGCGGCGGCTGCGCACCGCTCTGGGCAGGTTCACCACCGGCATCACCATCGTCAGCTGCGTCGACGAGGCCGGCGCCTACGTCGGCCTGACGGTGAATTCCTTCAACTCGGTCTCGCTCGACCCGCCGCTGGTGCTGTGGTCGCTGCGGCGCGAAAGCCCCAACCTGGGCGCCTTCGAGGCCGCATCGCGCTTTTCGGTGAACGTGCTGACCGAGTCGCAGATCGGCCTGTCGCGCCGCTTCGCCAGCGCCCACGCGCACCGGTTTGCCGAAGGCGACTGGTCGCTGGGGGCCCACGGCACGCCGGTGCTCAAGGACGGCGCCGCGGTGTTCGAGTGCGAGTTCCACGCCCGCCAGGACGCCGGCGACCACCGCCTCTACATCGGGCGTGTGCTGGCCTTCCACGAAAGCGCGCGCGCGCCGCTGCTCTACCGCTCGGGCCACTACCACCGTCTCGGCGACGTGATCTGAGGCCGGCAGCGCCGCTCAGCTGACCAGCCGGCGCGGCGGCAAGGGTTCCGGCGAGGTCTCTGCCGCCGTGGCGCCTGGCGCGGGCGTGGCCGGCAGCCCCCATTCGGCCGCCCCGAGCGCGCTGTCCAGCAGGCGCAGCAGGGCCGTGGCCAGCTCGGCATTGAGCGCGATCTCGATGCGCCGGCCGCGCGGCTCGCGCACCGCCAGCGTCAGCTGGCCGTCGGCGCCCGGGCGCAGGTCGGCGGCGTCGGGCAGCAGCGGTTCCGGGCCCAGCGGGTGGCTGGCGTCGGCGCTGGCGAAGGGCTGGGCGAAGTCGGCGCCCTCCAGCGTGCGCTGCAGCGCGGCCTGCTCCAGCATCTGGCGCGCCTCGGGCACGGGCAGGGCCTGCGGCGCGGTGCGCGCGACGCTGGCTTGCGCCACGGCCTGGCGGAAGGGCGGGTACAGGCGCTGCACCATGCGCCGCGTCAGCCACACCGCGTAGACCTCGGCGTCCGTCGTGCGCAGCTGCAGCAGCAGGCGGTCGGCGGTGGGGTCGTAGCGGACCTGGATCTGGTGGATGGCCATGGCCGGCATTCTGGCGCGCCGGCTGCGCCCGCGCAGCGCCGGCTTGCCCTGGCGCAAGCCCCGGTTGCGGGCATGGCCTTGAAACCGGTGTGCTGCCGCCCCATGTGGCCTGCAAGCGAAAGGACCTTCACCATGCGTTTCGACAAGCTCACCACCGCCTTCCAGCAAGCCCTGGCCGATGCCCAGAGTGCCGCCGTCGCCCGCGACAACCCCTACATCGAGCCGGCCCACCTGCTGGCGGCGATGCTGGCCCAGCCCGACGGCCCGAAGTCGCTGCTCGACCGCGCCGGCGCCAACACCGCGGCGCTGGCCACGGCCATGGAAACCGCCATCCGCAACCTGCCGCAGGTGCAGGGCGGCGGCCAGGTGCAGCCGGGGCGTGATCTGGTGCAGCTGCTGCAGGCGGCCGACAAGGAAGCGAGCAAGGCCGGCGACCAGTTCATCGCCAGCGAGATGTTCCTGCTGGCGCTGGCCGATGCCAAGACCGACATCGGCGGCGTCGTGCGTGGGCACGGCATGACGCGCAAGGCGCTGGAGGCGGCCATCATCGCCGTGCGCGGCGGCCAGTCGGTCGACTCGGCCGACGCCGAAGGGCAGCGCGAGGCGCTGAAGAAATACACGCTCGACCTCACCGAGCGCGCCCGCCAGGGCAAGCTCGACCCGGTGATCGGCCGCGACGACGAGATCCGCCGCGCCATCCAGGTGCTGCAGCGCCGCAGCAAGAACAACCCGGTGCTGATCGGCGAACCGGGCGTGGGCAAGACCGCCATCGTCGAGGGCCTGGCGCAGCGCATCATCAACGGCGAGGTGCCCGACTCACTCAAGAACAAGCGCGTGCTGGTGCTCGACATGGCCGGGCTGCTGGCCGGCGCCAAGTTCCGCGGTGAGTTCGAGGAACGCCTGAAGGCCGTCCTGAAGGAAGTGGCTGCCGACGAGGGCCGCATCATCCTGTTCATCGACGAGCTGCACACCATGGTCGGCGCGGGCAAGGCCGAAGGCGCCATCGACGC
>Ga0154020_10009425_pt1 | contig 11244 bp, 5 predicted proteins | sample Klosneuvirus_201_FD_109709 | JGI IMG/M metagenome (GOLD analysis project Ga0154020, IMG submission 109709) | Active sludge microbial communities from wastewater, Klosterneuburg, Austria - Klosneuvirus_20160825_MG | ecosystem: Engineered > WWTP > Aerobic digester > Activated sludge | place...
GGCACCAACAGCAAGCTGCGGTATGCCATCGCCGGCCAGGTGCAGAGCCAGGCGGCGCGCGTGCTGGAGTTTGACCAGGACGTCTTTACGGCCAACGGCCCGATCGAACAGACCGATGCACTCGGTCCGTCGTCGAAAGATCTGATCCGCGGCTGGCAGGGTTTCGGCGGCAATCAGAACTCGCAGGTGGTCGGCAAGCTGACCTTCCTGCCGTTCAACAACACCACGATCAAGGTGACGGCGATTGGCTCGGAGCGGCAGAACCGCGGCTATCGTCGTGAATTCCTGTTTGCCTATCGCGGCGAGCCGCTGGCGCTGGTGAACAACCGCGTCGACTCGCTGAATATTCTCACCAACGGTTCTGATCGCGCGTCGAACGACCTGATTCAGCCGTCGGTGCGTGACAACGGCCGGATCGTGGTGGCCTCGCTCGAACAGCGCTTTGGCCGCAGCAACCTGCAGTTGCGCGCCGCGCAGACGAACTTCGAGCGTGTCACCTGCCCGTACTTCCTGGGCACGTGCATTCCGGGTCCGTTTGTCTACGGCAACTTCGATCAGACGTTCCTCAACTGGGCCAACGGCTTCACCGGGTTTGACCGTGTGCCATACCAGGGCACGTCGGCGGGCACGTTCGGTGGCGAGAAGTACACCACGCGCACGTTCCGCGCCGATCTCCAGTCGCAGGTGACGGACCACAACAACCTGCAGATCGGTGCGATGCTCGTGAAGCACGATCTCACGTACAGCGACGTGCAGCAGGACGCCACCACGACGTCCGGCCTCAAGACGCTGGTGCCGCAGATCTATCGCGGCAAGCCGACGGAAGCAGCGGCGTACGTGCAGAGCACGATCGAATACGACTTCGTCACCATCAAGCTTGGTGGGCGTTTCGACTACGGCAAAGCCAGCGGACTTGGCTTCACCAACCCGTTCGATCCGGCCAACGGCACGACCGCGCGCGAAGTGTGCGAAGGCACCACCGTTGCCGGCCGTCGTCTGGTCAACGCGCAGGGCCAGCCGTACGGGCTTGCCGCGTGCGCCGCGTCGCCAGTCAACCCGGCCACGCAGCGTGCCTCGCTGATCGACAGCGCCGCGACGATTGCGCAGCTCGACGACTTTAGTGCCGCCAAGGCGCGGACGTCGTTCAGCCCGCGTATCGGTGTCGCCTTCCCGCTCACCGAAAAGTCGCAGGTGTTCTTCAACGCGGGCCGTTACACGATGGTCCCGCTGTACGGCAACACCTATCGCAACACGGGTATCGGCACGGTGGCCGGTGCAGGCGACAACTTCTGTTCGTCGTCGGCGGTCAAGCCGGGCACGAACGAGTGCGTGCCGAACATCACGCCGGAGAGCCCGTCGTTTGCCGGCAATCCGAACCTGCTGCTGGAGCAGGCGAAGTCGTTCGAAGTCGGCTACGCCGGCGAAATCGGCCGCAACTACAGCATCCAGGTGGCCGTCTTCAACCGGTCCGAGTCGGGTCTCTCGGGTATCCGCCCCAGCCGCGCCGTGCAGGACATCGGTTCGACGTACGTGGGCGCGCTCCCGCAGTACAACATCCTGGTGAACGGCGACTTCCTGACGTCGCGCGGCATGGAAGTGCAGTTCCGCCGTCGCTTGGCCGATCGTTGGGCGTACGACATCAACTACGGCATTTCGCGTGCGACGACCAACTCGCGTCCGCCGGAACGTCAGAACGAAGTGGCGCGGACCGACGAGGCTGTGCGTGCACAGCTCGAAGAAACCGTCGCTGACGTCGATCAGCCGCAGCGTTTCAACGCCACGCTGACCTACGCCGTGCGTGAAGATCTTCCGGTGTTGCCGTTGGGTGCTGGCCGCGTGCTCAAGAATGCCCGCGCGACGCTCACGTACAACCTGACGTCGGGCATTCCGTACACGCTCAGCCGTGGCAGTGGCGTGGGCCAGATCGGCGCGAACAACTCGTCGGACATCAACGGGGCGCGTCAGCCGTCGACGCAGTCGGTCGACCTGCTGCTCGACAAGGCGTTCCGCATCGGCAACGTGCGCTACTCCGGCTTCCTGCGTGTGACCAACCTGCTCGATCGCAAGAACTGCGTGCAGGTGTTCACCAACACCGGTACCTGCGACGCGGGCCTGCGCGACTACTCCAACCGTCGCATCGGCAACGCGGGTGACAACACCTCGACGGCATTCGATCAGCCCGAATACATCGGTCAGCGTCGGGCGATTTCCACCGGCCTGACGGTCAACTTCTGAACGCGGACGGCGTCCTCTCCATGGTTCTTACTCAGCTCATTCCCACGGCCCGATCGGTCACGACGTCGCAGCGCGCGGTACGCCGCGCTGCGCTCGTCGCCGCCGTCGGACTGTTTGGTTCAGTCCTTCCATCTGTCCTGCAGGCCCAGCGCCAGGCAGCACAGATCGTGGACTACATCGAGTCCGTCAATCCGGATGGCTCGATCACCCGTATCCCTATTCCGAAAAAGACGGGCTTCGATCTCTTCGCCGCCGAAGACGAGGCGATGGGCGCGATCCGCGGCACCGGCTCCTTCCGCAGCGGTATCTCCAATCGCGGTGGACCGAACTCCGAAAATCAGGGCAGTTCGTTCGTCACGGGTCATCGTATGGTCGGCCCGGGCTACAACAGCTACGTGTTCTTTCAGATGGGCTTCGCCGCGGCCGCGCCGCCAACGGAGTTCCGGAAGATTCGTGCGGTGTATCCCGGCATCAACGGCATGGCCGGTTCACTCGGCTACACCGCGTTGATGTGGGAGACGCTGGTGTCGAGCAACCTGCGGTGGGGCGCGGCCGACGGCAATTTCGGCAAGACGTTCCGCGGCACGACGTCGCTGTTCACCAACGGTGGCTGCCGAGACGACGAAACGTTTTTCCGTGAAGGGTTCTCGCTGCTCGCCATGCGCGACTGCCCGGACACGTGGGGTTCGGAAGGCTTCAAGGGCAAGCTGGTCGTGCCCGACTCGGTGTGGGCCAACACGTACGCGGCCAATCCGAGTGGCTTCCGCTGGGACGACTGGCGCATTTCGCCGTCGCGTCTCGAGCAGAACAACTTCCTCGGCAGCCAGAGCACCTACGGCTTCATGAGCGATTATTATCGCGAACAGAAGCTGCGCTTTGGCTCGGTGGTTCCCGGTGGAACGGGGACGCCCACCAGCCAGGGTTATCCGCTCGGTCTGGAACTGCGCATCGACGCCTACCAGTTCTCTGGCCCGGCGACGCGCAACACGCAGTTCTATCAGGTGCGCATGGTCAACAAGTCGGCCGATGTCTATGGCACCGGCATCGACTACGACTCGCTGTACTTCGGCACGTTGCCCGGCATGCTCTTTGGCGGCTTCGGCGGCCAGACCGCCTCGGTGTACTTCGACTTCGGGTCGAACACCATGTACGCCACCAAGGGCAATACCAGCGGTAACTGCAGCACCTCGTATCCGCGCCGCTACGCCAACACGGCGGTGGGCGCGTGCAACAACACCAGCGCGTTCGGCCGTGGCGTGTACGCGATCACGATCCTCAAGTCGCCGATGGGCGACGTACGGAACAAGCTGTTCTCGAACAACCCGAACAGCCCGTACTACAATCCGTCGAGCCCGTTCGCTGACGACACGATCACGTTCAACCACTCGCACCACAACTCGGTCAATACGCACACGTTGAGTGTCAACCGCTCGATGCGGTCGGCGTTCGGCTACCTGTCGTCGACCGAGCAAAACTGGCTGGATGGTCGCAATCCATCGGATATCGCGATCAACTCGTGGGTGAACATGGTGCAGCCGGAAGAATGGAGCGGCTCGTATCCGGCACTGGCTGACGTCAAGTTCAACAAGTTCGTGCCGGGAACGACGCTCAATCCCGCGACTGGCCGCAACTTCGGATCGTGGGACTACAACAACGACGGCGTGCAGGACACGATCTCGGTGCCGACGTGTGGCAAGTTTGGCTGCGCCAAACTCTACTCCGACACGATTGCCGGCGGGTTCCAGAACAACTACGGCAACATCATGAACACGCTGACGGCCGGTCCCTTCAAGCTGAAGGCGAACGACACGACGCAGTTCCTGTTTGCCTTCTCGCACGGCATCGACTCGACGGCGGTGCGTCTGGCCGTCGAAGGCGCGACCAATTCGTACCTGACCAACTACGCCGGTCCGCAGCCGTTCCAGTACCCGACGGTGGTGGCGGGCAAGACGTACTCGCTCGAATCGGCTGAACTGATCGACTCCACGCGCTTCGGCATCGCCGATGCGTCCGTCGGCGCGCGCATCACGTTCCGCTATCCGTACATCAGTCCGATCGATCCGTTCATGGTCGGACTGGTCAACAAGATCCGCCGCGATTCCACAGCGGGCGATGCCACCACACGCCGGCTGCTGCGCCTGAATCCAGGCATTCTGGATCGGTTGAGTGCGCGTGCACAGGACAACCTGTCGAGCGTGTACGTCTTCAAGACGTGTGATGGTGGGACCACCTTCACCACCACCTCCGGCAACGCGGCGACGTGCGTGTCGTCGATCACCCGCACCATCGACGGCGGCCAGGCGGCGTTCACGTATCGTCCGTTCCAGACGGTGCTGTACACGAACGGCGTGCCGGCGTCCGGCAGCTTCAACGAGTTCGTGCAGGCCGGCAAGATCTACGGTTACTCGTTTGTCACCCGCACGCGCGGCTTCGCCGATTTCCCCAAGCTGATCGACTCGACGGCGACGGGGCTGGCGCTGACCGATGTGCAGACGGCGTTTGGGTTCCCGCTCGATACGATCAACTCCACGCTGGCGACCTCGGGTCCGGCGTCGGCGACGATCTATGCGCCGATCACGAACACGGCGGGCCGAGTCTTTGCCCGTGTGGATACGTCCACCATTCGCGGCAATGCCACGCAGCCGATTCAGATCGATGCCGTCTCGAACGATGTGAGCGGCACGACGCGGATGGTCTTCGGCAACCAGTTCATCGTCCGCAAGACGATCGACACGGCGACGAATGCGCAAACCACGACAATCAATGTCCGACACGTGATTCCACGTGCGGCGGGCACGCCAGCCGGACCGGCGGAAGTCAATTTCGTGGCCCGCGACCAGTCGTTCACGATCAATCAGAACATCCCGGTGCGTTCGGGTGCCAACATTCTCGCCGGCACGCCGCGTGCCAACGCTGGCTCGGCCCGGGTGTTTGTCGACACGCTCGTTCCGGCGGGCAACTCACTCGGGTATCTGTGGGTCACCGGTGACAACAAGCCGATCTTCCTGCTGAGTGACCTCGGCTGGACAAATGCGGCGTTCGCGGCCAATCAGGCGCGTGATCAGGCGGGTTCGCCCACCTATCCGGGTTTCTCGGCTGTTCCCTACGATTCGTCGAACAGCGCCTCCGGCTTCCGTCGCGAGCTGGTGAACGGTGTGACGGCACGCGACCGCAACTTTGTCCTGCGTGGCGCCAACGACACGCTGAGCAACGCGGGCCGAAACTTTGTCCCGCAAGTGCAGGGCAATTTCATCGCCGGCACGGTGACGGCGACCAACAAACGTATCAAGGGTGGCAGCTACGAACTCACCTGGCAGACGGATCCGTGGGGACCGCGGGCGCCGTTCCGCCTTGACCCGGTGGCGTCGCTGCAAGGTGAAGTGACCACGTCGCTGGCCGATGTCGCGTCGAAGGCGACGACGATCTCGGAAACATCGGCGGCAGTCGGGGCACTGGTGGGCGCCACGGCGGCACGTCCGCTCGTGCGCGTGCGGATTCCGTTCTCGATGACGTTCACGGATCCGGTCGCCAACCGAAAGGAAACGGTGAAGTTCGCGATGCTGCGTCGTCCCGGCGGCAACACGCGCTTGCTCGGTTCGGGCAACGATACCGTGCGGGTGGCGGTACCCGACTCCATCTGGTTGCCCGGCGACACGTTGATCGCGCTGCAGAAGGTCGAGCGCGACAGCATCGTTGGCACCGGCGCTACGGCGTACGTCGTGGTGCAGGCCGATGGGACCGGCGGCTTCCGTCCGATTCCTGTGCTCGTCGACTCGATCGGTCTGAACAAGTTCGTGGTGGCCTGTAACGGCGGCACCACGGCGTCGGGTCTGCGTCCCGCCACCGACGACAAGACGTGTAACCCGCTGGTCATTCTTTCGCGCGGCGCATCGCCCTCGGGCGGGTATCTCGCCGTCCAGCCGGGGTGGCGTCAGGTTTTTGAACTGACGCGCACGTTCGACGCGCGTTCGGAAGTGCAACTGGTGGCCACGCCGTTCACCACGAAGCCGGTGATCAGCAAAGCCGATCTGAACAAAGTGTCGGTGGTGCCGAACCCGTATGTCGTGCGGTCCGATATCGACAATCTGAACGGTCGTACGCCGACCCCGCGGATTTACTTCACCGGCGTGCCGGAAGAAGGCATCCTGCGGGTGTACTCGGTGTCTGGCCAGTTCCTGCAGGAACTGACCTGGAAGAAGTCAGACCTGACGTACTCGGGCAACAACGCGTCGACCGGCGACTTGCCGTTCAACCTGCGGACCCGTGAAGGGCTGGATATGAGTTCGGGTCTCTACCTCTACGTGCTTACCGCAACTGGAGTCTCTGGCAACGACCAGATCCAGCGCGGCAAGTTCGTGATCATTCGCTAACGGAGCGGCGATGCATCTTCTTCGCACAATCGGCGCCCTCAGCGCTGTCACCGTGATCCTGAGCGCGCCGGTGCGCGCTCAGGGCCCCGGGGGCATTCTTCCGACGCCTGAGGACACGCCCACACGACAGGGCACTCGTGGTGCCAACTTCCTGCACATCGGTGTTGGTGCCCGTGGTGGCGCGATGGCCGGCGCGGTCGGCGCTTCGGTGACCGGGCCGTTGGCCTGGTACTGGAATCCCGGCGGTGCAGGCACCAGTGAAGGGTTCTCCGTTGTCGCGGGACGCCAGAACCTCTATGGCGATCTCGGACTCGGGCAGACCTATGCCGCCGCGTCGATCCCGCTGCTCGGCGGCGTGGTTGGCGTGAACCTCAACACGCTCAACTCGGGCGACATCAAACGCACGAGTGAAGCCAATCCGTTTGGCGAACGACTGGGCGGCAACGTCTTCCAGTGGACGTCAACGGCCATTGGTCTCGGCTACGCGCGGCGACTGACGGACCGTCTCTCGGTCGGTGGACAGGCCAAGTACATCCAGGAAGGCATTCCTGACGCGAACACCAAGTGGATCGCGTTCGATGTCGGCACGCAGTTCAACACGGGGCTCTACGGCATCGTGCTGGGCGGCGCCATTCAGAACGTGTCCGGTACGGCACGGGCCAGCGGCGCGCTGATCCAGCGCGTGGTGTCGTCTACTGACGGCTCGGTGTTCCGCGAAAACCGTCGCGTCGACTTCTACACCAAGAAGACGGAAATCCCGGTCGAGTTCCGTCTTTCAGTGGGTTCGGAATTGCTGGGCACCAGCAACGCGCTGTTCGGCGGCGCCGGTGGTCACAGCACGCTCAACATCGAAGGCGCCGTGAATGAAACGACCGATGCCGCCACGCAATATGCGCTGGCGCTCGAGTACGGCTTTCGCAACGTCCTCTTTGTTCGTGGTGGCAAGCGTATGTACAACGACGACCGCGAACGCGGCGATGTCGGCACCACCGGCCTCGCAGGCGGCTTCGGTCTTCGCTTTCCGCTCAAGGGTCGCAACGTGCGATTCGACTACTCGTACGAAACGGCCGGTGCACTCCAGAACGTGCAGATCTTCTCCTTCGAGGTGGGCAAATGAGCCGACTGGTGAAGGTGTTCGCCATGCTCGCGCTGTCGGCGGGTACTGTGGGCGCACAGATTGCGCCCAAGCAGTTTGCGGTCACGACGCGACTGGGTTCGCTGATGGCAGAGCGTGCGGCCAGTCTCGATCCGGCGGCGGTGATCGGTCTTGATGCCGAATACGCCCTGTCGAAGTACTTCGGCCTCGGCACGTCGGTGGACGTGTCTCGTGGCAACACGACCCGCAAGGATTTCATGACCCGTCTGCGCTTCGGCAATCAGGCGCAAGCGGGTGGTGATTCCATTTACTACCAGTTTCTCGGTCAGCCGGTGAACACGGTGAATCTTGGCGTGTTCGGCACGTTGCGATATCCCGGAAAGCGCGTGGCACCGTTCGTCATGGGCGGTGTCGGCACCTACGTGATGATTCTCGACGCACAGGTGAACGGGAAAGAGACGCGCAGCAACGATGTGTCCTACACCGGTGGTGTCGGCATGTGGATCAAGCTGAGCGAGCGCGCGGGCCTGCAGATTGATGCGCGTAGCGTCACCTACAACGGCTACGACCGACAGTTCCTCAACCCGGCCCGTGGCCGTCCCGAACTCGTCAACCCGTTCCCCGAAGACTTCGAACAGCCGCCCGCGGCCAAGAAGACGGCGATGAACACGATGTTGACGATCGGGTTCCGTTACATCCCCGGCGGCATTGGGGGAGGCAACTAACCATGCGATCCATGCGTGTAATTCTTGGCGTCGTTGCGGCATCGGTCGCTCTCGCGGCGTGCGGCGACGAACGTTCCATCACATCGGAATACCAGGGTGACCTGGGCTTCGGTACGGCGTACGGCAAGACGGCCACCAACTTGCCCCGCGGCTCGGTCACGTATCCGGTCGCGATCGTGGCATCGGCAACGCCGGCGACCGACTCCGTGATCATGACGGTGACGGGTCTCGACTCACTCACCACCGGCACCTACACCCTCTGGTTTGCCAATGACTCGGCGACCAAGTGGGTGCGGGCGACGAACATGAACGTCACCGTGACGCGCGTCGACTCCTCGCTCAATGCGCAGGGCGACCCGGTGTTCACCACCACGGTGACGCCGCGTCCCGGCATCAACGGCTTCAAGGCAGGCGGTTCGAATCTTTCGTTCCGCGTGGCGACGGCACGTGATGCGGCAACGGGCATGGCAGCCACCGACTCGCTCAACACGGTGTTGCTGAGCGTGGAAACCGCGGCACCAGGCGCTGCGCCGGGTGAAGTGCGGGCCATGTGGACGCGTCGCAGTCAGGCCAACGCGTCACGCGTGTCGACCATTCGCTTCGGCACGTTCAAGCCGCGCCTCGCGCCGATTCCCGGCGCACCGGGGGCGAACGAAGAGTTTGTCGTCGCGACCAACGGCGTGATGACCATCGTGCCGCGTGGTCGGGTGGAAGTTCGGGGCAAGATCATGATCTCGAACGACTCGAACTACCTCCGTCCGCCCGTGGGCTACTACTACAACGCCTACGTCATCAAGCTCGATTCGACGGGCAAGTTCCGGGACACGGTCTACATTGGGCGTCGTGCCTCGCCGTATCCGGCGCGTACCTCGCTCTACGAAGCCGACAAGACCAACCCGTCGCCCGACGTGGTGTTCGATACGCCGTTCGTGGTGAATGCGATGTCCACGCGTGTGTCGACCGATACGATTCCGGATGCCAACTCCACGCCCCCGTGGAAGGACTTCGGATTTGTGCGCGTCAACCTGCAGTCCAAGTACTCGCAGGAAGGACGCATGGGACCGAACACGCTGATCGAAGCGGTTCTGCCCAAGTCGGTTCGCGGACGATAAGTCGCGCTGCACGAATGTCAGAAGCGCCCGCCCGGATGTTCCGGGCGGGCGCTTCTGCATTCGGAGACCCGAAGGCGTCGTGGCCGGTTGTTACGGCACCACCCGCACAACGCTGCTGCGATTGCGGTCTCCCACCCACAACACGCCGTGACTGCTGCGCACGAGGCTGACAAATGACAACTGGCGTGATGAGGTGATCACGCGCGCCGTGGGCGTCAGCGCCACTTCGATCAGTCCGTCGGCGCCGCCCGCGACATAGAGCGCATCGCCGAGGAAGGCGAGATCGAAGGCGAAACGTGGTTCTTGCGTCACCCGCTGCACTTCGAGCATGTCGGAGGTGAGCGACGCGCGCCGCCACACGATCACGCCTTCACCGCCGAGGGCGGCGGCAATCCACTCGCCGTTGAACGCCAATGCTCGTGCGGCGCCCGGAAGCGGGAGTGCCGTCTTAGTGGCTGTCAGCGTGCCATTGGCGCCGCTGAACTGCACGAGTTGAGAGTCGGTGGCCACCCACCAGGTGCCACCCACGGAATCGAACGCGACGGCCGAAACGGCCTGTGCCAGTTCAGCGCTGTCCACACGCGCGACCGTTCCCGTGCCCGTTTGCAGGCGCACACGTCGACCAGTTGCGCTGAGCACCGCGTCACCGAACGACGCGAGCGCATCAACCGCTCCGTCGGCCAACCGTGTGGCCGGTCCCGCCTGTACACTCGTCTCCCAGAGCGCCGTGCCCGTGCCGAGCACCATGCTTCCGCGCGCGGGCATCAGCACCACGTGCCGCAGGGCGCTGAGGCCGTTGGCCCGGCGCCGGAGTGCCTTGGGAGCTGGAATCGCACTCACGAGTTGCGCACCGCTATCGCTGACCACGGCGATGAGTGAATCGCGAACGTCCATCGCGTTCGGTGCGGCGAGCACGGATGCTTCACTGAAGGAGAAGCTCGATGTGGTCCCGACACGCGGCGCCATGGCCCGACGCTGCGCATCGAGTTCACGGCCGATGAACAACCCTGCGACCGCACCGGAGAAGGTGAGAAAGGGGAGCGCACAATTCATCGGCTCGCACCCGCTGGCCCGTTCGCCCTTCTCGCTCATCCAGTAATAGCTCATGGCCATCAAGGAGCCAGTCAGCGCACCGATGGCGCTTGAACGCGCGAGCGTCCGGCCAGCGCCGCGGCGCGCCTCTGTGGTACGCGCCATGGCCGGCATGGCCATGGACGGCGGCGCGCTCTGCGCGGTGAGCATGCCGCCGACCTGCTCGGCCGCGGGGCTCATCAGGACCATCGCCGTCAGTGCAAGCGCACGTGAGGTTGACTTCATGAAGACGGTTCTCTGCGAATGTGAAAGCGGCGTGAGGCCTGCGCCGTCGTACCGGTGGTGCGATCGGTGACTTCGAGATCGAGTCGATATCGTCCAGCCGGTGCGCTGCCCAATCCCAGCGTGACGAGATCCGGAACCCGATCGCGCGCCGCCAACGCCACGGTGCGTTCAAAACGAAGCCCCAACTGTGCGTCTCCTTCCGGACTCAGCCCCACGACGTCTGACAGCCCGCCCAAGAGTCTGCGCACCGTACCCGGGCCGCGGTCGATCTCTTCCAACGTGACCAGAATACGAACCCCATAGCTCACACGCCCGTCACCGGCTGGGGCCAGTCCGTACGATTCCCAATACAGGGCGAACGTGTCACGGGGCGCCACGGTGAGATCGCC